>Ga0208789_1000265_pt1 | contig 62603 bp, 55 predicted proteins | sample Methanotroph_Enr_FD_187368 | JGI IMG/M metagenome (GOLD analysis project Ga0208789, IMG submission 187368) | Enriched soil microbial communities from Old Woman Creek wetland in Ohio, USA - Methanotroph_Enrichment_5 (SPAdes) (version 2) | ecosystem: Environmental > Terrestrial > Soil > Wetlands... | reverse complement strand
ACCAATTCCCCCATCATGTACACGGGGTTCTCCAGATTGTTGGGAACCTGGAGGGAATCGCCGTCCTTCAGCAGGATCTGGCCGATGCGATTTCCCGAAGTGAGCAGTGCCTGGAAATTCAGGCGCCAGACATGATCACCGCGGGTGAGGATCAGCCGACTGTCATCCGCGGTGGGGAGGAATCCCCCCGCACGATTGATCGCCTCGGCCAGCGTGAACGGGACATCAGTGACGTTGTAGACGGCGGGGTTCTTCACCTCGCCCCCCACGTAGACCTTCTGTGAGCGATAGGCGAGGACCTTGACGTCGATCTGGGGGTTCTGCAGGACCTTGGAAAGGCGGGAGGTGAGAGCATCCCGGACTTGCGAGGTGGTCAGGCCCGCCACCTTGAATGTCCCCACATGCGGGAAGTAGAGCTGCCCACTCTCATCCACGACGATTCCGGAGGCCGTGTCCTGGCGGTACTGGCCCAGGGGCAAGGTGATTTCCGGGTGGTCCCAGACGGTCACGAGAAGGACATCCTGGGGGCCGATGCGGTAGGAGGGAATCTTGTCGCTGAGCAGTTCGGCGGCCGTTGGGTCGAGTTCACGGGGCCGCTGGGGCCGCAGGACCTCGGCGCTCAGGGAGTGCAGCTTGATGTTGAGGCCATCCATCTGCATCGTGGTCTCGCGCCGTCCAGGCTTTACGTTCAGCTTCATGCCGGGCGCAGTACAGGCGGCGAGGAGAAACAGTGCGGCCATGGCGAACCCGAACCTGATTCCTCTGGTCCGAACCGAGCCGATCTGGATCGGAGCGATCCCAGAGAGCATCGAAAGATGCGGGACTCGACATTGAAGGGTGGACATGGAGGCCTCCCAGGAGCGGACAAAGGGGGATTCAGACGAGAAAGATACATCAAACAATCGCAATTTCCCCAATTTATGTAATATTTTTTATGATGATCATTACAACTTGAGCCAAGGGCAGCCAAGCCCTTGGAACCCTGGGGATGGCGATTCAGGCAGGCGCCCGCACGCCACCTCGAGGCATTCGACCCCGAAGAGAAACCTCGGCTTGGAGCAGGCAGTCGCACCCGGCCCCGGGCCCACCATCGCCCGGCCAGGAGGGGGGGGACAGAACGGATGGGATGGTCCTTTCCGGTCGATGGGGCTGGATGCAACAACGGACGGTAGACCGGACCGCCCCCATGGGATGATGGGCCGTCGCGAACAGCTGATCGGCCCGATGCCCCCTGGAAAGAACACGATCTCTTCTCCCTGGTGAGACCCCACCCTGTGAATCCCCACCCTTCCTGCCGAACTCGGCCATGCCCGGCGGGGGCATGAGGTCGAGCCACTTCATCCTCATCCTGCTGGGTCTCGCGACACAGTCGCTGGGCTGGACGCTCCTGCCCCGCCCCTGGAAGCGGGCGACGGCACTCTTCTTCCTTGTCCTGGATGCGGCCTGGATGATCTGGTATGCCCGCGATGACCGAAGCCTAAGTGTTTCCGGCGTCTGGGCCCTCTCGCCGGTGGCCACCTGGCTCACCATCCACCTGATCCTGGGCCCCGTCATCTGCGTCGAGGGGCTGGCCCGGCTGCTGCCCTGGCGGCGGTGGGTGAGGTTCCTTGGCGTCGGACTGATCCTCGGGGGCTATGCCTGGGGCCTGGGAGAGGCCTATGGCCCCCCCGTCCTGACGAAGGTGGCCCTGGCCTTCCCTGACCTCCCACCGGCCTTCGACGGCTACCGGATCGTGCTCTTCGGGGACGTCCATGCCGGTCCCTATGCGGGTACCCGGACCATGGGCCGCTGGGCCCGGGCCATCGGGCAGGTGCCCGGAGACCTCCTGGTGGGAGCCGGCGACTTCGTGACCCACACCCCGGAGGAGGCCGAGCGGACTGGCGTGGCCTTCCAGTTCCTCCATCCGGAGGATGGGAAGGTGGGTGTCTTCGGCAACCACGACGAGTACTCCCACACCGACGAGGTGGCCGACCGCCTGCGCCGCCACGGCTGGATCATGCTCCTGGACCAGGACCTGGTGATCGAGCGGCAGGGCCAGCGGCTCGTGCTGATCGGCACGCGCTATCCGGCGGAGGACAAGATGACCGACCCCCCGCGTTGGAAGGGCCAGCCCTGGCCCCAGGGATTCCGGATCGGCCTCTGCCACAGCCCGGAACAGTGGCCCCTGTTCAGGCAGGACGGCGCGGAGCTGACCCTTGCGGCCCACACCCACGGGGGGCAGGTCAACTTCAGTCCCTTCTACAACGCGGCCCTGGAGCGGACCCCCTACGTGTACGGCCTCTACCACCAGGACGGGGACAGCCTCTTCGTCACCCGGGGACTGGGCTGCACCGGGCTCCCCTTCCGGTTCCGCTGCCGGCCGGAGATCGTCCAGATCACCCTGCGCCGGGGGAGCTGACCTCTTCCCCAGGGCGGGGCCCGGACGGTTCCGCCAGCCCCAGCGACTGGAAGTAGGCCTGGATGGCTTCCGCCCAGTCGTCCATTTCGCGGACCAGGATGTGCGGATGGGGAGACAGGTGGTAGCCCGACATCCCCAGGGGCGTCGAGATGAAAGGAACTCCCGCCTTCAGCAGGTCCGCGACCTTGAGCTTGATCCCCATGCCATGGATGTCCGGGATGCAGAACAGGGCGTCCCCGTCGAAGGGCAGCCCCTCGCCCGGATAACGCCCGTGCCCCAGGATTCCGCGGGCCGGATCGTGGTAGCGCTCGGAGCCGTGCCCGAAGAGGTGGAACTCCACTTCGGGCATCCGAGCCCTCAGGCGGGGGAAGACCGTCCGGCAGAGGACCCGAAGCCCGATGGCCGTGTGGGCCGCGGCCGAGCTGCCGAAGTGGACCAGCCTCGCCACCGTGGGCGGACGAAGCGTCCCGGACACGGCGAGGCCGGGATCGACCACCGGCCAGCACTCGCCGCGGAGGTGCGGAGACAGGAGCCGCGCGAAGGCCAGTTCCTCCTCCGTAATGAAAAGCATCGTGACGTTCCTGTCCGCCAGGATCTCCATCTCAAGCTTCGAGTACTGGTGCATGTTGAGCGCATGCCGGAAGTTGGTGGGGGGGTGACCCAGCATCTGGCGGCACCGGACCAGGCTGAAGAGGTTGTGCGTTCGGACGTGGATCCGAGTGGTGGGGAACAGGCGGCGGAGGGCCCGGTAGAAGAAGATTTCGCCTGAGAAGATCTCATCGAATTCCCCCTGGACGCCATCCAGGCATCGCCGGAGCTGGCCTCCCGAGAACTCGGACGACGGCCGTCCCTTGAGGATGTTCCAGGCCTGCTCGACGCGCGTGGGGGTCCCGATGGTTCGGGCGTTCCCCCGCGGGGGAGAGGGTCGGGAGGTCCGGTAGATGATGACATCGTCGGCCTCGGGTGCCAGCCTCGCCACGTCCGCGGACACGGCGATGCTGTAGCCGTCCCCCTTCCCTGGTTCGCAGGGGAAGACCAGCAACCGCCGCGCCCCCGTCATGGAACCTCCCTTCGGCAGGCGGCCAGGAAGTTCTGGGCATCCGGGAAGAGCGGCGCGTGCGCCTTGATCCAGTCGAGGCTCCGGTCCCACCACCGGATCTCCATCAGCTGCCGGATCAGGTCGTCGTCGAAGCGCTGTCCGATTTTCCGGGCGGGGACACCGGCATAGATGGCATAGGGTTCGACGTCGGTCCTCACCAGCGACCCCGCCGCCAGGATGGCCCCGTCCCCGACCGTCACGCCCTCCATGATCCGCACGCCGTAACTGATGAGCACATCGTGGCCGACGACGACGCCGTACCCGTTCTCTGGATCGGCGAAGGCGTATTCCTCGAACAGCTGGGCCTTCGCATAGGTGAATCCGGCCTGCCCCTTGAGGGAGTAGAAGGCCGGATGAGTCGAGACGAATCCAGAGGTCGGATGTCGCCCGGGGATGGTGGCGACCTCCGCGCTGATGGAACAGAACCGGCCCACCGATCCATTGATGCGGCAGTTCTCCCCGAGGTAGGACCCGTACCCCAGCCGCCCGCTGAAGGTCGTGCCATCCAGGATCGTGTTGCCACCCTCCAGCTCGCTCCTGAATCCGATCTGACACCGCCGACCGATCCGGATCCCGCGCCGGCGCCCGAGGAGGTTGAATTTGAACCATTTCATGAACTGCTTCAGATTGCCCATCATCCGGGTCGCCCCTTCCGCGCCACCTTGGTCTTCAACCGCATCGCCAGGAAGCGGAGGGAATACCGCAGGAGGTCCTTGTAGGAGATGTTGCGGACATCGTACTTCACCAGCGCATCCCGGAGGTCTCCCGGAAAGGGGACCCGGGAGGCGGACCGCACAGAAGTGTCGTACAGCTTGATGGCCTCCCCGGGGGCGCCGTGCAGGATGTTCGCCTCCTGGGGTCGGAAGGCGAGGTCGAAGGACTTCAGGATCTTGAACGCCGCAGGTTCCAGAGTCAGCCAGTACCGTCGGCCCTCCCGGTTCCCCTTCAGGCCGTAGAGGTCCACGCAGAGTTCGCCGGGATCGATCCCGAGGGCCTCGCCCAGGGTCATGGACTCGAAGAAGGCATCATAGACGGCCCGCGAGTCGTCGAGCGCGGGAAACCGGTAGGCCTTGGCGTACGGTTCCTGCAACGGGATCTGGTAGCCGTTCTCCTGACCGGCATTGTGCTGGCCCCTGTCACTGAAATTGGTGGACAGACCCACCCTCGGGTAGAGGAAGAACCGCCCGGTCTCGATGCAGTAGCGGATGTGGTGCTTCAGCCAGGAATGGTCGGACCACTGCGCCACATAGGGCGGGATGGCCGGATCCGGATGGAAGTCGTCGTCGTGTTGGCGATGCCAGTCCATGAACCGGCGCCACTTCTCCCGTGACCAGATCTGGCCCCAGGAGCAGGCGTATTGCATGAAGAAGCCATCGGAGGGGTCGTCCAGGGGCAGGAAGGGCCGATGGCAGGCCACATTCCAGAGATGCGTGTACAGGGCGATGCCCGCGACCCGATCATCGTCCCGATAGAACTCGATGGCCTGCACGGCGAAACGATACAGGTTCTGCGAGACGTAGAGGTCGTCCTCGAGTACGACGAGATTCTCGAAGTCCCGGGTCAGGTCGCCGCAGGTCAGGATGTGCTGCTTCAGCCCGAGCCGCTGGGGGAAGGTCCTCACGGTCTTGTCGCCGTGGTTCCAGGTGAAGGATTCCGCCACCCGGGTGACGGCCTCGTTACCGGACCGGTCGAGGCTGATGATCAGCGGGACCCGGCGGCCATCGAAGGCCACGCGATTCAGGGAATCCAGCAACCTCGACAGGGAGTGCGGTCGATCATAACCCACGACGACGATGGCCAGGTCCGTCATAGGAATCCCGCTCCTCACAGTCGACGATGGGGTCAGGGCAACAGGGGGGTCTTGGCGGCCCGGCTGGCAAAAAAGGCGTACCAGATCAGGGACCATACCACGTTGAAGTACCACCGATTGGCGGTCATGTGGTCGGACATGGAATTGATGAGCATGACGGTGGCGACCCCCGCTCCGGCGAGGGCCAGAGCGAACCTCGATGGGTCCATGCCCTTCGGCTTGAAGGTGAAGAAGGAGAAGAGCAGGCCGGCGGGACACAGAAGGTAGACAAGCCCGCAGACGACACCGTAGGCGATGGCATAGGTCAGGTAGTCGTTGTGGGGGTAGATGCCCAGGGGCTCGATATAGAGGGACCAGCCGACGCCGCTGGGATTCTCACGGAGGTACTCGAGGGACTTCTTCCAGCGCCAGGCCCGGTCCGCCACGGGGGAGCCTGTTCCCCCGATGCGGACCTCGTACCGGCTGACGGCATACTGTTGAATGCCCTGGGGCAGCATCGTCCAGGTGGTCAGGGCCAGGCCCGCACCTACGACCAGCAGGACGAAATAGCGTCTGATGGAGAAATGGCGCTTGCCCAGGACCAGGATCAGGCCCATCCCGGCCATCGCCGCGAGGCTGCTGCCGACGCTGCCAGTGATGAGCATGAGATAGGTCGCGGCAATCAGACACCCGGTCGCAGCGATCCGGGTCCCCCGGCGGATCGGGGAGATGGCCACCGCAAAGGCGGCACAGATGAGCGCGGCAAGGATGATCCCGGACTGGGTCCGGATCATCTGGATGTCGATCTTTCCCAGTCGGAAGGTCGAGACATTCAACAGGTCATCGCCCAGGACATTAGGGTCCATGGTCGGCCGTCCGAATGCCCGGGCCAGCAAGAACAACAGGAGGGTCGGCATGATCAGGCCGAACACGAGGCCCTTCAGCAGGGGTTCCGGGTCGTGGTCCCGCTGGATTCTCGAGAAGACCAGGGGGATGAACAGGAAGGGGCCGAGCAGGAAGTTGATGATGGCGAGGAATTGGGTCAGCACGATATCCATGGAGGCCCCGCCCGCCCAGGTGGTCAGGTAGGGCCGGGGCAGCGTGACGTCCGTCGAGTAGATCGACGGGACCGCCCGGTGCGATGCATGAGAAGTAAGGATGCTGATGATCATGGACAGCACGGCGAAGCCGAGAGCGAACTGGACCAGCTTCGGTAGCGCCTTCAAACCCGCGCTTCTCATCAACACGAAGAAGACGGCCGCACAGTAGAGATTGAGAGCGATCGGAGTGGTTGGGTTCGCGGGATTCGCCGCCAGGACGGCCACGAAGAGGGCCCATGCGATGGGCCGGTCGGACCAGGCGAGGGTCGACACCACGGCGGCCACCAGACCGAGAGCCGCCATCCGGTAGGGGTCGCCGATGGCGAGGGACAGGAGGTTGACGGCCATCCCCAGGGCGATGGGCAGCAGGACGGAGGACACCGGACTTTCCAGCACGTCGGGTTGATCAAGCGCGAGGTTCAACTGGTTCATGGCACCTCTCGATGGTTCAGCACGGCGAGTTCCACATAGGCCACCAGGGTCCTGGCAGTCCGTCCGATGAGGGATCCCAGCGCCACGGCCAGTATGCCGCCAACGACGGGCCGGAGGAGATAGGCGCTGAGCGGGAACACGATCAGCCCGACGATCACGCCCCGACCGTACAGCCAGGAGCGCCCGGTGGCGAAGAGGGTGTTGAACGGCAGTGCGGCGGCCTGGAGAACGGAGAACCAGAGGGAGACCTTCATGAGGGGAATCCCATCCACATACTTGGGGATCGCCAGCGGAACCAGGACCCCGAGCAGGTAGGTGCAGATCACGACGAGAACGACCATGGTTCCGGTCAGTCCCGCCGTGACCAGCAGCGACCGGGCATTGGCACTGCGCACGCTCCCCTCTCGCGCATAGGCCTCCACGACACGAGGGGTCATGACGTGATAGACCGACTGGGGCAGGACATTCATTCCTTCGCGGATGACCGAGGCCACGGCGAAGAGCCCCAGCCCTGTACGTCCGCCCAGGGACAGCATCAGGGCACTCTCGGTGCCGGCCCAGACAGAGGTGTACAGGCTCCCCCAGAAGCTGAAGGGGAGTCCGATCCGGACCACTTCCATCAGGACCTTCAGATTGAACCGGTAGCGGATCTTCAAGGGACGGTTCTTGTGAAAGAGGCCCACCCCCGCGATGGACGGCACCGCCACCCGGATGCATAGCCCGAAGAACCCCAGGAATGGGACGATCAGCACCAGGCCGAAGTTGAGAAGCGCCTGGACGAGCTGGATCTTCGCCAGGGCCACGAACTGGTGGATGGTCCGGTACGTGGCGCTGAGATAGCCCCCGTAGAAGACGGCCCAACAGCAGAGCAGTTGGGATAGCCAACCCGCAACGCCGTAGAAATCCCCGCGGACCAGGGCCAAAATGGCGCAGATCAGGAACGCGACCGAGACCAGCGTCGAAACCAGGATGTTCCAGGCCCCGGCGGCCGCGGCGAGGGAGGCCACTTTCTCCGGCATGTTCTTGGCGGTATAGAAGGGAATCTGACGCCACAGCCCATCGAATGTGCCCAGGTGGAGGAACGTGAGGTACATGAGGGGGATCGTGTAGACCCGGAAACGGCCCGTTACATCGGGCCCGAGAAACCGGGCAACCAGAAGCCCCCCGATCGCCCCGAGGAGCGAGGAGGTGATGTTGCCTCCGAAGAGTGCCGCCACCGAACCGAGAATCTGCCGGTTGCGGGTGAGCCTCGTCTTCTGACGGGACAGGAGGTTCCTAAGGCCCACGGTGCGCCCGGGGCATGATCCCCTCGGCCTGGAGGGGTCGTCCAGAATGGTCAGACCTGGAGGGCATAGGTGTCCGGCCTCCCTGGATCAAAGGGCTCGCTGGCCCAGAAGAGCGTGATGAGGTCATCGGTACCTGTGTTGGTGATGCTGTGGGTGTATCCAGGCGGGATATCCACCACCCGGGGTTCCCCTCCCGATACCGAGTACTCGATCACCTCGGACCCGGAGAGTTGCCGGAACCGGATCACCGCCTCCCCGCTCACGACGAGAAACTTCTCCGTCTTGGTGTGGTGCCAGTGGTTGCCACGGGCAATCCCGGGCCTGGTCACGGAAACGAAGATCTGCCCAAGGGCAGGGCCCCGCAGGATTTCGGCGAGCCATCCCCTCGGATCCCGCTTCGTGTCCAGCGCATAGGCGAAACGGTCCGGGGGAAGGTAGCTCAAGTACATCGAGTAGAGCCTTCGCGTCAGGTCATCTTCCACGTCCGGGACTTCCCGCGTCAGACGGGTCTGGGGAAACCGCCCGATCCGCTCGGCGAGATCCCCGAGGGTGATCGTGAAGGTCCTGGACACAGCCGGATCGCCATCCGGCCCTCGATGGAGCTTCCCCTGCAGGGCCGAGATGAACTCCGCGACGACGTCATCGACGTGCACCAGCTGAAGTTCCCGGGCCGGATCATGGACCTCCAGAGGCAGACCATGGGCCGTGTTGTGGCAGAAGGTCGCGACCACCGAGTTGTAGTTGGGGCGGGACCATTTCCCGAAAACATTGGGAAGGCGGAAGACGAACACCGGCGCGCCGGTCTCCTTCCCATAGGCGCGGACGAGGTCCTCCGCGTGTTTCTTGCTCGCACCATAGGGATTACCGAGGGCCGCCTGGGTGGAGGAGCTGATCACCAGCGGGATTGGCCGGCCCAGCGATCGCAGGATGTCCAGGACCCGTTGGGTGAGGTCGACGTTGCCGTGCGTGAAATCGCCGGGATCCTGGGGCCGGTTGACCCCGGCGAGGTGGAACACGAACTCGGCCTGGGCCAACCGCGCGGCGAGGGATTCCGGGGCATCCTCGACATCGAATGTCAGGATCTGAATGTCGGGAAGGGTGGACAGAGTGGCGATCAGGTTGCGGCCGATGAAGCCCTGCGAACCCGTCACGACGACTTTCCCCATGTATTACTCCTTGCCGAGGTGGATTGAATCCAGGGGGTCCATTCAGGCTGAGCCCCCTGCTAAATGGGTCGAAGGTGGATCAGGTGCGGTGATCATAAGGTGCCGTGCAGACCTGGACTCGTGATTCCAATTGGATCCCTCCATCGTCGAGACGTCAATCCCGCGTATTTTTCTGGGCTCTTCCGGTTCCTCTTCAGGGCGCCCCCGTCGTGCCCTTCCCCCAGAAGACCCGCCCAGCGGGACGAATCTGACAGGTGCATCCTCGGATCCTGGGACCCGCCTGACCGGGCGGCAGAGCCTTGAACCCCAGTCGGAAGGCTGGAGACCCGGGGCCGGGGGAGTAGTCGTCCCTTCCTGGCTGCCGGAAACGCGGATCGGCCACCATCGAGGAGGCATCCCGCCCCTGCTGCCGCCATTCAGCGAGGCTCATGGTCCCGCCCGATCCGAAGGTAGGAAGGGCGCCACGGGGTGGGAAGTAGAGGTTCCGGTCGATCCGGATGACCTCCGGCCCCAGGGCCCCGGTGTCGAGGGCGATCGCCCCGGGGGCCGAGTAGGCGAAGACGTTCGACATCACCTGCAGGCCTGCCGAGCGGTGGTCGAAGTTCGCCAGGGTCCCCTGGGCCACCTGGCCGTCCACGAAGACGTTGTTCACGACCCGGTTGTCCCGCCCGCCCTGCAGCATGATCCCGCCGTTCCAGGTTCGGCACACCTGGTTCCCATAGACTTCGTAGCCGCTTGCGAAGGAATCGAGGTAGATCCCCCAGGACAGGTAGGTGGGCGTGCCGAAGGTGGAGGAGTAGCCGATGGTATCGGCCACCAGGTTGTACCGGATGACACTGCCGCTCCGGAAGGCGCGGTCGTGCTGGGTCACCTCGATGCCCCCCATGTCCGAGGTCTCCAGGCCTGTGTTCTGGATGCGATTGAACTCGATGACGTTGTGCCGTCCCGGCTCCTTCAGGGAGATCCCGTAGCGGGAGGAATCGTGGATCACGTTGTGGGAGAGGGTGTTGTCGGCAGCGCCCAGGCCCGCCAGGACGATCCCGCCCACATGCTTGTAGGCCTCGCCGAGATGGTGCAGGTGGTTGTCGGTGATCACGTCGCCGCCGCTCTCCAGAAGCAGGACGCCCCCGCCTCCCGCATGGGCCACGTCGCAGCCCCGGACGGTGTTGCCGCGCCCCTGGGCCAGGCACACGGCATAGGCGCCGAGGTTGAGGAACCGGCAGTCCTCCACCACGCATGCCTCGGCGTTGCGAAGGTAGACCGCGCCATCGTCCCCCACGCCATAGCCCGCGCTCGCCCCGCCCCGGGTCCAGTCCGTGTCCCGGAAGGTCAGGCCCTTGAACCGGAGGTACCGCACGGGGTTCCGTGTCGATCCGCGCCCGTCCACTTGGAGGAGGCGGGTCGTCCGGGGGATGATCACTTCGCTCCCGCGGCTGAAACCGGGCCTGGGCAGGTAGGCCAGGGTCGCGGCCCGGGAATCCAGGTACCACTCGCCCGGGGCATCCAGTTCCTCCCTCACGTTCTCGACGAAGTACCGGTCTCCCGGATTCAGGGAGGACCGGGCCTCCGGGCCGCCGAGTTGGAGCCGCCGTTCCTTCGGATCGTAGCCTTGAATGGAAAGGATCTCCGAGTAGGCCCGGCAGTCCGCGGATTGGAAGATGTGCACCTCTGCCTCGGGGGAGGAAAGCCAGGCCTCATGGACGTCACCGGGAGCGCACCAGATGGTGTCCTTCGGTCCCGCTCCAGCTCCGCTCACGGTGATCTGCCGCCCACGGGAACGGACGAAGTCCTTCGCGGATCTGCTCACCAGATGCCCTCGCTCAGGCGGGGCGAGATCGGTGCCAACAGGGCTCCAGGCCGCGTCGTCACAGAGAACCAGGGCATCGAGGGCGAGGCCGCCGCCCTTCTGGTTCTGCCAGCGCAGAAGGTGCTCTCCGGCCGCCAGATGGAGGGTGGTCGACCGGGACCACCGCGTGGGGCTCCAACCGCCCGTGTCCGGCAGGTCGGCGAGGGCGAACGGACCACGACCGTCCACGGCCACCGAGGACCGGCCAGCCATGGAGGTCAGGCCGTAGGGTGCGTTCAAGGCCCCGTAATGCAGCCAGAGAACGTAGTCCCCCCCTTCAGGGACGCTGAGACGGTACTCCAGCCAATCCCCCGCATTGTGGATGCCGCCCACCGTGACTCCAAAGGAGACCCGGTTGGGATCAGCCCCGGCGTAGAGGAACCCCTTCCGGATGGGATCCGCGGGATCAACGTTGGGATAGCGGGCCCGAACTTCCCTCCGTCCGTCGACGAAGAGGGAGCGGAACCCCCATGGACGGGTTCCCGGGTCCGGCAGGTCGAAGATGAGGGCCCCTCCCGGTGTCGTGGATCGGTACCCGGTCAGGCGGCGCCCCCCGATGAGCTCCGGGGTCTCGCCCGGATAGGCCACATAGGAGATGGGCTCCTTCTCAGTCCCTGAATCCTCCGGGCCGAAGGTGATCGGTCGCTCCAGGAAGTACTGCCCTCCCCGGATCTGGACCGTCACCGGTTCGGCCAGCGGTTTTCCCGCCCTGAGGTCCCGGATGGCGTCTCGCGCCCTTGGAATGGAGGCGAAGGGTCCGTCCGTACCGTCGCGATTCGGGGCCGGGAGACGACCCGACCAGGAATCCCGGCCTGCTGGAGACACGAAGATGAGCCTGGGTGGGACGCCCGCCGGACCCGGAAGCCCCGCGAGACCCGCCAGGAGAAGGATGAGGGGCGCCGCCCACCTCATGGCCTGACGGTCCTCATCGCAGACTCCCCGACCTCGAGTTCAACCCCAGCGGAACAAACCTGAACATTCCGGCCTCCCTTCGATTGGCATGGCGTGTTTTTCCTGATCATACTATGTAATATATTGATGAACCTGACAGACTAATGGACCATCTCCTCAAAGGAATGGCGCGATGCTGGCCGCACGGATACGGAATTGGGGTTTCGCGGCGACTGATCTCCTCCAAGGCTCGCCCATCCAGAAGCATTGCGAGGACATCGAGGCGCGGCTGGCCTCGGGAGCCCGCTCTGACGATCGGCTGGAAGCGCTGCTCCGGTTCGCTGTCGAGCACACCCCGTTCTTTGCCGCCCAGCGAGGATTCGGCTCCCTGCAGGATTTTCCGGTCCTCAACAAGGACATCATCAAGAGGCATTACGAGGCCTTCAAGTCGGATGCCTTCCCAGGCGAGCGCCTCCACGTCATGCGCACGAGCGGCTCGACCGGCACCCCTTTCGCCGTCCTGCAGGACCCGGACAAACGGCGCCGCGTGCTCGCCGAGATGATCTGCTTCGGGCAAAGGGCGGGCTACCAGGTGGGGGACCGGTTCGTCTTCACTCGCGTCTGGAGCCGGCACAATCGGAAGCCCTGGCACGTGGCCCTGCGCGAGAACGCCATCATGTTCGACATCTCGTCCCTGGACGAGGCGCGCATGGAGTCGCTGCGGGTGCTCCTCCAGACCGACAAGGACATCCGGTGCATGTTGGGCTACCCCTCGACTCTCGGGCCCCTGGTCAGTCACCTGGAACGACGGGGCGACGGCCCGGAATCCTTCGGCCTGACGTCGATCATCAGCATCTCGGAGCGGCTCCCCCAGCAGTTGCGGGAGACTTTGCGATCCCGCTTCGGATGCACCGTGGTCTCACGGTATTCCAACCAGGAGAACGGGATCTTTGCCCAGCAATGTCCCGACCGGGGAGAGTTCCACCTCAACACGGCGAGCTACGTCTTCGAGTATCTCAAGCTGGATGAGGACTGCCCGGCCGAACCTGGCGATCGTGCCCGGATGGTGGTGACGGACCTGTTCAACCGGGCCATGCCGATGATCCGGTACGACACGGGGGACGTCGTGATCCGGCAGCCCTCCGCCGCCTGCGGATGGACGACTGAGACCCTGCGCGAAGTCGAGGGCCGCAGGCTGGACTTCATCTATGACACGAAGGACCGGCTGCTCTCCCCCGTGGTGGTGGGCAACCACTTCTGGCCCTTCACTCGACTGAGGCAATTCCAGTTCATCCAGGAGGCCAGGGGAGAGTACCAGCTCATCCTGAACGATGCAGACGGGCAGTACAGAGACGAGGAGTTCGTCGATCTGGCCAAGGGTTTCCTGGGTGCTGACGCTTCGATATCCGTGGTGCATGTCGACCAGATCCCGCTGCTCGCCTCCGGGAAGTTCATGGTGGTCGTCAACCGGTACAGGCCCTCGGCATGACCCGGCTTTCGCCGCCCTCTCTCCCCACCGGCGCGGGAAACCGGCCGTCGCCAGGTACAGGCGGCGGGCGATGAACGTACTCTACCTCGCCCTCGGATTCCCCCTGCCCGCCCAGCCGTCCACCCCATCGGACATCATGCAGCTCATGGAGGAATTCTGCCGGCGAGGGCATCAAGTGGACGTCGTGGCCGTCGATGAGCGGAAGAACGGCCGGCCGACGCGGCTTTCCCAGGAGGGCCCCTTCCAGGTGCTGAGGGTCCGCACAGGGAACATCTACGATGTCGGTTCCTATGAGAAAGGCCTCAGCTTCGTCGCCCTGCCCTGGCTTCTCCTCCGCGCGATGGGGAGACATCTTCCCGAACGCCGCTACGACCTGGTGCTGTACGCAGCTCCCCCGGTCACCTTCTCCCGGGTCATCAAGGGACTGAAACGCCGCCAGCCCTGGGTGAAGACCTACCTCATGCTGAAGGACATCTTTCCCCAGAATGCGCGGGACCTCCGGATCATCCGGAACCCGCTGGTGTTCGCCTACTTCAAGTGGCAGGAGCGCCGACTCTACGCTGCCTCCGATGTCATCGGCTGCATGTCCCCGGCCAACGCCGCGTTCCTGCGCCAGCACAGTCCCGAGATCCCCGCAGACAACCTGGAGGTTCTGCCCAACACCCGGACGCCCGGCCCGGACGACGGGCTGCTTCAGCCCGGCCCCCTCCGGAGGCGCCACGGCATCCCGGAGGATGCCGTGGTCGCCCTCTACGGAGGCAACATGGGCAAGCCCCAGGGGCTTGATTTCCTCCTGGAGGTCTTCGAGGCCAACCGCCACCGGTCCGATCTTCACTTCCTCCTGGTGGGAAGAGGCACGGAACGCCGGCGGATTGCGGAGGTCATCGCCGCCAAGGGACTGGATCACGTGACGCTGATCTCGCACCTTCCCCGACCGGAATACGAAGCGCTGGCAAGGGAATGCGACATCGGGATGGTCTGCCTGGATCCCCGGTTCACCATCCCCAACTTCCCGTCCCGGGTCCTGTCCTACTTCGAGATCCGGATGCCAGTCCTGGCCGCGCTCGACCGCGCCACGGACTTCGGCAGCATGCTGGACAAGGCCGAGGCCGGGCTCTGGTGCCATACCGGAGACCTGGCATCGTTCCAGCGCAACCTGGACCGGCTGGCCTCGGATCCGCAGCTGCGCGCCCGCATGGGCGCGTCCGGCCGCCGCTACCTTGAATCGCATTTTACTTCCAGCAGGTCGTACGAAATCATCTCCAAGCACATCCAGCCAAGACATCCATGACCTGGAGGGACCTTGTCCAGCCATCTTGATCTGAATAACGCCACGCTCCTGATCACGGGCGGGACGGGGTCGTTCGGAAACGTGGTGCTGCAGAAGTACCTCGGGACCGGTATCGGGGAAGTCCGGATCTTCAGCCGCGACGAGAAGAAGCAGGACGACATGCGCCACTTCTACAAGGACGACCGGATCAAGTACTACATCGGGGATGTCCGGGACCCTCGCAGCGTGTCCACGGCCCTGCGGGGGGTCGACTACATCTTCCACGCGGCCGCCCTCAAGCAGGTGCCTTCCTGCGAGTTCTACCCGTTCGAGGCCGTGCGGACCAATGTCCTGGGCACCTCCAATCTGCTCCAGGCGGCCATCCAGCAGAAGGTGAAACGCGTCGTGTGCCTCAGCACCGACAAGGCGGTCTACCCCATCAACGCCATGGGGATCTCCAAGGCGATGATGGAGAAGGTGGCCCTCGCCGAATCCCGCAACCTGGAGCCCGAGGGGTCGGTGATCTGTGTGACGCGCTACGGGAACGTGATGGCCTCCCGGGGATCGGTCATTCCCCTCTTCATCGACCAGATCCGGGCCGGGAAACCGATGACGGTGACCGACCCGGAGATGACCCGCTTCCTCATGCACCTGGACTCCGCCGTCGAGCTGGTGGAGTTTGCCTTCTCCCGCGGACACAACGGCGACACCTTCGTGAAGAAGGCCCCGGCCTCCACCATCCACGACCTCGCCCAGGCCATCAAGGAACTCCTCCAGGCCGAAAACGAGATCCAGGTCATCGGCACCCGGCATGGCGAGAAACGGTACGAAAGCCTGCTGTCGCGGGAGGAGCGGGTGCGGGCCGAGGATCTGGGAGACTACTTCCGGGTCCCCGCCGATACCCGCGACCTCAACTACTCCAAGTATTTCTCCGTGGGGGATATCGAGGTCTCCCAGAGCGAGGAGTACCACTCGCACAATGCCAAGCGCCTCTCTCTGGGCGAGATCAAGGAACTGCTCCTCACCCTCGATTGCGTGCAGGACGCCCTCGCCGAACGGGGCATCAAGCCGGAACTGGCCCGATGAAAAAGCTGCGCGTGCTCACGGTCGTGGGAACCCGTCCGGAGATCATCCGGCTGTCGCGGGTCCTTGCCCGGCTGGAGGAGGCGACGGACCACATCCTCGTCCACACCGGCCAGAACTACGACTTCGAACTGAACCAGGTGTTCTTCCAGGATCTGGGCATCCGCAAGCCTGACCACTTCCTCGAGGCCGCTGGGGGATCCCTTGCCGAGACCATCGGGAACATCATCATCCGGATCGACAAGGTGCTGGAGGAGCGGCACCCGGATGCCCTGCTCGTGCTCGGAGACACCAACAGCTGCCTCTCCGTGATACCAGCCAAGCGACGCAAGATCCCGATCTTCCACATGGAGGCAGGGAACCGCTGCTTCGACCAGCGGGTTCCCGAGGAATCCAATCGCAAGGTGGTGGACCATCTTGCGGACATCAACCTGCCCTACAGCGGACACGCCCGAGAGAACCTCCTGCGGGAGGGCGTCCCCACCGACCGCATCATCAAGACCGGCAGCCCCATCTACGAAGTGCTCCAGGACTATCGGGAGGGCATCGAGGGCTCGGGGATCCTCCAGCGCCTGGGCCTGGCACCCCAGGGCTACTTCCTCGTCAGCTGCCACCGGGAGGAGAACGTCGATTCGGACGTCAACCTGCCCAAGTTCGTCGCCCTCCTGAACCACTTGGCGGAGACCCACGGCAAGCGGGTCATCGTCTCCACCCACCCGCGGACGCGGAAGCGGCTCGAATCCGGCGGATTCACGACGGATCCCAAGGTGGAGCTGATCAAGCCCTTCGGCTACTTCGACTACGTCAAGCTCCAGCAGCATGCCCTCGCGGTCCTCTCCGACAGCGGGACCATCACGGAGGAATCCTCCATCCTCGATTTCCCCGCCCTGAACATCCGGGAGGCCCATGAGCGCCCCGAGGGCATGGAGGAAGGTGCCGTGATCCTCACGGGGATGGAGATCGACCGCGTCGAGCAGGCTCTCCAGGTCCTGCGCTCTGCACGAATCCGGTCGGGCCGGCGGACACGGATCGTGAAGGACTACGACGCCCCCCAGGTATCCGAGACCGTCGTCCGGGCCATCTTCAGCTATGTCGACTACGTCAATCGCTTCGTCTGGCGGAAGGACTGACCTCAGGCCTGCCCAATGTGGATCCGCGCGGGCGGGAAGAGTCCGAGGGTGGCGAGGATGACCAGGAAGTCCGACCAGACACCCGCCCGGGAGGCGTAGGCCAGGTTGAGGCGGATCTTGTCTGGAAGGATGGTCTGGACGTACGTCTCGTCGGGGTCCTCGGCCTCGGCGAGCAGCTCGCTCTCGTTCCGGTACTTGATCGAGGCCAGGTCCGTGATGCCGGGGCGCAATCCGAGGATGGCTCGCTGGGACTCTGAATAGAGTTCCACGTACCTGGGCACCTCGGGGCGGGGTCCGACGAGGCTCATGTCTCCGAACAGGACATTCAGGAGCTGGGGGATCTCGTCGAGCTTGGTGTTCCGAAGGTGCCGGCCGATCTTGGTGATCCGAACGTCCAGCCCCACCGTGATGGCCCGCCCCTGGCGTTCCGCGTCCACGACCATGGTCCTGAACTTCCAGATGCGGAACGGCCGACCGTCGCGTCCGATGCGGACCTGTCGGAAGAACACAGGCCCCCCATCCTCCCATTTCACCAGGAGGGCGACCATCACCAGCAGCGGCGAGAGCACCGCCAGCCCCAGGATCGACCAGAACAGATCGAAGACCCGCTTGGCCATCGTCACGCCGGGTTCGAGAGGACGAGGTCCCTCACGGCCTGAATCACGTCGTCGACATCCTCGTCCGCCAGTCCCGCGTGCAGGGGAAGGCTGATCATCCGGCGGTAGGCGTCCGCGGCGACGGGGTTGTCCTCGGGACGGTACCCGTACTTGTCCCGGTAGAAGGGATGCATGTGCACCGGCAGGTAGTGGACGGAGGTTCCGATGTTCCGGGCCTTCAGCTCGTCGATGAAGGCGTTGCGGTCGATCCGCAATGCCTCCGTCCTAAGCCGGATCACGTACAGGTGCCAGCTCGACTCGGCCCAGGGGCGCTCCACGGGAAGCTCAAGGGCCGTCAGATCCTTGAGTCCAGCCTCGTAGCGGGCCACCACCTGCCGTCGCCGCTTCTGAAAGGCCTCGAGCCGCTTCAACTGCTGGAGGCCGATGGAGGCCTGCATGTCAGTCATGTTGTACTTGAACCCCGGGAGGACCACCTCGTAGTACCAGGATCCGGACCGATCGAAGCGTTTCCAGGCGTCCCGGTTCATGCCGTGATGCCCGATGATCCGGGACTTCTCCACCAGCGCCGGATCACCCGTCAGGCAGCCCCCCTCGACGGTCGTGAGGTTCTTGGTTGCGTAGAAGCTGAAGGCCGCCAGGTTGGGCCTCGATCCGATGATGCGCCCCTTGTAGCGGCTTGAGATCGCGTGGGCCGCATCTTCCAGGATGGCGAGGCCGTGTCGCTCCGCCAGGGCGTCCAGTTCGTCCATCTGCACCGGATGACCCGCGTAGTGGACCGGCAGGAGGACCTTGGTGCGTGGGGTAATCGCGGCCTGCACGGCCTCGGGCGAGATGGTCAGGGTGTCCGGGCACACATCCACCAGAATGGGCTTGGCACCGACATGCTCGACGACGTTGGCGGTGGCGCAGAAGGTCAGGCTGGGGACGATGACCTCGTCCCCCGGACCCACCCCGAGGGCTACGAGGCCAACGTGGAGCCCCGCGGTGCAGGAATTCAGGGCGACCACGGCAGGGGCCTGGAGATAGGCCTTCAGGGCCGCCTCGAAGGCCGCCGTTTTCGGCCCCGTGGTCACCCATGGGGACTGGAGGGTATCCATCACTTCCGAACGCTCGTCGTCGCCGATGCTCGGAGGGTTGTAGGAAAGGAATTCCTTCCTCATGTCGATTCCTCCAGGATGGGGGCCCGGAGGATCGTCCAGGCCAGGACATCGAGATTGGATGGGCGGTGGTTGAACCCTGCGCGCCGGGCGAACGAGGTCGACAAGATGGGTCGACGCATCACATCCCCTCGGCAGATCTGCCCATCAGGCGGTCGAACATCGCGAGGAAGCTCTGGATGGCCGTTCGACGGGAGAGGTGGGTCTCCGCGTAGTCCCGTCCCTGCCTCCCCTCAAGCCTGGCCCGGTCCGGTGCATTCCGGTACTCCAGGATGACCTCGGCCAGGCGTTCCGGATCACTGGGTGGAACGACCGACCCTGATCGACTCTCCCGGATCGCCTCGGCCAGGGGGCTGTCCGCCTCCACGCAGCCGATGACCGGACGGCCTGCAGCCAGGTAATTCCAGGTCTTGCTGGGAACAGCGATCTGGGCGGCTCCGGGTTTCAGGGGAATGATGCCCACATCGCAGGCGTTGTAGACCGAGGGCACTCGATCGAGGGGCTGGAGGGGCAGGAAGACGCAATTGGCCAGCCCGCGCTGGCGGGCCAGGTCCTGCATCCCCTGCTTCGCGTTCCCGTTCCCGATGAAGACGAAACGGACGTCGGGTACACCCTTGAGGCGTTCGGCGGCAAGCAGCAGGACCTCCAGGTTCTGCATGTACCCGATGTTCCCGGCGTACTGGACGACAAAGGCCCCTCCGCCCCGGAACTCTGCGATGGCGGGGTCTTCGGATGCCTCCCGGGGCCGGATGTGGTCCGTGTCCACCCAGTTCGGAATCGTCGCAACCAGGGTGCCTGGGACGAGCCTCTGGACGTACTCGGAGAAAGAAGGGCTGATGGAGACCACCAGGTCGGAGACCCGGTAGGTGGCCTCCTCCGCCTTGCGCAGCCACCGGTAGGCCCGCCCTCCGGCCGGGAGCATTCCCGCCACCACCGCCGAGTCCGGGAAGATGTCCTGGAGGTTGTAGATCAGCTTGGCGCCCTTGATCCGGGCCAGCAGGCCGGCAGGGAAACCCGCCAGGGGTGGATTGGACGCCACGAAGATGATGTCGACCTTCCGGACGACCAGCCCTCGAAGGATGAAAAAAAATGTAAACCATGTATATTCACAGCATTTGGCAAGCACTCCCAGCCGCTGAATGAAAGGATTCCAGGCCCGATGGATGCGTCCCCTCAAGGGGGGTTCGTCGGGTGCGGACTGGGCCATCGAACCCAGGCCATTGGTCAGGACGGTAATCCGATGACCCTCCTCGGCCAGCCCTTCGGCCAGGGCCTTCATGAGGTGGGTCGAGGCGCAGAGGATGGGCCAGTAGTACGGGGTGACGATCACGATGTGGTAGGGATCCGTCCGGATTTCGGGTCGCTCACCTGCGGGTTCGAGGGTCATGCTCGCTTCCTCGGGGCGGAAGGGCCGGGCAGGTCCTGCTCATCCTGGCCGAGGTGCGATTCCAGCCCCTCGCCGGTCAGCCGGGGCTCCATGAGGGTGTTCATGGTTCGATCGACCGAGGAGCCAGGAAAATCCTGGACGGGGGACCTGCCGCAATCAAGATTCATGCGGAGGTAGACCAGCCGACCGGTGCCCCTGGAGGGCACTTCCACGAATCCGGCAAGTTCGTTCAGGTGCCGGGCCCGAAGGTTCTCCCGGCAGACGCCGGAGGAGACAGCCATGGCGCCCCGTTCCCGACACATCCGGAGCGAGGCATGCTTCAGGGCCTTCCCGATGCCCTGGTTCTGGAAAGCCGGATCCACGGCCGTGTAGGCGACCTGCGCCACCCGCTCAGTGTCAAGGTCGACCCGGGGGGGAACGAGGACCCGCTTCAAACGCTGGAGGAGCCTCTTGTCGAGGATGGCGGAGGGGTGCCTCAGGAAGCCCTGGATCAGTTCGCGCCGGCAGGCCTTCGCCATCGGCAGGTTGTAGGGGCGATCCGCAAGTGCCGTGAAGCCGACGATCCGGTCCCCCTGCCTCGCCACGAGGACGAAGGTCTCCGAAGAACTCACGAACCACCGGTAGACGGCTCGAAGAAAGGGGCTCCCCAGCAGGACCGAAAGGGTGTCCTCCGTCGCGAAACAGGCCTGATGCAACTCCACGATGGCGGAGACGTCGAAGGGCGTCGCCGAGGTCACCTGGAAGCCCTTCTCCTTCGAGACGAGCGCGGGCTGGGGAGCCAGGCGGGAGCGTTCCGCAAGCAGGCGATCCGGCCAGGCCTGTTCCCCGATCGGCTTCTGGCCCTCGAGGTGGAACCGGAGCATGCCTTCCGCTTTGGCGAAGAGCGGATTCGAGGGGTCACGCTGGAGCAGCTTCCTTGCCCAGCCGTGCACGGTGGGCCCGGTGAAGGGCCGGCAGAACGGATGGAAATCCACGCACTGGCGCACGAGCCTGGGCTGGAGCCCCATGCGGAACTTGAACTCGTCGACATTGGCGGGAGCGTCCAGGGACTGCACCGTGAAGAAGAGGCCCTCGACACCCTCGCGCTGCAGCAGCTCCTGGCTGACGCAGTAGAACAAGGCATTGTTCACGTGCTCACCCAGAAACCGCCGATGGCTCAGGGCGAACGGCACGGTGAAGGTGGACTGCAGGCGGGCGGCAATGATCGCCGCGGCGAGTTCACCCTCCGAGGTGGCAGCCCAGGCCTCGAACCCCGGAAGGCCGGAAGCCGCGAGGCAGAGTCGCTCCCACCCCTCGCGGGTCATGCTGCGCAGGCGGTCCTGACGCGCCAGGGTGTCCTGCTGCAGGAGCCAACCCTCCTTGGCCAGCCGCTCGAAGGAGATCTGCTCGATCTTGAAATGGCTCATCCCCGCCTTGACCCCGTTCCGGGCCTGGGACTTCAAGAGGTCAAGCGAATAGGGCTGGTTCAGGATGACGTGGTAGCTCACCAGCCCCCGGGAAAACGCCAGGGGGGCCGAGTACCGGACAGCGATGGCGCCATGCCGCCACATCAGGTTCTTGATCTCCGACTCGGTCGGAGTGATGACCCAGTGGTAGGGGAAGGCCTGGAACACGCCGGGAGCGGCGTTATACCAGTAGCTGCTCGCGGTCCGGACGACACGGTGGCCCTGGCGGCGCAACCACTCAGCGAAAACGTCCGCGTTCATAGGGACCCGGAAGAGGGGGGGACCGCCGTCGGTCGTTCAATCCAATCCGGCTTCCCGATCCTCGCGGCATCAGACCGACCGAACCGGCCGCCGACCCCTTTCCTGCCCCCCGCGGCGGCCTCGACTGGGCGGATGACGCCGCACTCGAAGACCCAGGTGGGCCGGACCACTGGCTGGAAGAATGCGGATCGACTCATGTCGTGCGCTGCGTTGGCTTCTTTCGAGGTACCACGGTGGCTGGCGGGGGTGAAGGACCAGCTGGACGGACGGATGGGTTCAGGCATGGATTGCAATCCATTATCATCCATTTTTTCCGCCTGGTGACCTTAATTGTGAATCAGGATAGCTGACGATGGGTTCGACCATGGCCACCTTTCTTTGACGGGGCTCAGGACCAACAACGACATCCAGAGACCGGAGGGTGATCGAGCCGGGGGGGCTCCCCCTCCCATCCGTGGATCACCTCATCCCCTTGGTTAATCCTGGTCTCGTTCTCATCTAATGCAGCAAAGACGGAAGTCCGATCAGAAAAATCCAGCATCAGGCTAAGATGCATCTGACATCGTCCGGACCCTCCAACTCGAATTCCCACACCCCATCCAGTCTTTGCGACGTCCAAGTCCGCTCATCGCCATCACGAGGGTCATCAACACCTCCCTGTCTGACACGAAATCCAGGAATCGGAGGACGGAACATGCTGATCTGCGGAATCAACCCGAGTCACACCTCATCCGCCGCACTGCTGCGCGACGGGCGGCTGGTCAGCGCCCTGCAGGAGGAGCGGCCCACGCGGGAGAAGAATCGTCGTGGCTTCCCCGAGCAGGCGATCGGACGTCTTCTCGAGCACCAGGGGCTTCGTTGGCAGGACGTCGACGCCTACGTCTTCGGCGGCTACGGATCGTATGCCGACACCAAGCTCGGGGTGAACGAGACGGCGAGCCGGATCCGCAGCTACAAGGAGGCCTCCGGGCTGGTCGGACAGGCGAAAAGACTGGCCCAACAGACGCCGGCCCGGGGTCTTGTCCATCATTGGCGACGGGAACGCCACATCCAGCGACTCCAGGCCCACCAGGTCGAACGCCAACGTATCTTCACCATCGAGCACCACCGCTGTCATGCGGCGACTGCCTACTTCGGACGCGGGGTCGAGGAGGACACCCTCGTCATCACGGTCGACGGGGCCGGGGATTCCCTCTGCGCCACCGTGTCCCTGCCCCGGCCCGACGGGCACCTGGAACGGATCGCGACCATCAACGAACAGCACTCCATCGGCAACCTCTGGGAGGTCATCACCGCGCTCATGGGCATGGTGCCCATGGAACACGAATACAAACTCATGGGCTTGGCGCCCTACGCCAGCGGTGAGCGGGCGGAGAAGGCGAAGAAGCTCTTCAGCAGCGCCTACGAACTCGCAAACGGCGGCTGGCATCTGGCTCCAGGGATTCCGGATCCCAGTTACGCCTACGAATTCTGGCGAAGTCGGCTGGAGTTCACGCGTTTCGACCACATCTGCGCCGGCCTCCAGAGCTTCACCGAGGAGTTCATCACCTCCTGGATCCAGGGATGGCTGAGGAAGACCGGCCGCCGGAAGCTCCGCCTCTCCGGCGGTGTCTTCATGAACGTCAAGCTCAACAAGGCCATCGGGGAACTGCCCGAAGTGGACGACCTCTATGTGTTCCCGTCCTGCGGCGATGAGACGAACGCCCTCGGCGCGGCCTGGGCCTTCATGGTGGACCGCGGACTGGCAGGCCAGATCGAGCCCCTCGAATCCCTCTACCTCGGCCCGGAACCGACCGCGGATGAATACCGCAAGGCAGCCGACCGTGCCCGTGAACTCGGATGGAAGGTCTCCTCCCCTGCGGATCTCGAGGCGGAGATTGCGGAACTTCTGAGCCAGGGGGAGGTCGTGGCCCGTGCGCAGGGTCGTGAGGAATTCGGGGCCCGGGCGCTCGGAAACCGGTCCATCCTGGCGGATCCGACCCGCCCCGAGGTCGTTCGAACCGTGAACAACGCCATCAAGTGCCGGGATTTCTGGATGCCCTTCGCGCCCTCGGTGATGTCCGAATGCGCGGACCGGTACATCCACAACCCCAAGGGCTTTTCAGCCCCCTACATGATTCTCGCCTTCGATTCCCGGAACACCCCCGAGGTCAAGGCGGCATGCCACCCCGAGGATGGAACCATCCGTCCCCAGGTGGTGACCAAGACCCACAATCCCACCTACCACCGCATCCTCGAGCGATTCCAGGAGCGGACAGGACGGGGCGCCCTCCTGAACACCTCGTTCAACATCCACGGCGAGCCCATCGTCTCCTCGCCGGCCGATGCCATCGATGTCATGCAGCGGTCGGGGCTGCTTCACCTTGCCCTCGGTCCCTTCCTGATCTCCAAGCCCCGGGATCATTGATGCCGTTTGGCTCCCCCTTCCAGACCCCCGGGCCAGAACACCGCTTCCCCGAGGCACCATGATAAGGAATGCCGCCTCCCTCCTTGCCCGGCAGTCGTGGTTCAGGAAATTCATGATGAGCACGCCGGTCCTCCGGGATCTCGCGGGGCGGTTCGTCGGCGGGGACGACCTGCCTTCGGGCCTGTCTGCAGTGCGCAGACTGAACGCCACAGGCATCAAGGGTTCCCTGAATTTCCATGGCATGCATGTGCGGGACAGGGGAGAGGCCACCAGCGCCGCGGATCAGGCCATCGAGGCGCTCCGGCGAATCCGCGAGGAGGGTATCGATTCGCATGTCTCGGTGAAGCTCACGAAAATCGGCCTCGACGTGGACACGGCTCTCTGCCGCACCGAGCTCCGCCGGATTCTCGACTGCGCCGCCGAGACCGGGGGGTTCGTAAGGATCGACATGGAGGAGTCGAGGTACGTCGATGAGACCCTCCGGACGTTCGAGGAAATGCATGACCGTTTTGGCGGCGAAACCGTCGGTCTCGTCATCCAGTCCTACCTGCGGCACCGGTCAGGGGATCTCGACCATCTGGTGGATCGTGGCGCGCGTATCCGGCTCGTGAAGGGGGGCTACCGGGAGCCATGGGACGTGGTGTTCCGAACCAAGGCGGAAATCGATGCCGCTTTCAAACGCGACATCGAGCGGCTCCTGACACGCGGAACCGCACCTGCAATCGCCACGCATGATGCCGAGGCGATCGCGTGGACCAAAGCCCTGCAGGAGCAGCTCGGCCTGGGAAAGGATGCCTTCGAGTTCCAGATGCTCTATGGCGTGAAACCGGAACTCCAGGAACGCCTTGTCGCCGATGGGTACGCCCTGCGGTGCTACGTCCCTTATGGAGGCGACTGGGCCACGCACGTGGTCGGCTGCCTCCGCCGGATCCCCGCTGGAGCCCTTGCCCGCATCGCCCGGACCCACGCACCCTCCTGAAGGAAGCCTCCCGGCCTTGGACCAGAAGGTGACCTGGCCGGATCGTCGATAGGCCCTGGGCTGTCAGCCCTCGACCCGCCTGGAGGATGCCCCGGCGGCCCCGGTCTCTCCCTCCGGTGCCCAGCGAACGGGGGGGCCATCGTGCGGCCGCCCGGCCCCGGATCTTCAGCTTCGCCTGGCACCCGTTTCCCGGAGGAAGGTGTGGATCCTGCCGGCCTGGATAAGGTTGCTCTTCCGGGTCAGCACGAAGGTCTTGGCACCCTGCCCTCGGAGATGAAGTTCCTCCCGTGGTCGATCCAGGAGGCGGTTCAGCGTGGAAGCCATGCCTTCCACTGACTCGTCCGGGAAGGTGTAGACATGGTCGAGGTATTCCTCGGGCATGCCCGGAAGCAACGTGGTCAGCACCGGCGTACCGGAAGCCATGTATTCCATGTTCTTGGATGGGAATGAGAATCTCGTGAACGCTTCGCCTGACGGGCGCGGGTTGACAAGCAGGGTCGCCCGGACCTCCGCCGAGACGACCTCGGGATTGGGCCGCACGCCCCAGTACTTGATGCGGGGGTCCCTGGCTTCGTAATCCTTGATCATCTGTTCCAGCTCGCCGGAGCCGTAAAGCCACAGCCGGGCGCTCTCCCGGGATACGTCCAGAAAGGCATCGAGGAGGGAGCCGACCCCATATTTCCGATACAGGGCTCCAGCATAGAGGATCACCTGTTCGGGGAACTTCCCGTCCATCGAGTTGGCGACCTCCCCCATCCCGGCATCAACCATGCCCTCCATGACGAGGTGTGGATGCCCCTGGGGATTGACCAGCGCATTCATCGCTTCTGTCAGCAGGATGTAGCCATCGTACCGCTCCATGAAGAAGGTGGACAGGCCACGGTACGCACGGATGAGAAGGCGGGAGAAGGCCGAATCCCCTCCCCCGATGTAGTCGTGGAGATAGTCAGGGATGTCCGTGACGATCGCGATCGCGGGGATCCCGGCCAGCTTCGATGCCATGAGCGCCCCGGCCGAGACAGACAAGTCGAGTACGTCGCAGACGATGAATCCGGGATGGGCTCGCTGGGCAAGGCTCCAGCGCAGGCATGACATGAAACTCCAGGCGAAAACGATCCCATGCGAAAGTCCTGGGATCATCCGCAACGAGAGGTAACGGTAGGTGATGCCCTGCTCCGATTCGGAGGCCATCGAAGGGAACCCGCTCGTCCCGGGCCGATGCGGAAGCACGGACAGGGCGGTCACCCCCTTGGCAAAGGAGGCGAGCCCTCGGGCCAGGAGCCCATGAAACTTCTGCTCCTGCAGGGGAGGCTTGACCGGCTGATCGCGCAACAGGCCGACCAGGCACTTCTCCGAGCAGAGCCGCGACACGTAGAGGATTTCCATGAGCAGCCTTCCTCATATTGGCTGGGATATCGCAGGCCTCGATTTGAACTCATTCCATCTCATGCGGAGCCTGGATGAATGGGATCGGGGCGGGGACGGAAGCCTCTTCGCAGGTCAGATCTTGGACTTGTTCTGGACCAACCATGGCGCGGTCGCATCCTTCTGGGGCGGATTCTTCCGTCGGCATGGCTTGTCCGGGGCCACGGGGAGATTCGCTTGCCGGCGGTTCCAGGCAAAGCCACCGTACCGGCCCACCCCGAGCAAGGAGGGCGTGTAGGTGGGAACCATCCACTGGAGGAGACGGACGATTTCGGGTTGCCTCTGTCTGTAGGGAAGACCGACGGCCTTGCGGAAACCCTCCAGGCCTTCGAACAATTTATCGGGGCTGATGCCTTGCGGATTGGTCTCGAAGACCTTCGAATGCAGTTCCGTGCTGGAGCGTTCCTGGTCCAGGAAGAGTTCTTCATGGAGTTTCTCTCCCGGCCGCAAGCCTGCGAACTCGATCTCGATGTCCCGTCCCGGGGTGAGCCCCGAGAGCCGGGCCATGTCCGCGGCGAGGTCCAGGATCTTGACCGCCTCGCCCATATCGAGCACATAGACCTTACCGGTCTCCCCCAGGAGGCCCGCCTGGAGAACGAGCTGGCTTGCTTCTGGAATGGTCATGAAGTAGCGAGTCATCTCGGGATGGGTCACCGTGATCGGCCCGCCGTGCTCGATCTGCTCCTTGAAGACGGGGACGACGCTGCCACGGCTGCCGAGCACGTTGCCGAAGCGGACACTGACGAAGCGCGAGCCCGCCTGGGCTTTCTTGGATGCCTCCAGGACGATGCATTCCGCGATGCGCTTGGAGGCTCCGAGGACGTTCGTCGGGTTCACGGCCTTGTCGGTGGAGATGCTGACGAAGGAGCGGGTGCCGCTCTCCAAAGCGGCCTCCACCACGTTCATGGTGCCGAAAATGTTGTTGAGGACGGCCTCGACCGGGTGGGTCTCGAGAAAGGGGACGTGCTTGTGGGCCGCCGCATGCATCACGATATCGGGACGATAGAGCTGGAAGACTTCCCTGAGCCCTGTCCGATTGCGGATATCCATGAGCTCCAGAGAGTAGGCCTGCCCGGGGAACAGCCTTTGAAACTCCCGCTGGATCATCCAGAGGCTGTTCTCGCCGCGGCCCAGCAACACCATGTGCTTCGGCCCGAAGGTGGCGATCTGGCGGGCCAACTCGCTGCCGATGGACCCGCCCGCCCCGGTGATGAGGACCACCGAGCCTTCGATCGCCTCAAGCAGCGCCGAATGGTCGAGGTGTACCGTGTCCCGCCGGAGGACATCCTCGATGGACACGTCGCGGATGACGGGCTTCCAGACCTGGGTCCCCAGAAGGTTATAGAGCCCCGGGACCGTCTTGACCTGGACATGCAGCGCCTGGAGAACCGCATTCAGCCTTCGAACCACCAGGCCTGGAGCACTCGGAACGGCAAGGATGGCGTTGGACACTTTGTACTTGCGGACCACTTCCTCGAGGCGAGTGGTATCCCCCAGGACGGGAATGCCATGGATCCGCTCACCCTTGATGGACGCATCGTCATCGATGAAACCGACGACAAGGAAGCCCAGCTCGGAGTGGCGCAACAGCTCCTGTAGGACCAGCGCTCCCGCCTGGCCGGCTCCCACGATCAGGGTCCGGTTCTTGCGTTCGGAAATCCTGGCAGGAATGATGGTCTGGCGGACCTGGGTTTCCCTCCACCAGCGGCATCCGATCCGAAGTGTTCCCCAGAATCCCCCCGTGAGGATGCTTGCCCCGAAGGCGATGTGCGGGATCTGGGGAGACAGGGAGAGAGGGCCCGTCAGCAGCTCAAGGAACATCGAGAGGCACATGAGGGTGAGGGTCGCCATGCCCAGGCGGATCGAGTCCCGGAGGTCCGTCATCCGATAGACGTGCCTTGTCAGCTGGAACAGGCCACCGACCGCCAGCGAGATCAAGGCCCAGATGCCCATCCGCCTCAGCTGCCAGTCCGATCCCGCCCACAGGTTTTCGGCAATCAGCCATGCGGTGGCCGCAAGCAGCCCGTCCATCGTCTGCTTCCCGGCCTGCCGGAGCATGGGATTCTCGACCTGGAAGAGGGCGGGCATGGCGAGAGGGCGGGCTTGTCCTTCCACGGTTGGCTTCCTGTCCATGGATGTTGGGAACACTTGGTTCTCAAAAGTGTAGGCGCTCTATCCCCCTCACGGTGAAAAAATCATGCTCCATCGGTAAATCCATCATTCATGAACAAGTCGTGAGTATGTATTCCAGTATGTTTTTATTAATTTTACAAGATATCGAATCCCACACCGGATTCTCCGGTGCCAAGAGAACGCCACGACCATGCCGCCGGGACGTGGAGTCGCATGGGACAAAAGAATGACGAGCGCATGATCATCTTTGGAATATATTCTCCAAAGAACCACCCAGGGGCTCCTTCCTCTCAGTTCGGTTTTGCCGACCGGTGCCCCGACATCGAATCGACGATAGCCACCAAACCTCACCTTTTCTCAGGGTGCGTTGCGTTCTCGGGAGTGTTCAGGCATTTCCACTAAGGGTCTTCACGGATGTGCGGGATTGCAGGCATCCATTCTGGATCGGCCCGAATGCCGGGGCCGGACTTGCTGTTGGCGATGGCCGGGGAGTTGGGGCATCGGGGCCCGGATGGCGTAGGGATGTACCTCGATGCGGGCCTCGGAATGGTGAACACCCGGCTGTCCATCGTCGACCTCGCGGGGGGGGACCAGCCCATCGGGAACGAGGATGGGCGGTACTGGGTCATCCAGAACGGCGAGATCTACAACCACCCGGAATTGCGGCTGGAACTCGAGACTCTGGGACATCGTTTCCGTACGGACTCCGATACGGAAGTCATCGTCCACGCCTATGAAGAGTGGAGCCAGGACTGCCTCGACCGGTTCAATGGACCCTTCGTCTTTGCCCTCTGGGATCGACGGGATCGCAGCCTGTTCCTCGCCAGGGACCGATTCGGCGTGCGCCCGCTCTTCCTCGCCCAGTACGGACCGGAATTCGTCTTCGGATCAGAGGCGAAGGCGCTCCTGCGGCATCCGGAAGCCGTCCGGGCACTCGATCCGGTGGCCCTGGTGGATACCTTCACGCTCTGGGCTCCCCTGCCCGATCGCACCTCCTTCTGCGGAATCCGGGAACTGCCGCCGGGCCATTGGATCCGGATCGGGCCCGAGGGTGAACAGGAAGAGCGCGTCTGGTGGGACCTTCGCTTTGCCCTTCCGGAGGAACAGCGCCGCGAATCCGAGAATGAGCTGGCCGAGGAACTGGCGGGCCTTCTCGAGGACTCTACCCGGTTGCGATTGCGGGCGGATGTGCCCGTGGCCGCCTACGTCAGCGGGGGACTCGATTCATCGGCCATCGCCGCCCTGGCCCGGAAGGTGAGCGGTGACAACCTCCACGGCTTCGGCATCGGGTTCACGGATCCACGCTTCGATGAGGCTCCCCACCAGGATCGGATTGCGGAGGCCCTGGGGGTCGACCTGAACCGCATCACCATCTCCCCACCCGATATCGCGAGGCTGTTCCCGGAGGTGGTGGCCCTTGCGGAAAAGCCGCTCCTGCGAACGGCTCCCGCGCCGATGCTCGCCCTGTCCTCCTTGGTCCATGATCACGGATTCAAGGTCGTCCTCACGGGTGAAGGGGCCGATGAGCTCTTCGCCGGATACGATCTCTTCCGCGAATCCCAGATCCGGCGATTCTGGGCCAGAGAACCGCAATCCCTGCGGCGCCCCAGGCTCTTCGAGCGGATCTATCCCTGGCTCGCACGGAGCATCGCGAACATGCCAGGCTTCACCCGGCAGTTCTTCGGCCAGGGCCTGCTGGAGACAGGGGATCCTCTCTACAGCCATCGCATCCGGTTCGGGACCACCGGCCGACTGCTCCGTTTGCTCGATCCCGCCCTGCTCCGCGCCCTGGCTCCCGGGGAGGCCCCTGCAGAGCGGCTTCTCGCGCGCCTCCCCAGGGAATTCGGATCGTTCAGTGACCTGGCCAAGGCCCAGTACCTGGAGATCGTAACCTTCCTCCAGGGTTACCTGCTCCATAGCCAGGGCGACCGGATGCTCATGGGTCGCTCGGTAGAAGGCCGGTTCCCGTTCCTGGATCACCGTGTCGCCGAGTTCGCGGCCAGCCTTCCGGATTCCATGCGCCTCCGGGGCCTTCGCGACAAGCGCATCCTGCGCAAGGCGATGGCCCCCCTGCTGCCGCCTGAAATCGCAAGCCGTCCCAAACGGCCGTACCGGGCTCCGATCCTCCGTGCGTTCGTGGGCCCCGATGCTCCTGACTACGTGGCCGAACTGCTCGAACCATCCCGTCTGGCAAGGACTGGCGTATTCGCCCCTCGCGCGGTGGGGCTCCTCTGGGACAAGTGCCAGCGGAACCGGGAGAACGAGGTCAGCGAGATGGACGAGATGGCATTCGTGGGCGTCCTCTCGATTCAGCTTCTGCACGAACAGATGGGGCGAAATCCCGACCTGGCGCCCCTTCCCGAGGCCAGACGCCTGGTGATCGGGGGCCAGCTAGCCGATGCAGGCAGCCGCCAGGGGGTCTCGTGATGGCCAGGTATCATCACCGGCTCGTCCAGGACAGTCTGTACGAATCCGCCCGCCTTGCCGGAAGCAAGGTGGCCTTGGTGAGCGAGGGAACTCGCCTGTCCTTTGAGGATCTGCTGAGCCGCTCCCAGCGACTGGCCCGCGCCCTCCAGGACCGAGGGCTCCTTTCGGGGGATCGCGTCGCGGTTTTCATGGATAACGGCGTGGACGCCGTCGTGGCCATCTATGGCACCTGGATCGCAGGCGGTGTGGTGATGGTCATCAACCCCCAGACCAAGTCGGACAAGCTTGCCTTCCTCCTTGCGGACAGCAGCGCACGCTTCCTGTTGTCCCAGGCGAGCCTGAAACGCGTGTTCCGGGCCGGGCTGGATGAGCTTCATCCGGGTCTCCCCCTGCCATTGGTAATGGCGGCGGGAGGGGATCCGGAGGGATGCGCTGTCACCCTCGAAGAGGTCTTCCGCACGACCAGCGCCGACCCCCTGGATCCCGGCAGCCTGGCGACGGATCTTGCGGCGCTCATCTACACCTCGGGAAGCACCGGCCAGCCCAAGGGCGTGATGATCACGCATCAGAACATCACGTTCACCCTCGGAAGCCTCATCGAGTATCTGCGCCTTGGAAGCGGGGAGCGCATCCTGAACCTCTTGCCGCTGGCCTTTGATTACGGCCTCTACCAGTTGCTGATGGCCGTGCGGCTTGGCGCGACCCTCATCCTGGAGCAGGGATTCGGATACCCCGCCGTCCTGGAAAAGCGCATCAGGGAGGAATCGATCACCGTCTTCCCCGGCGTTCCAACTGTGTTCACCACACTCTTGGCCCGTGCCGGAGAGCGTGAAATCAGCTTCCCTTCGGTCCGTACCGTGACGAATACCGCTGCAGCGCTGGCACCGGGCCTGGTGCCCGGACTCCAGCGCCTGTTCCCGAACGCGCTCATCTTCCGGATGTACGGACTTACCGAATGCAAGCGCGTGTGCTACCTCGAACCGGAGGAATTGGCCATCCGCCCTGAATCCGTGGGCAAGGCCATCCCCGGCACCCAGACATTTCTCCTCGATGCCGAGGGCCGTCAAGCAGGCCCTGGCGAGACCGGCATCCTCCACGTCCGCGGTCCCCATGTGATGGTCGGGTACTGGAATCAGCCGGAGATGACGTCGGAAATGCTTCGTCCCGGGCGACATCCGGCAGATCGTGTGCTCTGCACGCATGATCTCTTCCGCATGGATGTGGACGGCTACCTGTATTTCCTGGGCCGCAGCGACGACATCATCAAGTCCCGTGGAGAAAAGGTCAGCCCGGTGGAGGTGGAGAACGTCCTGCATGGAATCAGCGGCGTTCAGGATGCAGCCGTGGTGGGCGTGCCTGATCCGGATCTGGGGGAAGCCATCCGGGCCTTCGTCTCGCTTGTACCAGGTGCGCAGCTTACTGAACGAGAGATCAGGCGTGCCTGCCAGGGACGTCTCGAGAGCTTCATGGTCCCCCAGGAGATCGTGGTTCTCGCCGAGCTCCCCAAGACAGACACGGGAAAGGTCAGGAAAAAGGATCTCCTGAATGCATCGCCTCCGGCGCAAACCGGGCAATCCGACACCATCACGCGACTGGAGTTCCCATGACGCCCGTTGAACAACAACTCCGAACCTTCATCACGGAAAATTTCTTCGTAGAGGATACGGATCTTTCCGGGGATGCCTCCCTGACTCGTTCCGGGGTCATCGATTCCACTGGCGTCATGGAGATCCTCCTGTTCCTCGAGGAGCAGTTCGGACTCAAGGTTCCGGATGACGAGATCACGCCCGAGAATCTCGACACCCTCAACAATCTGGTCCGGTACGTCAGCAACGCCGAAGGCAAGGTGCCTGCATGACGACTCCCGCTGGTGCACTCGCAGACGATCTGCTCACCTTCGATCGTGAGGCAGCTGTCGAGCGCATCACTTCAACCCTTCGGGACCAGGTCTTGAAGAGGCTCCATCGACGCGGCGTGGTTCTGGGCCTGAGCGGCGGCATCGACAGCACGGTCTGCGCGGCGTTGGCCGCCCGCGCCCTTGGACCGAGGCGCGTCCTGGGGCTCCTGATGCCCGAGACCCACTCGGCGGGGGAAAGCACCCCGCTGGGGCAGCTCGCGGCCGACCACCTCGACATTCCCACGGTGCTCGAGAACATCACGCCGGCCCTGGACGCCGTGGGCTGTTATCACCGCCAGGAGGAGGCGATCCGGCGCGTCCTCCCCGAATATGGTGAAGGATGGCGCTCGAAGATCGTGCTTCCCAGCGTGGTGGATAGCGACAGCTACCGGCTGTTCACACTGGTCGCCCAATCCCCGGAAGGGGAGCAGGTGCGCGTCCGGCTCACGCCAACCGCCTATCTGGAACTGGTTGCAGCCACCAACTTCAAACAGCGCGTCCGAAAGATGATCGAGTACCACCATGCCGATCGCCTCATCTATGCTGTGCTTGGCACGCCCAACCGGCTGGAATATGACCAGGGATTCTTCGTCAAGAACGGTGATGGTGCCGCGGACATCAAGCCCATTGCGCACCTCTACAAGACCCAGGTCTACGCGCTGGCTGAGTACCTGGACCTCCCGCCGGAGATCCGGAGCCGACCCCCGACGACGGATACTTATTCTCTTCCTCAAAGCCAGGAGGAATTCTATTTTTCACTCCCCTATGCACTGATGGACCGGTGCCTCTGGGCGCATAATCATGGGCTGACCCCGGCAGACACGACAACCTGGACGGGGCTCACAGAGAATCAGGTAAACCGGGTGTTCACCGATATCGAGGCCAAGCGGCGGGCGACCCGATACCAGCACGAAGGCCCCCTGCTGATCGAGGAAGTGAGGGAAATCGATGGCTGATCCCAGCGCAGGCCCGGTCCGATCGACCGCCGGAATCGGGCCCGGTCACTCTGAATCCCTTATCGCCAGCATTTGATCCGGACACCAGTGATGCCCAACGACGCTTTGAGTCTCTCGAATTGGCCGAGAAGATCGGCTGAACTCGCTCGTGACTCTCGCGGCACGGCGACTCGCGAGGCCGCCCCTCCCTCGGCCACGGCAGCGTCAGAACCGCCCAGGGAAGCCACCTCCACGGCCGGCACGATGCCGGGCCGCGACGCGCATACGGGCTCTGATGCATGGCATGCCGAGGCTTCCCAGGAGGGAAGCGGCGTCCGCTTCCGCCGGGCCACCGAAAGGGACCGGGACCAGATCGCCCGGCTGCATCACAAGTGTTCGCAGGTTCAGCCTGGCGGATTCATGCACAAGCTGGGACTGCTGTTCTTCCGCTGTTACTACCACCTCCTGATGCCGGATCCCAACACCATCGTCATCTCTGCAGAGGACAACGCAGGCCGCATGCTCGGTTTCGTGGCCGGTTGCAGTGATGCTCGAATGGAGATGGAGCGATTGCAGCGCTACAGGATCGTCCTGCTCTTGTCCTGCCTCACCCATCTCCTGCGAACGCCTTCCCTCGTTCGGGATCTTTATGCCCGAATGAGATTCCTCGACAGTTCTCAACCAGAGAGTTGGGGCGGGCGCAACGAGTCCCGCATCTCCTTCTGGTGTTGGGAACCTGAGTCCGCTGCCTCGCGGCAGTCGACGATGCTCCTGCAGCACTTCCTTGAATTCATGCGGAAATCGGGTGTCAAAGTCGTTCGCTTCGAGGTCGACAGGATCAACAGGAAGGTCGAGATCACGCATCGGCTGATGGGGGCGAGAACCGTGCGGATCATCCAGATGCCCGATGGAAGGGAACGGCTCGTGATGGAGCATGTCCTGAATTGACCGGGTAAGAGAGGGCCTTCCTCTCCGAACGGAAGCCGGTGTACACGGTCCCGGGAAAAGAGGAATCCGGGAATGCACGCTGGATCCCACGCAGGCCTGCTCCGCCTTGCCGCATCGAAGGTCTGGCGGTCCACTTCGCCGGTGGCGTGCGCCCGCCCGGCATCAATGTGGACAGGGGCGAGCCGGGGACCCCATCGAGCCACCCTTCTCAGTCCACCCGGTAGTGGCAGCCGCGGCTCTCGGGGTTCTGCAGGGCCGCGTTGAGGATGAGCCGCGCGCAGATGATGCCGCTGCGCAGTTCCAGCAGTTCCCGACTGAGGGTGGCCTCGTGGTAGAAGCGCTCCAGGCGGTGATTCAGGTACTCCAGGTCCGCCCGGGCCCGCTGCAGCCGGGCGCCGGTCCTGACGATGCCCGCGTAGTTCCACAGCGTGCTGCGGATGAGGCCCCAGTCCTGGTCGATGAGGAGGGGATCCGTCTCCTCGGGGTCCTCTGGCATCCGCCAGGGCGCAAGGTCCCCCACATCCGATGCAGGTGCGTCCCCCAGTTCCCGCACGGCGGCCTCGGCCCCGCGGAAGCCCCAGACAAGGCCCTCCAGCAGGCTGGTGGAAGCCAGGCGGTTGGCGCCATGGAGCCCCGTGCAGGCCACCTCCCCCGCGGCGTAGAGGCCCGGCAGGCTGGTGCGTCCCTCCAGGTCCACCAGAACGCCGCCACAGAAATAGTGGGCCGCAGGCACCACGGGGATGGGCTGCTTCTGGGGATCGATGCCCTCGGCCCGGCAGGCGGCCATCACGGTGGGGAAGTGGGAGTCCAGGTCCAGCTTCGCTGCCACGGGGGCCAGATCGAGGAACACGCATGGTTCTCCGCTGGCGGCCATCTCCTGGAAGATGGCCCGGCTCACGACGTCGCGGGGCGCCAGTTCCAGCTGCTCCGGCGCGACCTTCGCCATGAAGCGCTCCCCCTTGCGGTTGACGAGGCGGGCGCCTTCCCCCCGCAGGGCTTCGGTCAGCAAGGTTCTTGGCTTGCCGGGCACGTAGAGGGTCGTGGGGTGGAACTGGAGATACTCGCAGTTCACGATGCGGGCGCTGGCCCGGTAGGCCGCGGCCAGACCGTCCCCCGTCGCGCCGGACGGGTTGGTGGTGTGCAGGTAGAGGTAGCCGAGCCCACCCGTGGCCAGGATGGTGCGCTTCGCCAGCATCCCCTCCACCTCGCCCGTGGCGGGATCGAACAGGTAGGCGCCATGGACCCTGATGGGCTCATAGACTCGCTGGGGGTTGATGCAATGGTGGGGGCTGGTGATGAGATCCACCAGGCAGAGGTTCTCGCGCACCTGGATGCGGGGATGCGTCCTGACGGCCTCGTCGAGGGCGGTCTGGATGGCCAGCCCCGTGGCGTCCTTGGCGTGGTAGATCCGCCGGGCACTGTGGGCGGCCTCCGCGGTGGGATCGGGAGTCCCGCCGGAGCCGAGGTCGAAGGGAACGCCCAGGCGCTCCCAGAGGAACGTTCGGCAGAGGCCCGGTCCCTCCTCGGCGAGCAGCCGCACGGCCTCGTGCCGGCAGAGGCCGGCGCCCGCGGCCTCGATGTCCGCAGCCAGGAGGTCCGGTGAATCACCCTCTTCCTCCGGCGGCAGTCCGATGATGCCGCCCTGTGCCCAGGCGGTGTTGCTGGCGCCCAGGACATCCTTGGCCACCAGCATCACCGAGGCCCCGAGATCCGCAGCCCGCAACGCCGATGCGCATCCGGCGATGCCGGCCCCCAGCACCAGAAGGTCGATCGATCCGTTCATCGCAGCTCCCAGGTGGGGCGGTCCAGGGCCCAGAGGTCCGCCAGATCCGTATCCTCGCGAAGGCCCCGGGCGAGTCCCAGCCGGGTAGACGTGAGACTCAGCGCCGTCTCGGCCCGCACCTCGCCCCAGGGCGTGTCAACCAGCCCGCCGCAGGATCCGAGCCGGTCCAGGGCATCCTCCCAGACCGCCAAGAGGCCGCTGAGGTTGTGCAGCTGCAGGTGGTGGTAGCCCGCCGCCAGGAGGATCAGCCCCTGGAGCCGGTTCTTCAGGTCGCCGGAGGCCTCGAGCCAGAGGGGCTCCAGCGCGTCGTGGCACTCATGGAAGAGCCCGTGGTTGAAGAGAGACACACCGCAGGCCAGCGGGTACCGGTCGTCCAGCGGCAGGGGCGTAAGGGCCGCCAGCTGCCAGCCGCATCGGAGACTCACGAGGGGGCCCCAGGCACCCCAGGCGGCCGCCGGACGCCAGCCGTCGGGTCCCGCCTCGGCGGTGTCGGTCCACTGGGCCTGGTGGGCACGCCAGGCGGCGGCGGGATCCTGGATCTCCAACGGCGCCAGCATGCGCGCCGCGTGAGCCAGGAGCCGGTCCTCGGGCAGGCCGCCCGGATGCGCCTCCCGCAGCCTCGGGGCGCCGAGGATCGTGGGCCAGACGAGCCCCATCCGGGCGCCGGGATCGGCCAGGGCGGTCTCGAAACGGGACCGGAGGAACCGCTGGATCCCCAGCGGGAGGATGGGCTGGCGCTGCCAGAAGGGGGTCCGGTTGCAGTCCTCGCTCACGAATTCATCCGCAGGGTGAGGGTGAGCCCCCCCCGGTCGTTCTCGACCGCCCCCTCCCAGGCGCAGCCGGGAAGGCCACCCTTGAGGACCTTCCTTGGGTCCCCCTCCTGGTGCTCCAGGATCCAGCGGGCCACCAGGCCCCGGTACCGCTTGGAGAAGTGGGTGATGGCCCGGCCGTGGCCATCGAGGATCTCCAGGGTGTGGCGGGGGCGGTTCCACCCCTTCAGGAGGCCGGCGTGTTCCTCGGGCAGCAGTTCCCAGACCGGGCCCTCGGGCAGCGCCGCCAGGGGTTTCGCCAAGTGCTCGCGCCAGTGGGCCTTCAGCCCCGGCAGGCCCGAGAGCTTGAGTTTGTAGGAAGGGATGGGCTCGTCGCCCCCCACCAGGCCCCGGAGGCTCGAAAGGATGAAGACCTGCTCCCATCGATCCCGCGGCAGGCCGAGGGGATCCAGGGCCCGGAAGGCCACCCCGGTGTAGCGTTCCAGGGCCGGAAGCAGAAGCGTCTTCCCGCGCAGGGCCAGGGCCTCGGAGCGGGCGCGATCGAGTGCCAGGTCCTTTACCTCGAAGGCCCGCTTCTGGGCCAAGGGCGTCCCGGTCCGGGCCAGTTCCATCAGCCCCTCCCGCACCCACCGCTGGGCGGCGGTCTCCCCCAGGCGGCCCGGAAGACCACCAGGGGCCTTGTCTTCCGAAGGCGCAAGCAGGATGAGAGGTTTCGAACGGGACGGCATGGTGCGGAGGACCTCGATTCTCCAAAGGATAGCGGGGCGCCCCCCTTGAGTCCCGATCCCCGAGAGCCGATACATGATGGGAGGAGCCCTCATGGACGTCTCCAGCATCGGTGCGCTGGCCGCTTTCACCTACCGGAACGCCCTCCAGGTGGGCACTCCGGCCCAGGCGGTGCAGCAGGCCTTCCAGGTGGCCTCCTCGGCGGGAGCCCAGACCGCTCTGTTGACCGGCAGCGGATCGGATGCGGTGACGCTGTCCGCCCAGGCCCCCACCAGTCTTGCGACGTACCAGCTGTCGGCCCAGGCTGGCATGGGCGCCGCCGCCATCCAGTCCTTGATCGCCGCCGCCCCCGGCGCGGACATGCTGCTGGCCGCCGGCATGAACGCCGGTTCCCTGGACTTCCCCGTGACCGACCCGAACGTCGCCGCTGCCTGGAGCGGTTTCAATTATGCCCAGGCCCTCGGGTCCGGCCAGACGCCTGCCGCCTACGCCCAGCAGGCCGCGGCGGCCTCCGCCGTCCAGAGCGGCGGAACCCTGAACCTCCTGGCCTGAACCGGCCTCAGGCCCCCTGGAGCCAGGTTTCCAGGCTGACGAGGCGGAACCCCGCCCACAGCTCCCGCAGCCGGTCACCATGGCCCCGGAGCCCCGCCCCGTGGGCGAAGCGGTGGCCAAGGCTGGCCCCGGGCAGGGACGGTTGGCCCTCGTCCAGTTCCCAGGGGTGCAGAACCAGGGGCGTGCCGGCGTCCACGAGTGCCAAGTCTTCCAGGGCGCGGCGCAGGAGGCCAAAGGGCAGCACCCGCAGGCCCCAGCCCCAGAGGGGGGAGCGGACGGGACCGGACCAGAGGACCGGCGGGGGAAGTTCCCACAGGCCGTCCGGGAACCGGTGGGCCCGGCGAGGCCACCGCGGATCGCCCATCAGGGCCAGGGGGGCCCGGCTGGAGTCATAGGCGAAGCCGAGCTCCCCCAGATCCTCCCACCAGTCGCGGGCGGCGCCCCGCAGGCTCCACTCCGGGGCCCGGTAGCCCCCCACGGCCTGGCCGGAGAGGTCCTCCAGCAGGGCCTTTCCGTCCCTCAGGGCCGCCCGGAAGGCCGGCCGGTCCATCTCGAAGGCCCGCCGGTGGGTCAGGCCGTGGAGGCCGATGCGGTGGCCCTGGGCGGCGATGCGGCGGAGCAGGTCCGGATGGCGGCGGGCCTGGTCCCCCAGGCAGAACCAGGTGGCCGTGGCGCCCAGATCCGCGCACAGCTTCAGGGCCAGGTCCGTCGCAAAAGGCAGGCGGCAGGCGAAGCGGTCCAGGGCCTCGGGCGCGTCGTAGGGGGGGCAGCAGAGCTGGAACCAGTCCTCCCAGTCCAGGGAGAGGGGTAGCCGGGGCCCGTTCGCAGGGGGCAAGCGGTCCCCCTCGTCCATGTCAGGTGAAGTTCCGCTCGGAGAGGCTGATGAACTCCAGGGAGAAGTCGTCCAGTTCGGTCTGGATCTGCTTAAGCTGGCCCTGGAAGAAATTGTAGGCCATCAGCGCCGGGATGGCCGCCACCAGGCCGATGGCCGTGGCCACCAGGGCCTCGGAGATGCCGGGCGCCACCGTGGCGAGGTTGGCGTTGCCCGTGGCGCCGATGCCCCGGAAGGCATCGATGATGCCCCACACCGTGCCGAACAGGCCGATGAAGGGACTTACCGCCGCCACCGTGGCCAGGATGCCGAGGTTGCGTTCCAGCCGGCCCATCTCCACCACACTGGCCCGCTGCAGGCTGCGCTCCACCGCCTCCATGCTGCGGAGCTGGGGCTTGCCGTCCGAGCCCACGTGCCGCAGCTGGTAGGTGACCTCCCCGTACCCGGCCACGAAGAGCCCCACCAGGGGACTCAGGGCGAACTTCTCCACCTGCTGCTTCAGCTCCCTCCAGTCCGTGGCGCGCTTGAAGGCCCCCCGGAACTGCTCGGAGACAGTCCGGCTCCGGTGGTAGAGGAGGGACTTGCGGAGGATGATCATCCAGCTCATCAGCGAGAAGCAGGCGAGGATCATCAGCACGGTCTTGGAGACCGCCCCGGCATGGAGCATCACCTCCAGCAGGTTAACCTCGTTGCCCGTGGGCGCTGCCAGCATCGCCATGCCGCCTCCATGTGGGGCCATCATAGCAAGCGGCTCTGGTACGGCTACACTGGCCCTTTGCGCGAGGACGTCCCATGCAGGTGATGGTCATCGGATCTGGTTACGTGGGCCTGGTGGCCGCCGCCTGCTTCGCCGAGGCCGGGCACCAGGTGCTCGGCGTGGACGTGGACGCTGCCAAGGTGGAGGCGCTCCGTGGCGGGCACTCCCCCATCTATGAGCCGGGCCTCGACGAGCTGCTGACGAAGTACCTGGCCTCGGGCACCCTCCGCTTCAGCACCGACCTGAAGGAGGGTGTGGCCGGGGCTGATGCCGCCTTCATCTGCGTGGGCACACCCCAGAGCGAGGACGGCAGCGCCGACATGAAGTACGTGCTGGCGGTGGCCGGCCAGATCGGCGACGCCATGGCCCTGCGGGCCATGGACGCGAAGCCCCTCGTCGTGGTGGACAAGAGCACGGTGCCCGTCGGCACGGCCGCCCGGGTCCACGCGGAGATCGCGGCCCGCACCGATCGTGCCTTCGAGGTGGTCAGCAACCCCGAGTTCCTCAGGGAAGGCTCCGCCATCGGCGACTTCCTGGAACCCGACCGGGTCGTGGTGGGCTGCCGCACGGATCACGCCGAGCGCGTCATGAAGGGCCTCTACCAGGCCTTCCTCGACCGCAGCGGCGGCAAGTGGTTCCGCATGGATCCCCCCAGCGCCGAACTCACCAAATACGCCGCCAACGCCATGCTGGCTTTGCGCATCAGCTTCATCAATGAGATCGCCAACCTGGCGGAATCCGTGGGCGCGGACATCGACCACGTGAAGACCGCCATTGGCGCGGATCACCGGATCGGCCCTGCCTTCCTGAACCCCGGGCCCGGCTTCGGCGGCTCCTGCTTCCCCAAGGACCTGCAGGCCCTCCTCAAGGTGGGCCGGGAGCAGGGCCAGCCCCTCATGACCCTTTCTGCCACCGTGGAGGCCAACCGCCATCAGAAGCAGGTGGTCCTGCGCAAGGTGAAGGCCGCCTTCGGCGTTCAGCCTGGCGTGCCCGCCCCCCTGAAGGGACGCCGCTTCGCCCTCTGGGGCCTGGCCTTCAAGGCCGAGACCGACGACATCCGGGAGAGCATGGCCCTGGAACTCATCGACGGGCTGCTGAACCTGGGCGCCGAGGTCGTGGTCCACGACTTCGCCGCCATGGAAGCCGTGCGGGCGAAGATCGGCGGCAAGGTGCGCTACGCAGAAACCCCCATCGAGGCCTGTGAGGGGGCGGACGCCCTCCTGATCGCCACAGAATGGTCCGGGTACCGCAAGGCCGACCTGGCGGCGGTGGGCCGGGCGCTCAAGACCCGCCGGATCTTCGATGGCCGGAACCTCTTCCAGCCCGAGGCCATGGAACAGGGGGGATGGACCTACCATTCCCTCGGCCGGAAGGCCGTGGAGGGGAAATGACCAGGATCCGCCTCGAAGACATCGCGCACGCGCGCAGCGGGGACAAGGGAGACGGCTCCAATGTGGGCGTGATCGCCTACACGGAGGCCGGCTACCGGTTCCTGCACCGGGAACTCACGGCAGAGCGTGTCAAAAATCACTTTTCAAGCATATGTCTAGGTAGCATTGAACGTTTCGAGGTACCTAACCTCAAGGCACTCAACTTCATCCTGCACGACTCCCTTGGCGGCGGAGGAAGCGAAAGTGTCAAGACCGACGCCCAGGGCAAGACCCATGGGCAGGCCCTGCTTAGAATGGAACTGGACCTGCCGGGCGACCTGCCACTGGCCGCTCTGAAGCCCTGAACGAACCGCAACCCCCCCAACGGAGTACTCACATGGGTAATCTCGGAATGATGGAGATCCTGCTGATCGGCGTCGCGCTGCTGATCTTCTTCGGCCCCTCCCGCCTGCCGGAACTGGGCAAGAGCCTGGGCAAGGGCATCCAGGAGTTCAAGAAGGCCAGTCGCGAGCTGACCGATTCCGTGAAGGAAGACGTTGCCTCCGACAAGGGCGACGACAAGGACAAGAAGTAGGGGCCCTGCCCCGGGACCGGCCGGCCTCCCTCGGGAGGCCGGCCCCTTTCTAGCGCGGGGACCATGGCAATTCCGGCGACACCGCCCAACAAGATGAGCTTCTGGGAACACCTGCAGGAACTGCGGGTGCGGCTTGTGCGCTCCCTGCTCATCGTGGCCGTGGGCTTCGCCGTTACGTACGCCTTCCGCTTCCAGATCTGGGCCTGGGCCCAGAAGCCCTTCCTGGAGGCCATGTCCCGCCAGGTGGGCAAGCCCATCGCGGAGTTGCAGCCGTGGGCCTTCACCAGCCTGACGGAGCCCTTCTTCTCCCTCATGCGGCTGTCCCTCTGGGCGGCCGCGGTGCTCTGCGCGCCCTTCCTCTTCTACCAGCTCTGGTCCTTCATCCGGCCCGGCCTCCTGCCCAAGGAGCGCAAGCTGGTCATCCCCTTCGTGTTCGTCACCTCGGCCTGCTTCCTTCTCGGCGCCGCCTTCGCCTACTACAGCGCCTTCAAGTTCCTGGGCGACATCCTGTTCCAGGAAGCCAAGAGCGCCGGCCTGCGGGCGAACCTGAGCGTGGACACCTACCTGGACATCTTCATCTCCACGGTCCTGATGACCGGCGTGATGTTCGAGCTGCCCGTGCTGTTCTACTTTCTGGCAAGGTTCCGGCTGGTCACGGCGAAGTGGATGCTGAAGTATTGGCGCCACGCCACCATCGTCATCCTCATCTTCAGCGCCTTCTTCACGCCCGGCGACGTGGTGGTCACCACGATCTTCTTCAGCATCGTGCTCCTCGGCCTCTACTTCGTCTCGGTCGTCGTGGCCTGGCTCGCGGAGCCCAGGGAGCCGAAGGCGTAGTCACTCCCTCCCGGCCTCCATGAGGTCCGTGGCCCACTCGATCCAGTACTCGGCGGCCCGGTTCCGGCCCACGCCCGCCTGATCCAGGCACTCCGGTGTCGGCTCCGGCAGCGAGAGCAGGGGAACACCGTGCATCCCGAAGAGGCAGCCGCTCATCATGAAGGCGGCGGACTCACCCACGGCGACTATCTTCAGGCGGCCCATGGATCGCCCCATGCACTCCTGGACGAGGGTCTGGAGCCGCTGGATGTTCCACCCCTGCACGGCCAGTTCGAAATCCACCGCCTCCCCGGTGCGCCGGTAGCCCGCATAGGTCATGGCCAGTCCCAGCGTGCGTGGCGGCTCGACCTCCCAGAATCCGCCCTGCCCGACCGCCAGGTCGCGGTCCTTCAGGTGGACCAGACCGGAACGCTGGAGCGACTGCCAGAGGAGCGCGCCTCCGCGGCGGTCATCATTCCAGTAGGGCATCCGGTGCTCCAGGGCCGCATCATCCGCGAATCCCCCCACCACCAGCAGCAGGATGGGACCCTCCTCCGGGAACAGCGTGGGGATCTCCAGGGGCGAATAGCGCCCCCGTGCAGGTTCGGGCGCCAACGCCTTGGACACCTCCAGCCGGGAATCTTCACCTGCCATCCGCACGTGCAGCCGTCCGCGATCCAGGCGATCGCGAATCTCCTCCAGGCTGAACTCGGCCGTGTCCAGGGGCGAGGGTTCACCCCCCATGCCATGACGATCCGGGCCCGGATCCGACATCGACCTGCCTCCCCCTGGAACGTGGGGACAGTGTAGCCGGTCGGGACCCGTTCAAAGGAGCCGTGCGAGATCCGTCAAGCAGGCATCGACGGCCCGGTTGGGCTCGGGGATCCGGCCGAGGCTGATCCGGGCCTCCCGGTCAGACAGGAGGTCCCGGCACAAGGCCTCCAGGCGATCCGCGAGGTCGGATCCCTGGGCGAGGATGGCGGCCCGTCCCGCGCTTGCGAGGGCCTGGGCGTTCCTCAACTGGTGGTCGTTCGAACTGGTGGGCAGGGGAACCAGGATGGCCCCCCGGCCGGCCGCGAGCAGTTCCGCGCAGGTGCTGGCCCCGGCCCGACTTACCAGCAGGCTGGCGGATTCCATGGCCTCGTCCATGTGCTCGAGGAACGGCACCAGGGCGTGCCGCGGGTGGCGCGTGCGGTCCTTCAGCCGCTCGAACTCGAGGGCGCCGGTCTGGTGGAGGATCTCCCAGCCGGGGAAGGCCTCCAGCAGCGGTCCCGCCGCCTTCAACATGGCCTCATTGATCGCCCGCGCACCACCGCTCCCCCCCAACACCAGCAGACGGAAGGGAAGGACGTTCTCCCCCACAGGCCGGAAGTCCCGCAGGAACGCCTCTCGCACGGGCGTCCCCACGGTGAGGCAATCCGCGCCGGGCAGCCGTCCCCGGGCCGCCTCCATGCCACACCAGACACGCCTCGCCTTCGGCGCAACCAGCCGCACCAGGGCGCCCGGCGCGGCGTTGCTCTCATGCAGGAAGTAGGGGATGCCCAGGCTACGCGCCGCCAGCAGGGCCGGGGCGGCACCGTAGCCTCCAGTACCGATCACCGCCCAGGGCCGCTCGTCACGCCACCGGGCCTTCAGGGCGGACACAACCCGCCAGAGCTTCCAGGCGGACCGGGTAGCCCGGAGGGGCGAGCGGCCGAGGAATCCCTCCACATCCAGGAGCAGGTGCGGCCACAGCCCGCCCGGGAGACGGCGGGCCTCGATGCCCCGGAGGGCCCCCACGAAGACCACCTTCCGTTCCGGCCAGCGCGCCCTCACCCCTTCCGCCAGCGCCACCGCCGGAAAGAAGTGCCCTCCGGTGCCTCCACCGGTGAGGACCAGGGCGTCCGTGAAGTCTGGGCTCGACATGGACCAAGCCTACCCTGGGTCGGGAAACGCAGGAATGGCGCCGGTGTGCATAATGACGGTGATGGTCGTCAGACCTGCGTCTGGCTAGACTGAATGGTTCAGTCCGGGCCCCCGGCCGGGGTCGTGTCCTAGGGAGCATCCATGAAGATCCTCGTCGCCCTCAAGCAGGTCCCCGACACGGAGACCAAGATCAAAGTGGCCGCCGATGGCCGGTCCCTGGACCCGGCGGACGTCAAATGGATCACCGGCCCGTACGACGAGTACGCACTCGAGGAGGCGATCCGCATCAAGGAGGCCAAGGGGGCCGAAGTGGTGGCTCTCTCGGTGGGCGGCGACAGCGTCAAGGAGGTGCTCCGCAACGCGCTGGCCCTTGGCGCCGACAGTGCCGTGCTCCTGAAGGGGGACGGCCAGGGCGATGCCCTCGCCGTGGCGCAGATGATCGCGGCCTATGCGAAGGACAAGGGTTTCGACCTGATCCTCTGCGGCAACAAGGGCATCGGGGGCGACAACGCCGCCATGGGGCCCATGCTGGCCGAGCTGCTGGGCCTGGCCCAGGCCAACGTCGTCGTGAAGCTGGAGCTGGGTGAGGGCACCTTCCGCGCCGAGCGCGAGATCGAGGGCGGCTCCGAGATGGTCGAAGGCAGCCTGCCTGCCGTCATCACCGCCCAGAAGGGCCTCAACGAGCCCCGCTACGCCAGCCTCAAGGGCATCATGGCCGCCAAGAAGAAGACCATCGAGGAGCTGGAGGCTGCCGCCGTCCCGGCCGTGGCCGTGGTGAGCGCCCTGGCGCTGCCCCCCGAGCGCCCCGCCGGCCGTCGCCTGGAGGGCGAGCCCGCCGCCCAGGCCCAGGCTCTGCTTCAGGCCCTCAAGGACGAAGCCAAGGTCTTCTAGCCATCCCTTCCCGCGACCGAATCCGATTCGAAAGGACCACCCATGATTCTCGTGTTCTGTGAACTGAAGGATGGCCAGATCCGCAAGCCCAGCGCCGAGGCCCTGAGCGAGGGCCGCCGCCTGGCAGACGCCTCCGGCAAGAAGCTCGGCGCCCTCTTCGCCGGCGCCTCCTGCGCCGGCTCCGCCGAGGCCGCCAAGTACGGCGCTGACGTGATCCTCACCGCCGAGGGCGCCTCCCTGGCCTCCTACTCCAGCGACGCCTTCGCCCAGCTGGTGGCCGACGCCGTGAAGGCCAAGGGCGCCAGCGTGCTGCTCGCCGCCGCCACCGCCATGGGCAAGGACGTGGCGCCCCGTGCCGCGGCCCGCATGGGCGCCGGCTACGCCTCCGACGTCACCGGCCTCGCCATGGTGGACGGCAAGCTCCAGGCCGTCCGTCCCGTCTACGCCGGCAAGGCCTTCGCCACCACCACTTTCACCAGCGCCGTCCAGGTCGCCACCACCCGCCCCAATGTCTTCCCCGCCACCGAAAAAGCCGGCGCGGGCGCGGCCGAGGCTCTGCCCGCCCCCTCCGGGGACTTCAAGTCCATGGTGAAGGAGATCCTGGCCAAGGCCGGCGGCAAGGTGGACCTCGCCGAGGCCAACGTCATCATCTCCGGTGGCCGAGGCATGAAGAGCGGCGACAATTTCAAGATCCTGGAGGAGCTGGCGGACGCCCTCGGCGGCGTCGTGGGCGCCTCCCGGGCGGCCGTGGATGCCGACTGGGGCCTCCCCCACAGCATGCAGGTGGGCCAGACCGGCAAGGTGGTGAGCCCCACCCTCTATATCGCCTGCGGCATCAGCGGCGCCATCCAGCACATCGCCGGGATGAGCGGCTCGAAATTCATCGTCGCCATCAACAAGGACCCCGAGGCCCCCATCTTCAAGCTGGCCAGCTACGGGATCGTCGGCGACCTGTTCGAAGTCGTCCCCGCTCTCACCGCAGCCGCCAAGACCATGGGCATCGGCAAGGCCTGATTCCCCGTGGGGGTTCCGCGCTGCGCGCACACCCCCGCACCCCCCGCGAAGGCCGGGCCAAGCCCGGCCTTCGCGTTGCCCTGATCCCTTGCCCCGTCCGCGCCTTCACACGGGATCGAACCCCTCGTCCCGTAGGAAGTCCCGGGCATCCTCGGGGTCGCCGAACCGGGCGATGACGGTGTCGCCCTCGTTGGCATCGCCATCCAGCGCGTCCAGGGCGTTCCGTTCCCGGATGACGCAGGCGCCGCCGATCTCGTCCAGGCCGAACTGGACCAGTTCCCAGACCGTGCCGTGCTCGTCCTGCCAGAGTTCCACGTGCAGATCGGTGGGCATGGATCCTCCTCGCAGCCCCGGCGCCAGCGCCCCGGGCTCAACGCCCTGGGCTGGGCGAAACATACGCTCCAGGCCCCATCCGGGAAAGGGGTCCCGCCTGTTTTCCGGCCCCGCCGGAATCAGGTCCGTTCGAAGAACAGCACCACCATGCCGAACCCCACTCGGTCGCCATGCTTCAGCTCCCGGGGCTCGCTGGGCTGGATGCGCTCGCCCCGGATGAAGGTGCCGTTGGCCACGCCGGGTTCCTCGAGCAGGAAGTACCGGCCGTGCTCACACAGGATGCGAGCATGGCGACGCGAAACGCTGAGGTTGTGGTCCTCGTCCGTCAGGTCGATGTCGGGGTGGACGCCCGTATTGGGATCGAACCGTCCAATGAGGGAGCCATGGGCCAGGATGGGGTAGGGCTTGCCGCTCAGCACGGAGACCAGGTTCGCCACCGGCCCCGTGGAGGGCTTGGCGGCCCGGTTCGCGTCAAGGGTCTCCACACGGTCGCCCAGTTCACGATGACGCTGGGCCAGACGCTGCATCATCTTCACGGACACTTCCGGGTTCTGCCGGATCATGCGCATGAAGGTGCCCCGGTTGATGGCGATGAGGTCCGAGTCCTCCAGGGCCAGGGCCGTGTGCTGGCGCGGCAGGGCCTCCAGGAGGCTGCCCTCGCCGAAGAAGTCGCCCTTGCCCAGTTCCTCAAGCCAATCGCCCTTGGGCTCTTCTGAAACGTAGAGCCGCACCTTGCCCGACAGGATGATGTACATCTGCTGGGCCATCTCGCCCTTCCGGAAGATGACCTCTCCCTCGCGGAAGCGAAGCTTGCTCTGCTCGATGAAGCTCGGTTCGGCCATGGGCGTCCCAGGGTGTGCCTAACTCTACCCCAGCCCGCGCTGGAGATGGAACCTCACCATTCCAATGCTTTTCCGAACACCCTCCCCAGGAGGGCCTCCAGCTGCCCGGCCTCGTCGGCCGAGAAGCCGCCTGGATGAGGCGAATCCAGGTCCAACACCGCCCGCACCCGCCCACCGGCCAGGACGGGGATCACGAGTTCGCTGCGGGTGGCGTCGTCGCAGGCGATGTGGCCTGGGAAGGCGTGGACGTCCGGCACCAGCTGGGTTTCCCCGGAACGGGCGCAGGCGCCGCAGACCCCGCGGGAAAAAGGGATGCGAAGACAGCCCATCCCCCCCTGGTAGGGGCCCACAGCGAGCATCGCCTCCTCGACCCTGCGGTAGAACCCGCACCAGTTGCTCTGCGGCAGGGTCTCCCACAGGAGGCAGGCCAGGGTGGCCTGCACAGCCACCGCGTCCGTCTCCCCTTCCACCGCCGCCTCGATCTGGGGCAGGGCCGCCCTCAGCCGGTCCAGGCGCTCCTCCTCGGGGAGAAGGGCGCCCCTCGCCACCTTCGCCAACAGGATGCCCTCGCTCACGGCCCCTCCGATATGCTCATGCCATGTCCATTCTGCGCTACCTCGCGGCCCCGCTGGCCCCGTTCTATGGCCTGGCGGTCTGGGCGCGCAATCGGGCCTTCGACGCCCATCCCGACCGGGCCGCGCGGGTTCCGGTGCCGGTCGTATCCGTGGGAAACCTCAGCACCGGTGGAACCGGGAAGACGCCTCTCACCCTCTTCCTCGCGGAATCGCTGGAGGCCGCGGGGTGGACCAGCGCTGTGGTGTCGCGCGGCTATGGAGGACGCCGCGAGGTCGATCCCATGAGCGTCGAAACCGGATCGGATCCGCGGCAGACCGGCGACGAGCCCCTGCTCATGGCCCGCCGCCTGGGCCCCGAGCGTGTCGTCGTGGGACGCCGGCGCGAAGCCGCCGCCCTCCGCGCCCTGGCCCAGCGACCGGACCTGCGGTGCCTGCTCCTGGACGACGGCTTCCAGCACCGCGCCCTGCATCGTGATCTGGATCTGCTGCTCCTGGACGGCGTCCGGCGTTGGGGAAACGGGCGGATGCTCCCCCTGGGCGACCTCCGCGAGCCCATGAAGAGTGCCGGCCGGGCCGATGCGCTGGTGGTGACCCGCGCTGCCCGGGTGCAGGACCGGGGGGAGATCGAGGCCTGGTGGGCCCGCCATGGCTCCGGTGGCCCCGTGTTCTGGACGGATTTCTTCCTCGGCGCCCTCCGTCGCTGGGATACGGGCGAGCGGATTGCCCTCCCCTGGCCCGGCCAGGGCCCTGCCTTCGCCTGGTGCGGCCTCGGCCACCCCGAGGCCTTCTATGCGGATCTGCTGGTGGCCCGCCAGTCCTGGACCGGCACCCTCACCTTCCCGGACCACCGCGGTCCCTCGCCGGCGGACCTGCGCCGGATGCAGGACCAGGCCCGTTCCGAAGGCGCCGCATGGCTCGTATGCACCGAGAAGGACGCGGTGAAGCTCGGACCGGCCCACGCCGAGGTCCTGGAGCTGCCGCTGCTGGTGGCGGAGCAGGGCCTCGCCGGCGGTGATGACCTGCTCCGCTGGGTCCTCTCGCGCCTGGAGGCAGGTCTCGCCCGGCCCTGAGGCGCCAGCAGTCCGCAGTTCCCTGGAAGAAATCCTCGCCGCTTCCCTGCCAGGGATGGGGAGGCTATGCTTGCGTCCACTCATCCAACCAACAGGCACGACTTCTCTCGGGGGAACCGATGAAGAAACACGCCCTTTTCGCCACGTTGCTGACGGCGGCCCTCGGTCTCCAGGGCCAAGGCACCGTCAAGATCGCCATCACCGGCCCCTTCACGGGCGGGTCCGCCCCCATGGGCGCCTCCATGCGGGACGGCGCGAAGCTCGCCATCGCTGAGATCAACGCGGCAGGCGGGATCCAGGTGGGGGGGAAGAAGCTGAAGATCGAGGCCATCGAGCGCGATGATGAGGCCAAGAACGAGCGGGGCGCCCTCATCGCGCAGGAACTGGCCGCCATGGGCGATCTCTCTGGTGTCATCGGCACCGTGAATACCGGCGTCTGCATGGCCGGCGACCGCCACCTCCAGGAGAAGGGCATCACCAAGATCATCACCCCTGCCGCTGGATCGGCCTCCATGACCCAGTGGAGCAAGGCCGGCGTGAAGGATCTCTCGATCTTCCGCTTTGCGGCCCACGATGGCATCCAGGCCGCCATGGTGGTCGAAGAGGCCATCAACCGGAAGTTCTCCAAGGTGGCCATCATCTACGATTCCACCAACTATGGCGTCTCCGGCCGGGACGATCTCCTGAACCAGATCCGCCAGCAGGGCAACCGCCTCCAGGTGGTGGCCCAGGAGAAGTTCAACATCGGCGACAAGGACATGACCGCCCAGCTGCTGCGGTCCAAGTCGGGGGGCGCCCAGGCCATCCTCATCTGGGGCATCGGACCTGAGCTTGCGGCGGTGGCGAACGGCATGGCCAAGATCGGGATGAAGGCCCCCCTCATCGGCGGCTGGACCCTGTCCATGTCCAACTTCATCGACAACGCCGGCAAGAACGGCAACGGCACCCTCATGCCTGAGACCTTCATCGAGGATCCCATCACTCCCAAGGCCAAGAGCTTCATCGAAGGCTACCACCGGGCTTTCAACGTGGGCCGCATCCCCTCCCCGGTCTCGGCCGCCCAGGGCTACGATGCCGTCTACCTCTTCGCGGCCGCGGTGAAGCAGGCCCAGAGCACCGATACCCACCGGATCAAGGAGGCGCTGGAGAACCTGAAGGAGCCCGTGAAGGGCGTCATCGCCACCTGGAACCACCCCTTCAGCAAGTGGAACCCCGCGGACGAACAGACCCACGAGGCCTTCCGCCGGGAGCAGGTCGTGATGGGCATGGTCATGGACGGCCGCGTGGTGTTCGCCAACGCCGCCGACAAGGCTCGCCTCATCAAGGCCGACTCCGGCAAGGGCAGGAAGTAGAGACCTCCAGGGGAGGGGGCCACGCCCCTTCCCCACCCTTCCTCGAGAATTCGGAATCCAGCATGAACCTCCAGATCATCGGGCAGATGGCGGTCAGCGGCGCCCTGATGGGCCTCGTCTACGCCCTCATCGCCTACGGCTTCCAGCTCACCTACGCCACCAGCAAGAGCATCAACTTCGGCCAGGGCGAGTTGGTGATGGTGTCGGCCTTCTTCAGCCTCACCCTCCTCAACCTGGGGGTCCCCTTCGGCCTGATGGTGCCCTGCGGACTGCTGTTCGGCGCGCTGCTGGGCCTCGTGGTCGAGCGGGCCGGCGTGCGGCTGGCCCTGGAGGAGAAGAGCGAGGGCTGGGTCCTTCTGACGATCATCCTCGGACTCTTCTTTTTCTCGGCGGCGGAGAACATCTGGGGCCGGGACGACCGGCCCTTCCCCTCGCCGTTCTCCACGGACTCCGTGCAGGTGTTCGGCGTGGACATCTCGAGACAGGAGATCGCGGTGGCGGTGGGCGTCCTCGCCATCATGGGGCTCATCGAGATCTTCAAGCGCCGGACCCTGCTCGGCAAGGCCTTCGAGGCCGTGTCCGCGGACCGGGATGCGGCGGAGCTGATGGGGATCTCCGCGACCCGCACCGTGATGCTCTCTTACGCACTCTCGGGAGCGGTCGCCGCGGTGGCCGGCATCCTCGTGTCCCCCATCACGACCGTGGGCCCCACCATGGCCTCGGCGCTCATCCTGAAGGCCTTCTCCGTGGCCGTGGTGGCGGGACTGGATTCGGGCTTCGGGGTGGTGCTCATCGGCATGGCCCTCGGTGCGCTGGAGAGCCTGGCGAGCTTCTACATCGGCAGCGGCTGGCGCGAGGCGCCGGGCCTCGTGCTGCTGATCCTCGCCCTGGCCGTCCGCCCCACCGGGGTGTTCGGCAAGGCCGGCATCCGGAAGGTGTGACATGCGTCGTCTGCTGCTCATCCGGGGTGCCGAGCTCGCCGTCTTCGCGCTGCTGGCGGCCGTGCCCTTCGCGGTCTCGAATGCTTATGCCCTCGGCCTGCTCACGCTGCTGGCCATCTACGGCATTCTGCTGATCGGCCTCGATGTGACCGTGGGCTACCTGGGCCAGATCAACCTGGGCCATGTGGCCTTCCTGGGACTGGGCGCCTACGCGGCGGGCATTGCCGTCACCCGGTTCGGCCTCGGCATGCCCGCCGCACTGGCGGCCGCCACGGCCGTGGGCCTTCTGCTGGGCAGCCTCCTGGCCCTGCCCGCCCTCCGGCTCGAGGGGCCGCAGTTCGCCCTGGCCACCCTCAGCTTCACGGCCCTCAGCTTCACGGCCCTGAACGAGCTGGAAAGCCTCACCGGGGGCGCCCAGGGCCTCAGCCTTACCCGTCCGCCCGTATTCGGCCACGACCTGTCGCCCCAGTCCTTCTACTGGCTCTGCACGGCGCTGCTGGCCTGCGTGTGGATGGTCATGCGCAACCTCTTCTCCTCCCAATGGGGCCGAGCCTTCGAGGCCCTCCGGGACAGCCCCATCGCCACCGATGCCATGGGCGTCGGCACCTACCGGCACAAGGTCGCGGCCTTCGCCCTCGGCTCGGCCCTCGGCGGTCTGGCCGGTGGCCTCTACGCCTTCAACTTCCAGTACCTCCAGCCCCAAAGCTTCGTCTACGACTTGATGGTCATCCTGCTGCTGGGCGTGGTTCTGGGCGGGCGCAAGAGCCTCTGGGGCGCCCTGGTGGGTGCCTCCATCGTGGTGCTCCTGCCGAACCTCCTCTCCAACCGGGCGGTGTTCCAGGCCATCTCCGGTCTTGGTCTCCTGATGGCCCTGGTATCGGGCATCCGGGGCCTGCTGCGGAAGACCACCCGCCCCTTCCAGGCCCTGGCGCCCATCGCCTCCATGAGCCTGCTGGTGGGGGGCGGGCTGATGGTGGCGAACACCGAGGACTGGCGGAAGGCCATCTTCGCCCTGATGCTCTTCTCCGTGGTCGTGGGCCTCCCCGAGGGCCTCATGGGCTTCGCGGCCCGGTTCCTCGCCAAGCTCTTCCGGGTCGCCCCTGCCCCGCTCCCGCCACCGTCGCCCCTTGAACAAGTCCTGCCGGCCCGCACCCCGGACGGCTCCACGCTCCTGGAACTCGTCGACCTGAAGCGCCACTTCGGCGGCGTGAAGGCGGTGGACGGATTGACCATGAAGGTCCGGTCCGGGCAGATCCATGGCCTCATCGGACCCAACGGATCCGGCAAGAGCACCGTGGTGAACGTCATCTCGGGCCTCTATCCACCCTCCTCGGGTCGGATCCTGTTCCGCGGCGAGCCCCTGGCCCAGGGAAGCCTCGTCCGTGCCGCGAAGGCGGGCCTTGCCCGCACCTTCCAGAACCTCCAGCTCTTCGGCGAGCTCACGGCCCTCGAGAACGTCATGGTGGCCCTCAAGGGGGTGTACCGAAGCCCGCTCCCCCTGGTGCTGCTGGGATTCGCCCGGGCCGAAGAGCGGAGCGCGCGGGCGGATGCCCTGGCGCTGCTCGGTCTCATCGGCCTGCAGGATCAGGCCCGGACCAAGGCCAAGGATCTCACCTACGGGGCGCAGCGCTTCCTCGAGATCGCCCGGGCCCTGGCCCGGAAGCCGGATCTTGTGATCCTCGATGAACCCGCGGCGGGACTTGCCCATCCCGACGTGCTTCAGCTCGTCGAGACCATCCGAAGGGTCCACCAGCGGGGCATCAGCATCATCCTCATCGAGCACCACATGGACGTGGTGAGCGAACTCTGCACCCTGGTCACGGTGCTCGACGGCGGGCGCGTCATCGCGGAGGGTTCCCCCGATGAGGTGAAGCGCGATCCCAAGGTCGTGGAGGCCTACCTGGGGCAGGCCGATCGTGAAGACGGCGCGGCACCCGACGCCTCGCCCCTGCCCGCGTGAAGGAGGATCGGATGCTCTTGGTGGACAACCTTCACGCTGGCTATGGCCTGAGCGAAGTGCTGACCGGGTTGTCCCTGGAGGTGAAGGCGGGCAGCCTCGTCGCCCTCATCGGCGCCAATGGTGCTGGAAAGACCACCACCATGCGCGCCGTCTCTGGTGCCCTACGGCCCACCCGGGGGCGAGTGGTGCTCGATGGACGGGAGGTCCAGGGGCTGGACGCCTCGCGCATCGCGCGGCTGGGGCTCGCCCACTCGCCCGAGGGGAGGAAGGTCTTCGGGCCCCTTTCCGTGGAGGACAACCTCCTCCTGGGAGCCTATGCCCGGCTGCCCCGCTTCTTCGGATTCAGGCGCCGCGCCAAGGACGACCTGGCCCGCGTCTACGACCTGTTTCCGCGCCTCCGGGACCGGTCCAGGCAGGCGGCCGGCACCCTTTCCGGCGGGGAGCAGCAGATGCTCGCCATCGGCCGTGCCCTCATGGCCCGCCCCAAGGTCATGCTGCTGGACGAGCCCTCCATGGGCCTCGCACCTGTGATCGTCCAGGAGGTCTTCCGCACGATCCGGCGCCTCAAGGAATCCGGCATCACCCTGCTCCTGGTCGAGCAGTTCGCCCGAAGCGCCCTCGAGGTGGCCGACTACGCCTACGTCATGGAACGAGGCCGTATCGCCCTCCACGGCACCCCCTCCGACCTGCGCCGGGACGAGCGCGTGCTGGCTGCCTACCTGGGCTGATCCCGGGGTGGCCTGACGGACCGAGTTGCGATAGGATGGGGCCCTGCCGCGGGCGTAGTTCAGTGGTAGAACGCAAGCTTCCCAAGCTTGATGTCGTGGGTTCAATCCCCATCGCCCGCTCCAAAACGGAAGGCCCGCTGATGGCGGGCCTTCTGTTTTGGAGATAGACATGGCGGGGATTGAAATCGCTGAATCGCTGGCAGGTAGCCGCCCCCGCGAAGGCAGCCCGGGGGCTGCCGCAGCGGATCAGCGGCGTGCCAGCGATTCGCGCGGCCGGAGCGGCGCCGCAGGCGGTGTGGAGGAATCCCCATCGCCCGCTCCAAAGCCAAGGGCCCCCATTCGGGGGCCCTTGGCTTTGGAGACCTTGGAGAAAGGCTTGGCGGGGACGGATCCCCCTGCATTCCCCTACCCCTTCCCGTGGGCCTTGGCCTCGATCATGCGCTTGGCCTCCCGGCGCAGCAGCTCGGCCACGTTCCGGTCCTTCATGAGCAGTTTCATGTCCGATTCCAGGAGCCGCTTGAAGTGGGTCATGGCGATGGGCAAGGGGGTCCGGGGATTCATCACGAGGTTCTTGGTGATGGTGTACTTCTTCATCCACTCCCGGGTGTTGGAGATGATGCGTAGCACCTCCTCGTTCACGGTGCGCATCTGGGCGATGTAGGCGATTTCGCCCTCGGTGATCCGGCCGTTGCGGATGACGTTCACCTGGATCAGCCGGTTGGCCTCGCGGATGAGGATGGTGCGCTCCTCCTTCCCGCCCTTGATGGCCAGCATGATCTTCTGGTTGGTGCGGAGACGGGCGATGCGCTGAGTGAGGGTGAGGTTGATCTCGTTTCCCTCCTCGTCCAGCAAGGGCTTCTGGGCCAGGAGGCGCCGCTCGGCGGCCAGCTCCTCTGATTCGGACTCGGCCTCCTCCTCTTCCCAGCTCTTCTCCTTCGGAAGTGGAAGCTCAGACCAGGCCCGGTCCAGGCGGCCCGCCTCGACCTCGTCGATGATCTCGAGGCGTTCCTGCTTCACCTCCTCGGGCACGAGGCGCAGCACCTCGAAGCGGAACTCGTTCACTCGCCGCTTGATGACATATTCGCCTTCCGGATGCTCCTCGAGCAGGTCCAGGATCCGGGGGCGCTGCATCCACAGCACCTGGTTGTTCAGCACGATCTCCAGCACGCTGCCGGGCATGGAGGGGACCGAGGCCTCGACGATCTCTGCCGTCAGGGCCGGGTGGAGGAGGGCCATCTCCAGCAGAGCGGGCTCCTTCCGGTGGCACAGGATGAGCTGGAGCCCGTCCGGGGGCTCCACGGGCCCCAGCAGGATGCCGCTCAGCACCGATTCAGGCAGCGCCGCCAGAGCTCCCAGGGCGCGGGTGGCGTAGGGCGTCTCCTTCAGGACCGCATGGGTGAGGGCCACCAGCAGATCCGGGGCCGGAACGGGCAGGCTCCCCCCCACCAGGGCCTGGGCCATGGGTTCGGGCAGCTGCCCCTGGAGGAATCGGTCGACGATCGGATGCATGGTCACTCGGGCTCGGGTTCCTCTCCGGGCGGAGGGGCTGGGGCGTTCGGAAGGGGAGCGGGCGCCGGTTTCAGCCAGCGGCCCTCGGCGTCGAATTGCCCGGTCCAGGCGGCGCCTACGTTCTGCCCGTGCTGGATTCGGACGCCGGCCACCTCGACGCCCACCACTCCCGCATTGTCGAGGGCGATCGAGAAGGGGCCCTTCACGCGGAGCCGCCAGGGCTCGGAGACGCGGAGGGTGTGCTGGAGCGCGGTCCCATCCTCCCCCTGGATGCGCGCCTCGCAGGTATCCATGGCCCGGAGGCTGACCAGGATGCCCTGCTCGTTGATGGGCGCCTCGGGCAGCAGCTCCCCCAGGACCGGATAGGGCCCCGGCGCGGGCGGCGGGGGGGGCGGCAGGGGCGCGCGGGAGAGGGCCGTGAGGTAGCTGGGCGTGGCCTTCCGGCCCAGGCTCGGGCCCGGGACCACCAGCCAGGCCACGATGGCCACGGAGGCCAGGGTCAGGCCCCCCATCACGATGCGCTCCAGGCGCTCCTGCCGAGGATCCGGCGGGCTAAGTTCGACGGACCCCGGCACCACCTGGAAGGCACCGGTGTGCATCTGGAGGTCCACCTCGAGGCGCGTGGCGATCTGGCGGGCGAGGGGTCGCGCACGACCCGGAGGCAGGCTCTCCCACTCGTCCGCCTCGATGGCCTCGACGCAGCGCAGGGACAGCTTCAGATCGTGGGCCAACGCCTCCCGGGAGAGCCCCTTGGCCACCCGCGCCTCCCGGAGGAGCCGGCCTACGGACTCGTCGTCCCTCATCCGGCCCAGCCCACGGGAAGGTCCTTCAGCAGCCGCGCGAGCTGCTCTCTGCGGTCGCTCCGGCTCAGGCGCCGTTCGTCGAGCTGGCCACGGTGCGCCATGGTGTCGGCCAGGCAGGCCTGCAGATCGTCCGGCGTGATGAAGTCCCGATCCGCCATCCAGGCCTCCGCCTGGGCCAGGCCCAGCCAGTGCTTCGCCGCGCGGGTGGAGCAGAAGCCGCCTTCCGATCGGATGCGCGCCACCACCCGTTCCGCGTAGTCCAACACCGGATCCGAGAGCCGGACCAGCTTCACCGCAGCCCGGGCCTGGCGCCAGCCTTCCAGATCCAGCGCCGGACTCAGCGTATCCAGCCGGTCCAGCCCCGCCTCGCCCTTCAGCACCAGCCGCTCGGCCGCGGTGTCGGGGTGGCCCAGGTGCAGGGCACAGGAGAACCGGTCCAGCTGGCTCTCCGGCAGGGGGAAGGTCCCGGCGTGGTCCAGGGGATTCTGGGTGGCGATGACGAAGAAGGGATCCGGCAGCCGGTGGGTGCTGCGGTCCAGGGTCGCCTGCCCCTCCACCATCACCTCCAGCATGGCGCTCTGGGTCTTGGGCCCGATGCGGTTCAGCTCGTCGAGCAGCAGCACGTTGCAGAACACGGGCCCGGGCTGGAAGCGGAAAGCCTGCTCCTTGGCGTCCCAGAGGTGCATGCCCAGAAGGTCCGAAGGCAGCAGGTCGTTGGTGCCCTGCACACGCTGGAAGCTGCCGCCGAGGATCCGCGAGAGCCCCTTGGCCAGCGTGGTTTTGCCCACGCCGGGGAGATCCTCCAACAGGACGTGGCCCCCCGCCAGCAAGGCCGCAAGGCTGCGGCGGACCTGCGGCCCCTTGCCGACCACCACGGCCTCCAGGGCCGCGAGGCCCGCGCGCACGGCGGGACGGAGGACCTCCTGCCCGCGCTGCGGAGGAGGGACGAGAACGGGGGGGGCCTGAGTCATGGGGCCTTCTTCGGAATGGGCCATCCTTCATCTTCCAGAGGGATCCCATGATCCCGCAAGCGCTGGGCCAGGGCACGGGGGGTCAGCCCCAGCCGCTCGGCCGCCTGGGGAAGGTCCCCCACCGCTTCCCGGAGGGCCCGGGTCAGGAGCTGGGCCTCCGCCGCTCGGCCGAGGGCCTTCAGCATGGCGTCCAAGGTTCCCGCCTGGGGCCAGGGGAGGCACATGGGCACGGCCTCGCCCAGACTGAGGTCCGGGAAATGCCGGATGGCATGGCCCTCGGCGAAGAGCAGGGTCCGGCCCGCCAGCACCTCCAGCTCCCGGACGTTCCCGGGCCAGGCATGATCGAAGAGCTCGCGTTCGGCGCCATGCTCCAGCCAGGGCGTGGGCCGACCCTCCCGGGCCGAGGCCCACTCCAGGAAGTGGCGGACGAGGGGCAGCAGATCCTCCCGGCGCTCCCGCAGGGGGGGCACCCGCAGTTCCAGGGCGCCGAGGCGCTGGCCCAGCGCGCCCGGCAGGGGGACGCCCTCAGGGGCGCCTGCCATCCAGCGCAATCCCCTACCGAGGGAACCATCCATGGCCTGGGCCAGGGCCTGCACCGCCTCCGGGCGCAGGTGCTCCAGGCCCGCCAGGTACAGGCTCCCGCCTTGCAGGAGCTGGAGGGTGGCCGGCGGGAGGCCCTCCGGACCCAGCGTGGCGGCCGGCAGGGCCAGGTAGGGGGCCGCAGGGTGGCGCAGGAGGTGCAGCCGGCGAGCGGCCCGGCCCTTTCCCGCCCCGCGCTCCCCCCGGAACAGCACGGGCAACTCCGAATCGGCGGCCCGGCGCAGAGCCACATCCAGGGCCTGCATGGCGGGGCTGAAGGCGATCCAGGGCTCTGCCGGGCTGGGCGGAGGTGCCCCCACCAGGGCCCGGAGCCGGTCCAGCAGGGCCAAGAAGGCGTCCAGGTCGAAGGGCTTGGGAAGGAAGTCGTCCGCCCCCAGCTTCATGGCCTCCACAATGTCCTTCGGTTCCCCGAAGGCCGACATCAGGACCACCCGCAGGCCGGGATGCAGGTGCCGGGCCCGCCGGATGAGCTCCAGCCCGCTCATGCCCGGCAGCCGCAGGTCGGTCACCAGGACCTGGGCCGGCCGCTCCGCCAGCGCCGCCAGCGCCTCCTGCGGATCCGCCACGGCCCGGACGGACCACACCGAACCCTCCAGGGCCCGCGTCAGCAGGCGGCGGAAGCTGTCCTTGTCCTCGACCAGCAGGAGGTCCATGGCTAGAAGCTAGCAGCTATCGGCCGCCAGCTGTACGCCGTCAGACGGCGCCGCCGCAGCCTTCGATGAACCGCCGGCTCTGGGCCTGGGCCTGGGCCTCGAAGAGGGCTGCGCCCTCCACCAGGAGCAGGCGTGCCTCCCGGGCCCACGCGGCGAAGGCGGTCTCCTCCTTGTAGATCCACTCCACCGCCCAGCGGAGGCCGGGCCGGGCCGCCTCCAGAAGTTCCAGGAACGGCGGCGGGTCGCCGGGGTTCATGCCCAGGCTCGTGCCCTGGACGACTCCCACGGGGGCCAGCGCAGCGACCGCTCCGGCGGACACCTGGGATCGCCGGCCGGCCTGGAGGACCTGGCGGCCCGCCGCCGCCAGCACCGACACGCTGGTGCGGGCCACCCCGCCCTCTCCCAGCACCAGGACGGGCCCTGGAGGCAGGCTCGACAGGAATTGTCCAAAAGCCTCGGCGTCGGTGTTGGCACACTGCCAGGGATCGCCCGGGCTCCGCCGCCAGAGGGTGTTCAGGGGCCCGGCCAGGCCCAGGGCGCCGGGCAGGCTCTCCTTGAGGGGCGCCGTGATGCTGAGCCCCAGGACGTCCAGGGCCTCGAGGGCCTCCACTGCCTCGGCCGCATCCCCGCAGGCCAGGGGGAGGTACACCAGATCCTTGAAGGCCCGGTGGAATCGCCCGTTGTGGAAGGCGGGGCCACGGGAATGCAGCACGGGATCCCCGATGACCCCACAGAGACCGTGGCCCCGATGGAGCCGGGCGCAACGCCAGGCCTTCAGCGTGGCCAGGGGGACCTGCCCCGGCGCGGCGGGCGGGCCATCGTCCGGCGCCGCGTAGGTGAAGGCGCCTCCCCAGGCGCCCTGCAGGACGCGGCCGGGGATGCCCTTCGGACCCAGGAGGAAAGCCGAGACTGGACGGCCATGATCCCGGGCCCAGGCCAGGGGCCCCCGCAACCGCCCGTTGTCGCCCAGCCGGGTGGCCACGCCCACCCATTTCCAGGCATCGCCCTCGGGCAGGTCGCGGAGTCGGTCCTCCAGGTCGAAGATCCCCTTGCCCACGTGGACCGAGCGCAGGATGCGGATGTGGGTCCGGGCCGCCTGGAGCGGCTCCGGGATCGCAAGATCCCACTCCAGGTCTACCCATTGCGGGCGGCCTGGAACGGCACGCAGGAGGTGGGCCAGCCGTCCCGCTTCGTCTCCCTCGGGCCAGCGCCCGCCCTCGGAGGACCGCCGGCAGGTCACGAGGCACCGCCGCTTCAGGGCATCCACGAGCGCCTCGGGGTCCTGATCCGGAAACAGGTCCAGGCGGAGCTCGGGAAGGGCCTCCTCCGGCAGGCGCCGGGCGCAGGCGAGGGCCTCCTCCCAAGAAGCGTGGGTGAGCGTGACGATGTGGAAGGGGAGCGGCGCCATGGGCGGATCCGGGTTCAATGCGGCCGGATGGCCGTGGGGATGGGCGGGCCGCCGGGACCCTGCCCCGCCTTCACTCGCTCCTGGAGCCGCCGGCCAGCTTTGCCGCGGAGGCGGATGACCCGTCCGGTAGCCCCAAGCCGGAATTCGGCGGCACTGAGGAAGGCCCAGCGATTCGAGCTGATTTCCTTCTCCAGGACCACGTCACGCCAGGGGATGGAGGCCGGGCCCAGCCACCAGGCGGGCTGGAAAGGGAAGGGTTGCTTGAGGTGGAGGCAGCAACGCCCGAACTTGAGGGACATGGGCGAGTGGCCTCGGAAGGCGCCGAACTCCACCTGCTGCCAGCCCAGGTTCTCCTCGATGGGATCAGAGGGATCCGCCGGGAAGGCCGCGTAGAGGGCCGGGATCCCCATCAGCCGATTCGTGAACCAGGAGAGGACCAGGAAGAGCGCCGGGATGAACAGCAGGAGCCAGGTTGGTGGCGGGCTGCCTCCGCGCGGTGCCAACAGGACCAAGCCCATCATGGCTTCACCTTCTTCGCCGCCTGCCAGGCGGCCTCCATCTGATCGAGGTCGCGCCGCTCCCACCCACCGGCGGCCCGGGCATCGTCCTCCACATGCTCGAATCTGGCCCGGAACCGCAGCATCTGCCGCCGCAGGGCGACGTCCGGGTCCACGCCCTTCTTGCGGGCCCACTGCATGAGGCTGAAGAGCACGTCGCCGAACTCCTCCTCCACCCGGACGGGGTCGGATTCCGCCTGCAGCTCGGCGACCTCCTCCTTCACCTTGTCCAGCACGCCCTCCAGGTCCGGCCACTCGAAGCCCACCCTGGCGCAGCGGCGGCCGATCTCCAGGGCCTCCTCCAGGGGGGAGAGGGAGGCCGGGATGCCATCCAGCAGGCGCGGTTCCTCCCCGTGGAGGCCCTTTTCCTCACGCTTGATGGCCGCCCAGTTCGTGAGCACCTCCTCGGCGCCTTCCACGGCCACATCAGCGAAGACATGGGGATGGCGCCGCACCAGCTTCTCGACGATGGCCGCCTCCACGTCATGCAGGTCCCAGGCCCCGCGGTCAGCCGCCAGCTGGGCATGGAAGGCGATCTGCAACCATAGGTCCCCCAGTTCCTCGCACAGATGGGCCTCCGAGACTCCGTCCCCGGGGCGGTGGGCCGCCAGGGCGTCCAGCACCTCGGCAGCCTCCTCCCGCAGGTATCTCGCCAGCGATTGGTGGTCCTGCCTCAAGTCCCACGGGCAACCCGTCTCCGGCTTGCGGAGCGCGGCCATGACTGCGCGGAGGGTCGTCGGCTTCATGCCCTGAGATTAGCGGGAGGGACGAAAAAAAGATCAACCCCAGATGGACACCGATGCGCACGGATCAATGGCATCCATCCTGTGGAAATCGATGTTCATCAGCTTTTATCGATGCTCATCGGCGTTCTTCTTCCAGGTTTTCCAGCCGATCCAGGATGGCCCTCGCCAGTTCCGTCAGCGAGGGATCCCGGGCGCCCATGACGAGGATGAGATCGCCGGGCCTGGCCTCGGCCACCAGACGGGCCACCAGCCCCTCCCGCGTCGGCGCCACCTCGGCGGCCACGCCTCGGGCCACGAGGTCGGCCACCACGTCGGCGCTGGAGATGTCCCGGGTGACGGTGCCGCCCGCGTAGAAGACCTCCAGGAACCAGAGGCGGTCCCGCGGGGCCAGTTCGGTGGCGAAGGCGTCCACGAAATCGGCCCGGAGGAACTTCAGCGGCCCGAAGCCGTGGGGCTGGAAGACGGCCAGCACCCGACCGCCCGCGACCGCCGCCCGCAGGTGGGCCGTGCGCAGGGACGCGGCCACCTTGGCGGGGTTGTGGCCGAA
>Ga0208789_1000263_pt1 | contig 62676 bp, 63 predicted proteins | sample Methanotroph_Enr_FD_187368 | JGI IMG/M metagenome (GOLD analysis project Ga0208789, IMG submission 187368) | Enriched soil microbial communities from Old Woman Creek wetland in Ohio, USA - Methanotroph_Enrichment_5 (SPAdes) (version 2) | ecosystem: Environmental > Terrestrial > Soil > Wetlands... | reverse complement strand
AGTCCTCGGGTTCCTCGCAGTCGGCGTTGTGCCGGGGGCCCCGCTCCGCGAGGCCGTGAAACGGGCGAGTGGGAGGACGACGCGGGGCGTCGTCCGATCGCGGGCAGCCAGAGACGCGTGCGGCCGGGAAACCCGGCCGCTCAGCGTCCGCCCGGAGGGCGTGGGGCACGGAACCTCAGTCCTCGGGTTCCTCGCAGTCGGCGTTGTGCCGGGGGCCCCGCTCCGCGAGGCCGTGAAACGGGCGAGTGGGAGGACGACGCGGGGCGTCGTCCGATCGCGGGCAGCCAGAGACGCGTGCGGCCGGAAACCCCGGCCGCTCAGCGTCCGCCCGGAGGGCGTGGGGCACGGGACCTCAGTCCTCGGGTTCCTCGTAGTCGGCGTTGTGCCACACGTTCTGCACATCGTCGTTGTCTTCGAGGAGGTCCACCAGCTTGAGGAAGCTGGTGAGCTTGGAACCATCCAGGGCGGTGCTGGTGCTGGGGGCCATGATGAGCTTGGCCTCGATCAGTGGCAGCTTGGCGGCGTCCACGGCATCCTTCACGGCCTGGTAGGCCTCGGGGCTGGTCTTGATGACCCAGGCGCCGTCCTCGTTGGCCACGTCGTCGGCGCCGGCCTCCAGGGCCACCTCCATGACCTTGTCCTCGGAGACTTCGGGCTCCACCACGATCTGGCCCTGCTTGCTGAACAGGTAGGCCACGGAGCCCTGGGCGCCCAGGTCGCCGCCGAACTTGGCGAAGTAGCTGCGGACCTCGGGCGTGGTGCGGTTCTTGTTGTCGGTCATGGCCTCGATCATCACGGCCACGCCGCCGGGGCCGTAGCCCTCGTAGACCACTTCCTCGTAGGTCACGCCCTCCAGCTCGCCCGTGCCCTTCTTGATGGCCCGCTCCCAGTTGTCCTTGGGCATGTTGCTGCCCTTGGCCTGGTCCACGGCCAGCCGCAGGCGGGGGTTGCTGCCCACATCGCCGCCGCCCAGGCGCGCGGCCACGGTGATCTCCTTGAGGATCTTCGTGAAGATCTTGCCGCGCTTGGCGTCAGCGGCGCCCTTCTTGTGCTTGATGGTGGACCATTTATTGTGGCCTGACATGGCTGCTCCAGGAGATGACGGGAACGGAAACGGGGATCAGCCCCGCAGGGACCGGCGGGAGACGCGGGCGAAGGGGGGCGCCTCCTGGCGGATCATGGGCCGCTCGAGGAGGAACTGGTACCACTGCTCACCGTAGACCTTCATCTTGAGGGCCTTGCCGTTCTGGAGCAGGTTGCGGTTGGTGATGAGGCGCTCGTCGCCCTTGCAGACACCCAGCCCCTTGTTGAGGATCTCGATGGCCCGGTCCCGCTCGCCCATCTCCACCAGCACATAGGCGTAGGCGGCGTAGAGCAGGCTCTCCTTCTTGCCGGTCTTGAGGGCCAGGTCGAATGTCTCCTTAGCCTTCTTCTTCTCCCCCCGCTTCCACTGCAGGATGGCGAGCATGGCCTTGGCGATGTAGTGCTGCATGGAGGCGGAGGCGAGCAGGGGTTCGGCCTCGTCGTTCTTCTTGCGGAGGTACTGCACCACGCCAATCTGGCCGTCGATGCTGCCCTTGACCAGGAACTGGCGCGGGGCGAGGCGGTAGCCCTCCCTCATGGTTTCGATGGCCTTGTCGAACTGCTGGCGCTTGAGCAGCTCACCGGCGCGGGAGAAGATCCCCTCCAACTCGTTCTGGACCTTGCGCCCGAGCCAGATGAAGAGCGCCACGCCCGCGATGACGCCGACGGGCACGCTGATCCACAGGCTGATGTGGAGCAGGCTGGAGAGCAGGATCACGGCGAGGGCAGCGCCCAGGCCGAGCAGGAGGTTGATCACGGAGGCTCCGTTCGGGCGGCCCGCAGGCGGGCCAAAGGGCCATTTTATCGGCCTCCGGGGCTTTCCGCCACGCTCAGCTCAAGCGATGACCCCGCTGCGCGCCGGAGCGGTACGCTTCCGGCGGATGGGCCGCCGGGCCGGAGCCGCAGCGGCCTCCTTGCGGGGGCGTCCAGGACCGCGCTTGACAGCGATCTCCTTCGCCTTGGGGGCGGCCTTCCGGACCTTGGCCTTCTTCTCCTTTTTCACGCGCTCCTTGCGGACCAGGGCGGCGGCGGCCCGGCCGGTGACCACCACCCGGCTGCCGTCCTTGAGCTTCTTGACCTTGCTGCCGGGCTTCCGGCCCCGCTTGAGGGTCATGGAGAGGGGTTCCTCCTCGAGAAGGTCCCGCTCGATCTGCGCCTGGAGCGCCATCATCTCTCCGGCGTCCTTCTCGTGGTCATAGCCGCAGAGATGGAGGAACCCGTGGATCACGAGGGTCTCCACTTCACGGCGGCGGCTGACCCCGAACTTCTTGGCCATTTTCTCCGCGGTGGGCAGGCTGATCACGATGTCGCCGAGGTGCGGGAACGCGCCCTGCTCGGGCGAGGAGGGGAAACTGAGCACATCGGTCGTGGCATTTTTTCCGCGATGTTCACGGTTGAGTTTTCTCATGCCGCGATCATCGACGTAAGTGAGCGAGATGCCCTGTGCACTCGGCGCGAGCCGATCCCGGAGGCCGTTCAGCAGCTTTCCCAGCGACTGTTCGCCTGGCCCGCGCATTTTGCTTCGGCTGGACCAGTCGATCATGAAGGGAACCGTGGTCTGATTCATGGCCAACTCCATGGCAAGATCAAAGAAAGGGACCTCATCATCTGTCCTTTTCCGCAGATCGTCAATGACCTGTTTCTAGATGCAGGATTTGCATCTGTGTTCACCTTCCAAAGTTTAGACAGTGCCTCATCTAAATCCGACAAAAAAAAGTTCGAGGTGATGATTTCAGAGGACAAAGGCGTGACATTCACGGGAATCAACCCCCGAGGGGCCGGCCCTGCCATGCTGGGTCCATGGCCTTGCCGCTGCTCCCCGCCCATCTCAAAGCCCCCCTGGCCCGGTACCTGGAACTGCTGGACCGGTGGAACCGGACCCATGCCTTGACCGCCCTTCCGCCCGAGGCGCGCCGGGAGGAGCTGCTCCTGGACGCGGCGGCCCTCCTGCCCTACCTGGAGAGTCTCCCCGCCGGGGCCCGGGTGGCCGACCTGGGCACGGGGATGGGGAGCCCGGCCGTGGTGCTTGCCCTGGCCCGGCCGGACCTCACCGTGCTCGGTGTGGACGCTTCGGCCAAGAAACTGGCCTTCGTCCGGCAGGCGACGTTGGAACTGCCTGTTCCCAACCTGCGCCCCGTCCACGGGCGGTTGGAGCAGCTTCCGCCGCTGGAGGCGGATCTCGGTGTGGCGAAGGCCCTGGGTTCCCTCAGCCAGCTGGCTGCGTGGTGGACCCGCCACGGACGCGAGGGGGCCCCCTTCCTGGCCCTCAAGGGGCCGGATTGGGACCGGGAGCCCCTCCCCGAAGGCTGGACTGCCGAGCCCCATCCCTATGAACTGCCGACCCGCGGTCGCCGGGTGGTGGTGGTGCTCCGGCGGGCATGAAAAGGGCCCCCGGGAGCGGGGGCCCTTTCGCGAAGTGGGGATGGGGTCAGCGGGTGACCAGATCCCCCATGCGGATCTCCTCTTCGGAGCGCAGCACACGGCAGGTGGAGCTGCCGGGTTCCACGCGGATCACCATGGCCTGACCGAGGAAGTGGGTGGTCGTCTCGGTGGCCTGGTCCTTCTTCTTCGTCTCCTCGCCGACGGGGAAGGTCTTGCTGCGGACGGCCAGCAGGACGTCCCCGACCTTGAGCCCGCTGTTGCTGCCGCGGTCGATGATGACTTGGTCGCCACTGGCGGTGTCGATGCGGGCGTCCCGGCCGAAGACCACCATGGCGGGATCCGCGGACAGCTTCACGGGATCACTGGTGTCCTTCCGGAGCTGCAGGGGGATGTTGGCGGGTTCGATGAAGCGTACAAGGTGATCGCCGACCTGCACGGAATCCATGCACCGCTCGATGATCGCCACGGAGCCCTTGGCCATGGGAGTGACCACCCGGACCACGCCGATCTGCTGGATGACGTCGCCCAGGGGCTGTTTGCCGCCGCGGGGGCTGCGGAGCTTGGTGGCCACGGTCTTCAGGATCACGAACCGGTCGCCCTGTTTCACGCCCTGTTCGGTGCCTCCGTTGATGTAGATGGTCTCGCCCTCGCCGAGGTACTGGCGCTCGCTGCGCTGGTTCCCGGTGATGCGGAAGGCGCCCTGGCTCTTGTAGTGGGCTGCGGCGCCCTCGGGGGCCAGGAAGGGGAGCTGGATGAAGTCCTGGAAGCTGAAGGCCAGTTCGGGCTTCTGCGCCACGGAGTATCCGGACGGCCGGTTGTCCGGCTGGAGGTTCGTCACGTCCTGGGGGACGCTGCCGGCCGTCGCCACGGCGCGGGCAAGGTCGATGACGATGGGATCGCCGGGGTAGATCCAGTGCGGATCCTTGACCCACTGGTTCAGCTCCCAGATCTGGGGCCAGGCGTAGGGATTGCCGAGGTACTTGTTGGCCAGGTCCCAGAGGGTGTCGCCCTTCTGGACGATGTGGCTCTTGGAGCCCTCGGGCAGGTTCAGCTCCTTCGGGTAGTCCCAGCGGGAGGCATGGGGTTCCACCTGGACGGTCCCCTGCGGCGCGGAGCCCGGCTGGGCGGCCTCCTGGGCACTGAGGCCCGGAGCCGCTGCGTTCAGGGCCAAGAGGCCCGCCACCAGACTGGACGCCACTGAAAGGGCGCGCAGCCGGCCGACATGCTGGCAAATGGGCTGGTACATCAGGATCCCCCTGGGAGGAAAGTTGCGCTGATTATAGGTCCTCGACGCGGATCATATCCGAAAATAATGACAACCGGTTGCGAACCTCGTCCTGGGTGATCTTCTCAAGGCGCTCGGTGGAGAACTGTTCCACCGTGAAACTGGCCATCACGGAACCCACCATTGTGGCGTGTTTGAGGGCGGTGACATCCACGCGATCGATCCAGGCCAGGTAGCCCAGGAACCCGCCGGCGAAGGTGTCGCCGGCCCCCGTGGGATCGAAGACATCCTCCAGGGGGTAGGCCGGTGCCGCGAAGATGCCTTCGGGCGTGAACAGGGCCACGCCGTATTCCCCCCGTTTCACGACCAGGATCTTCGGGCCCATGGCCCTGATCCGTTTGTAGGCCTTCAGGAGGCTGTGCTCCTGGGTGAGTTCGCGCACCTCCGCGTCATTCACCAGGAGGATGTCCACCTCGTGGAGGACCTTTTCCAGGGCGGGGCGGGCCCCCCGGATCCAGTAGTTCATCGTGTCGAGCGCGATCCACTTGGGCCGCTCGGCCATCTGGCGCACCACCTCCAGCTGGAGCACCGGGTCGATGTTCCCCAGGAAGAGGTAGGGGGACTGCCGGTAGCCCGCGGGCAGATCCGGCCGGAAGTCCGCGAAGACATTCAGGTGCGTGGCGAGGGTCTTCGCCTCGTTCAGGTCGTAGCCGTAGACGCCCTGCCAGTGGAAGCTCCGGCCCGGCACCCGGGAGAGCCCGGTGAGGTCGATGGGGCGTCCCTCGAACACGCGCAGCTGGTCCGGGCCGAAATCCTCCCCCACCACGGCGACGATGCGCACGGGATGGAAGCGGCTCGCGCTCAGCGAGAAATACGTGGCCGAGCCGCCGAGGGCACGCTCCCGGCGCCCGAAGGGCGTCTCCACGTCATCGAAGGCGATGCTGCCGATGGCCAGCAAGCTCATGGGGGGTTCTCCATCCGGGGACCGGGACTCAGGGCGCGGGAGGGCCGAAATACAGGAGCCAGGCCTGGTTCCCGCCCATGGGGACGGGCGCCTGGGCATAGCGGGAGATCATGGGGACCTGGCCGGTGTTCAGGAGCTCGAGGAGGGCCTCGTGCAGTTCGGGGGTGGACCCGAGGATCACCTGGAGGCTGCGCCAGCCGAGGACGGTTCCGTCCTCCAGGCGGTCTTTGAGGCGTTCGATGGCGTCGGAGCGGCAGTGGCCGCGCAGGTCCAGCACCCCGTCCACCTCGAGGGCCATGCCGGCCGCCAGTTGGAAGCGCACGGGGAGGGCGGGCGGGCCCGGAACGGGTTCGGACGCGGCAGGCGGCTCCGGAGCCGGCTCGGGGAGGGCCAGGGCCATGACCGGGGCCGGGATGGGCGGAGGCGGTACGGAAGGCGGGACCGGTGGGACCACCCCCCGGCCCTTGGGCCGGGCCGGGGCGGAGAGGATCGGGGTCCCGGCCAGGGGTTTCAGCCCCTTCAGGTCCTCCAGCGCCGCCTCGAAGGTCTCAGGCGTGGGAGGGAGGGGGGGGGGTTCCAGGCCGGAGGCCGCATCCGGCGCTTCGGGGGCGGTCCGGCGGGGAGGGGGGGCCGGCCGCTGGCCCATGGCCGCGAGAAAGACCGCGTCCTCGTCATTCAAATCCTTGGGGCCAGTCGGCTTAGGGATTGGCTTGGGAGGATTCCTGGGAGGCGGGGCCGCGGGCTCCTCCTCCCCCAGTTTCTGTTTCAGCTTCGCGAGATCCTGCTTCCAGACCATGGCCCATCCTTGATCCGTCCAGATTAGGCCATGCGGTGCGGGAGCCAAAGCCCGCCGTTGCAAACCTGCATCGCAGCGGAGGCAAAATACCGCGGCTGGAGGGGCCTCAACCGGAACCATTCCCCGGGGATCCAAGCCTCCGGGCGGCTTTTCTCAACCTGGCACGTCCTTCGCTCGTAGACTCACCACCATCGCACCACTCCGGAGGCCCCCATGCGCCGCGCCATCCTGCTCACCGTCCTTCCCCTGCTCCTGGCTTCGGGGAGCGCCCTCCAGGCCCAGTCGCCCCACTTCGGGTTCAGCCTGAACCTGGTCTTCCCCACGGGAGACTTCAACAGCAAGTCCTATCCCCCGTACTACAGCCCTTCGGCGGGCTATACCATCCCGACCCAGACGGAGGGCTACGACCTGGGGCTCGGCGGGACCTTCTACATGAGCTTTCCCGTGGACCGCAGCCTCGCCCTGCGCATGAGCTTCAGCGGCGCCGCCAACAACGGCAGCAACACGGCCCCCGGAGAGGCGACCATCAACCTCCGGCACTCCGAGTTCAACCTCGGCGGTGAAATGGAGATCTTCCCCAACGGCACGGCCTACCGCCACCGTGGGCTCTACTTCCTGGGGGGCATCTCCGCCGACTTCGAGCAGTTCGATCGCAGCTTCGGCGATCCCCTCTACGACTACACCGACACCACCCGCAAGAGCCGGATGGGCGCCACCGTGGGCCTCGGCCACAGTTTCGGCTACGACGCCGGGGCGCGGTTCAACCTCGAATTCAGCTTCCACAAGACCATTTCCGGCAACAACGTCGATGCCGGGGATCCCCCCAGCAGCGACTACCTGAAGCTGGGCCTGGGCTGGGTGTTCTGACCGTTCGGCCCCCTGACGAAAGCGGCCCCGGAAGGGGCCGCTTTCCCTGTCAGCCCTTCTTGGAGGCGGTCTTCTTCTTTTTCTTCATGGGCCGGGGCAGGGGGGCGGGTTGCTCCTCCCTGCCGAGCAGGGCGTCCACCAGGCGGGTCGTGTCCTGGTCGGTGGGGGCGAGCTTCTCCAGCCGCCGGGCGTAGGCCAGCCGCTCGGCCTGGGGTCGGCTCTCGTCGGCCTTCACCTGGGGGAGCTTCTCGGCCACGTAGCGGGTGGGTCCGCCAGCCTCCGCGATCTGGGCCTTCTCCTGGGCGAGGAAGGCCTGCCAGTCGGCCAGGGCCTTGGTCGTGCTGTCCTTGTCCTGCTGGAGCCGGGCCAGGATGCCGTCGATGTCCGCCAGGGCCTTCTGGCTCTGGGCGATGGCCGCCTTCTGCTCCTCCATGAAGATCTTGAGCTGCTGGCGGAGTTTCAGCTGGCCTGCGTCCAGCCCCGGGGCCTCGTCCAGTTCCTTGAGGCGTGGCGCCTGCTTGTCGATGGCCTCCTGGAACTCCCTCAGCTTGGCCTGGTGGTCGGCACGGGTCTTGGAGAGGAGGGCCGTGGCGTTGGTCAGGTTCTCGTCCGCGGCAGCCCGGGCCCGTTGCAGATGGGCCACGGCATCCTCCCAGCTGCCCTCGGACACGCAGGCCCGGGCCGCCAGGCTGTGCAGGGCGACCAGGGCGTGCATGTCGTTGTAGTCCGAAGGGTTGACTGATACGCCTTCCCGTCCGAGGAGCGCCTCGACACCCTTGCGGACCGCCGGCGCGTCCCCCCGGTCGATCTGGGCCTCCCAGGGGGCCCTCACGTCCTTGAAGCGTTCCGTGAGGGACTGGGCCCCGAGGGTCGGGGCCAGGGCGAGCAGGGCAATGAGGGGGAGCCGCTTCATCGCCACGCCCCTACTTCTTCCGGGGGTGGGCCTTGCGGACGGGCTTGGACTCCTTGGCGAAGGGTTCCTTGCCCTCGGTGATGTTGCGCAGGACCTTCTCGGCCACGGGATTGCCGGGATCCAGGACGAGGAGGCGGTTCACGAAGCCGGCCTGGTCCTGGGGGGTGCCGAGCTTGGTGAGGTTCTCGTGGTTGCGGAGGACGGCGTCCACCCAGGTGCGGTTGCCCACCACCTTCACCTTCTTCTTGGTCTCCTGGGCGTTGAAGTCGGCGATCTCCTTGGCCTGGCTGGCGAGGTTGCCCTTGACCTTGGCCAGATCGTCCTCGGCGGCCTTCACCATGCCATTGGCCTCGGTCGTGTTCTCGGCCAGGAACTTGGCCACGGTCTTGGCCTTGGCCTGATTGTCCTGGTGGAGCTTGATGGTGGCGGCGATCTGATTGGCCTCCTGCTCCTGCTCGCCGGCCACCTTGCCCCGGGCGTTGATGTCATCGGCTTCCTGCTTGGTGAGTTTCCGCTTGCCCGCGGTCATATCCGCCTTGACGGCGTCGAACTCCGCGGTGAAGGCCTTGACCTTCGCCATCAGGTCAGCCTCGCGAGGCTGATTGGCGGCGATGTAGGTCTGCCCATCGGCCACGGCCTTGTCCCACACGGCCTGGATGGGGGCCTGGGCCTTGGCCACGTCGTCCCGGAGGGCCTGGGCGGCAGCCAGGCGCTTCTCCTGGATCTCCTGGGCCTTCTCCCACTGGCCGGCGGCGATGGCCGTGCTGCCGGCGAGCCGGTACATGGACAGCAGGCCCTGGCCCTGCTCGAGGCTGCGGACGATGGTCTGCAGGTTGGCGCCATCGAAGGCGGGGCGCTGGGCGGGGATGAGGGAGGCGGCCTTGTCCATGGCCGCCTTGGCCTGGAAGGTCTTCAGGAGCTGGTGGATGGCGGGGAGCTCGGCATTGAACTGCTGGCGCAGGTCGGTCGGGGCGGGTGCAGGGGCCTGGGCAACCAGCACCAGGGCGGGGAAGGCGGCGAGGATCGTCGGGCGCATGGCGTCTCCAGGAAAGTCCAGCCCACAGGTTAGACGAAAACCCGGCCACCTGTCCCCGGGTCGGCTGCCCGCGGCGACCCCGGGCGATTCAGCTGGAGGTGCGCTTGTCCTCCAACTCGAGCCACTCCATTTCTAGTGATTCGAGGTCGGACTTGACCCGCGCCTGGTCTGCCAGGGCCCCATGGCCGGGGCCGTCGGCCCGGAGGAAGGCAGCGGGATCGGCCAGGATCCCGTCCAGGGCCGCCAGCCGCCCGTGGAGTTCCACCAGGCCGGCTTCCACTTCGGCCAGCCTGCGCTGCTCCTTCTGGGAGAGGCCGGGCTTGCGGCTGCGCGGTGCCTCCTCGCGGGGATGGGCCTTCGGAGCCGGGGCCGCCGTCCGGGCCGTCTGGGCGGCGCGTTCGGCCCGCAGGGTCCGCACGGTGGAGGGGGGGCCCTCGTAGAGTTCCCAGCGCACGGGGCCCTCCGGCGTCCAGGCCAGGGTGTGGGTGGCCACCTGGTCGAGGAAGAACCGGTCGTGGCTCACGAGGAGCAGGGTGCCCGGGAAGTCCTGGAGGGCCTCCTCCAGGTTCTGGAGGGTGGGGATGTCCAGATCATTGGTGGGCTCGTCGAGGACCAGGAGGTCGGACGGATTCAGCATCGCCTTGGCCAGCAGGAGGCGGTTCCGCTCCCCGCCGCTGAGGGTCGAGGCCAGGCGCGCCTGCTGATCCACGGGGAACCCGAAGCGGGTGAGGTAGACGTGGGCCAGGATCGTCGAACCGCCCACGTTCACGACAGCGGCCCGGTCCGCCAGGTTGTCGAGGATGCTGCGGCCGCCTTCCAGTTCGCCCCGCCCCTGGGAGATGGCCGCCACCGCCAGCTTCGGGTGCCTGGCGACCTCTCCGGCGGCGGGCAGCCACTCCCCCAGCAGGACACGGAGGAGGGTGGACTTGCCGCAGCCGTTGGGACCCAGCAGGGCCAGGCGCATGCCCCGCTGCAGCCAGAGATCCAGCCCGCCGATCAGCTCCGGGCCGCCGGGATGGGCGAAGCGCAGCCCTTCAGCTCTCAGCAGGGCATCGCTGCGGTTGCCGCCGGCGGCGAAGGCCAGGCCCTGCCGGCTTTCGATGCGGGTCCGGTCCTCCACCGTGTCCTTGAGGTCGAGGACCTCCTGGATGCGGAGCTTGGATTTCCGCGTGCGGGCCTTGGCGCCCCGCCTCAGCCACGCCATCTCCCGGCGGAGGCGGTTCTGCATGTGCTCCGTGAGGCGGGCCTCCCGGAAGGCGCGGTCCGATTTCTCCAGCAGGTAGTCGCTGTAGCCGCCCTCGTAGCTCCGGAGGATGCCGTCCTCCAGCTCCAGCATCCGGGTGACCACCGCATCCAGCAGGTGCCGGTCGTGGGTGATGAGGAGGAGGGCCCCTTCGAAGGCCTGGAGCCAGGCCTCCAGCTTCTCCACCTGGTCGGGATCCAGGTGGTTGGTGGGCTCGTCCAGCACCAGGACATCGGGATCCTTGAGCCAGGCCTGGGCGAGGGCCACGCGCTTGCGCCAGCCGCCGGAGAGGGATTCCACGGGCGCCTCGAGATCCGCGAGCCCCCAGGTGACGGCCGCCTCCTTGAGGCGGGGTTCCAGATCCCAGCCCATGTGGTGGAGGTGGTGCTCGATGGCCTCCAGCTCCTGGTGGAGGCGCCCGGCCTCGGCTGCCGGCGCCCCGTGGAGCCGGTCGTGGATCTCCTGGTGGCGGGCCAGCAGGGTCCGGTGGTCCGCCAGGGCTGCCTCCAGGGCGGCGCGCACGGTGGCTCCGGGCGCGAAATGGGGCTCCTGGCTGAGGCGGGCCACGCGCAGCCCCTGGGTCACCACCACCTGGCCGGCATCGGGGCTTTCGTCGCCGGAGAGCAGCCGGAACAGGGTGCTCTTGCCCGCGCCGTTGCGGCCGATGAGGCCCACCTTCTCGCCCTGGAAGAGTCCGAGATTCAGTCCGTCAAGAATGGGTGTCGCGCCGAAGCGTTTCGTGACATTGATCAAACTCAGGGCGATGGACGGCACGAATGGCACCTCGGATCTTTCAGAATCCCATGGTTGCGGCGATCCTTGGCCGCAAGATCGCGAGGGTGCCATGAGTCTCCAGGAAGAACTCCAGCTGTCGAAGCTCCCCTCAGCCGGCGTCCAGCTCATGCTGCAGCTCATGCTCACGAGGGAGGCCGTCGTCCGCGTCCAGGAGCGGCTCTTCGAGGCGCACGGCCTGACCATCCAGCAGTACAACGTGCTCCGCATCATCCGGGGCGGCCCCGTGAAGGGCCATCCCATCTACGAGATCGAGCGGCGCATGATCTACCGCTTCGCCAACGTGACCCGCCTGGTGGACCGCCTGGAGGTCCAGGGCCTGGTGAAGCGCATCCAGGATGCCAAGGACCGGCGCGTGAGCCGCGTGGTCATCACGCCGAAGGGGAAGCGCCTCATGGACCGCATGGACGCCCCCGTCCAGGAGCTGTCCGACCGGATCACGGGTTGCTGCAGCGAGGAGCAGTGCCTGCTCCTGGCGGACCGCCTCGAGAAGCTGCGGGACCACTGCCTCCGGCAGGAGGTGGATCAGCCCGGCGTCCCCGAGGCGACCTCCATCTGATCCAGCAGGTCGAAGGCCTCCGCCTCGCCGGGCCCCACGATCGTGAGCCAGCGGCGGTGGGGAAGGCCCATCCAGAGCGTCCTTGAGGCGGGGTCCCACCAGCCCTTCCGGAGGGTCTTCGCCCCTGCGAGGTGGTGGGCCCCCTGCAGCTGGGCCTCGCCCGGACGGATGGCCGCCTGCACGGTCCAGGAGCCGCCTTGGGCGGGGCGCACCTTCAGGCGGCCGTCGCGCCACGTCCAGCGGGCCCCGGGGAGGCGGAGACGGAGGCCGTCCGGGCCGGCCACCTGGTCGCCCGCCACGCGGACATCCGTCCCCCAGGCGCGGGGCCCCTGGCCTGCCGGGACCCAGCGCACACCCGTGAAGGCCATGGCCGCGCCCTCCCAGCCCACGCTCCCCAGGTCCGCCAGATCGGAGTCCCCCAGCTTGATGCGGAAGGCGGAGGCCGGGGCCTGGTCGAAGGTGGGATCCACCGGGACCCAGCGATGGCCCAGTTCCACCTCCACCCAGAAATGCAGCCCCAGCATGCCGTCGAGGGCCACCCAGCCGGTGACGCCCCGGGCCGGGACGCCCAGGCGGCGCAGCAGCGCCACGGCCAGCACGCCGTGCTCGGTGCAGTCGCCCCTGGGGTGGTGGCAGACCTCCAGGGCGGAGGCGAAGCCCACGCTGAAGTCCTTGTCCGTGATCCAGGTGAAGACGAAGTCCGTCACCCGCTGGGCCAGTTCCCAGCGGCTCAGTCCCTGCGGCAGCGCCATGCGCCGGAGCAGGCCGTCGAAGGCCGGGTCCCGGAAGGGCACCAGGGGCGTGGCCGCCAGAAAGGGCGCGTCCGCCGCGGAGGGCCTGCCGGTGACGGGGGGCTCCGCCGCCTCAGCGGGGCTGGGCGTGGCGGCCCGGACGAATCGCCACCGCCCGTCGGGGAGTCGGCGCTGCTGGGCATCCTCCTTGAGGGCCGGGTCCGCCCCCTCGGCCCGCAGGGTGATCTCCTTCAGCCAGGGCAGGAAGGGGTGGGGCGGCAGGGTCTGGAGGGTCCGCTCGAAGAACCCCGCGGCGGGCGTCCTGGCTGCCGCGGGCGCCGGGAGCTCGCGGCGCTGCATGAGGAGCGGGAGGCCGCCCAGGTCGCTCGTCTGGCGGACTTCCCCTTCCGTGGGCGAGATCCAGGATTCCAGGGGGGCCTGGGTGTCCCCGTCGATCTCCTGGCCGGAAAAGTGGATGGCGTCGGGGAAGCCGGGCAGGGGGTCCCGGCCCTTGGGTTCCAGTTCCACCGTGCTCCACTGCTGGGCCGGGAAGGAGAAGGTGACCGCCCGCACGGGCCGGCCCGATTTCGCCGCCGCCTGGAGCCGGGCGTCCAGGTCCTCAGGCCAGAGGATGGCCCCTTCGGGCACGGGCTTCTCCACCGGCGACCCGTGCTTCGGCCGGATCTTCAGGATGCCTGGCGCCAAGGGGGACCACTCGGCCTCGCCCTCGAAGGGCTCCTGGGAGAGCTTCACCCGCCAGGTGAAGGCGAGGGATCCGTCCGGCCGGCGCCGGGCGGTCTCGTCCAGCTCCTGCCGGATGGTCATGCCCATGCGGGTGAGGGAGAGCCATTCCCGGCTCTCCACCACCTGGTCCGGCCCCTCCCGGCGGGTGGCCTTGGAGGCCCCCCCCACCTCCTCGCCGGCGATCCATTGGCGGTAGAGCCGGGGTTTCGCCTCCTGCGCCCCCAGGGTCAGGCAGGCCAGGAGGAGGGACAGCAGGGCAGAGGCGCGCATCCTCCCAGTCTATCGGGGCCCTCGCCTCCGGTAGCCTGGAGGGGTGCTCCGGACCTTCGCCGCCATCGTCCTCAAGGCGTCCCCCTACGCGGAGGGGAGCGCGGTGGTGTCCTTCCTGACCGAGCATGGCGAGCGACTCTCGGGGGTGGCGAAGGGCATCAAGAAGCCCACGGCCAAGTGGGTGGCGGCCTTCGAGCCTCTGGGCATGGTGCAGGTCAGCTTCTTCGGGAAGGAGCAGGCCGACCTGAAGCGCATCACCCGCTGCGACCTGAAGTTCAGCCCCCTGACCCTGGGCCACCTGGAATCGAGCCTGGTGATGGCCTGCCTGGCGGACCTCTTCGACCGGGTGGCGCGGGAGGGGGTGGAGGACGAGCGCCTCTACCGGCTCCTCAGCGCCTGCGGCCGGGCCCTGAAGGCCCACCCGGACAACGCCCTGGGGATCCTGGCCTACGCGGAACACTGGCTGCTGCATTGTCTCGGCCTGCTGCCCCACCCCCGGATGTGCGGGCGCTGCGGGAGCGGGGAGGCCCCCCTGGCCCTCCTCTCGGAGGAGCAGGGCTGGTGTTGTACCGACTGCACGGCGGTGGATCCCTCCGAGGCCCTCCCCCCCGGGGCGCGGGAGCACCTGCGCCGCCTCCGCACCGCCGCGGCGGAGGAGGCCCCTGCGGTGGATCCAGCCGACGAGGCCCAGCGGGCCGTGACGGCCCTCCTGCGCCAGCGGCTCCTCCGGGAGCTGGGGGGGAGCCTGCGCAGCTATGAGGTGCTCTGGCGCCTGGTCTGACAGGATTTGCCTCCCGGGGCCTGGGCGCCGATGGGGTCCTCAGGCATCGAGGGCGCGCATGGGGCGGGATCGTTCACTCTGGGAGCATTTCGGCGGCGGCCGGCTGATCGTCGACGCCGTCATCCTGGCCGTGCTTGGCCTGCTCGAATACGCCATCCTCAGCTATCCCTCCTCCATCCGGCCCGGCGAGGGTGCTGTCCTGGTGATGGCCTTCGCGGCCCTCCTGATCCTGGGGCGCCGGGGCCTCTCCTGGCAGCGGGACCTGGCCCTCGACGCCTTCCTGCCGGACTGGGTCGCCCGGGTGGTCAGGGGCAGCCGGGAGCGGGCCCAGGTGCCCCAGGGGCTCTCCACGGAAGCCGGACTCACCGCCCAGGCCCTGGATTGTCTGTTGGCGGACGTCCAGGAGGCGCGGGAGGCCCTGGGGGATCTCCAGGAGGCGGTGGTCCGGGACTGGCGGGAGGTGGATGCGGCCCTCGCGGAGGTCCAGTGCCAGCAGACCGCCGACCGGGAGAACCGGAGCCGGGCGGTGGAACGGCTGGCCGGGGCGGGCGCGGAGCTGAAGGCCGTCTTCGAGGACACCCTCCAGCTGGACCGCATCGAGCTGGACCAGCGCCTGCGGGCCGACCAGTGGCGGCTGCAGGCCCAGGCCTTCGTGGGCTCCCTGGAGCAGGTGAAGGGCGGGCTGGATCAGTTCGAGAATCTCGTGGAAGAGCTGCGGGACACCTTCCCGCGTCTCCTCCGGGAAGGGGATGCCCTGGGGCGCCTGGCCAACTCGGGCATGCGCCACGGCGCGCGGCTGGGGATGGCCGTGCGGGGGCTCGTGGAGCATACGCCGCGGCTCCTGGAGGAGACCAAGACCCGGCTTGAGCAGTTCCGTCACTTCCGGAAGGCCGCGGACGAGCTGAGGGATCAGGCCGAGGCGCTGGGCCGGCGGATGGAGGGCTTCCGCATCGATGCGCTGGACCGCACGCGGGCGTTCGGTGGAGTCCAGGGCTCCCTGAAGGTCATCGACGACGCCGCCCAGCAGGCGGGGCTCCTGGCCGTCAATGCGGCGATCCTGTCCCAGCAGGGGAATGGAGGGGCCGGTGTCCAGGCCATCGGCGGACGGCTGCGGCACCTCGCCGGTCAGACCGCCCGTGGCGCGGCGGAAGTCGAGCGGGCCCTGGAGGAACACGCCCGCGGCCTGGACCAGGAGTCCGCCGGTCTCTGGACGCTCCAGGAGGTCACGGAGACCCTCCTGGCGGGCATCCAGAACCTGCTGCGTTCCTCGGCCTACCTGGACCAGCAGGGGCAGGAGCTGGAGCGCCTCCTGGACACGCAGGTGGCCCAGGTGGACCACGTCCGCCAGATGTCCGAGCACGCCGAGCTGGCCCTGCACGAAGTGGGCGAACGGGCCCGCGCCATCGAGGGCGCCATGGGCCGTCTGTGGGCTGTCGAGGCCAAGCTCCTCCCGGAGCTGGAGCGGCTCTCCCGCGGGGGGGCGCGGCTGACGGAGTCGGGCCGCGATCTCTCCCGGATCAGCCAGCAGAACATCGAGGAGATCTGGAGCATCCTCGCCCGGCATCAGGCGATCCGGCGCAATGGGGCCTACCGGCAGGTGACTGCCGGAGAGCTGGGGCGCCTCCTGGATCCCCCTTCGGCCGACGAAGGCGCTCCCGCACGGGTGGCCTGGATCCGCTCCCTCCGCCGCGGCCGCCTCGCCGGCAGTGGGATGCCTCCTGCGCTCCGGGGCACCCGTGAGCCGGATGGAACCGTGCAGCTCCGGCTCCTGGGCCTGGACGCCCTGGGCCTCCCCGAGCCCGCTGCGCTCCAGCAATTCGCCTGGAGCCGGGGGGGCCGCGACTGGCGGTTGGATCTCCGGGAGGAACTGCGCTCCGAGGACCACCGCATGGCCCTGCTGGAAACCCTCCGTCGCAGCGAACTCCAGGCCTGCTTCCCGGATCTGCAGACCCGGATCACCCCGGAGGGGGCCTTCCTGTCGCTTCCCTTCGCCTTCGGCCAGCTGCCGACGTTCCTGGCCGGCCTGGCCCTGGATCTGCCGCTCGGCGCCGAGGGCTGGGAGGGGGCGCTCCGGACGCCGACGCTGGTGTCCGAGGCGAGGCAGGCCTTCCTCTGGGCCGGGCCGGAGCTGGATCCCGGGCTCCGCCGCGAGGTGATGCGCCGGGTGCATGGCCTAGTGCATGACATCCCCGACCATCACCTCCTGCTTCCCGAGGCTCCCTACGAGGGAGAAAGGCCGTCCTGCCTGTGGCTGGGGGAAGCCGAGGAGGCCAGCGTGGAGCTTTCGGAGGCTCCCCCCTTCCGCTTCGAGCACCTGGGCGTTCCCGAAACCGCCCTCTCCGGATGGCGGGAGCGGGTGCTCCAGTCGGGGGGGCGGGAAGGACCGGAGGGCGTGGCGCTGGTCGTGGCCCGCCTCGCTCCCATCGATCCCGCGCTCCTGCTGGTCCAGCTGTTCCGACGCGAGGCGCACCTGGCCTGCAGGGCACACCCGGCCCTCGCCCCCTACCGTGACCGGGTCCGCTCGGAGGTGTTCGCGCTGGAGGCGCCCGCCCCCACCCGGGCTGCCTGGGAGATCCTCGAGGCCTTCCGGACCGAAGGATGGCTGCTGCCGCTGCCTGGGCTGTGAGGTGGCCGTGACGCAGGGGCTCCGCGGCGCCCGAACGGCCCGCTGGAAGGGTGGATCCGTGACGCGGTGGTGGCGGGAGACGGCGAACATCAGCCTTTCGTAACATCTGCAGAGCCAGGGTTGACGGGCCTTTCAGGATGCCGATACCTGATCCAAGCGATCTTTGGACCCCCGCAGTCGACGCGCGATCCAGGGCCCGGGATTGCCGTTGCCGCATCCTTGCGGCCTGTGGGAACCGGGAGCGCCACCCACAGGAGATGCCATGTTCCAGCTCGCCCCCCAGGGCGTCCCGGGCTCCGTGCGCCCGGACCTCCCGCCCACCCTCCTCCCGCACGCCATCGCCGCGGCGGCGCCGCCCCGCGCCCGCCTCCGCAGCCTGCTCATGGCGGGCGCCGTCTACCTTGCGCTGGCGGGTTCGGCGGTCATCCTCTCCCGCACCAAGGCGGTGCTCGCCCCCACGGTCCTCCGGACCGGTCCTCCGCCCCGCCTGATCGAGGTCGTCCTGAATCCGACCGCTCCCGCCCCGGTGCGTCCTCTGGTCCCGGCCGGCCCGGCGGCGGGTCCGAACCTGGCCACCCAGCCCGTGCCCGGGCCGGCGCTGCCCCAGGTCCTCGAGCCCAGCGAGATTCCCACGGGGCTGCCCTCGCAGGACCTCAGCGGGCTCCAGATCCCGCGACCCACCGGGACGGTCCCGGCAGGGACGGGCCAGGCATCCACCTCGGCGTCCCCGGGCTCCTCCCAGGTGCGCTTCATCGACATGAACACGGTCCGTGTCCTCCACCAGGTGACACCGGTCTATCCGGCCCTGGCCCGCATGACCCGTGTCCAGGGCGCGGTGGTGCTCCTGATGACCATCGACGAGACGGGCGTCCCCACGGATGTGAAGGTGCTGGCAGGTCATCCGGGCCTCCAGGAGGCCGCGCTGCAGGCCGCGCGGCAGTGGCGCTTCGAGCCCGCGCGGGTGGATGGCCGCCCGGTGCCCGCCAGCTTCCGCCTCACCCTCAACTTCCGCCTGACGTGAGACCGCCATGGACGCGAGGCTCCGCAGCGACATCAACGTCACGCCCCTGGTGGACATCGTGCTGGTCCTCCTCATCGTGTTCATCACCCTCGTGCCGACCCTGCCCACGGCCCTGGCCACGGTCCTGCCACGGCCCGGGCCTGGAAGGGAGGGCCCCGCCCTCCGCCTCGCCCTGGTCGCGGGCGGGGGGCTGGAACTCGACGGACGGGCCATCTCCCTCGCGGACCTGCCTGCCCGGGTCCGCGCCTCCTCGGGGCCGGTGCGCCTGCGGGTGGATCCCTCGCTGCCCTTCCACCGGGCCACCGAGGTGCTGGACGTGGTCAAGGGCGCCCGCCCGGAAGCCCGGCTCTCGCTGAGGGCCGCGCGGGAGGCTCTCTGACCGCGTGCTAACCTGGATCTGTGGATCAGGGCGCCGCTGTCCGCAAGGGCAGAGGAAAGTCCGGGCTCCACAGGGTGCTGGGCCTGGTAACACCAGGGCGGGGCGACCCGACGGACAGTGCAACAGAGAACAGACCGCCGATGGATCCTCGGATCACAGGCAAGGGTGAAACGGTGGGGTAAGAGCCCACCGCCGGACTGGCAACAGGACGGGCGCGGTAAACCCCCCAGGGAGCAAGACCAAATAGGCCGGCGTACCGCGCAAGCGGCGAGGGTTGACCCGACCGAGCCGGCGGGTAGGTCGCTTGAGGTGGATGGCGACATCCATCCCAGAGGAATGACGCCCTCCTCCGAGAGGAGCAGACAGAACCCGGCTTACCGATCCACCGGAGCCCCCGCGAGGGGGCTTCGCATGTTCCGGCGGCCCGTGCTTCAATGCCTTCCGGAATCCCTGATTCCCTTCTCGAGTAGGCCTCTGTTCAAGATGATTGCGCGCGCCGTCCGGATGGCGGAGGCCGTCTGATTCCCCGATGGCGAAGCCCGGTCATTCCCTCCTTGAACCCAGGACACCGGGGCGGCCCGCCGCCCCTGCCCGGAGCATCCATGTCATCCGATCTGGACAAACTCATCCGCCACCTCGAATCCGCCCAGGCGCAGCAGAACGACGGCTTCAACAGGGCCTCAGGCGGGCGCAGCCGGTCGGTCGGGGGCGGTTTCGCCCACTGGCGGGGGGAAGGCCATCCCCTGAACCAGGCCCTGGGGCTGATCGACCCCGTGACCGACGGGGAGCTGGGGGCCATCGAGGCCTTCCTTGGCGCGCCCACGGTGCTCGAACTCAGCCCCGGTGCGGATCCCGGACTCTGGCCGCTCCTGGCCCGGCGCGGCTACCGCCTCGGCCAATTCCAGCAGCTCCTGACCCGGGACCTCTTGAATCTGCCCTCCGCCGACCCCTCGGCGGAGATCCGTCCCGCCGGGCCGGGGGAAACGGACCTGCAGGCGCGGGTCGTAGGCGCGGGATTCGGCGAAACCGATGCCTGGCAGGCGTTCGAGCCCCCGTTCTCCCTGCCGGAGGGAGTGCCGGGATGCCGGCGCTACCTCGCCCTCGTGCAGGGGGAGCCGGCCGGCGGCGCCACCCTCGGTTGGATCGACGATGTGGCCCTGCTGAGCGGGGATGCCGTCCTTCCGCGTTTCCGCGGGGCGGGGCTCCAGAAGGCCCTGATTCTGGCCCGCCTCCAGGAGGCCGCGCGCCTGGGGTGCCGCATGGCCTGTGCAAGCACCCTTCCATCCACCCCCAGCCAGCGTGCCTACGAGGCCTGCGGGTTCCGCGTGGCCTATCCCAAGGTCGAGATGGTGAAGGACTGAGATCCTGAGGGCGGTCCGGCGCGGCATGATGGTGGGGCATGCCGCGCCTCCACCCCAAGACCGCCGCGCTTCTCGTCACGGCCCTCGCCTTCCACGTGGACACGCTCCTCTACTACCTGCTGGTGCCTCTGCTGCCGGGCTATGCCCGGGAGCTGCGGCTGAACCAGATGGAGGTGGGCATCCTCTTCGGCAGCTACGCCGTGGCCATGCTCCTGGCGACCTTCCCCATGGCCGCCCTCACGGACCGTTTCGGCCGGCGCCGCCCCATGCTGTGGGGGCTCGCGGGGCTGGGCGCCACCACGCTGGTGTTCGCGTTCTCCCGGAATTTCGGGCTGCTGGTCCTGGCACGGGCCCTCCAGGGTGTGGCCGGTGCGGCCACCTGGCTGCCGGGCATGGCGCTGCTGGCGGACCACTACCCCTCCGGCGAACGGGGCCGGGCCATGGGCATGGCCTTCGCCGCGGCCAACCTCGGCGTGCTGGCGGGTCCACCCCTGTCGGGCTTCCTGGCCCAGCATGCCGGGCCCTCGTCCCCCTTCCTCCTCGGCGCGGCCCTGGTGGCGCTGGATGCCGCGGGCCGGGCCTTCCTGCTGCCCGAGGTGGCCACGGTCCAGGGCCCCAGGCTGCGCTTTCGACAGTTGCTGGCGAATCCAGTGGTGCGCCTCTTCTCGGGCGCCATGGCCCTGGGTTCAGGACTCTGGGCCCTGCTCGAATCCATGCTCCCCCTGGACCTGGACCGCCGCCTGGGCCTCTCGGCCACCGGGATCGGCCTCTGCTTCGCGGCTTCGGCCCTGTCCCACACCTTCACCTCCCCGCTGATGGGGCGCTTCTCCGATCGCGTCGGCCGGGTGCCGGTGCTCCGGATCGGGCTGGTCCTGGCGATGGTGCTGCTGCCCCTCCCGGCGCTCCTGCCCAGGCTCTGGCTGGTGGTGGGGGCCATGATGGCCCTGGGCGCCACCGCCAGCTTCATCATGTCCCCCTGCAGCCCCGCAGTGGCCGATCAGGTGGAGCGCCTGGGCAGCCAAAGCTACGCCTCCGCCTTCTCGATCCTGAACCTGGCCTACGCCGTGGGCATGATGGCGGGCCCCCTGGCCGGGGGGGCGCTGGTGGAGGGGTTCGGGCTCCCGGTGGCCCTGGGGGTCTCGGGCCTTGGTTTCGGGGCCTACGTTCTGGCCACGCGGGGGTTCAGCGCCTGACGGCGCGGTAGATCCAGCGTTCGGTCCCGGGATCCCAGGGGCGTCCGTCCAGGCCCCCGAAGGCCGCGGGGGCCTCGAATCCCGCCTCGGCCAGGGAGGCCCGGACCTCGGCATCCGTGGGGATCCAGATGTCGTGGCGGAAGGCGGCGCCCTGGCACTGCCGCTCTGTCCAGATGCGCCGTCGGTCGGGGCTCCAGCGCACCCGCTCCCGATAGGCGCGGTCCGGGTAGTCCCGCCAGCGGGTCCGGAGGCGCGCGACCACCCGCTCCAGGAAGGGCCGGCCCGCCAGGTCCAGGAGCAGTGCGCCCCCAGGACGCAGCACCCGGGCGAATTCCCGGAGCTGGGTCAGGTTCTCCGCCTCCGTGGCGAAGTAGCCCCAGCTGGTGAAGGCGCAGAGGACGCCATCGGCGCAGGCGGTCCGGAAGGGCAGGGCCCGCAGATCCAGGCGGGCCAGGGGGGCGGGGTGTTCCTCAGCATGGCGCCGGAGGTTCAGCGGGCTGAGGTCTCCGCCCACCACCGCCAGGCCGCGGGCCGCCAGATGGGGATGGAGCCGGCCCCAGCCGCAGGGGAGGTCGAGGACCCGGCTTCCGGCGGGAAGGGCCAGGAGGGCCGCCAGCGCAGGGCCCTCATGGCCGGCATCCGCTTCCTTGTCGGCATAGATGTCGAAGTAGGCGGGGTGGTCGAAGTCCCAGGCGAACCAGTCCATGCCCGGAGTGTGGCCTACTCCTCGGAGTCGGCCTTCACCAGCTTCACGGAGGGGGTGGGAGCCTGGGTGCTGGCGATGCCCTTCCACTGGTAGCGGGTGCCCCGCTTCTGGCCGGTCTTGCCGATGAGCTTGGCCTCCTCCAGCTCGGTGAAGAGCCGGCGCAGGGTGGCGGGAGCCCAGTCGCAGTCCTTCAGACCCAGGGCCTCCTGGGCCTCGAAGCTGCTGAGGGAACCCTCCGCCTGCAGCTTCAGGACGAGTTCCTGCTTGAGGTTCTCCAGCTCGCCCTTGGTCCGGCGGGCCTTGGACTTGAAGGCGGGCACCTCCGGCTGGGGTTCCGCGGCCGCCGGCCGGGGGGCCGGAGCCGGGGCCGGAGGCAGGGCGGCCTGGGGCCGGACCTGGGCCTCCACCAGCAGGCCGTCCAGGTACATGTCGCCACGCTCGGGCCGGAACAGCACCACCACGGAACCGGGGGCGATGTCCTCGTTCTGGAGGGCGGTGATGATGCGCTCACCCACACGCCGCTTCTGGTCCGCCGAAAGGGAAGGAGATTGAACGATGACCACGGCCATGGGAGGACTCCGGTATGTATAGGGACAACTTCATAATACAGCTCATTTGTTTCCCTGGACGAACGGAATTTTCATTAAACTCGATTACACTGCCCTCCGAGGTCCACCATGCGAAAGTCGAAGATCGATCTACCGGATGAACAGCAGCGCTTCGAGAGCTTCCTCCGTTCGCGTCAGTTGAAGCTCACGGGGGAGCGCCGGGAACTCCTGGCGGAGGTGTTCGCCCAGACGGAGCATTTCGACGCGGACCAGCTGCACATCGCCCTCAAGCAGAAGGGCCCATCAGCCGCGCCACGGTCTACCGCACGCTGGATCTCCTGGTCCAGTGCGGGCTGGTCCGCAAGAGCAGTTTCGGCGACCAGCACGCGCACTACGAGCCTGTGCGCAGCAACGAGCACCATGACCACCTCATCTGCCTGAACTGCAGCACGATCATCGAATTCTTCCGTCCGGACCTGGAGAAGCTCCAGGAGGCGATCTGCAGTGAGCACGGTTTCAAGCCCCTGCACCACAGCCACCAGATCTTCGGCCTCTGCAAGGAGTGCCTGAAGCTGGAGACCGACGGTTCGGCGCTCGCCCACCGGTTGAGCCAGCTCAGCGTCTGATTTCCTCCGGGGGTCCCGCGCTGCGCGCACACCCCCGGACCCCCGCGCGCGAGCCCGGCGGAGCCGGGTTCTCGCTTGGTCCTCCGGCGGTCCCGCGCTGGGTGCACACCCCCGGACCCCCGCGCGCGAGCCCGGCGGAGCCGGGTTCTCGCTTGGTCCTCCGGGAGTTCCGCGCTGCGCGCCTCCGGGGATTGCCATGCCGACAGCTGACCGCCGCCGCGCATGGCGCTAGGCTAGGCCATGCCGAAACTCACACTCCAGGATCTCCAGCGCCTTCCGAAGACGGATCTGCACGTCCACCTGGACGGCAGCCTCCGCATCCCCACCATCCTCGAGCTGGCCGAGCAGCAGAAGGTGAAGCTGCCCGCAGACACCGTGGACGGCCTGCGCCCCTTCGTGGAGGTGGGCGAGGACTGCAAGTCGCTGGTCGAGTATCTCCGGGCCTTCGACGTCACCCTCTCGGTGATGCAGACGTACGAGAGCCTGGTGCGGACCGCCTTCGAGCTGGCGGAGGATTCCGCGAAGGAGAACGTGCGGTACCTGGAGGTGCGCTACAGCCCCATCCTCCACCAGCAGAAGGGGCTCACCCTCCACGCCATCGTGCAGGCGGTGCTCGAGGGCCTGGCCCTGGCGGAGAAGCAGTACCCCATCAAGACCGGCGTCATCCTCTGCGGCATGCGCCACATCTCGCCCGACATCTCGCTGCGCCTGGCGGATCTCACCGTGGCCTTCAAGAACAAGGGCGTGGTGGGCTTCGATCTCGCCGGCGCCGAGGAGAACTTCCCCGCCAAGCGCCACAAGGATGCGTTCGGCCGCGTGCTCCAGAACAACATCAACTGCACCCTCCATGCGGGCGAGGCCTACGGCCCCGAGAGCATCCACCAGGCCATCCACCTCTGCGGCGCGCATCGCATCGGCCATGGCGTGCGGCTCATCGAGGATGGCGATCTGCTGAACTACGTGAACGACCACCGCATCCCCCTGGAGTGCTGCCCCTCCAGCAACGTGCAGACCAAGGCCGTGAAGAAGATGGCCGATCATCCCATCCGCCTCTTCTACGACCTGGGCCTGCGGGTCACCGTGAACACGGACAACCGCATGGTCACGAACACCACGGTGAGCCGCGAGTTCCAGGTCATCCACGAGGAGCTGGCCTTCAGCCTCGAGGAGATCAAGGAGGTCATCATCATGGGCTTCAAGAGCGCCTTCCTGCCCTACGCCCTCAAGCGGGCGCTCCTGGCCGAAGTGGTGCACGAGCTGAAGGCGTTCAAGCCGGGCAGCCTGGAAAGTAAAAAGGAACAGCTCTGATATCCTGACTGCCGAGGTCAGGATTCATGCTGGATCGCTTCGCCGTCTTTCTCGACCACCACAGCAGGCTGCTGCTCACCACCCACGAGAACCCGGACGGGGATGGCGTGGGTGCCGCGGTGGCCTTGGCCGCCCACCTGAAGGCGCAGGGTCGGCAGGTCCGCATCGTGGTCACGCCCGCCCTTCCGGAGAACCTCCGCTTCCTGGATCCCGAGGGCTGGATCGAGGCCTACGACGCCGGGGGTGCCCACCGGGACCTGGCCGCCTGGCCCGATGGCTGGCTGCTCATCGACGCCTCCGAGCCCCATCGGATGGGACCCCTGTTTGCCGCCTTCGAGGCCACCGGGGCCATGCGGGCCTGCCTGGACCATCACCTGAAGGATGCCCCCAAGGGCTTCGATGCCGAATTCACGAACCCCTCGGCCAGCGCCAGCGCGGAACTGATCTACGACCTGATCCGGCCGCGCATCGGGGGACCCCTGCCGGAGGTCATGGCCCAGGCCCTCTATGCAGGCATCGTGAGCGACACCGGCAACTTCCGGCACTCGAACGCCACCCCCAAGATCCACCGCATCGCCGCGGATCTGGTGGGGCAGGGCATCCACCCCTCCCGCACCTACAACGCCCTCTACCAGACGGCCACTCCGGCCAAGCTGAAGCTCTTCGGCCGGGCCCTGGAGGGCCTGCAGCTCCGCGACGATGGGCGCTTCGCCTACGTGGCGGTCACGAAGGCCGACCTGGACGCCTGCGGCGCCACCCACGAAGATCTGGACGAGCTGGTGGAGGAGCCCCGCAAGCTGAAGGGCGTGGAGGTGGCGGCCCTCTTCTCCGAGGCCGCCGATGGCCGCGCCAAGGTGAGCCTCCGGTCCCGGGAACGGGTGGATGTGAACGTGGTCTGCCGCAAGTTCGGGGGGGGCGGCCACCGCCTGGCCTCCGGCGCCAAGGCCCCTCTGCCGCTGCCCGTCTTCATCGCCCAGGTGGAGGCGGCGGTCCTGGCCCAGATGGGACAGGATATTGTCTAGAAAATAAGCCAGACATCATTCCTTGCATGCCGATGGGATCGGTCCCAGACTCATGCGTAGGCCCACCGGCATCTCATGGACGCGGCCCTTTCCCCTGGATCCCCATGGCCCCCAAAGAACCCAGCAGTGCCCCCAAGCTCGAGCTGTTCTGCAAGCTCCAGGCGGAGAAGGTGCCCTTCATCGCCAAGGCCCACGTCCCGTCCATCTTCGGGAAGTTCACGGTCTACGGCTTCCTGGAGCACGCCACGGGGAAGGAGCACCTGGCCATCGTGAGCGGGGAGATCGACGCCCGCCGCCGCATCCCGGTGCGCATCCACTCCGAGTGCTGGACCGGGGATGTGCTGGGCAGCCTCAAGTGCGACTGCCGCCAGCAGCTGGAGGAGGGCCTGCGCCACATCGCCGAGCACGGGGGCATGGTGCTCTACCTCCGCCAGGAGGGCCGCGGCATCGGCCTCCTGAACAAGCTCAAGGCCTACGCCCTGCAGGAGCAGGGGCTCGACACGGTGGAGGCCAACCACTCCCTGGGCTTCCCCGACGATCTGCGCACCTACGACAGCGCCGTGGAGATGCTGAAGTTCTTCGGCATCAAGCACGTGAAGCTGCTCACCAACAACCCGCGCAAGATCGGCGCCCTGGAATCCGCGGGCATCGAAGTGGAGCGGGAGCGCCACCAGCTCGCCGCCAATCCCTACAACCTGCGCTACCTCAAGACCAAGGCCCGCAAGAGCGGGCACATGCTGGATTTCGAGGAAGAGGCGCTGTAGGGTCCCCCCGCTGCCACAATGCCCCCCTGGAGGTGTGGCATGGCAGAGGGGTTGGAGGGACGGCTGGCCCTGGTGACGGCGGCGAGCCGTGGGCTGGGCCGGGCCTCGGCCGAGGCCCTGGCGGCGGCGGGGTGCGACCTGGTCATCTGCAGCCGGGACCAGGCCTCGGTGGCGCGGGCCGCGGAGGAGATCCGCCGCGCCACCGGACGGCAGGTGCTCCCCGTGGTGGCGGATCTCAGCCGCGCCGGGGATGTCCAGGCGGCGCTGGAGGCGGCCCTTTCCCTGCACGGGCGCGTGGATGTGCTGGTGTCCAACACCGGCGGGCCGCCGCCGGGGCCCTTCATGGGCTTCGACGACGCCGCCTGGCAGGGGGCCTTCGACAGCCTGCTGATGCCCGCCGTCCGCCTCGCCCGGGGCGTGGTGCCGGGCATGCAGGCCCAGGGCTGGGGAAGGATCCTCTTCGTGACCTCCAGTGCGGTGAAGCAGCCCCTCCCCCAGCTGGTCCTGTCCAATTCGCTTCGCGCTGCGGTGACGGGCATGGCCAAGACGCTGGCGGGCCAGGTGGCGAGGGATGGCATCACGGTGAACTGCGTGGCCCCGGGCCGCATCCTCACGGACCGCGTGCGATTCCTGGACGGCGAGGCCGCGAAGGGCAGCGGCCGGACGCTTGAGGAAGTGCAGGCGGAGCAGGCCGCCCGGATCCCGGCCGGACGGTACGGCGAACCCCGGGAGTTCGGCGAGGTCGTGGCCTTCCTGGCGAGCCCCGGCGCCGCCTACATCACCGGCTCCACCCTGGCGGTGGACGGGGGGATCATCAGCTCCCTGCTATAGGCTCTTGATGGCCGCGATCTCCTGGGGATGGAGGAAGCGCCAGGCGCCGGGCTTCAGGAGGGGATCGGCCAGGGGGCCGAACTGCACCCGGCGCAGCTTGCTCACCGGGTGGCCCACGGCGGCGAACATGCGGCGGATCTGCTGGTTCTTGCCCTCGGTGAGGGTGACCTTCAGCCAGGGGTTGTCCCCCTTCTCGGCCACCTCGATGTGGCAGGGCTTCAGGCGGCGCCCGCTGAGGCGGAAGCCCTCCTGGAACTCCTTCAGCAGCTCCGGCTTCGGCATGCGGTGGACCTTCACCAGGTAGACCTTGGGGATCTCGTGCTCGGGGCCCATGAGCACCTGGGCCAGGGCGCCATCGTTGGTCATGAGCAGGAGGCCCTCGGAGTTGAAGTCGAGGCGGCCCACGGGGTAGAGGCGCCCCGGCACGTCCCTCAGCAGGGCCATGACCGTGGGCCGGCCCTGGTCGTCCTTCACGGTGGTGACGTAGCCCTTGGGCTTGTTCATCAGGATGTAGACCGGGGCCTCGCGGTGGATGGGGACCAGGTCCACGGTGATCTCGTCCCGGCGGGGATCGGCCTTGGCGCCCAGCTCCGAGACTGTCTTGCCGTTCACCTGCACCCGGCCATCGAGGATGATGGCCTCGCAGGCCCGGCGGCTGGCGATGCCGGCGGCGGCCAGGATCTTCTGCAGGCGCTCCTGCCCTCCCGCCTCGGCGGTTCGCGGCCTCCGGGAGGCCGGCGCGGCCTTGGGATGCGCGGTGGAGGCGCTGACGGCGGGGCGGCCCGCGGGGCGTGCCGTGGCGGTGGCGGTCCCCCGGGGGCCGGCGGGCTTGCGGCCCACGGGGGGGGCGGCGGGCTTCCGGGGTCCCCTGGAAGCGGAACGCTGGGTCCTGGGCGCGGGCTTCGGCCCCTTCGGGGCGGGTTTCCTCATGGCGGCTCCTTCGGCGTCTCCCGACGCGGAACAAGCAGTCTAGCATCCCCCTTCGCCCGCAGGCTCAGGCGGGATCTCCGAACCACGGGTGGGCGCGGTAGTCCTTCATCAGCTCCTCCGCCACCACCTTGAGGACGACGGCCAGGGGCACGGCGAACACGAGCCCCACCACGCCGAACCAGAAGCCGAAGGCCGTGAGCGCGATCAGCACCTCCAGCGGATGCAGGCGGCTGGCCCGTCCCACCCAGACCGGCGTGAGGTAGAAGCCCTCGACCTTCTGGATCATGAAGAAGACCGCCGCCACCAGGACCAGGTGGCCGCCGCGGCCGCCATCGAGGTAGGAGAGCACCACGGCGGCGGGCATGGCGGTGAGGTAGGGGGAATAGGGCACCACGTTCGAGAAGCCGGCCACCAGGCCCAGGAGCCAGGCGGAGGGCACGCCCAGGATGAGGAACCCGGCGCCCTGGAGGACGCTCATGACCAGGGCCACCGCCAGTTGGCCCCGGATGTAGCCCCCCAGCCGCTGGTGGATCGCCTGCGCCATGCGGTCCAGGCGCTCGCGGTACCGCGGCGGCACGAGTCCCCGGGCCTTCTTCACGAGCTCCGGTCCTTCCAGCAGGAGGTAGTAGAGGATCAGGGGCACGAGGATCAGGGCCAGCAGGTCCAGGAAGCAGCCGAGCACCCCCCCGCCGGTGGCCCGGAGCCCCTGGGCCACGCTCATGGGATCCACGGATGCCAGCGCCCGGTCGATCCGGGTCTGCCAGGCGGGATGGGCCTGGAGCCAGGGCAGGAGCCGCGCGTCCAGGGCCGCCTTCCATCGGGGCAGCGAGGCGAGGAGGATCTGGACCTGGCCACCGATCCAGGGCGCCACGGCCGCGAGCATCCCCGCCAGCCCTGCCACGGATCCCAGGAGGACGGTGGCCACGCTCCAGCGGCGGCCGACACGGGCCGAGAGGGCCTCCACGACCGGCGCGAGCAGGTAGGCGAGCACCATGGCGAGGAAGAAGGGGGCCAGGGCCCGCCGGAGCAGCCAGAGGGCCAGCGCCACCGCCACGAGCACCAGGGCGAAGCGGAGGGGGATCCGGGAGCGGGTTTCCATCGTCAGGAGCGGGGGACGTGGCTGGCGCGGAGGAAGTAGTGGATGCCGGAGGCCAGCACCAGGGCCGCCACGAGGTAGTACATGGCCGGGTAGAAGTGCGCCATCCAGGGGCGCGGGCCCAGAGCGTTGAAGAGCAGCCCCAGCGACACGGCCACCAGCTGGGCGGCGGTGCTGAGCTTGCCCAGGAAGCTGGGCTGGAAGGTGCTCTCGCTGAGGCGCTCCACGGAGGCGAAGGCGTAGAAGGAGATCACCAGGTCCCGCGAGATGGCCAGGATGGCCACCCACACGGGGATCGGGGCCGTCATGCCACCGGTCCGCCAGGCCATGAGGATGAAGGCGGTGGTCATGAGCAGCTTGTCCGCGGCGGGATCCATGACCGCGCCCAGGTCCGAGCGCTGGTCGAAGGTCCGGGCGATGTATCCATCCAGCAGGTCGGTCAGCCCGGCCGCTGCGAAGATGATGAAGGCGTGCCAGTGGTGTCCATACCAGAGGGCGATGGCGAAAAAGGGGATCGCCAGGATCCGGAGCAGGGTCAGTGCATTGGGCAGAGTCAGGGGGCTGGATGGGCGCATTGGGTCCAGTTTAGACGCAGATCACATCCCAAGACTTCGGCCTTGTTGCACTCTAGTGGTGAGTTACACTGGAATTCGGAGTTGAGACTATGACTCAAAATCCATCAATCCCCCTCAGCATGCTCCAGCCCGGAGACCAGGGGGAGGTGGTGCAGGTGCAGGCCCAGGGACCCATCCGCCAGCGCCTGCTGGAGATGGGGTTCATCCGTGGGGCCCGCCTGCGGGTGGAGAAGCTGGCGCCCCTGGGTGATCCCATGGAACTCGTCATCAAGGGCTACCATCTGTCCCTTCGGCGGGAGGAGAGCGTCTGCATCCTCGTCCAGCGGGTGGCCTGATGCCGATGGTCATCGCCCTGGCGGGGAATCCCAACTGCGGGAAGACCACCATCTTCAACGCCCTCACCGGGGCGAGGCATCACGTGGGCAACTGGCCGGGCGTGACGGTGGAGCGCCGGAGCGGGACCTTCGAGCACGAGGGCCTGCAGCTGGAGGTGGTGGACCTGCCGGGGACCTACTCCCTGTCGGCCCGCAGCGAGGACGAACGCGTGGCCGCCCAGGCCCTGGCCTCGGGCGAAGTGGACCTGGTGCTGAACGTCCTGGACGCCTCCAACCTGGAGCGCAACCTCTACCTCAGCACCCAGCTGATGGAGCTGGGGAAGCCCGTGGCCTTCGTCCTGAACATGATGGATGACGCGGAGAAGCGCGGCATCCACCTGGACCTGAAGGTCATGGAGACCCTGCTCGGGGGCCCGGTGGTGGCCACGGTGGGCAATCGCGAGGAGGGTGTCGACGCGCTGAAGTCGCTCCTGGCCTCGCTGGCGCGTGGCGAAACGGAGCGCTGCCGGACCATCGCGGTGGACTACGGGCACGACCTGGAGGGGGAGATCCGCAAGCTCGAAGGGGAGATCGGGCGGGACGAGACCTTGGCTGCCTCCATGCCCCCGCGCTGGCTGGCCCTCCAGCTGCTGGAGGGCAGTCCTGCGGCCCAGGTGGCCCTGGCCCGGAGCCACGCCCGGACCGCCATTGGACAGCAGCTGGCGAAGAGCCTGTCCTTCCTCGAGCACCACCTCGGCCAGGACGGAGCCACCCTGGTGGCGGAGCGACGCTACGGGTTCGCCCACGGCCTGGTGAAGGAAGTGGCCACCGAGGCGGTGGACGACAGGAAGAGCTCCACGGCCCGCCTGGACGCCATCCTCACGCACCGCTACCTGGGCATCCCGATCTTCATCCTCATCCTGGGGCTGGTCTACTCGGTGTCCTTCGTCCTCGGGAAGATCCCGCAGGACTGGATCGCCGATGGCTTCAAGGCCCTGTCCACCTTCGCCGGGAACCACCTGCCGACCGGTGAGCTCACCAGCCTCCTGGTGGACGGCGTCATCCCCGGCGTGAGCGCCGTCATCGTCTTCGTGCCCGTGATCATGATCCTCATGGGCTGCATCGCCTTCCTGGAGGACACGGGCTACATGGCCCGGGCGGCCTTCATCATGGACCGCCTGATGCACGTCATGGGGCTCCATGGGAAGAGCTTCATCCCCCTCATCATGGGCAGCGGCTGCAACGTGCCGGCCATCCAGGCCGCGCGCACCATCGAGAGCCGGCAGGACCGCCTGATCACCATCCTCGTCACTCCCCTCGTCTCCTGCTCGGCCCGGTTGCAGGTCTACATCGTCATCGCCGGCACCTTCTTCACGCCGATCAAGGCGGCGATGGCCATCGTGGCCATGCACTTCCTGGGCCTGGGCCTGGCGGTGCTCATGGGCCGGCTCCTCAGGTCTGCGCTGTTCCACGGACCCAGTTCCCCCTTCGTGATGGAGCTGCCGCCCTACCGCCTGCCGGTGCTGAAGAGCACGCTGGTGCACATGTGGGAGAAGGGTTCCGTGTTCCTGTCCAGGGCCGGCACCACCATCTTTGCCGGCGCCACCCTGGTCTGGTTCCTGTCGCGCTATCCCGGCATCGCCAATCCGCAGTGGACGGAGGAGTACCTCCAGCAGCGCCAGGCGGTCCTGGCCCTCCAGCTGCCCCAGGCCGAAACCGAAGGCCGCCTCCGGGACCTGGACCTGGCGCGGGAGAGCCGGATCGTGAACAGCAGCCTCGCCGCGCGCCTGGGCCAGAAGGTGGCGCCGGTCCTCCGGCCGATCCTGGACCCGGATCATCGGCGTCCCGAGGCCTGGAAGGACGTGATCGCCCTCACGGCCGGCTTCGTGGCCAAGGAGATCGTGGTCTCCACCATGGCCGTCATCCACCAGGCCAGCGACGAGCCCAAGCCCGGCGAGCGCCTGAGCCCCCTCCAGGTCTCCCTGCGGGACCGTTCCGGCCTGACGCCCCTCACGGCCCTGGCCTTCATGATCTTCACCCTCATCTACACGCCCTGCCTCGGCACCGTGGCCATGATCCGGCGCGAGGCGGGCAGCTGGGGCTGGGCCGGATTCACCATCGCCTACGGGCTGGTGCTGGGCTGGGGACTGGCCTGGACGGCGGTCACGGTGGGCCGGTGGATGGGATACGCGTGAGGTGGCCATGACCTTCCAGAACCTGACCGCGATGGCCATGGTGCTCGCGGCGGCCCTATGGTTCGGCCGCGGCTTCCTCCGTGCCCTGCTGGGCAGGGGCGGCTGCGCCAGCGGCGGCTCCTGCGGTTCCTGCCACGCCGGAGGCTGCGATGTGACCCGGTTCGAGGCGATCCGCAAGGCCCTGGAGGAGGGAAGGCCGGTCCGGTAGCCGGGGCCCGGCCGCCTCAGGCCGGGTCCGGCCTGGGGATTGGATATTGCCCGGACACCTCGGCCAGGGGGAGTTCGATCCGGAACCGGGTGCCTTTCCCGGGAGCGCTTTCGACGGAGATGGTGCCCCGGTTCTGGAGGACGAGGTTCCGCACCGTGGCGAGGCCGAGGCCGGTCCCATTGGGCTTGGTGGTGAAGAAGGGATCGAACGCCTGGGCCGCGAGATCCGGGGTCATGCCGGGCCCGGTGTCGGCCACCTCGAGGAGCGCCCATTCCCCCGCCGACCGGGCGGAGAGTGTCAGGGTGCCGCCGGCGGGCATGGCCTCCCGCGCATTGCTGGTGAGGTTCTGGATCACCTGGTCGAGCTGCTCGGGATCCGCGATCACGGAGATCCGCTGGGGCACTTCGAGCCGCAGGGTATGGCCCCGGGACAGCTGGGCGCGGATCAGGGCGGCCTGCCCCTCGAGCCAGTCCGCGAGGTCGAAGGTCAGGGGGGCGGCATCCTGTCCCCGGCTGGCGGTGAGGATGCGCCGGGTCATGCCCTTGGCGCGCTCCGTGGCTTCCGCAAGGACATCCAGGTCGGGGCGCTGCGCGGGGGCGGCCCGCTCCAGGAGCAGATCCACCCGGATGCGGATGACGTTGAGCAGGTTGTTGAGGTCGTGGGCCAGCCCGGCGGCGAGCCCGGCCACCATCTGCATCCGCTGCTGCCGCAGGGCCTCCCGGTGGTGGGCCTCCAGGCGGTTCGTCCGCTCCTCCACCCGGGCCTCCAGGTTCTGCGAGAGGTGCTCCAGATCCAGGATCAGCAATCCCTGGCGAACCAGCAGGACGATGAGGAGGGCGAGGCCCAGCACGGGAAGCGGGGGGCGCCGTCCGGCGCCGGGCTCGAGGATGCGGAAGGCCCCGAGGAGGATGATGGCGACCGCCACGCCCGTGGGAATGAGGGCGCGCCATCCGGAATTCGAAGACGGAAGGGGACGCTCTCCCCGCTCAGGCGGCCAGACCGAGGCCAGTGCGAAAAGGCATACGGCCACCTGGTTGATGGCATCCGCGGCATGCGCCTGGTATCCGACATAGAGGCCCAGGGCGCGCAGGAGGGCCCCGCCCAGGCTGTGCAGGAGGGTGGCCATGATCGCCGCCCGCACCAGGAAGGTGGCCCGGCTCTGCTCCGGTTGCGCCAGGCGCGCCTCCTGGATGAGCCACAGGGCCAGGAGCCCGAACGAAAAGCTCACCAGCACTGCATTGAGGATCACCACATTCCTGGGAAGGCTCGACAGTTGGGCGGCCTTGTCCACGAGCATCCAGGCCGCCATGAAGACGGAGAGGGTGATCATCAGTCCGTCCAGCAGCGTCCGGATCCGCTCACCCGGCATGCGGATCCGCTGGGGCCAGGAGAGGAGCCCCGCGCCCAGGAACAGAAGGCTTCCGGCCGCGATGACGGGGCCCGCGAGGAGGTGGTGAGGCAGGAGGAGGAAGGCCGGCAGATACTGGAGGCCGCTCAGGGCCACCCCGAGGCCCAGGAACCGGAAGGCCCTGGGCCCTCCACCCCTGGCGCGGCGGAAACAGAGCGTGGCGACCAGCAGGGACAAGCTGATCGTGCCCAGGTAGTCCAGGCTCCGCACGAGGGGATGCAGGGTGTAGGCCAGGGGGAGGAGGATGTTGCCGCCCAGCAGCAGGGCCAGAACGATGAGCAGGCCCCGGTGCTTCCGCCAGGGGAGGGGCGGAAGTGCAGCGGCTTCCGGTTCATCCGTCATGTGGACCAGCATCCCGCCTGGGGGCCGGTCCTGCAAGCCGCACGGGGACGACGGGCGTCACGCTTCAGACGAAGATGGGCATCGGGTGATCCGTTCCGGCAGTCGCGGCCGCCGCCGGGTCCGCCGGCAGGTAGGCGGGATTCCACATCGCCTCCGCCAGGATGCCGGGGATGAGGCCATCCTCGAGGCGGCGGTTCGCCACCCCGGACTCCCGCGCCTCCCGGACCACGGCCTCGGCCACGTGGGCCGTGACCTCCCGGATGCGGGCGGTGGAGGGGAAGAGGCTGCCGGCCGCCAGATCCTCATCGCGGACTTCCCGCGCAAGCTGCCGGGCCGCGGCGGCGAACATCCCGTCCGTCACCTCCCGGGCTTCCGAGACCAGGGCCCCCAGGCCCACGCCGGGGAAGATGAAGACGTTGTTGCCCTGGCCGATGCGATGCTCGCGGCCCTCCCAGGTCACGGCGTCGGACGGGCTTCCGGTGGCCACCAGGGCCCGGCCCTCGGTCCAGGCGATCAGATCGCCCGGCTTTGCCTCGGCCTTGCTCGTGGGATTGGAGAGCGCGAGGATCAGCGGGCGCACCGTATGGCGGGCCATCTCGCGGATGGCGGCCTCGGTGAAGGCGCCGGGGGTGGCCGACACGCCGAGGAGCATGGTGGGCTGGAAGGCGCGGATCACGGCCGTGAGATCGCCCCGCCGTTCCGGCCCCAGGCCCATCCGGTCTGCCAGCTCGGGCGGCCATGCGAAGGCCCGCTGCACGGGATCCAGTCCTGGGTCGTCCTCCATGAGCAGGCCCTGGAGGTCCAGGTGGGCGGTGGCAGCGGTCAGGGCCTCGCCGTCGAGCCCCTCCCCGCGCAGGGTCTCCCGCACCAGGCGCCCGATGCCGATGCCCGCCGCGCCCGCCCCGAAGAAGAGGATGCGCTGCTGCCGAAGGGGGATGCCCGTGGCCCGGGATCCCGCGAGGAGGGCCGCCACGCCCACCGCGGCCGTGCCCTGGATGTCGTCATTGAAGCTGGTGAGGGTCTTCCGGTAGCGGTCAAGCAGGCGGAAGGCGTTGAGCTTCTTGAAGTCCTCCCACTGGAGCAGGGCCCGGGGGAAGCAGCGTTTCACGGCCTGGACGAACTCCTCCACCAGCGAGTCGTACTCCGGGCCCCGGAGGCGCGGTGCCCGCCAGCCGAGGTAGTACTCGTCGTCCAGCAGGTCCAGGTTGTCCGTGCCGACATCCAGGCTGATGGGCAGCGTCTGCCAGGGCGGGATCCCCGCGGCGGCGGTGTAGAGGGCCAGCTTCCCGATGGGGATGCCCATGCCCCCCGCGCCCTGGTCGCCCAGGCCGAGGATGCGTTCGTTGTCCGTGACGACGATGAGGCGGATGTCCTCGAAGGGGGCGTTCTTCAGCACGTCGGCGATCTGGCCCCGGTGCTCCGGCGTGATCCACAGGCCCCGCGCCCGGCGGAAGATGTGGCTGAAGTCCTGGCAGGCGCGCCCCACGGTGGGGGTGTAGACGATGGGCAGGAACTCCTGGATGTGGTCGAGGAGCACCCGGTAGAACAGGTATTCGTTGCGGTCCTGCAGGGCGGCCAGGCCGATGTACTTCTCCAGGGGGTCGGTCTTCCGCTGGATGCTGGCATAGACACGCCGGGACTGCTGGTCCATGGTGGTCACCGAATGGGGCAGCAGCCCTTCGAGACCGAGGGAGATCCGCTCCTCCTGGGTGAACGCGGTGCCCTTCGTGTACATCGGATGGCGCAGGAGCGGCGCCCCCCGGTAGGGGACGGCCAGCCGCTTCCGTCCGCTGGGTTCGGTTCTCAGGTCGTAGCGTTCCATGGGGCACCCCTCCGCAGATGGCCAAGCAGCCCTTCACGGTCGTGACCGTGAAGGGAATGCCTCACCTTCCTCTGCGACCGGAAACTCGCCGGGCGGGGCGGGTGGTCTGGCAAGCCGGGCAACAGCTAAATGTGCGTCCCCGCTGGCGGACTGTCCACCTTGGATGCGCTTCCAGCCTCCAGGGCGAGGCCCCGGCGCCGGAGGGCCTCCCAGGCGGCGAGGGTGGTGGCAAGGAGGGATTCCTGCCGTTCGCATCCCTTGATCGCGTCGGGCGAGGGGTCGGCGTCGGCGCCGTCCACGGCGTGGAGGAGCTGCCCCAGGGCCCCGCCGAGGTACCGGAAGGTCTGGAGGCCCGTCACGGGGGCGGCCCAGGAATTGGCGGGATTCGCCGTTGCCGGGAAGCCCACCAGGCCGGCCACGTCCTGGTCCAGGCGGCGGGCCTCCCCGGATCCGGGGAGGGCCATCCGGCCGGCCAGGGCGCGGCGCAGGGCCTGGGCCCCGGCCTGGGCCCTGGCCAGCCGCACCTGGGCGGCCTCGATGCGCCGGGCCAGGGCGTACTGCCGGGCAAAGACCGCCGCCGGCAGCGTCACCCGCGGATCCGGCGCCACCAGGAGGGACTGCCGGAAGACCTGGCCATCCACCGTGAGCGTCACCTCGTAGCGTCCCGGGGGAACCCAGAGCCCGTCGGCGAAGGGGGCGCCATGGCCGAGCTCGGGCGGCAGGGCCCGGTGGAGCGGCCACACGAAGCGGTGCATCCCGGGCGTGGCCTCCAGGGTGCTGGGCCGGACGATCCACTCGGGGGCCGCGTGGGCCGTGGCGGGATCCACCGGCGCGGGCTGGTCCGCGCTGGTATAGCGTCGCAGGAGCCGGCCACCGGCATCGTGGATCTCCAGCACGACGGGTTCGCGGGGTGCCGCGGCCAGCACGTAGTCGATCCAGGCGCCGAAGGGGGGATTCTGGGCGGTGGGTTCGTCCTTCGTCAGAGGGGTGCCCGTGAACTGGGCGGGGCGCAGCCGCAGGGCCGTGGCGGGCCGGAGGAGGCGCGTCCGGAGCGCCCCGGCCTCCGCCTGACGCAGGGGGCCGATCCCGTCCAGGATCCAGAAGCCCCGGCCGTGGGTGGCGATCACCAGGTCCCCGCCGTGGATCACGAGATCGCGGACGGAGATGGGCGGCAGGTTGAGGCGCAGGGGCTGCCAGTGGTCCCCGTCGTCGAAGGAGACGTGCACGCCCAGCTCGGTGGCGGCGTAGAGCAGGCCTCTCCGCACGGGATCCTCGCGGATGGCGTTCACGAAGTCGCCCTCCGGCAGGCCCGCGGCGATGGAGGTCCAGTGCCGTCCCCCGTCCCGGGTGCGATAGAGGTGGGGGTTCCGGTCCTCGATCCGGTGGCGATCCACGGCGACGTACGCGGTGCCGGCGTCGAAGGGGGAGGCCTCGAGGCCCGCGATCTTGGACCAGGGCGTGAGGCCCGGCGGGGTGATGTCGGTCCAATGGGCGCCGCCGTCCGCGCTGCGCCACACCAGGCCGTCGTCCGTGCCCACCCAGAGCAGTTTCCCGTCCCTCGGCGAAGGGGCGATGGTGTAGATCACGCCGCGGCGGGGATCGGCGCCGGCGTCGGAAACCATGCCCTCCGCCTTGAGCGAGGGCGGCGCACCGGGCTCCGGGCGGGTCAGGTCAGGGCTGGCCGCATCCCAGTGCTCGCCGCCGTCAAGGGTGCGGTAAAGCCGCTGGTTGCCGAAGTAGAGGGCCTTCGGCCCCTTTCGCGAGAAGGCCAGGGGCAGGGTCCAGGCGCGACGGTGGAGGTCCGGCGTGGCCAGGGTGGGATCCACGGACCGGGTCTGCTCGGTCCGCAGATCCAGCTTGTCCACGGTGCCGCCGTACACGATCGAGGGATCCTCCGGATCGGGTGCGATCATGCCGGATTCGCCGCCGGCGGTGATTTCACGGAACTGCTCCATGCTGATCGTGCCGTGGAAGGTGGTGAGGCTGGGCAGGCCCACGGCCCCGGAGTCCTGCTGGGCGCCATACACGCGGTAGGGGAAGCCGCGGTCCGTGGCCACGTGGTACATCTGCGCCGTGGGCTGGTTCAGCCGGGAACTCCAGGTGCGCCCGCCGTTCACGGTGACCTGGGCGCCCTGGTCCGAGCCCACGATCTGCCGCCGGGGATCGGCGGGATCGATCCACAGCTCGTGGAAGTCGTCGCCCGTGAAGTCGCCGCTCTGCGCCAGGAAGCGCCGGCCCCCGTCATCCGAGCGCAGCAGGATGGTGTTCATGACGTAGATCCGGTCCGCGTCCGCGGGATCCGCCGTGATCCGGCCGAAGTACCAGCCCCGGGCCCAGATGCGGCTGTCGGCGTTGAGCTTCGCCCAGTGCCCGCCGGCGTCCTCGGAGCGGTAGAGGCCGCCCTCCGGCCCGTCCACCAGGGCGTACACGCGGCGGGGCGCGGCCGCGGAGAGCGCCAGTCCGATGCGGCCCACCTTCCCCGGGAAGCCGCCGCCCTCGATGCGGGTCCAGTGGTTGCCGCCGTCCTGGGACTTCCAGAGGCCTGAGTCCGGGCCCTCCAGGGGCGGATAGATGCTCCAGGGCGTGCGCCGGGTCTGCCACAGGGCCGCGTAGATCACCTGCGGATTCCCGGGCTCGAAGGCCAGGTCGATGGCCCCGGTGGCGTCGTCGGGACCCAGCACCCGGGTCCAGGAACGCCCCCCGTCTGTCGTGCGGAACACGCCCCGCTGGGCGTTGGGGCCGTAGGGGTGGCCCAGGGCGGCCACGAAGGCGCGGTTGGCGTCCCGTGGGTCCACGAGGATGCGGCCGATCTGCTGGCTGTCCTCCAGGCCCGCGCGGGCCCAGGTCCGCCCGCCGTCGGCGGAGCGGTACACGCCGTCGCCCTGGGCGATGTCGGAGCGCATGTCCGCCTCGCCGGTGCCCACGTAAATCACCTCCGGATCCGAGGGGGCCACGGCCACCGCGCCGATGCTGCCGTTGGGCTGGCCGTCGAAGACGGGCTGCCAGGTCCGGCCGCTGTCCTGCGTCGCCCAGAGGCCGCCGTTCACGGCGCCGAAATAGAAGCGCTCGGGGTGTCCCGGCACCCCCGTCACCGCCAGAACCCGCGCCCCGCGGAAGGGGCCGATCATCCGCCAGCGGAGGCCCTGGAACCCCGCGGGGTCCACCTGGGCGGAGGCCAGCGAGGCGGCCAGGAGCAGAAGGGCGAGTCGCGTGCGGCGCAGCATGGGGATCCTTCGGCGGATATCCGAAGGATCATAGCGGAAAGCCCTCGTGGTGCGAGGGCTTCATCCCGGCCCGCGGCCGTTCACCTGGACGCGGACTCCCTCACCACCAGCACGTCGCAGACGGCGTGGTGGACCACCCGGTTCGCCGTGCTCCCGAACAGGAGGTGCTCCAGGGCGTTGTGCCCCACCTGGCCCACCACCAGCAGGGTGTCGGGGTCCGTCTCGGCCATGAGCGACTCGCCGGGACTGCCGCTGGCGACCATGCCCCGGGCGTTCGGATAGGGGGCCAGCCACTCGGTCAGCTTCTCGTGCGCCAGGGGCTCGACATCCCGGAACCAGCCCGGGTCGCCCAGGGGCGCATAGGCCGCGTAGAAGGGCGGCTTCGCGTTCTCGACCACATGCACGGCCACCAGGGGAAGGTTCAGCTCCTGGGCCAGGATCGCCCCTCGTTCCAGGGCCCGCCGGCTGGCGGGCGAGAAATCGATTCCCACGAGAACGCGGTTGAACATGGCGACCTCCCCATCATCAAAGGTAGGCCCATGATTCCCGCCTGCCCGGAAATGGCGCACAGGAAACGAGTATCCTGACGGGGCTTCCATCGGGGGGGAACCATGGGCTTGGGCGGGAAGATCGCATTGGGGTGCGGCGGGCTGCTGGTGCTGCTGGTCGTGGTGCTGGGCCTGGGGACGATGGGGGCGTACAACTCCCTGAACAGCCTCAGCCAGGCCGTGGACGCCCAGTGGGGCCAGGTGGAGAACGTCTACCAGCGGCGGGCGGACCTGGTGCCGAACCTGGTGGAGACGGTGAAGGGCGCCGCGGCCTTCGAGAAGGACACCTTCCTGGCCGTCGCCGAGGCCCGGGCCAAGGTGGGCCAGGTCTCCATGGGCAGCAAGGCCCCGGCCTCGCCGCAGGCCATGGCCCAGTTCCAGCAGGCGCAGGATGGACTGGGCTCGGCCCTCTCCCGGCTGCTCGTGGTGGTGGAGAAGTACCCCGACCTCAAGGCCACCCAGAACTTCCGGGACCTGCAGGCCCAGCTGGAGGGCACCGAGAACCGCATCGCCGTGGAGCGGATGCGCTTCAACCAGGCGGCCCAGGCCTTCAACACCCGCCGCAACAGCTTCCCGACGGTCCTGCTGGCGGGGTTCTTCGGCGACCGCTTCCGGGAACGTCCCTACTTCAAGGCCCAGGCCGGGGCCGAGACGGCGCCCAAGGTCGCCTTCTAGCCCTCTGCGCCCATGCGGCGACTCCTTGTCCTGATCGGTCTGATCGCGGGTCTCTGGGGCGGGCTGCGCCTGGGGGCCCAGCCGGCGGCCCCGCCCCCGCCCACCCGCTGGGTGACCGATGGTCCCAGCCTCCTCTCCCCGGCCGCGCGGGAAGGGCTGGACCAGCGCCTGAAGGCCTACCAGGCCAGCACCGGCCACCAGGTGCTGGTGTGGATCGGGCGCACCACCGGCGGGGACCCGCTGGAGGACTGGACCGTGCGGGCCTTCGCCGCCTGGAAGGTGGGCCGCGAGGGCCTGGACGATGGCCTGGTGCTCTTCGTCTTCACGGAGGACCGGAAGGTCCGCATGGAGGTGGGCTACGGCCTGGAGGGCCAGGTGCCCGACCTCGTGGCCTCGCGGATCATCCGGGAGACGATCCTGCCCCGGCTCGCGGCCGGGGATGCCGATGGGGCCCTCAACGAGGGGGTGGATCGAATCCTGAAGGTGGTGGGGGGCGACGCCTCCGCCCGACAGCCCCAGGATCGGGGCCGGCGGGGGGGCCAGCCCCTCGGGCTCGGAGGTTGGATCGTCATGGGGGTCCTGGGCCTGGGGTTCCTGGCCCTGGCCATCACCCACCCGGGCCTGGCGATCTGGCTGCTCTTCAACATCCTCTCCGGGGGGCGCGGCGGCGGGGCAGGGGGCGGCTGGTCCGGCGGTGGCGGCGGCTGGTCCGGTGGCGGGGGCCGTTCCGGGGGCGGGGGAGCCTCGGGATCATGGTGAGCGACGGAGGTTCCCCATGGTGGGCATGAGCCGCAGGAGCCTGAGGAAGTGCGTGGACCAGACGCAGGTGGTGGCCGCCATCCAGGCCGCCGAGCGGCGCACGTCGGGAGAGATCCGGGTGTCCGTGGCGTCCTTCTTCTGGGGGGACGTGGAGAAGACCGCGGCGAGGGCCTTCCACCGGCTCGGCATGGAGCACACGGCCGATCGCAATGGCGTGCTCATCTTCCTGGTGCCCAGCCGGAGGCGCTTCGCCGTCCTGGGCGACGCGGGCATCCACGAGAGGGTCGGCCAGGCCTTCTGGGAGGACGTGTCGACCTGCCTCTCCTCCCATTTCCGCAAGGGTGCGTTCACCGAAGGCCTGGTGGAGGGCATCCGCATGGTGGGGGACCGGCTGGCCACCCACTTCCCCTCCGCAGGGGAGGCGGATCGCAACGAACTCCCGGAGGACGTGGATTTCCAGTAGGACCGGGCCTGTCCGGGACCGGGGTCACGTCCTTCCCAGGAGGTAGAACACGTAGCCGTAGCTGTGTCCCGTGCGGCGGTAGAGGTCGATCTCCTGCTGCATGGCGTCGATGACGCCACTCAGGCTGTCGTCCCCGCGATGCCGCTGGCACTGCACCGAGACCTGTTCGAAGTAGTCCCACCAGTCCTGCCTGGGGAGCCGGAAGGTGTCGATCGCCTCCAGCCCCAGGCCCCGGGCGATTTGTAGATTCGAGGCCTCGGTGCCCATGCCCGGATACCACGCCTCCCAGGCGCGCCGGGCCTCCAGCGGCGGGTCGTCCTCGAACCAGGTGGCATCGGTGATGGCCAGGACCCCGCCGGGGCGGACGAACTCCTTCCAGGCACGCAGGCCCTGGTGCCAGCCGATGTGGGCGATGGCCCCCTCCGACCAGAGCAGATCGAGGCTTTCGTGCGGAAGGTCGGGGGCGGCCATGTCGCCGGTGCGTGGCGCGATCATGGGCAGCAGTCCCTGAGTCCTTGCGGCTTCCCACAGGTCGTCCAGCGCGGTGCCATCCGCATCCAGCGCCAGGATCGGAACTTTGAGTGTTCGGGCCAGGACCAGGGTGGAGGCCCCGGAGCCGCACCCGAGATCGGCCACCGAAGGCCGGTCGGGCAGGTGGCAGAGGGAAAGGGCCCGCAGCGTAGAGGCTTCGCTGCCGGGCCCCTTCCGGGACATGCCCTGGAACAGGCGCAGCAGAGGCGCGAAGGCCGCCATGAACGGCATGGAGGGAAAGGGCGGATGGGGGTTCATCGGAATCTCCGGAGACATGCACCAGACCAGGGACCCATGGTCCCCACGCGAGAGTGGCCATCGTCCGCTCCGCCTACGAAGCGGCCGGCACCGACTCCCCGCTGGCTGTGTTCCCGGGATGCATCCAGACCCCGACGCCAGGGTACCGCCGATGGTTCCCCCCGGCAGCCACTCCCAAGTCGAGACCCCGCCAGGATCGTCCCGGCGTACGCGAAAACGGAGCCCTTCGGCTCCGGTTTTCGTGCGATTGGTAGCGGGGGCAGGATTTGAACCTGCGACCTTTGGGTTATGAGCCCAACGAGCTACCGGACTGCTCCACCCCGCGCCGAAGGACCAGTCTAGCACGGACGGGCGGGAGGGCAAGGGATTGCGCTAAGCTTCGAGGCACTTCCTGGAGTGCCCATGGGCCGTCGAATCCTCTCTGCCGTGCTGCTGCTCGCCTGTGCCGCGCTGGGGGCGGAGGGGCGCACCTGGACGCCGGAGAAGTGGTTCGACAAGCCGCGCTCGCCGCGCATCGCGAACTACCGCATCGAGGCGACGCTGGATTTCGAGCACAAGACGCTGGAGGGCCAGGAGACGCTGAGCTGGCGGAATGCGGGCACGGCGCCGGTCCGCGAGATGCCGCTGCACCTGTATCTCAATGCCTTCAAGGGACCCGAGAGCCTCTTCATGAAGGAGAGCGCGGGGCACCTCCGGGGGGACTGGATCGCCAGCCCTTCCGATCCCTCGTCCTGGGGCTACTGCCGCCTGTTGTCGGCCCGCATGGAGGGCCAGGTCCTGCAGGGGCACTTCGGGGAGGATGAGACGGTCTACTGGCTGAAGCTGCCCCGGGCTGTGCCGCCCGGGGAGACCATCCATGTGGAGATCGCCTGGGAGAACCGCTATCCGCGCGTCTTCGCCCGCAGCGGGTGGGGCGGCGACTTCCTCATGTCCGGGCAGTGGTATCCCAAGGTGGGGGTGTACCAGGGCGACCGTTGGAACTGCCACGCCTACCACGCCACCACGGAGTTCTTCTCCGACTTCGGCGTCTACGACGTGGCGCTGTCGCTGCCGAACGCCCTGGGCCTGGCCCACACGGGCACGCAGACGAACTTCGTCACCGAGGTGGAGAAGGATCCCAAGCGCCCCTTGAACGTCATCTGGCGCCTGCATGCGGAGGATGTGCACGATTTCGCCTGGGCGGTGCGGCCGGACGCGAACTGGCGCATGCCGGAGCGGTTCGAGTACCGCGGGGTGCAGATCTTCTACTACCGCAGCGGGCGCGACCTGGCGAACTTCCAGCGGCAGCGCCGGGCGATCGAGAATGCCCTGCGGTGGAGCGAGGAGTGGTTCTTCAAATACCCCTATCCGACCCTGACGGTGATCGATACGCCGAAGGCGGCCCGGGGCGCCGACGGCATGGAATACCCCACCCTGATCACCGCCGGTTCGACGCCCTTCGATCCGTTCCACCTGCGGATCGTGCCGGAGCTGGTGTCGGTCCACGAGTACGGGCACCAGTTCTTCTACGGGATGCTGGCCAGCAACGAGTTCGAGGAACCCTGGCTGGACGAGGGCTTCACGAGCTGGTTCACCCACAAGGCCCTGGAACGCACCTACCACGCCCTGCTCGGGGGGCGGCGCTTCCAGGTGGGGACGGACTTCCTCGAATGGGCCGGCTACTGGAGCCTGCCCTCGGAGGATCCCCTCACACGGTTCGGATTCAAGACCCTCGGGGAGCAGAGCTACTACGTCACGGCCTACGCCAAGCCGACCCTGGTCCTCAACCAGCTGGAGGCCATGCTGGGGCGGCCGGTGATGGACGAGGTGATGCGGGCCTACACCCAGGAGATGGCCTTCAAGCACCCCACCCGCCAGGACTTCAAGCGGATCGCGGAGCGGGTCTCCGGCCGCGATCTGTCGGCATTCTGGCGCGACTTCGTGGACGGCACGGAGGTGCTGGACTACGCCATCCGCTCGGTGAAGTCCCGCGAGGTCCAGGAAGGCGGATGGCTGCTGGGCGGCGACAAGCCGGTCTTCGCGCCACCCCAGTCTGCGGCGCCGGGCCGGGTGGGCTCCATCACCCTGGAGCGCCGCGGGGGCATCAAGGTGCCCATCACGCTCTGGGTGCGCCTGGAGAACCGGGAGGAGCACCGGATCACCTGGGACGGCCAGGACCGCTGGGTGACCTACGATTTCGAGTCGCCCGTGGCGGCGGCCGTCCTGGATCCGGACGGCAACTACCCCATGCTGAAGGACCGGCTGCACGCCAGCTACACGCGGAATCCCAGCCGGCGGGGCTTCCACTACTGGTCCCAGATGGTGTGGGGCTCCCTGGTGGGCCTGCTGCAGGGCTGCGGGATCGGGTAGGACCCGCTCCTCAGGGATGCTCAGGGGCGGCGTCCCCCATGCGGATGTCCTTGAGGTTGCCGCGGTCGTCCAGGGTGATGAGGATGGGGAACCAGGCGAGCCCCAGGCGCTCCATGTCCTCGCGGCTGGGGGCGAACCAGGCCTGGCGGCCGGCCGCCTTCAGCCGTGTGGCGAGGGCCTCGCCCTCCCGCCTGGGCCCGGGAGCGAGGTCCGCGCTGCGGGCCTCCTGGTTCCCGGTACCGTCGGGGATGATCCAGGCGACGCCCGGGGGAAGCGGAGGCAGGGCCCCCGGTCCCGCGGGGAACACCCAGATCCGGCGGGCGCCGAGCTGGTCCAGGCGGAGGTCCTGGTAGCCGAGGCCGGGCAGGGACCAGAGGCGCAGGGTGGGCGAGGGGCTGCCCAGCAGGCCGAAGAGCCGCTGGAATCCGGCGGATGTCTCGGCGGCCCAGCTGGCGGTGCGGGCCTTGAGGGTGGCGAAGCGCACCTCGTCGTGGTCCGCCAGGGCCCAGCAGAGCGCATGACGGAGGGCGTAGCTCCGGGTCAGCGCGGGGCCCGCGTCGAGGAGGCGGTCCTCCCAGGCGTGGCGGAGGTCAGGGCCGAAGACGCCCCGGCGGACCTGGCGCTTCCCCCAGCGCCAGAGGGCCAGGGCCGTTCCCGGCTGGCGCAGGGGGAGGGCCGCCAGGCCGCGGGCCACATCCTGGGGGGCGGGGCTCAGGAGGGCGCGGAGGGCTTCGGCCTCCTGATGATCGGGGCCCGGGGGGAAGGGGTCAGCCGGCATGCTCCCGGGCGGGAAGGTGGCCGCGGCGCGGAGCCAACGGTAGCGCAGGGCCGCGGCGCCCTTCAGGTCCGGGGCCTTCGGCAGGGGGTGGCCCCAGTCGTAGGCCTCCAGCAGCCGGGCCTCCGCATCCGGATGGGGGATGGGCAGGGTCTGGACGGCGGGCGGCGGGGAAGGTGGCAGCACGGGATCCTCCTTCTGGTGCCAGAATGGTCCTCCGCATCATACGTGGAGTCGCCTTGAATCCCGCCCTTCCTGCCCTCACCCCCCGCGAGCGCCTCGTGGTGGCCCTGGACGTGCCGTCGGCCGGGGACGCCCTGGCCATGGCCCGGCGGCTGTCGGGCCGGGTCGGCATGCTCAAGGTGGGGCTGGAGCTGTTCTGCGCCGAGGGGCCGGCCTTCGTCCGGGAGCTGCAGAAGACGTGCCCGGTCTTCCTGGACCTCAAGCTCCACGACATCCCCACCACCGTGCGCCGGGCCCTGGAGGCGGTGCTGAAGCTGGACCCCCGCCTGGTGAACGTCCACGTCCAGGGGGGGCCGGCCATGCTGGAGGCGGCCGTGGAGGCGGTGCGGGCCCACCGGCAGGCCGGGGGCTGCACGGAACTGCTGGCCGTCACCGTCCTCACCAGCCTGGACCGCGAGGCCCTGGCGGCCCTGGGCCATGCCTGCCGTCCCGGCGAGCTGGCCCTGGCCTACGCGAAGCTGGCCGCCGAAGCGGGCTGCGATGGGGTGGTCTGCTCGGCCTGGGAGGCGGCGGCCGTGCGCGAGGCCTGCGGCGAAGGCTTCAGCCGCCTCACCCCCGGCATCCGCCCTGCGGGCGCGGCCCTGCAGGACCAGGCCCGGGTGATGACCCCGGCCCAGGCCCTGAAGGAGGGCGCCACCTGGGTGGTGGTGGGGCGTCCCATCACCCACGCGGAGGATCCCGCCGCCGCCGCCGAGGCCATCCTCGCCGAGATGGAGGCCTGAGGGCGCATGTCCGTCGGTTCGCCGCTCGTCTTCCGTCCCTCCTTCGCGCAGCGGGCCATGGCCGTGCTGCTCTTCGCCGGCTCCTGGCTCGTGGGCGTCCGGGCCCTGGCCCAGATTCTCGAGCACCTGCCCAACCTGCGGCTGGGGCTGGAGGTGGCCGAGCTCTCCGGCGAGCCCACCTGGTCCTTCTACGTGGCCATGGTGGCGGCGGTGGGGGCCCTCGTCGCCGGTGGCCTGCTCCTGGTGGGCACCCTGCTCGGGCTGCTGCTCGTGGAAGGTTCCCAGGTGCTGGTGGACGACCTGGGCCACGCCGTGGAGCACAACGCGCTGCCCCACTTCCTGGCCCGCCGCCTCGGGGCGGGGCGGCTGCCCTGGAAGCGCATCTCCCGGATCGAGCGGAAGGGGTTCCTCTTCATCCTGCGGGGCGGGGGCGAGCCGGGACAGGCCCTCGAGCCCCGGGACCCCGACCTGCGCTTCCTCCTGGTGGACCAGCTGGAGCGGCTGGTGCTCATGGTGCTGGAGCGGAGCCCCAATCTGAAACACGAGGACTGACCTTGCCCTCCGGGATCGAGATCCTCGGCTTCCTCACCGGCGCGGCCTGCGTAGCCCTGCTGGTGCGCCAGAACATCTGGAACTGGCCCATCGGCATCGCCAACAACCTGCTCTTCATCGCCCTGTTCTTCCGGGCGGGGCTCTACGCGGATGTGGGCCTGCAAGGCTTCTACATCGCCATCTCCCTCTACGGCTGGTGGAGCTGGCTCCACGGTGGGCGCGACCACGGGGCCCTGAAGGTGGGCCGGATCCCGGCCGCGGCCGCGCTGTCGTTGGCGGCGGGCGTGGCCCTGGCGACCGCGGCCCTGGCCTGGCTGCTGCGGCGGTACACCAACAGCACGGTGCCGGTCTTCGATTCCCTCATCACCGCCCTGAGCCTGGCCGCCCAGTTCATGATGACCCGCAAGTGGATCGAGAACTGGGGGGTCTGGATCGCCGCCAACTGCCTCTCCATCGGCCTGCTGATCTACAAGGGACTCTACGTCACCAGTGGTCTCTACGGGGTCTACCAGGTGCTCTGCGTCATGGGGCTGGTGGCGTGGCGGCGGACCCTGCGTGGGGAGGCGCCGCCGGTGGGCCTGCCCGCTACATCTTCGGCCGGCTGAGGTAGGTTTCCGCGCCCTTCATCTCGGCGGTGGGACCGTGGGCGGGTCCTTTCCTCCGGGCCTTCGGCTGCTTCATCCCCCACAGGGCGGCCAGCTCCGTGGCCTCGGGATTCCCGGGGGCGAGGTCCAGCACCTCGCCCAGGTCCGAACGGGCCTCGGCCAGGCGCCCCAGCTTCTCGCGGAGCAGGGCCCGCTTCAGGAAGCCCCAGGGATTGCCGGGCTCGCGGGCGACGATCTCGGCGTACTCGCCCTCGGCCTCCGTCCAGCGCTCCTCCTCCTCCGCGGCCTCACCGCAGAGCAGGTTGGTCACGGCGCAGAAGCCCAGCCACCGCTTCTGCTCGGCGAACTCGGCGGGGCTGAAGCGGGATTTCGCCTTGGCCCGCTGGGCCGCCTGGTCCAGGTGGCGCAGGGCCTTCTCGGTGTGGGCATCCACCCGGGCGAAGATCTCCGCGTCGCCGCTGGCCCGGTAGAAGTCCTTCCGGATGCGCCCCTCGGCGCGGTACTGGTCGAACATCCGCGTGCCGGGGTAGAGGGCCAGGGGGCTGATCTGGCAGTCCTGGGGCCGCGTGTCGCGGATGAGGGCGGCGGTCTGCTCCACATCCTCCCAGGTCTCGCCGGGGATGCCGGTGATGAGGTAGATGCCCAGGTTCATGCCCACCTTGCGCACCAGGGCCAGGGCGTTGCGGACGTGGCGCATGTTGGTGCCCTTGTCGAGGAGGGCCAGCACCCGCTCGCTGCCGTGCTCCACCCCGAACTGCATGAACTCGCAGCCGGCCCGCTTCATGGCCACCAGGCGGTCCTCGTCCACGAGGTTCACGCGGCTCTGGCAGTTCCAGAGGGGATGGAGGCCGCTCTGCCGGATGCCCTCCATCAGCTCCAGCACCCGGCCCCGGTTGGCGGTGAAGGTGTCGTCCCGGAAGCTGAAGTAGGTGAGGCCCCGGGTCTCGCGCAGGCGCGCCATCTCCCGCAGCACGGAGGGGGCGCTGCGGAAGCGGATGGAGGTGCCCCAGAATTCCGGCGTGTTGCAGAAGTTGCAGGTGGCCGGGCAGCCCCGGCTGGTGCTGAGGTAGGCCAGCTGGCCCACGTCGTTCAGGAAATCCGCCTCCAGGTGCTCCGCGGGGATGCCGATGGCATCCAGATCCTCCAGGGGGGCCTGGGGCAGGGTGGGGCCCTCGCGGAGGATGAGGCCGGGCGTCCGCTTCCACAGCTCCGATCCCGGGGCGGTCTTCAGCCGTTCGGCGATCCCCAGGAGGATGGGCTCCCCCTCGCCCTTCACGATGGCATCCAGGGCCGGGCAGTCCTCGAAGACCTCCTCCGCCAGGTGGGTGGGGTGGGGGCCGCCGGCCAGCAGGACGGCGTCGGGGCAGGCCTCCCGGGCCCACGCGAGGAGCTCGTACGACCGCTTGCGGTTGAAGGTGAACATGGAGATGCCCACCACCTGCGGGGCCTGGGCCCGGAAATAGGCGAGGACCTCCTTGCGGGACTTCCCGCTGAGGTTGGCCACCCGGCAGGGCATGTCCCGGGATTTCAGCATGGCCTGCAGGTAGCCCAGCCCGATGGGGAGGAAGGTCATCCACTCGTCCCCGAAGCCGCTTCGGGGGGCGCTGTAGGCGAGCAGGGTGCGGGGCGGGGTCATGGGCTGAAATCCGGAGCTTTCCAGTCTACGGGAGCCCATCCATCATGGGGACAGGCATTCCGGACATGGCAGCGTGGAGGGCGATTGGCGGGCAACCTGATCCGTAACGCGGAGACGATCCAGGAGATCCTGACCCAGGCCTGCGAACGCCGGGAGCTGCTGATCCTGGTGACGCCCTACCTGCGTTTCGAATCCTCCTTCCTCCGGTTGGAGGGCGGGGACATCCATGTCCTGGCCACCATGGGCCGCGAGGATGCCACCTACGGCCTGCGCAACGAGAACCTCCGCATGCGTTTCCCCCACGGCGTCAGCTTCCTGGAGGCGGGCACCCAGCTCCGGGGCTTCGGCATGGTCGAGGCGCGCCGCACCCTGCGGCTGGCCGTGCCGGAGACCCTGAACGAGGAGGACCAGCGGGGTTCCTACCGGGTGGAGCGGGTGGGCCGCGTGCCGGTCACCTTCAGCACGCCCAGGTACGACCTGGTGGTGGGCACCCTGGCGGACATCAGCACCACCGGGGCCCGGATCTACAGCACGCGCGACTTCACCGAGGAGGAACTGCAGCCCGGGTCCGACATGGCGGTGACCATCCCCCTGACCGACAGCATCCGCATCAACACCCGCGTGAAGCTGCGCCACCTGCAGGGCCGCACCTTCGGCGTGGAGTTCCGGCCCCAGCTGGAGGAGGACGTCCTGCAGTCCCTGTCCCGTTGGGTCTTCCAGCGCCGGGAGGAGGACCGGGAGCGGGCCGCCCGCCGGGGCGTGGAGGCCGCAGCGCCCCTGGAAGGCATCCGGAACGTCTCCATCCTCCCCCGGGGGCTGGTGGTGGTGACCGCCGATCCCGCCCTGGAGGCGAGCCTGCAGGACCTTCTGGGGGGGATCCAGCCTGTGCGCCGGGTGGCGCCGGGCATGCAGGCCCTGAAGGAGGCCTTCGCCCAGAACCCGGCCCTGGTCCTGTTCCACCTGCCGAGCCTCGGCCTGGACGAACGGCGGCGCCTGAAGCCCATGGCCGAACTGCTCCAGGGGCGGGTCCCCTTCCTCCTGCTGGGCACGGGCATGGAGGCGGGGCCCCTGCTGGAGCTGGGCACGGAGGTGAAGGCGGCCGTCGCCATCGTCTTCAATCCGGCCCGGGGCACCTTCTTCCAGCGGCTCGTGCAGGGGGTTCTGCGCCGGACCTACGAAGGCGGCGAATCGCCCATGGTGCCGAAGGAGCCGGAGGGGGCCTGAGGCCGCTGTCAAGCCTCGTTCCCGGGGCCCGGAACCGCTAGAATCAAGGCTTCCGGAGCCTCCATGTCCGCTGCGCACGAACCGGCCGTCACCGAATCCCTGGCCCTGGAACTGGGCCTCTCGAAAGACGAGTGGCAGGTCATCCTGCGCCTGCTGGATGGCCGCCTGCCCACCTACTCCGAGCTGGGGGTCTTCAGCGCCATGTGGAGCGAGCACTGCTCCTACAAGTCCAGCCGCATCCACCTTCGAAACCTGCCCACGGAGGGTCCCCGGGTCATCCAGGGCCCCGGCGAGAACGCGGGCGTGGTGGACATCGGCGACGGCTGGGCCGTGGCCTTCAAGATGGAGAGCCACAACCATCCCAGCTTCATCGAGCCCTACCAGGGTGCGGCCACCGGCGTGGGCGGCATCCTGCGCGACGTCTTCACCATGGGCGCCCGGCCCCTGGCCAACCTGAACTCCCTGCGGTTCGGGGAAATGGACGCGCCCCGGATGAAGGGCCTCGTGAAGGGCGTGGCCGCGGGCATCGCGGGCTACGGCAACTGCATGGGCATCCCCATGCTGGGCGGGGACTGCGCCTTCGACGCCAGCTACAACGGCAACATCCTGGTGAACGCCTTCACCCTGGGCGTGCTGCGCTCGGACAAGATCTTCAAGGGCTTCGCCTCCGGCGTGGGCAACAAGGTGATGTACATCGGCTCCAAGACGGGCCGCGACGGCATCCACGGCGCCAGCATGGCGTCGGCGGAGTTCGGCGAGGGCAGCGAGGAGAAGCGGCCCACGGTGCAGGTGGGCGACCCCTTCACGGAGAAGCTGCTGCTCGAGGCCTGCCTGGAGATCTTCCAGACCGACTGGGTCATCGGCATCCAGGACATGGGCGCCGCGGGCCTCACCTCCAGCAGCTTCGAGATGGCCAGCCGCGCCGGCACGGGCCTGGAGATCCGCCTGGACCAGGTGCCCCAGCGCGAGGAGGGCATGACGCCCTTCGAGCTCATGCTGAGCGAGAGCCAGGAGCGCATGCTGCTGGTGGCCCGGCCCGGCTGCGAGCCAAACATCATCGCCGTGCTGCACAAGTGGGGCCTCGACGCCTGCGTGGTGGGCGAGGTGACCGACAGCGGCCGCTTCATCGGCAGCTGGCACGGCCAGCCCGTCATCAACCTGCCCATCCAGCCCCTGGTGGACGCCGCGCCCAAGTACGACCGGCCCCGCCAGCGCCCCGGCTACCTGGATGCCGTCAACGCCGCCCCGCTGCCCGCGGACCTCAAGCCCGCCGAGGTGGAGCGCACCCTGCGCCAGATCGTCCAGCAGCCCACCGTGGCCAGCAAGCGGTGGATCTTCGAGCAGTACGACGGCACCGTGCGCAGCAACACGATGCTCGGCATGGGCCGGGGCGATGCCGGTGTCATCCGCGTGAAGGACGAGAAGGGGCGGGACACGGGGAAGGCCGTGGCCATGTCCAGCGACTGCAACAGCCGCTTCTGCTTCCTGGATCCCTTCTGGGGCGCGGCCCACGCCGTGGCCGAGGCCTGCCGCAACCTGGCCTGCGTGGGGGCCGAGCCCATCGGCCTCACGGACTGCCTGAACTACGGCAACCCCGAGAAGGCCGAGAACATGTGGACCTTCGAGCAGGGCTGCCTGGGCATCCGCCAGGCCTGCCTGGCCCTCGATGTGCCCATCGTCAGCGGCAACGTGAGCCTCTACAACGACACCGAGGGGCAGAGCATCTTCCCCACGCCCATGATCGCCGCCGTGGGCCTGGTGGAAGACTGCGCGGGTCCCGTGTCCGTGGACGCGCCGGACGCCACGGCGCTCGCCAAGGTGGGCAACCGCATCTGCGGGGCCGGTTTCCGCGCCGAGCACGACGGCATCTTCCTGCTGGGCGAGACCCGGGATGAACTGGGCGGAAGCGAGTACCTGAAGCTGCGCACGGGCAAGGTGCAGGGCGCCTGCCCCGAGCTGCGCCTGGACGAGGAGCTGCGCCTCCAGGCCTGCGTGCGCGAGGGCATCCGCCTGGGGCTCATCCGCAGCGCCCACGACACCAGCGAGGGCGGCCTGCTGGTCGCGGCCCTGGAAAGCGCGTTCGGCGGGGACATGGGTTGCCAGCTCCTGCTCGCGAAGGGCGCCCTGCGCCTGGACAGCCTCCTCTTCGGTGAGAGCACCGGGCGCATCGTGGTGAGCGTGGGGCCCGAGGGCGAGGGCAGCCTGGCCACTCTCTGCGCCACCCACCGCGTGCCCCTCGCCAAGATCGGCACCACGGGCGGTCTCCGCGTCACCCTGGCCGTGGATGGGCAGCCGATGCTGGACGCCGAGGCCGCCGAGCTGAAGGCCCTCCATGCCGGTGCCCTGGAGGCGGCCCTGGGGTAAAGGTGACCCGGGTCCCTTCCGGAGGCCCGGATCCCCTGTTACAAGAGGGATCGCCCCGGCCGGGTCCCGTCCGGGCAGCCCCTCCCGTCCCCGGAGCCCCCATGCGCCTGCGTGCCCTGTCCGTCCGAACCCTCCTGGCCCTCGGCCTGGCCGTCCTGCCGGCCCTCCAGGCGGCGCCCGCGCCCAAGACGCCCGCCCCCAAGCCCGGCGACCACTGCCTGCGGCCCATCCCCAGGCCGGTCCTGACGGTCCCCCAGGCGGGCGTCGCCTCGGACGCCTTCAAGAAGACCGCGGCCCGCGAGGCCACGGAAACCGCCGTGCTGGACGGCGGGGCGGCCCTCACCATCACGCACTGGGGCTGCCGGGCGGTGATGCTCACCTTCCGCCTGGAGGCCAAGAACCTCCCCGATTTCAGCAAGGATGTGGCGGGCGGCTACCGGGAGGCCGCCCGCCAGCTCCGCCACCTGGCGACCCTCAAGGCCCGGACGGGCTTCAACCTAGAGAAGGCCGCCGCGGCCCTCGAGGCCGAGGCGAAGCGGGCGAAGGGCCTGGCCTACATCCGCCCGGCCTTCATCCCCGGCGCCGGGAAGGACCAGGTGACCGTCCAGGGCGCGGGCGCCGTCCCGGGCAAGGGCGTCAACTACCTGGCCTTCGAGTTCATGCGCCCGCTCCAGAAGAAGAAGCCGGCGGCTCACGCCTCGAAGTAGAGCGCCATCTCGTAGGGGTGCGGCCGGTTGCGCACGGCTGCCTCCCGGGCGCGGAGCTGCAGCAGGTAGTCCTCCAGCTGGAGGCGGTCGAAGACGTCGCCCGCTAGGAGGAAGTCCATGTCCGCCTCCAGGGCGTTGCAGGCCTCGGTGAGGCTGGTGGGCAGGCTCCGGATCTTCCGGCGCTGCTCCTCGGTCCAGCCGAAGATGTTCTGGTCGATGGGGCCGAAGCCCAGGGCCGTGGGATCCAGGCGCCTCTGGATCCCGTCGAGCCCTGCCAGCAGCTGGGCGGCCAGGGCCAGGTAGACGTTGCAGGTGGCATCGGGGGGCCGGAACTCGAAGCGGGCCGTCTCGGGGCGGTCCGCGTACTTGGGCACCCGAATGGCGGCGGAGCGGTTGCCCAGGGAGAAGAAGGCGCTGACGGGGGCCTCGAAGCCGGGCACCAGCCGCCGGTAGCTGTTGGTGCTGGGGTTCGTGAGGGCCAGCAGGGCCGGGCCGTGGGCCAGGATCCCGCCGATGTACCAGAGGGCCTCCTGGCTGAGGCAGCCGTAGCCGTCCGCGTCGTAGAAGAGGTTCCGGCCCGCCTTCATCAGCAGCTGGTGGAAGTGCATGCCGCTGCCGGCCTCCCCGTAGAGGGGCTTGGGCATGAAGGTGGCCGTCTGGCCCCGGCGGTGGGCCACCATCTTCGCCACGTACTTCACCATCTGCGTGGCATCGCCGGCCTTCAGCATGGGGAAGAGGGGCGTCTCGATCTCGCACTGCCCCGGGCCACCCACCTCGTGGTGGTGGTACTTCACGTCGACCCCCATGCCCGCCAGCTCGGTGCACATCTCCGCCCGGAGGTTGTAGAGCTGGTCCTTGGGCGGCATGGCGTGGTACCCCCCGTGGAGGGGGATCAGGTGGCCGTGCCCGCCCTCGGCGCTGTGCCAGTCCGCCTCGCGGCTGTCCACCCGGTAGGAGGCGGTGTTCACGCCGTTCTCGTAGCTCACCTTGTCGAAGACGTAGAACTCGTACTCCGGTCCCCAGATGCTCTCGTCGGCGATGCCCGTCGCCTTCAGGTGGGCCTCGGCGCGGAGGGCGATGTTCCGGGGATCCGCCGCGAAGGGCTCCCGGGTGTCGGCCTCGAAGGCGGAGCAGATGAAACCCAGGGTGGGTTCCTCCCAGAAGGGATCGTGGTAGCCCGTGGCCAGGTCGGGGAGGAGCACCATGTCGCCGGACTTCACGGACTTCAGGCCCACGCTGGAGCCGTCGAAGCCCACGCCGTCGCGCATGAGCTGCTCCGTGAACTGGGAGGCGGGGATGCTCACGTGGTGCCACCGTCCCCACAGGTCGCTGAACACCAGGTCGATCATCCGGACGTTCCGGGCCAGCACGTGCTGCCGGGCCTGCTCGAAGCTGGTGAACACGGGGACCTCCAGGGGACCCCGTCATTCTAGACCGACGGGTAATCGATAAGGGTGATCCCGTTCGTCCCCCTCAGCGCCCACCCAGGATCCTGGCAGGGAGGAGGAACAGTCCCTTCACGAGGCCGAACGCGCCCTCCACCGCGAAGCCCAGCAGCCGGAAGGGCAGCAGCAGCAGCCAGACCAGGGGGTAGAGCACCAGCGCCAGCAGGGCCAGGGGCCAGCAGACCACCAGGAGGATGAGCCAGAGGATGAAGGTGAGCATGGGGCGGGGCCTCCTGGAGGAAAGGTAGGGCCGGGGGGGCAGGGCCTGGGCCCAGGGATCGGCGAGCGGCGTCGGGGGACCGGCGGCTGGCGGTGGCCCCTGGCGAGCAGGGCCTGTCATCCTGATCGCACCCCAGCCGGAGCGCGACATGACCCGTGATGCCTTCGCCCTCGACCGCCGCACCTTCCTCCAGGCCGCCCTGGCCGCCGGGGCTGCCGCCACGGTGGCGAAGGATCTGGGCGCCGCACCGGTGCCGAAGGGGCTGGTGCTGGAGGAGGCCACCATCGACCAGCTCCAGGCGGGCATGGCGGAGGGCCACTGGACGGCCGAGCAGCTGGTGGAGAAGTACCTGGCCCGCATCGCGGCCTACGATGTGGCCGGCCCCCGCCTGAACGCCATCATCGAGCTGAACCCGGACGCCCCGGCCATCGCCCGGGCGCTGGATGCGGAGCGGAAGGCCGGGAAGGTGCGGGGGCCGCTCCATGGCATCCCGGTGCTCATCAAGGACAACATCGACACGGCCGACCGCATGAAGACCACGGCCGGCTCCCTGGCCCTGGCGGATGCGCCGGCGCCGAAGCAGGACGCCACCGCGGCCCTGCGGCTGCGGCTGGCGGGGGCGGTGGTCCTCGGCAAGACGAACCTCTCCGAGTGGGCCAACTTCCGCTCCACCCACAGCAGCAGCGGCTGGAGCGGCCGGGGCGGCCAGACCCGCAACCCCTACGCCCTGGACCGCACGCCCAGCGGCTCCAGTTCGGGCTCCGGCGTGGCGGCCTCGGCGAGCCTCTGCGCCGCGGCGGTGGGCACGGAGACCGACGGCTCCATCGTGAGCCCCGCCAGCGCCTGCGGCCTGGTGGGCTTCAAGCCCACGGTGGGCCTGGTCAGCCGGGCCGGCATCATCCCGATCTCGCACACCCAGGATACGGCTGGCCCCATGGCCCGCACCGTGCGGGACGCGGCCATCCTCCTGGGTGCCCTGGCGGGCGTGGATCCCCGCGATCCGGCCACGGCCCAGGCCCAGGTGCAGACGGACTACACGCGCTTCCTCCACCTCGACGGGCTCAAGGGCGCGCGCCTCGGCGTGGTGAAGAACCTCCTGGGCCAGCAGCCCCATGTGGATGCCGTCATCCGCCCGGCCCTGGACCTGCTCAAGGCCCGGGGCGCCACGCTGGTGGAGGTGGAGCTGAAATCGGCCGCCTACGACGAGGCGGAATTCGAGGTGCTGCTCTTCGAGTTCAAGGCCGACCTGGAGGCCTACCTCGCAGGCCGCGGTGGGACCGTGAAGGACCTGGCCACCCTCCAGGCCTTCAACGAGGCGAGGAAGGACGTGGAGATGCCTTTCTTCGGACAGGAACTGGTGAAGCAGGCCCTGGCCAAGGGCCCCCTCACGGATCCGGCCTACCTCAAGGCGCTGGCCACCTGCGCCCAGGCCCGGCAGGGCATCACGGACCTCCTGCAGAAGGAGCAGCTCCAGGCCCTCGTGGGGCCCACGGGCGGGGTCCCGTGGCTCATCGATCACGTGAACGGGGACAGCTCCTCCGGCCTCAGCTTCTCCAGCCCCGCCGCCGTGGCAGGCTGTCCGCACATCACCGTGCCCGCGGGCTTCGTCTTCGGACTGCCGGTGGGGCTCTCCTTCGTGGCCGGTCCCTGGCAGGAGGCGCAGCTCCTGCCCCTGGCCTACGCCTTCGAGCAGGTCCGCCAGGCCCGCCGCGTGCCGCGGTTCCGGGCTACGGCCGAGGAGAAGGCCTGACGATTGACAGCCCCGGGAGCGGGAAGGATCCTGGGCCGTCCCCCGGAAAGGAGATCCCATGAAGCGCATGATGTTCGCGCTGTTCCTCGCCTCGTCCGTCCTGGCCGTGGCCCAGACCCCTGCGCCGGCCCCGCAGACCAGGGCCGAGAAGAAGGCCGCCAAGAAGGCCGCCCAGGAGGCCAAGGCCGCCGCGAAGGCCGCGCCCGCCCCTGCGGCCAAGCCCGCGCCGGCCCCGGCACCAGCCCCTGCAGCGGCCGCCAAGCCCGCTCCTGCGGCACGCCCGGCCGCCGCCGCGAAGGCGGCGCCCTCCGCCACGGCCATCGTGGCCAACAAGGATTCCAAGACCTTCCACCGGGCCGACTGCACCTTCGCGGCCAAGATGAAGCCCGCCAACCGCGTGGGCTTCGCCAACGCCGCCGAGGCCGCCAAGGCGGGCTACAAGCCCTGCAAAGTCTGCAAGCCCCAGTAGCAGCTCGGAAGTCCAGACCAGGAGGTTCCCATGAAGCTCATGCTCCCGCTGCTGCTGACCGTGTCCGCGGCCCTCACCGCGCAGATCCCCACCAAGGAGGACCTGAAGGGCAAGGCCGATGCGATGGTGGACAAGGGCAAGGCCAAGGCCGATGAGAAGGCCGACCAGGCCAAGGCCAAGTCGGACAAGAAGGCCGCAGACGCCAAGGCCAAGGTGGACGCCAAGGCCGGAGGCGTGCCCGTGGCCGGGGACAAGGTGAAGGCCGCCACCGCCAAGGGCGAGGGTGCCGCCAAGGCCGGCAGCGACAAGGCCAAGGGCAGGACCCGGAAGGGCACGGAGAAGGGGGCCACGAAGGCCAAGGCCGTGGCCGAAAAGGTCGCCAAGTAGTTCTTCAGCACGCGCCAGGCCGGGGCGCCTCCGGGGGTGCACCCGTCAGGCGTTGGGCGGCGCCCAGCCGAGCTTCTCCTTCAGCAGCGCAAGGGTCTCCCGGGCCACGGCGTCCGCTTCCTCGGCTTCGATGCCCCCGTGGTTCCGGGCGGCCTCGCCCAGGGGATGCATCCGCTTGATGATGGGCAGGGGATCCAGCCGGAGATACTCCTGGAAGCTGGGCTTCCCGGTCCTCATCACCATCACCTGCCCGGTGATGAAGCCGGGACGGTAGCCGAGGCGGTCCACCTGCTGTTCGTAGTTGGACTTCGGCCCGACTGCACTGTGGATGAGGCCGAAGGGCGAGCCCGTCGCCACCGAACTCAGCTGGTCCATCGTGCGGCTCCGCTTGTCCTCGGATTCGGATTGGGAGGAGCGGCTCCCGACCATCACGATCAGGTGGATGCGGTCCGGGTCGGAGGGCGATGCATCCGCGCTGAGCCCGCGGCCGAAGCGCTCACGGAAGGCGGAGAGATAGACACGCTTGAGCTCGGGCTGCCCTGGACCCTCCGGCAGGGACACTTCCAGATCCAGAACCGGAGCAGGCTGCTGGCGCAGGACGGCCGTGGAAGGTCGTCCACAGGCCAGGAGCGGAGGCAGGAGCAGGAACAGGGCCTTCGATGTCATGTCCGACCTCGAATGGGGACGATGCGCCTGGGCGTGATTCAGTCCTTCTTCCGCGGGAACTGCCGATCGTAGGCTTCCTGGGCGTATTCGCTGGGGGGCACGCTGAAGCGCCGCTTGAAGGCACGCGTGAAGGCGCTGGCGTCGTAGAAGCCGAGGATCTTGGCCACGTCGCTGGGGCGCTCGCCGTTGGCCAGGAGGGTCACGGCGCGCTGCAGGCGGCGTTCGATGAGGTACTGGTGGGGCGTGGTGCCGGTGGCCTCGCGGAACAGGCGGATGAAGTGGTCCGGCGTGCAGCGGGCCATGGTGGCCAGCTCGGGCACGCTGTTCTTGGAGCCGATCTGGGCCTCCATGTGGTCCAGGACCAGCTGCAAGGTGGAGCGGTTCAGGCGGTAGGGGAAGCGGCCCCGGTCCTCCTTCTCCGTGAGACGGGCCAGCTCGGCGCCGAGCAGGATCAGGAAGAGCTCCCGCGTCATGAGCTGCACGCCGTCGGGATTGCTCAGCTCCTGCGTGAAGATGTTGAAGAGCTGCTTGAGGCTGAGGCTCCGCAGCACGGCGAAGCTGGCCTCCTGCCACTTGCGGGGCGGGTTCTGCAGCGAGGAGAGCAGGGGCTCCGGGAAGGGCCCCTCCAGGAACAGCGCCGTGAACCCGAAGTGGGTGCTGGGGTGGTGGCGCTTCAGCGTGTGGCCGAAGCCCGGCAGCAGCAGCGCCAGGTCGCCGGAGCGGATGACGCCCTCCTCGCGGTCCTCGCCCGTGCAGACGCGCACGGCATGCGTGGGCTGCAGCAGGGTCCACGCGTCACGCGAGGGCAGCAGCTTCGCGGGGACAGGATCCCGCTTGAGGAGGGCCAGCTTCAGCGGGCCGCTGGTGAAGGTCTGGAGATTCTTGGCTTCTGATTCGGTCATGGTGGGGGAAGAAATAGACATACCCATCGGGGTGCCCAGGAAGGATGACAGGAAATCTTCCCGGCGGGCATGGAAATTTAACAAACCCCTCAACTATCCCCTGGCCGAGACCGATTCCAGGCTCCGGAAGATCCCCAGGCCGCCCGTGGGGCCCAGGCGGGGATCCACCGCCCGCTCAGGATGCGGCATCATGCCCAGGACATTCCCGCGGACGTTCACGATGCCCGCGATGCCGTTCATGGCCCCGTTGGGCACGTGATCCTCGCCGATCTCGCCGGAGGGGGAGCAGTAGCGGAAGGCCACGCCGCCTCGGGCCTCCAGATCCGCCAGGTCGGCGGGCTCCAGGGTGAAGTTCCCCTCGGCGTGGGCGATGGGCACCCGGAAGACCTCCCCGGCCTTCATGGCGGTGGTGAAGGGCAGGTCGGTCCGCTCCACCCGCAGGTGCACGTCCTGGTGGATGAACCGGAGGGTGGCGTTCCGCAGCAGGGCGCCGGGCAGCAGCTGGGCCTCGCAGAGGATCTGGAAGCCGTTGCACACGCCCAGCACCAGGCCGCCCTGGTCGGCGTGGCGCTTCACGTCTGCCATGATGGGCGCCAGGGCGGCGATGGCGCCGCAGCGCAGGTAGTCGCCGTAGCTGAAACCGCCGGGGATGAAGACGAGGTCGGTGTTCTCGGGAAGGCGAGTCTCCTGGTGCCACACGGGGACAGTGTCCCAGCCGAACACCGTCCCGCAGGCGTGCAGGGCGTCGTGGTCGCAGTTGGAGCCGGGGAAGACCGGCACGGCCACCCGCATCAGAGCACCTCGATGGAGGCCTTCTCCATCACGGGATTGACCAGCAGCTTGTCGCACATGGCCTGGGCCTGGGCCTTCACCTCGGCGGGATCGGTGCCGGGGACGTCCATCTCGATGAGCCGGCCGATGCGGACATGGTCCACCGCGAATCCGAAGCCATGGAGACCCTGCTCCACCGCCTTGCCCTGGGGATCCAGGATCCCCGGCTTCAACTGCACCGACACACGCACCTTCATGGCCCCTCCGCGCCTCCAGTGTAGCCCAGAAGGCCCGTCAATCCTCGCCATTCCAGCGATGCGCCTCGAGGTCCAGGTTGCCCTGGTCGTCCACCGCGATGCCCTCCTCCCGCAGGCGGCCGATCTGCTGCATGGCCCCCCACCAGCGTCCGCGGCTGGGCACGTAGCCCCGGGTGTTCACCACCCGATGCCAGGGCAGGTCCGTGCCTTCCGGGAGGCCGGAAAGCACCATGCCCACCTGCCGGGGCCGCTGGGGATAGCCCGCCAGGAGGGCCACCTGCCCGTACGAGGCCAGGTGGCCCTCGGGGATGCGGGCCACCACCGCCAGCACCGCCGAGCGGAAATCACGCGGCGCCGATGGCGCCTCGGTGCGTCGGCCGGGACGCTCCGCGGGGCCCCGGGCCACGCGCTAGGCCTGCACCCCGGGACGCTGGTCCGCGGGCACCCGGGTGCGGAAGCCCCCTTCGTAGCTGTGCCAGTGGCCCAGGGCCTCCTCGGGGTACGCCCAGCACCAGTAGCCGTCGCCCGAATCGAAGTCCACCAGCCATAGGCCCTTCACCTCGGCTTCCAGGTCCTGCATGGCGTGCTGCCAGCTCTGGACGAGGGTCTGGAGGCGCTCCCGCAGGGCCTCGGTGCGGGCCTCGTCCTTCTCGTCCTCGGCCTCGCGCAGCTCCTCGGCCAGGCTGGCGGCCAGGCTGTACACCGGCTCCGTCATGGCCTTCACCTGGGGCATGAGCGCCTGGGCTTCCTCGAGGGTGAAAATGCGGCCCATGATGCCTCCCATGTCCCATGATAAGCCGTCCCCGGGCCCGGTGCCGCCGGGGGGCGGCTAGGATGAATCCATGCGGTTCGTCCCCCTCCTTCCCTCCGGCCTCGATCCCACGCCCTGGCGGACCCTGGGGCCGGTGGCCCTGGACTGGGAGGGGGAGCCCGATCCCCGCTGGGAGGCCGAGGCCTTCCGCGGGCTGGCGATCCACACGGTCCACCTGCCGGGGGCGGCGCCGGTGGTCGAGGCCCTTTCGGTCCTCCAGCGGCGGAACCTCGGTCCCGATTTCCTCGTGGTGCCCGTGGCCCGTCCGGCGAACCGGGAGGCGGGCTTCCGCTTCCTGGGGGATCTGGAAGCCCTCCTGGAGGCCACGTCCGGCCGGGGCGTGAAGCTGGCCCTGCGACTGGAACCCGGCGCCACGGCCGCGGTGCTGGACCTGCTCCGGCAGGCCCGCGGCGAGGCCGTGGGCTTCTGCTGGCATGCGGGCTGCGAGGATCTGGAGGCCTTGGCGGACCGGCTCTGGACCGGGGTCTGCGAACCCGGGGCCGACCTGCGCCCCCTGCAGCGCCTGGGCTACCGGTGGGACATGGCCCTGCCCGCCATGGATCCCGATCGCTATCGACGCGAGGCCGCGGCCCTGGCGGCGGCCCATCCCCCCGTGCTCTTCCCGGCGGAGCTGCCGGCCACGGCCCTCGGCCGCCCGGTGGTGCCCGATCCGGACGTGGTGCTGGGAAAGCACTGGGACCGGTCATGAGCGGCACCCTCCTGGTCGTCGCCGGGGAGGACTCGGGCGACCTGCACGGCGCGGAGCTGCTGCGGGAACTGAAGACCCTGCGGCCGGACCTGCGCGTCATCGGCGTGGGCGGCTCCCGCATGAGCCCCTTCCTCGATCGCAAGCTGGCGGACGTGAAGGATCTGGCCGTGGTGGGCTTCGTGGAAGTCCTCAAGCACCTCCCGTCCCTGAACCGGCTCTTCAAGGGCATCCTCGCCGCCGCGGAGGAGGAGGCCATCACGGGCGCCCTCCTCATCGACTACCCGGGCTTCAACCTGCGCCTGGCGAAGGCCCTGCGGAAGCGGATGCCCGGCGTGGGCCTCCACCAGTACGTCTGCCCCCAGGTCTGGGCCTGGAAGAAGGGGCGCATCCCGGAGCTGGGCCGCACCCTGGACACCCTCTACTGCCTCTTCGATTTCGAGCCGGCCCTGTTCGAGGGCTATCCGGTGGACGCGCGGTTCGTGGGCCATCCCCTGGTGGAGGTGGTGAAGCCGGAATGCGACCGTGCGGCCTTCTTCGCGCGCACGGGGCTGGATCCCGCCTGGCCTGTGGTGGCCCTCCTGCCCGGCAGCCGGAAGGGCGAGGTGGCCTCGCTCCTGCCGCCCATGGCCGAGCTGGTCCGGCGCTGGGCCCACGAACGGCCGACGGTCCAATGGGTGCTGCCCGTGGCCTCCACGCTCGATCCCGCCTTCGTGCGCACCCACCTGGGGCCCGCCCCGGTGATGCTTCTGGAGGGCCTCTCCTACGCCAGCCGGGCCCATGCCGACGCGGCCCTGGTGGCCTCGGGCACGGCCACGCTGGAGACGGCCCTGCTGGGCACGCCCTTCGCGATCCTCTACAAGCTGAACCCCCTCACCTACCAGATGGCGAAGCGGGTGGTGAAGCTGCCCCACATCGGCCTGGCCAACGTGGTGGCCCGGCGCGAGGTGGCGCCGGAGCTGCTGCAGGCGGACGTGAATCCCGAGCGGATGGCCC
>Ga0208789_1000262_pt1 | contig 62735 bp, 46 predicted proteins | sample Methanotroph_Enr_FD_187368 | JGI IMG/M metagenome (GOLD analysis project Ga0208789, IMG submission 187368) | Enriched soil microbial communities from Old Woman Creek wetland in Ohio, USA - Methanotroph_Enrichment_5 (SPAdes) (version 2) | ecosystem: Environmental > Terrestrial > Soil > Wetlands... | reverse complement strand
CTTCCGGGTGAGCAGGTGGGCGTAGTGGATGGGGGCGGGCATGAGCTCGGGCGTCTCGCGGCAGGCGTAGCCGAACATGAGGCCCTGGTCCCCGGCCCCGCCGGTGTCCACGCCCATGGCGATGTCAGGGCTCTGCCGGTCGATGGTGGTCATCACGGCGCAGGTGTTGTAGTCGAATCCCTTGTCGTGGTGGTCGTAGCCGATGTCGCGGACCACATCGCGCACCAGCTGGGCCACGGGGATGTAGGTGTCGGTGGTGATCTCGCCGGCGACGAGCACCAGACCCGTCGTCAGGAGGGTCTCGCAGGCCACGCGGCTGTGGGAGTCGTCCTTGAGGGCCGCGTCGAGGACCGCGTCGGAGATCTGGTCGGCCATCTTGTCGGGATGGCCCTCGGTGACGCTTTCGGACGTGAAGAGGTGATGACCCTGCCTGGCCATGCCGTGCTCCTGGATTGTCCCTCCGCGGATCCGGAGGAACCGAGGAGTATAGCAGTCCCCGGAGCCCCTAGACCTTTCGGATGACGCAGCTGGCCTTGCCATGCCCTAGCCTGGGGGACTAAGGTGGGGTGTTCCCCGTCTAGCATTCCGAGCACCACCCCCCTGTGGAGGAGCCCATGATCCGGTTCGGACGATCTTCCCTGATGCTGTCGCTGATGACCGCATCCTTCCTGCTCGTGATGCCCGCCTGCAAGCGGGAGGACCCCCAGATCCGCGAGTTGACCCAGAAGGCCGCCGAGGCTGACAAGACCAGCCAGCAGGTCAGCCAGGAAGGGGCTGAGCAGCAGAAGCGCCTGGCCCAGGCGGGCGTGAACGACATCAAGCCCAACACCGAGACCCTCCAGCTCACCGATGAGCAGAAGAAGGCCCTCGAGGAGCGCATCAAGAACGAGAAGAACAGCTCCTATCAGGCCCTGCTCCAGGAGGTCCTCGACAAGGACAAGGAGATCAAGGACCTCAACGGCAAGCTGGCCAAGCTGAAGGCCGAGCTTCCCAAGCCCGACGTGGCCCGTTTCGGCGACAGCCACTACGGCATGGCCATCCGCTTCCTTCGCAAGAAGGGCCTGTCCGAGGCCGAGGCCAAGAAGCTGGTGAGCCGCGTGAACATCATGGAGAAGATGGCCCCCGGGTTCGAGGTCTACCACTTCTACGCCAACGGCGTCTATGGCACCTGGGTGGCCCAGGGCAAGGCGAAGATCACGCCCAACGAGCTGGTCCGCCAGGAGCGCGAGAAGATCGAGGGCGAGCGCGACGAGGCCGTGGCCCAGAGCGAGAAGCTGCAGGAGGATGTCCAGGACCTGCAGGACCAGAAGCAGAAGATCGAGGAGGAGATCGCCGGCCTGCGCACCGAGCGCGAGTCCCTCATCGACGAGCGGACCAAGCTCCAGGCGGACAACGCCACCCAGCTGGCCTCGCTGAATTCCCTGCACTACGTGGTGGGCAACCGGGACACCCTCAAGAAGGACGGCGTCATCGAGATCCCCGTCTTCGCCAAGGACCGGGCCGGCAAGAACTGGCGCGACGACGTGTTCACCCAGAGCCTCGACCTCCGCTCGGGCAAGACGATCACCATCAAGGCCTCCGAGCTGGGCTTGAAGAAGATCGGCAAGGTCAACGTGGTCCCCGGCTCCTACCTGAAGGACGAGCACTACAAGCTCGTCATCAGCGAGGACAAGCAGACCGCCACCATCGAGCTGCTGACCCCCGCCCGGTTCAAGAACGACAAGGTCGTCTTCGCCGTCGCCGAATAGACACCCTCACGATCGCAAAGGGGCCCCGTCCGGGGCCCCTTCCTTTTCCCTGGAATTCCACCCGGGACGGTCCTATTGTCTTGGAACCCATCCCCCCTGCCTTCTCCCACCCCATCCTGGAGGTTAATCCATGCGTCGATCCTTGAGCCTGGTGCTGCTGGGCCTGCCCCTCGCGCTCGCCCTCGGGTGCAGCGGCGGCGGCGATTCCAATGCCCCCGTCCCCGTCACTCCGTCGACGCCCAGCGCCAATACGGCGGTGTTCGACCCCACCACCAGCACGGTGCCGCTGCCGAACATCCTGGCCACGGCGACCGCCGTGGACCCGATTGCCACGGCCTGGTTCAACCCCCAGACGGGAAAAACGGTGGCTGGCGCCCGTCCCTACGGCGTGCCGATGCAGCCGGCCGAGGCCCTGGCCTACGTCGCCTACCGCGAGGTGGGCGGCCCCAACTATGGCTACCCGGATACGACCTATTCCACCCACGCCGTGTCGGGCCTGAATGCCCCGATCTACTTTGCCTTCTCGAACGCCGTGGCCACCAGCACCGTCAACCCCAGCACCGTGAAGGTGTTCCAGGTGCTGCCTGATTCCAACAACCTCACGGAGACCACGACCCTCGGCTTCCAGGATGTCTCCCTGCTGTTCAATTACACCAGCTCCCCGGCCTGCCCCAATGCGGGCCTCCAGAGCAATGGCAAAGAGGTCCTCCTCTTCCCCAAGGTGCCTCTGACCCCCGGCGCCCGCTACCTCTACGTGATCACCAACGGCGTGAAGGACGCAGCCACGGGCGGCGCCATCTCCGCCACGCCCTATTTCGAGGCCCTGAAGTCCACCGTTCCCCTCACCGGGTCCCTGGCCGGGCTCGAGCCGATCCGGGCGAATACCACCAGCGGAGGCGCCATCCTGCTCTCCGGCTACGCCAAGGTGATGGATGACCTCATCGCCAATGCCGCCGCGGACACCACCACCAAGACCGGTGCCACCGCCACGGGCATCGCCTCCCGGGCCACCATCAGCCTGATGGGCCGCTTCATCACCACCGGCGCCGGCGGCATCCGCACCCTGGCCACTGATTCCACCACCTTGAAGCCCGTGGACGCCATCCTGCGCGCCTTCGCCGCGGGCCAGTTCGGCGCCGCCAAGGCCTGGAACAACAGCATCACCATCAACGCCGTCATGCCGGCCGCCACCTACTACACCGCCCTGGGCGCCCCGTTGAGCAGCGCGCCCAACTCCCATCTCGCCACCGTCGTTCTCGGGACGTTCCATTCCGCCGATCTGCAGATCGACCCGGCCCTCGCCGCTCCGGCGAACCTTGCCGGCGTCGATGCCACCACCCTGACCGGCGGCAGCGCCACGACCCAGGGGCCCACCAATCCCTACAGCTTCAGCTCCGGCATCATGCAGGCTGTGCGCAGCAACGGCCAGCTCATCGGCTTCTACAACACGGACCGGCAGATCCCCTTCGTCTACTTCATCCCGGCCGGTGGGGCCGCCACCTACCCCACCGTGATCTTTCAGCACGGCATCACCTCCCAGAAGGAGGCCGCCGCGGCCGCCGCCGACACCATCGCCATGACCGGCAAGGCCACCATCGCCATCGACCTGCCCATGCACGGGGCGCTGGCCAGCCCGGCCAACACCATCCAAGTCGGTGATTCCGCTGCTGTCAAGCTACAGAAGGAGGCCAACTGGGGTTCGGACTTCATGTCCCTCACCTCCCTGCTGACGGGCCGCACAGATATCCAGCAGGCGGCCCTGAATCTCCACCGCCTCGAGATCCTCATGCGCACGGGCACGCCCTTCGGCACCGCCTTCGCGACCTATTCCGGCGGTGCAATCACCGGGTATCCGACGCCTGGCGCCACCGGCAACATCACCTTCGTGGGCCAGAGCCTGGGCTCCATCGTGGGCGCCTACTACCTGGCGGGCAACACCACCCTGTCCACCACCGGCTACCCCTACACCCAGACCACCCTCAACAACGACATGAAGGCCTTCCTCTCCGTGCCCGGCAGCACCCTGGCCTACCTCCTGAAGGACAGCCCGGCCTTCGGCCCCACGGTCAATTCCGGTCTCAGTGCCGCCTCCGGAGGCACGGTCGTGCCCGGCACCACGGCCTACACCCAGTTCTTCCTCGTGGCCCAGACCCTGATCGACCCCGTGGATCCCGCCTCCATGACCCTGCCCCTCGCCGCTGGCCTGCCCTCCCGTCTCTCGGGCCGCACGGCCATCCAGGAGGCCGTGGGCGATGTGGTGATTCCCAACTACACCACCCGCTACCTGGGCAATGCGCTGGGCGGCCGTGCCCTCTTCGGCGGCGACCTCGCCCCGGGCTTCGGCCAGCTCATCTACAAGGGCGACACGGCCCCGAAGGTGCCCTTCATGGCCGGGGCCACACCCACCGCCGTGAAGGCCGCCGCAGCTGCCTACACACCAGCGGCCACCGGCCCCCTGGAAGGCTACTTCCAGTTCAACCAGACGGCGATCGTCCATCAGTTCCTGCTTGGACCCAGCCTTCCAAGCACCGATCCCAACTACGCCGCCCAGGTTCAGAACACCGGGGCCGCCCAGAAACAGATGCTCTTCTTCCTGGGCGGACCCGCTGGCGCCGGTTCCGGCTTGAACATCGTCGTGGATCCCTATTCCTTCTGATCCACCCACGCATGGCCAGGGAGGGACGGTTCGCCGTCCCTCCTTTTTTGTTCACGTCCCCAATTCCGGGAAGGTCGCCAGCAATCGGCGCCGTGCTTCAAGAAGGTGCGGCACCGCCGCGTCCCGGCGGCGCAGGAAGCCCCGCACGGCCTGCAGGTCCTCCGCCAGGCGCTCCCCCAGGGGCAGCGAGAGGAAGGCCAGGAGGGCCGCCAGGAACACCAGCACCACCCCGCCCCAGCCCAGGCGCCACCCGGCGCCCGCGGCCAGGAGGAGGGTCCAGAGGGGGAATGCGACGGCCCCCGCCAGCAGCTTGATCGTGGCCGTGACGTCCTGCTCGTCCGTGGCCCGGGCCGCCACCCAGCCCACCAGGCGGTAGACCGGCCAGAAGGGGAGCGCGAAGGGCAGTACCAGGGCCGCCAGGCCCAGGCGCAGGGCCGCGCGGGGAAGCCAGTGCCGCACCTCCGCCCAGGGATAGGGATGGCCCACCTGGTCAGGGCGGACGCCCCGGGCGCGGAGCCAGGCCCGGGCATCGAGGACTTCCGCCCGGAGTCCGGCCAGCTCCTCGGGACCCCATTGGCGCAGCCGGGGGAGGATGGCCTGGACATGGCGCCGGAGGGCCTCCAGGTCTGCCCGGCTGCCCGGCGCCTCCGCCAGCAGCCAGGCCAGATCCTGGGCCAGGATCAGCAGCTCCGCCTCGGGACCGTGCAGGGTGAGGGGCAGCAGGGCCGCCCGGATCCGGCCGGTGAGTTCCAGGACGGCCGCCGGATCGGTCCCCCGGACCTGGAGGTCCTCCCAGGCGATCTCCGGCCCGAGCCGGAGCAGGGCCCCGTGGCGGAAAAGGGCCCGGTTCCCGTACACCAGCCCGGCTGGCACGAGGCGGGGCGGGACCGGGCTGGACAGGGCGATGCGCGCCGCGCCGGTCTTGAGGGGGGCCAGGTCCGCCCCGGTGTGGCTGATCCCCTCCGGGAACAGGGCCACGGAGCCGCCCTCCGCCAGGACGCGATGGACCCGGTGGAAGCTCTCCGCGATGGATTCGGCCGTGGCGCCGCCGTCCTTCGGCCGCGTCACCGGGATGGCCCGGAACAGGCCCAGAAAGGGTCGCAAGGGAACCATGCGCCAGAGGGTTGCCTTGGCCAGCCAGCCCGGGGGGGGATCCAGCAGGGCCGCGGCGGCCAGCGGATCCAGGAGGCCGTTGGGATGGTTGAGCAGGATGAGGGCCGGCCCGGGGCCGACCGCCGGCCCCTCCCGCCGCAGAGACCGGAACCAGATGCCGGCCAGGAATCGGGCCACGGACCGCGCGGGGCTCCCGCGACGGGGCATCTCAGGCCTCGGCGGGACGCCCGCGGCGGGCCCACCAGAGGGCGATGCCGCTGAGCAGGATGGCGGGGACCACCAATCCGAGAGCCCGGGCCAGGGCGTCCCCGCCGGGGGTGCCCAGGGCATGGAGGGCATCCGCCCGGCGACCCACCAGCTCGGGGCTGATGGCGTCCCCCAGGAGGTGGATGAACAAGACATTCACCGCCACGCCCGTGGCCCGGACGCTGGCCGGCAGGCTGCTCACGGTCAGGGCATTCACGGGACTGGTGTTCACGAAGAGCAGGAACATGGCCACGAAGAAGAACGCGTAGGCGGCCTGGAGGCTGCCGGTCCCGAGGGCCCAGGCCACCACCGGCGCCGCCGCCAGGAGGGTGACCCCCGAGATCACCACGCCCGCGTCCGGCCAGCGCCGCTGCCAGCGGTCCGTGAGGAAGCCGCCCAGGAGGGTGCCCAGGATGCCGGTGGCCACGGCCATGGCCCCGAAGACCACCCCCGCCCGGGCGGTGGTGACCTCGAAACGCCGCTGCAGCAGGGTGGGACCCCAGGTGCTGAGCCCGCCCATGGCGAAGGTGTAGGCCACGTAGCTGGCGGTGCAGGCCAGCCAGACCCGGTTGCGGAGGAGATGGGACAGGCGCCGCACGTAGGGCAGGGCCGCGTCCGCATCCGGGTGCCCATCCATGAGCCCCCGCTCCGGATCGGCCTGGAAGGCCATCCAGACGGCCAGAGCGAGGCCCGGCAGCCCCGCCACGAGGAAGGAGGCCCGCCAGCCCCAGGCACCCGCCACCAGTCCCCCCAGACCATAGCCGAAGGCCGAGCCCACCGGAATGGCCAGGTAGAACCAGGTGAAGGTCTTGGCGCGATCCGATTCCGGAAACCCGTCCGCCAGCATGGCGGGGCCGAGGCTGGCGTAGGCGGCCTCGCCGACGCCCACCAGGGAGCGGGTCACCAGGAGGGCCGGGTAGGAATGGACGAAAGCCGCCCCCAGCGTGGCCAGGCTCCACAGGGCCACCCCCCCCGCCACCAGCCGGGGCCGGGGGAACCGGTCCGCCAGGTACCCGAAGACGGGGGCGGCGCACATGTAGACCGCGATGAAGACGAAGGTGAGGCGTCCGAGCTGGGCATCGGACAAATGCAGCTCCCGCCCGAGGGGCTCCAGGATGGCCGCCACCACGTAGCGGTCCAGGTAGTTCACCAGGTTGATCCCGGTGAGCAGGAGCAGCAGCCTGCGGGCGGGGCTCATGGGCAGGGCGGGCGCCGGGGCGCCGGTCCTACTTCTTCTTGGGGGCCGGGGCGGCGGGCTTGGGCGCGGGCTTGGCGGGCGCGGCACCATCGGAGGCCGCATCCAGGCGCTTGGCCACTTCGGCGGTGAAGGTCTTCAGCCAGGTCTCATCGGCCCAGGAGAACACCTGCACGGCCTGGTCCGAGAAGATCACCTGGAGGTGCTGCTCCTTGGCGAGCTGCTCCACGATGGGCTTGGCCATGAGGGTGATCTGTTCGCCCACCTTCTTCTCGACCTTCTGGTACTCGGCCTGGCTGTCCTCCTGCATCTTCTTGGCGTCGAACTCCAGGTCGCGGTACTTCTTCTGGAGTTCCTCCCGCTTGGCGGGGTCGATGCTGGGGGAGTTGATCTGCTGCTGCAGGGTCTGGATCTCGGCGCCCTTGGTCTGGAGCTTCTCCTGGAGGTTCTTGCCGGTGATCTCCAGCTCGGAGAACACGGCCGCGGCCTTCTTCGAGGAGCGGACCAGCTGGTTGATGCTGAAGAAGGCGAACCGGGTGGCGCCAGCTTCCTGGGCCACGGCGGGCAGACAGAGCACGGCGGCCGCAAGGGGGACGATCAGACGACGCATGGGGGTATCTCCAGGGGAAAGGGGAATTCTAGCGCGGGGGGACTTCCCCATGAAGCTCAGAAAGTCGTGCCGATGGAGAACTGGAAGTCGTTCTGGCCATCGGGATCGAAGGGGTACGGGTTCAGTTTGCGGGACCAGATCAGGCGCAGGGGCGCGGGACTGATGGGCAGGAAGAACCGGAACTCGATGCCCGTGGATCGGCGGAGGGCCTCGGAAAAGACCTTGGTGCCCGGGGCCCAGGCGTTGCCCATGTCATAGAAGGCCACCAGCCGGAACTGCTCGGCGATCTTGAACTGGTACTCGAAGTTCGCGATGAACTGCTTGTTGCCGCCCACCACCACGGGGTTGCCGAAGGTGTCCAGAAGGACACTGCCCACCTGGCCGTAGCGGTAACCGCGGATGCTGTTCTCTCCGCCGGGCCGATACATGTTGTAGATGGGGAGATCCTCCGTGCCCAGGTTCTGGAGGTAGCCGTAGCTGGCGTTCATGCCGAAGATATGGCGGTCGGCCACGTTGGCGAACTTGGCGAAATCCCAGGTCGCCCGGAGGAAGGGGCGGTCCCCGCCGAACTGCCACCCGCCGTATTCCAGGCTGAAGGCCAGCTTGGTGCCGGCCGTCGGCTTGAACTGGTGGTTGACGGTGCTGTAGGCGATGCTCTGGCTGAAGGTGGAGGTGAGCTGGTTGCTCATGTCCCGGAAGTAGTAGTTCTGGCCGCCCTCGATGCGGATGAGGGAGAAGCTGTAGCCCGCCGAGTAGGTGGTGAAGAAGGCCCAGGGCTTGTCCGACAGCCAGTTGCTCAGCCGGGCGCCCACCGAGACCCCCAGGCTCCGGGTGAACTGCTTGTAGGCGTTGGCCACGCCCACGCGGGAGGCGTCGTAGTCCGCGGTCCCGTTGGACACGGACGTGGAGAAGGAATAGGGCAGGTCGAACACGAAGGGCTCGGTGAAGCCCACCGAGACGCTCCTTGAGAACTTGCCGCCGTTGTAGCTGACCGACAGCGTCTCGCCGCCGCCGCCCAGGTTCTGGGTCGAGAAGCTCACGCCCAGGGAGAACCCGAACAGGGAACCGTAGCCCCCCTGGAAGAGCAACTGGTTGACTCCGGCCTCCTCGCCGCGCACGACGATGTCCACCTGCGGCTTGTCCGGCACCAGGTCCACCTTGGGCTCGGAGGTCTTCACGTCGAAGTAGCTCAGCTGGCTGATGGACAGCAGCGAATCCTTGAAGATGTTGGTCCGGAAGGGATCCCCCTCCCGCAGGAGCATGCTGCGGCGGAGCACCTTATCCTTGGTGTTGGTGTTCCCCTCGAACTCGATGCGGCGAACAGTGTAGGGCTCGCCCTCGTCCAGCTTGAGGGTGGTGTCCACGAACTTCAGGCCCTTCTCCTCGCGGATGTCGAACTTCTTCTCCGCATGGAAGAGGATGTAGGCCTGGTCGCTGTAGCCCTCCTTCAGCTTGTCCACGGTCTGGTTCACCGCGTCCAGGTCGAAGGGAACGGGCTTGTCGCCGGGCTTGGGCTCGCCAAGGCTGGGTTTGATGTTGAAGAACTTCCGGAGGAAGGACTTGTTGTCCCGCTTCACCTCCGCGTACTTCATCCGGTAGTAGTCGGGGCGGAAGAGTTTCCCTCCCTCCTCCTTGAAGGTGCCCTCGTAGTACTTCTCGCCCTCCATGACGGGGATGGTGAGCGTGGCCCGCAGATCGTACTTCGGGGACTTCGCCTCCTTGATCCGCTTCTCGTTCTTCTTCTTCTGCCGGGCGCTGGTGTGGTCCTCCACCTCGATGGTGGGCTTCCCGACGAAGACATCCTTGTACCCGAGCTTCCAGTAGGCCTTCTTGACGTTCTCCAGATCCTCGTCGAGGTTCTTGTCCACGAGGAGATCGTGGGTCGTCATCCAGCTGAACAGCCAGTGCTGCCGGGTCTTCTTCATCACCCCCTTGAGCTGGGAGCTGCTGAAGACCTTGTTGCCACGGAACTTGACGGTGTAGATGCGGGCCTTGCCGCCCTCCTTGATGTCGAAGACCAGGCGGGCGACGCCGGGGCCCATCGGCTCGAGGGAGACATCCACCACCGGGTTGCGGAAACCCTTCTCCCCCGCCATGTCCACGATCTGGTTCTTGATCTTCCGCGCCGCGTCGGGATCGTAGACCGTGTCGGGATTGATGCCGAGCTTCTTCTCCTTGATCTTGTCCTTGATCGAGGTGATGCCGATCTCGGTCCCGCCCCGGTAGTCGATCTCCTTGATCAGGGGGCGTTCCTTGATGCGGATCACCAGCTTCTTGCCGCCCTCGGCGTCCGCGAGCTCGATCTTGATGTCATCGAAGGAGCCCGTCTTCCAGAGCTTCTCCAGCACCGCCGAGAAGTCCACGTCCCGGGCATCCTCGCCCACCTTCAGGCCCGACTTGAAGATCACCGTCTCCGGCGTCTGCTTCTGGGCGCCCACCACCTCGATCTTGACGATGGGCTCGAGATCCTGGGCAGCCAGGGGGAGGGAGAATCCCGCCACCAGGAGGAGGGGCAGCAAGCCCCCCTGCCACCGGGGCCGGACCCGGTTCCGGGCGCTGTTCCGCTGTGTCATTCAGGCACTCCGACCAGATGGGCTTCCTGGCCAGGGGCCACGGTTCCGGGATCAGACAGGGTGGGGACCAGCCGGTCCTCCACCAGATCGAAATTCACCACGCCTGCAGGCACGGACTCCTGACCCACCATCAGCTCGGCCAGGGGATCCTCCACCAGCTTCTGGATGGCCCGCCGCAGGGGGCGGGCGCCGTAGGCGCGGTCGCGGAGGGTGGTCTTCACGAGGTGGTCGCAGGCCGCGTCCGTGAGGGTCACGGTCAGCTTGTGCTTCAGCAGGGTGACGTTAAGGTCCTCCACCAGCAGGCGGACGATCTTGCGCAGCTCGTCGTCCCCGAGCCGGTTGAACACGACGATCTCGTCGATGCGGTTCAGGAACTCGGGGGGGAAGGTCCGCTTGAGGACCTTCATGGCGTCCCCGGCCTTGGCATCGGGACGGCCGTCCTGCTCGACGAAGCCGAGGTTCTTCTCCGACAGCAGCTCCCGGCTGCCCACATTGGACGTCATGATGATGATGGTGTTCTTGAAGTCCACCAGGTTCCCGAAGGCGTCCGAAGCCTGACCGTCGTCAAAGATCTGCAGCAGGATGTTGATCAGGTCGGGATGGGCCTTCTCGATCTCGTCGAAGAGCAGGACGCAGTACGGGTTCCGCCGGATGCGGTCCGTGAGCATGCCGCCCTCCTCGTAGCCCACGTACCCCGGAGGGGCCCCGAGCAGCTTGGAGACCTCGTGCTTCTCCATGTACTCGGACATGTCGAAGCGGATCATCTTCTTGGGGTCGCCGAAGAGGAAGGCGGCCAGGGTCTTCGCCAGCTCGGTCTTGCCCACGCCCGTGGGGCCCAGGAAGAGGAAGGAACCCATGGGCCGGTTGGGGTTCTTGAGGCCCGTCCGGGCCCGACGCACGGCGCGCGCGACCGCGCTCACGGCCTCGGGCTGGCCGATGACGCGCTCGTTCAGCCGGGCCTCCATGTTCACCAGGTTGGCCTTCTCGTCGCCCTTCAGGGCCGTCACGGGAATGCCCGTCCAGCTGGCCACCACCTCCTCGATGTCCTGCTCGACCACCTCGGGGAAGCGGGCGTAGTCCTCGTCCGTCAGCTCCGTTCGGTCCTTCTGGATCTCCTCGCGGAGCTGCAGCTCCTTCTGGCGCAGGAGGACGGCCTTCTCGAAGTCCCGGCTGAGCACCGCCTCGTTCATCTCGTTGATGACCCGGTGGAGCTCCTCCTCCAGGTGCTGCGTCTCCCCTCCCGCCCCGCCGGGACCCACGCGGAGCTTCACCCGGGCGCCGGCCTCGTCCAGCAGGTCGATGGCCTTGTCGGGCAGGAAGCGGTCCGTGATGTAGCGGTTGGAGAGGTAGACTGAGGCCTCCATGGTCTTGGGGGCGTACTTCACCCGGTGGAACAGCTCGTAGCGGCTGCGGATGCCCTCCAAGATCCGGAGGCTCTCCGCCTCGTCGGGCGGGTTCACGGTCACCGGCTGGAAGCGGCGGACCAGGCTCCGGTCCTTGTCGATGTACTTGGCGTACTCCTTGTGCGTCGTCGCGCCGATGCACTGGATCTCGCCCCGGCTGAGCGCCGGCTTCAGGATGTTGGCGGCGTCCAGGCTGCCTTCGGCGGCGCCCGTGCCGATGAGGCTGTGGATCTCGTCGATGAAGAGCACGACGGAGGGATCCTTGCTGGCCTCGGCGATGATGGACTTCAGCCGCTCCTCGAACTGGCCGCGGTACTTGGTGCCCGCCACCACGAGGCTGAGGTCCAGGGCGTAGATGCGCTTGTCCTGGAGGCTGGGAGGCACCAGCCCCTCGTGGATCTTCTGGGCCAGGCCCTCCACGATGGCCGTCTTGCCCACGCCCGCCTCGCCCAAGAGGATCGGGTTGTTCTTCCGGCGGCGGCTCAGGATCTGGACGATCCGCTCCACCTCCTGGTCCCGGCCGATGAGGTTGTCGAAGATGCCCCGCTCCGCCATCTCGGAGAGGTTCCGGGCGAACTCGGAGAGCAGCGGGTGCTCCTTCTTCTTCTTGGCGATCTTCTCTTCCTTCGTGCTCTCCAGCAGGATCTCCTTGGCCGCGATCAGGTCGGCCCCGGACTCCCGAAGCAGCCGGCCGGCCAGGCAGGTCTCCTCCTTGAGCATGCCCAGCAGCAGATGCTCGGCCCCCACGTGCTTGTGGTTGAGCTTGGCGCTCTCGGCCGTGGCGTGCTGGAGGATGCGCTTGACCTCCTCCTCCATGGGGATGTCGATGCTGGTGCTGCTGGGGGTGATCTTCTTGTCCTTGGGGGTGAGGGCCGCCACCAGCCGCTCCCGCAGGGAACTGACCTGGACGCCCATCCGCTCCAGCAGCTGGGTGCTGGTCTTCTCCGACTCCCGGAGGAGTCCCAGGAGCAGGTGTCCGCTCTGGATGCTTTCCGCCCCGAACTGGCTCGCCTCGTAGCGGGCGAAGAACATCACGCGGCGTGCTTTTTCGGTGAACTTCTCGAACACGGGACACCCTTCCGGGTCATTAACGGCTCCGGAGCCAGGATGGTCCAGGCCGGTCCAACAGGGTAGCGCCATACCGCCCCCTTGTCCCGCCCGGTTTGGGATGGGAATAACCCGCCCGCGCCGCTATCCTGGTGGGTCGGGAGGACGACTATGAGCCAGGCGAGGATCAATCTGGCGATCCTGGGCCTCCAGTGGGGCGACGAGGGCAAGGGCAAGGTCGTGGACCTGCTCAGTCCCCGTTTCAAGCAGGTCGTCCGGTTCCAGGGCGGCAACAACGCCGGCCACACCGTGGTGGTGGACGGCCAGAGCATCGCCCTGCACCAGGTGCCCAGCGGCGCCCTCCATCCCGGCTGCTTCCTGGTGGTCGGCAACGGCGTGGTCCTGAACCTGGAGGTCTTCCAGCAGGAGCTCGACCGCCTCAAGGCCCGGGGCTTCGACCTCGCCGGCCGCCTGCTCCTGTCCGACAAGGCCCACCTCATCCTGCCCCACCACATCGCCCTGGACCTCTGGCGGGAGGCCCGCGCCGACAAGCTGGGATCCAAGATCGGCACCACCGGCCGCGGCATCGGGCCCGCCTACGAGATGAAGGCCTCGCGCATGGGCATCCGCCTGGGCGACCTCCGCCACCCGGAGGTCCTGGCCGACCGCATCCGCCCCGGCTACGAGGAAGTGCGCCTGCGTCTCGGCGACAGCGAAGGGCTCCCCACCCTCCAGGCCATCGTGGACGGCGCCCTGAAGACCGCCGAGCCCTTCCTGCCCTTCATCGGGGACGCCCAGGGCCACCTGCTCGCCGCGTGGGAGCGGGGGGACAGCATCCTCTTCGAGGGCGCCCAGGCCACCCTGCTCGACATCGACCATGGCACCTACCCCTACGTCACCTCCAGCAGCTGCAGCCTGGGGGGTCTCTTCACGGGCACCGGCCTGCCCCCCAAGGCCCTGGACAAGGTGCTGGGCATCGCCAAGGCCTACACCACCCGCGTCGGCGCCGGCCCCTTCCCCGCGGAGCTGCTGGACGCCACCGGCGACCGCCTGCGCGAGGCCGGCCGCGAGTTCGGCACCACCACCGGACGCCCCCGGCGCTGCGGCTGGTTCGACGCCCCCATCACCGCCCACGCCTGCCGCACCAACGGCGTGGACGGCCTGGCCATCATGAAGCTGGACGTCCTCGACGGCCTGGACGAGGTGGGCCTCGTGGTGGGCTACCGCACGGGCGAGGGGGGCGTCTCCACCCGCCTGCCCAGCTGCGCCGCCGAGTGGGCGGCCCTGAAGCCGGAAATCCGGCGGTTCAAGGGCTGGACCAGCACCCGCGGCTTCACCGACCACCGGCAACTCCCCGCCGAGGCCCAGGCCTACCTGGAAGCCCTGGCCGAGATCGTCGAGGTCCCCGTCGCCTACCTCAGCACCGGCCCGGACCGCACCGAGGGCTGCCTCTACCCCGGAACCTTCCTGGAACCGCTGCTGGGTTGACCCCGCGCCCGTTCACAGGCACACTGATCCTCCTGCCCATCCGGGTACCGCACGGTTGCGTGCACCGCGCGCTCGAGGGTTCGCGGCCCCGGATCCACCGGCAAGGGCCCATAGCTCAGTCGGTAGAGCAGCGGCCTTTTAAGCCGTTGGTCGCGCGTTCGAGTCGCGCTGGGCCCACCAAGTTCCACCCCATGGGGCTATCGTCTAGGGGTCAGGACACCGCCCTTTCACGGCGGTAACACGGGTTCAAATCCCGTTAGCCCTACCAGCAAAAGAGCCTAGAGAAATCTAGGCTCTTTTGTATATATCCGACTCAAAAACCTGCGGATATTTTGAACACTCCCAAAAGCGCTCCCAAGAGAGAAATTAATCAGCGCATTTCAGAGAGCGGCAAGCTCATGAAGCCTGTCCACCAGTCGGGCGAGCTGGGGTAGGATCGCTGACCGCAGTTGCATGTCCTCCTCGTCTCCGATAGTGAAATGCGACCCATCTATGCCGTTTGGCTGGTTGAGCATATCCGTTGCAACCCGCCATTACCCTGTGCCGTCCAGGAGGCTCCGGACTTTCTTGAGCAGCTCGAAGGGGCTGATGGGCTTGGCAACAACCGGGACCCCTTCTCCGAAGGTCCCCTTCCGGTTGATAAAGTCGGCGGTATAGCCGCTGATCAGGAGGATCTTGGCGCCTGGGTCCTGGGCCCTGACGGCATCGTGGACTTCCTTGCCGCTCAGCTTGGGCATGATGACGTCCAGGATCAGCAGGTCGATCTCCTTCGCGTGCAGCCTGTACTGTTCCAAGGCATCCTTGCCATCCACCGCTTCGATGACGCGATAACCGAAGTCTTTGAGGACCGTCGCGGTCAGGAGCCGGACATCCGGATCGTCCTCGGCGAGAAGAAGGGTCTCCGTGCCTCCGGGTGGCGGCTCGCTCGTCCCGGCAGACGCTTTCTCCGCCTCCAGCGCGATGAGAGGAAGGAGGATCTTGAATGTGGTTCCCTTTCCCGGCTCGCTGTAGACGCTGATGTTTCCCTCGTGCTGCTTGACGATCCCGTACACCATCGCGAGGCCGAGGCCGGTGCCCTTCCCCTTTTCCTTGGTCGTGAAGAAGGGTTCGAAGATCTTCCCCTGGGTCGCCTCGTCCATGCCGATGCCCGTGTCAGACACGGTGACCAGGGCATGCCCCCCTGGCCTGCCGTAGCCATGGGCATCGGTGAAGTCCTTCCCAAGCACCTTCATCTCGGTGGCGATGGATAGCTCGCCACCCTCCGGCATGGCGTCCCGCGCGTTGGTGACCAGGTTCATGAGCACCTGTTCAAGCTGGCCGGCGTCGGCCATCACGATCAGGCTCTGCTCCGCCATCCGCGTGGTGAATTCGATGTCCTCGCCGATGAGGCGCCCGAGCAACTTCTCGATGTTCTTGACGATGGCATTGAGGTCGACCGGCTTGGGCTGGAGGACCTGCTTCCGACTGAAGGCCAGCAGGCTTTGGGTCAGATGGGCAGCCCGGTCCGAGGAGGCGAGGATGTGGTCGATGAGCGGTTGCTGAGGGTCATCCGGCTTCATCTTCATCTTCGCGAGGTTGCTGAACCCGATGATGGCCGTGAGGATGTTGTTGAAATCGTGGGCCACGCCGCCCGCAAGCTGGCCGATGGCCTCCATTTTCTGAGCCTGCCTCAGCTGTTCCTCCAGCCTTTGCTTCTCGGTGATGTCGCGTCCGACCGCGGACGCAGCGACCACCTGGCCTTGAGAACCATAGACAGGCGAAATGGTGAGGGACATATGGATCTGCTGGCCATCTTTTCGCTGCCGCACGGATTCATAATGTTCGATATGTTCTCCGGACTTGATCCTGTCAAGGATTTCCGGAATTTCATCTTCGCGCCCAGCCGGAACCAAGATTGAGATAGATTTGCCGACAACCTCACCTTGGGCGTAGCCGTAGATTCTTTCGGCTCCTTGGTTCCAGCTTGTGATGATGCCATCCAGGGTTTTACCCACGATGGCGTCATCGGATGACGCCACGATCGCGGCAAGCTGGCCAAGGGTCTCTTCGGCCCTCTGGTGTTCAAGGCGGATGCGGAGGACCGTGATGCCGAACGCCAGATCACCTGAGAGTTCCTCCAGAAGCCTTATTTCCTCTGTGGTAAAGGCATGGCTCTCCGAGGAATAAATCATAAAAATGCCGAACACTTCCCCGCTTTTCTCTTTGAGAGGCAAGGCGATGCTGGAACGATAGCCGCGCCGTGAGGCGCTTTCCCGCCACGGAGCCATTTGAGGATCAGTGGCAATATCCTGAACACAAATGGTTTCGCCGCGCCGGACGGCCTTCCCGGTGGGACCCTGTCCTCGTTCCACATCATCTGCCCAGGTAAGCTGGGCGTTTGCGATATACCCGCTATCGAACCCCGCCCACGCGACAGGGCGCACGGTTTTGGCGTCATCGTGCTCGACATACCCCACCCAGGCCATGCGGTAGCCGGCCTTGTCACAAACGATGTGGCAGATGTCGTTGAGCAGGCTCTGTTCGTTCTCGGCCCGTACCAAAATCTGGTTGCAGTCACTGACAGCCCGCAACTCCCGGTACAGTCGATGAAGCGCGTCTTCATCGCGCTTCCGCTCGGTGAGGTCATAGGTCAGGCCGACGAATCCGTTGATCTTTCCGCTCTCAGCTCGCAATGCGGTCACGGACAGAAGCACCGGCACGCGTGTCCCGTCCTTCCGTATGAAGGTCCACTCGTGTTCTTCGGGAAGGTCGCGCCGGGGGCGCGCCGCAAACACGCCGAATCCCGGCGAGATCGGTTCGCCCAGCTCCTCGGACAGATGGAGGGCATACTGCGCGACCTCTTCTGGATCGTGCCAGTACGCAGGTGTCTGTTTGCCGATCACTTCGTCGGCCGTGTAACCCAACATCCGCTCTGCCGCATGATTGAAGCTGGTGACCATCCCATCCGGAGCCGTGGAGATGATGCCGTAGGCCGCGTTGTCCAAGATGGTGCGCTGGAAAAGGTTGAGCTGGTGGAGTTCGAATTCCGCCAGCTTGCGGTCCGTGATGTCTTTCCCGAATATTGAAACCGCCAGAACCTTGTTCTCCCGCTTGATCGGGTTGAAGGCAAGCTCGAGGACGACTTCACCCGAAACTGAATATTCCTGCCGGAAAGAACCATCTTTGAAGACACGACTATAGAAGGGTGGCCACCGGGAAGCGCGATCTGGAGGAAGCAACAACTCAGCCGTATCGCCGAGGTGGGGTTCCTTGCCGTAGGACCTGCGAATGTACTCCGCAAAGGAGGAGTTGAAGCTCAATAACCGCCCCTCAAGATCTACGGACCAGATCAGGTCGGTTGTGCTTTCAATCAACACCCGGAAACGTTCTTCACTGACCTGCAAAGAGGTGAATCGTTCCCTGAGGAGTTCAAAGGTCTTGATGAGGGAAAGTTGGAGAGAGGCGAGTTCCCCGAAGAAAATGGATTTCGAGGGTTCGACCTGGTCCATGGCTCCGGAGCTAACAATCTCCGCGAGACCCTGGATCTCCTGGAGAGGTCGCAGAACCAGCAGCCACAACAAGAGAAACAGGCTTGCGGTCAGAAGCAGATCCAGGCTGATCAAGGAAATTAACGTATTTTTGAGGACTCGGCGCAATTCTGCTTCCAGGTAACGGGTCGTGAATACCACGTGAACCTGGCCAATGGTCCTTCCCGCAAAGGTCACCGGTTGTTCGGCCTTGATCAATCCCTTAGCCAGAGCGCTTCCGGGAGGCGGAGGGGGGACGGATCCGGTTTGCACGGTCCCGTCGGGTTTCCTGAATCGGCCGACGGTTTCTGAGCGGCCTGTTTGAATCTGGATCCGGACTTCCTGGATGACAGGTCTCTCCATGAGGTTGTCGAGAATCCGAGCAACTTGTTGCTCATCCAGGTACCACACAGGCAAGGTGAGGCTGGTAGCAAGCTCGTTTGCGGTCGTGGAGAGTTCCTTCTCCAATGTCGCCATTTTCTCCTTGGATTCCCCGCGGTAGGCCAAGTAGGCGGACCCTCCCAGGGACAGGGTCACAAGGAGCACCAGAATGCCGATAACGATGACAAGGACCGAGGCTTTATCCGGCCGCAAGGGAGCAAGCCTGGACTTCGCAAGGGTGGCCTTTTCGGGGTTCAACCTCCAACCTCCACGGCTCCTCGTCCGGGGTTCATTGGGACCATGAACACCGCTCAATCGATCAATTGATTGGCGCGCCAGGATACCACCTACTACTAAAGGCCCGCCGGCCGTACCTTTACCCCGAGGGTAGTCTCTAACCAGAGCCGGGCCTCCGGTTCTGGACCGGATTGTTTACCCGGGGCGCCGGGTCTTGAGAAGATCATCCATGGATGGTGCGGCATGAACGGTCATCCAACAATATCCATCCGGCAAGGTGGCATCTCTGATTGGGGCTTGGGAAAGGTGAGGGTTCACGCCGCTCTCCTGGCCTTGTCGTTGTCCATGTCCACACTGGTCGGCCAGCCCTGGGATGGCCCGTCCAGGGGGCCCCAGGCCCAACCCGCAAAGGTCGTTGTGTTCCTGGCCTCCGATTCCAAGAATGGTGGGGTCACGGGCGTTTACCGGGGATTCGAAGAAGCCGCGGCAAGGCTTGGCTGGAGGGCGATTTTCCTGGATGGCAGAGGGCTGAAGGCGAGGCAAGCGGAGCTTCTCAGCCAAGCCATCAAAAGTCATCCTGACGGAATTGTTTTCGGAGGAGTTGATGCCACCGATTTTAAAACACAGGTGGATGACGCAAAACAACATAAAATTGTGATGGTTGGTTGGCACGCAGCCAGGAATCCCGGACCTTCCAGAGAGTTGTTTGTGAATGTCGCAACCAGCACAGAAGCTGTCGCAAAATTAGCAGTAAATTTCATCATAAGGAATGCGAAAGAACAAAAACGATCCATTGGAGTCGTGATATTCACCGACAACAGGTTTTCTGTTGCACGGGCCAAAACGATTGCAATGGTTAAAGAGATTGAAAAAAACAAGAGGACTATTAATTGCAGGGTACTTTCAGTTGAGAACATACCCATCACAGAGGCGGGTCACCTGATTCCTGAAATCGTACCCAAGTTAATGAAACAGTATGGTTATTCGTGGACTTATTGTATGGCTATTAATGACGTATATTTTGACAATATGAATTTCCCGCTTGTTTTTGCGAATCGGACCGACATCATCAACGTATCCGCTGGGGATGGTTCCAGCATGGCCCTTTCCCGGATCCGTTCCGGGTTATCGCAGCAGGCAGCAACCGTGGCGGAACCGCTTAGAATGCAAGGCTTCCAACTTGCGGATGAATTGAATCGTGCATTTGCCGGGACTGCTCCAAGTGGATACATGTCGAAACCAATTCTTGTCACAGCAACGGTATTGAAGGCCATCGGTGAAGGAGGCATCGACTCAAATCTTGGATTTGAGGCTACGTACTCCAGGATTTGGGCGGGGAATTAATCAACCACCATTGGTTCAATGGGATCAGTCCTCTGCATCAATTAGTCGGTGCTGAAAAAACCCGAACTGGCGATCAGGCTGCCGCGAGGGTCTGCTGATCCGGCACATACAGACGACCAAGTTCCTGCGTCAGGTCGTCCCACGGGACCACTGTCGCCAGCCGCACCAACTCGTGGCTCGGGTCCAGCGCCAGGTCCAACCTCCACCCGATCACAGGCTGGTCACTCGTCGTTTGCCCCGGTTATGGCTTCATTCGTACACCAGAAAATCGGGGGTCTCCCCTACCTTCCCGGTGTACCAGATAGAACCAAGGTTCCTTTAAATCATTGCCAATTTTATATCTACGACTTGTTCATGGCCGACGAAATAGATGGCGGGATTACGGGCATCTGCACTCGGGAAATGCTCATCGGTCATCTAAAAAAGGAGAAGCTCGGGATTGGGATTGCTCCCGAAAGGGTGGTCTTCGAGGCGCAAGGCATTCGCAAGAAAGGCCCAGAGCGCTCCAGCTCCGGGGGTATTGGGAGGCATGGATCCGTCCGGATTCTGAGGTCCTGCACTTCCGCAATGCACGTACTTCCCGATGATGGTGGCCGTGCCTCCAGGTTCGTGATCAGAGGTGCTGACCGAGCGAGAAAATTCGCCAAACAGGGCCACCACCACGTTCCGGTTGGGCAGGGTGGAGATGCGCTCCAGGAAGACCTGAAGAGGCGGTATGAGCTGGGACATGATTTTCCGGTCCAAGGCGCCGTCAAGTGAATGGTGCGTGTCGAACTGGCGATCCGGTCTTCCCGAGTAGGCCGGCTGGGAAAAGACAACGCTGGTACCTCCGCGCACGAGCATCTCCGTGGCGAGGAAGGTCGATGGGGTGTCGGCGATTTCGCGAATTCCCTGAGCTGATCCGTATGCCGCTGCGGCTTCCTTCGGATCGAATGCAGGGGTTCTCTCCAACTGTGCTCCCAGGGAACGGACGTCCGTCACGCGGGTGAAGGCCGCTCCACCCTCGGCCGGGGAATCCAACGAAACGCCCACAGGGAACCCCAGGGAATTGACCACGGCGCACCGGATCGGCGCTTTCGTCGTCATGGCGCCTGCGAGCAACAGCAAGTTGCTGCGATTGCCTGTCTGGAGTACCGCCGCGCGGGCAAGGTCGTGTTGGTAGTGTCCGTGCTGAAAATTGACGGCGGCCATATGGGAAAGAGCCGTTGATGGAAGGCTCCCGAAGGTGGCTGCATCCACAACCAATCCACGGCCCAGGTGTTTCACATTGTCAGGCCTCACGCCAAAGCTTCCCTTTTCGAGGAAGGAACCTGCACTGTTGAAGAGCCCAGAAGGCCCTCCGTTCAGGAAGAACACCACAAGGGCGGGTGCCTCATAGGGCGGTCGAGGATCGTCCGTCCGGGACTCGCCCGCAGGCAGCATGGCTGCACTTGCCCATGCGGCGCCCGCCTTCAGCATGGTTCGGCGCGTGTATATGGATTGCGACATGGACCCTCCGGGCACGAGGAAACCCCTCGACGCCGGTAAGTGTGGGTTGTCCGGATATAGCAGTTATGACATTCTTCGTCGAAGATCGGACACGTCATGGTTCGCGCCGGAAACAGCGAGGCTCACCCACAGGCACCAAGGCCCGTGGTTGCGATGGCCAGGGATTACCCGGACGGATCGGTTATCGAGCCCCATTCCCACCCTCGAGGGCAGCTCCTGTATGCAGCGACAGGGCTGATGCACGTATCGACTGGAACCGCGGGATGGATTGTTCCACCGTTCCGCGCGGTATGGATCCCACCGGGAGTCAGGCACCAGGTCTCCATGAAAGGTCCCGTTCAAATGAGGACCCTATACCTCTTGCCCGGCGCATCCGTCGGGATTCCAGAGGAATGCACTGTGGTCGAAGTTTCGCTGCTGCTCCGCGAACTCATTCTTGGTGCGGTCGATGAATCCCTCGATGACGATCCGCAGGGACGCGGCGGCCTGATCATGGGTTTGATCCTCCTTGAAATCCCCCGGGCCTCCCGGGTTCCACTGCGAATTCCCATGCCTTCAGATCCCAGGCTTGTGCGGCTCTGTGGCGCGCTTCTTGACCGGCCCAATAAGAAGGAGAGCTTCGAAGGGTTGGCCAGGCGCACCGGCGCCAGCAGCCGCACCCTGGCGAGGTTGTTCCAGCAGGACCTTGGCATGAGCTTCGTCGCCTGGCGACAGCAGGTGTTGCTCTCAGAGGCGGTCGTTCTTCTCGCTTCCGGGAAAACGGTCAAGGAAGTCGCCAGCACCCTTGGCTATCAGAGCCCGAGCGCATTCACGGCCATGTTTCGCCAGAATTTGGGAAAGGCTCCAGAAGCCTTTTTGAAATCGCGTGGATGAGGCCGCCCTCGCTGACGTTGGAACGCTGCACGTTGTTGAAGGCGAGCCGGATTCTCCAGGGCTGGGTCACACCCCGGTTCTCAAAAGGAGGGGCCGAGGCAACGCTCGGAAGACCCTGCCCAGGAGGCATGAAGCTCAGAAGGTCTGCTTGAGGACGAGGGCCAGGTGGTGGCCGGCGACGGCGTAGCCGTTCAGGGTGTAGTAGGCCGGATCGGCGGTGGTCCAGGTCTCCGCGAGGCCGAGGCTCAGCCCCGGGCGGAGGCTGCGGTCCACGGACAGCTTGAAATCCGTGTAGGAGAAGCGGCTGTTCGGAAGGCCCGAATCGGGGTTCACGCCCCGCGCCTGCTTGCGCCCCAGGTGCGCGCCCAGGGTCCAGGCGCCCAGGGGCTGCGACCCATTGAGGTCCAGGTACCAGGACCCTTGTGAATCCGGCGTGCCGAAGGCCTTCGTGAGGGCGTAGTTGATGCGGCCGCTGACCCGCTTCCAGCCCAGGTAGACGAAGGCCTCGGTCGTGTGCGGCTCCGCCACGGGGGGCGACTGCTGCACGTACCGGCCCGGGAACTGCAGACGCAGCAGGCCCGCCTTCCAGAACCAGTCCCGGGCGAAGCCATGACGGTAGCCCAGGAGGCCGTCCACCTCCACGCTCACGCTGTCGCCGGGATAGACCTGATCGATCCAGTTGATGCTGGTGGCATCCAGGTCCGCGTAGAACCCCTCGGCCCGGCCCAGTTCCAGCTCCGCGCCCACCGAGGGCTGGCCGACGCTCTGGGCCAGGCCCCGGCCCACATAGTTGCTCATGAGCTCCACATAACCGCCGAGGGGCACCAGCGGCGGCGGCGGCGCCTGGGCGGAGGCCATTCCCTGCAATACGAAAGGGAGGGCCAAGGCGAGGGGCCTGGGGAGGAACCAGCTTCGGGAGGAACCCCTCGGTGGCGCGGAAGGCCTTTCCTGGACCGCCGGTCCCCACCCCGGCTTCCGCGCGTGGCACGGGGCAGCCTTCATCGCGCCCCCTCCGAAGGGTTCTTCACGCGCGAGTAGGTGTTGATCCAGTTCGTTTCCCAGGTCTTCCCGCCATCCTCCGAGAACGCCTGTTCGGACTGGGCCGTGTCAGGTGATCGCGGGAAGATCGAGAAACGGACCCAGATCGCCTTCCCATTGATCAGTTCCTGATCGTAGAAATCGCCCCGACCCTGCTTGAATTCACCCACCGCCGCCGGGGAGCTCAGGACCCCCACCTTGCTCGTGGCGAAGGTGAGGCTCCACTGGTGCGTCCGGGGGTTGAACAGCCGCAGGGCGATCAGTTCGAGGGGGCCCGAAGGTCCCTTGGTTCGCAGCTCCGTCAGGTTCGCCCGTCCCCCCCACACCTTGTCCACAACGGACACACCGTCCATCTGGATCCAGACATGAGACCCGCTCAGGGGGTGCACGAGGCGGGAGGCGTGCTCCCGCCAGGTCCCGAAGGCGAAATCGAAATCATGCTGGCCGGGTTCTTCCTTGCCTGGACTCAGCGCTGCGCTGGCGCGGCCGGTATCCGCTTCCCGGGTCAACAGGGCGATGAAGTTCGCCTCCCAGGTCTTCCCGCCGTCCTCCGAGAAGGCCTGCTCGAAGCGGTGGGAATCCGGGGTGATGTCAGACCAGGTCTGCCGGACCTGGATGGCTCGGCCCCGGAAGAGTTCCTGATCATAGAATTCACCGCGCCCGTTCCTGAACGATCCGATGGAGGGCTGATCCATCTGGCTATCGCTGCTGTTGGCGAAGTTGAGGCTCCATTGGCGCGATCGGGGGTTGTACAGGAACAGGGTCAGTCCCTCGAAGGGGCCCGCGGGTCCGTCGGCCTCGATCTCCTCGATCTGGGCCTTGCCGCCCCAGATTTTCCGGATGACGACCGTGCCTTCCAGCTTCGTCCAGGAACTCGAGCCGGAGAGGGGATGCTGCAGGCGTGAGATCCGGGTTTTCCACGTGCCGAGATTGAAATCGAAGTCGTGGGACCCGTCCCGTTCGGCCTTCGCCACGGGCGGAGGAGGGGTGGAGTGCGAACGGGCGGGCACCGTCGGCAGGAAACAGGCCGACAGGCAGAGCAGGCATCGGGATGCGGCGCGTCCAAGGACATTCATTTCAGCCTCCAGGCAGGGGCGTGCAGGGCTCAGGAATCGGGGACGGAACGGACGGAAAGGAAAGCGGATCGCGGCGTGGGCGCGACGACCCGCCCGCGGCCCCGGCTCAAGGCGGGGGATGGAAGGAAAGGGCCCCGCCGGTCCGCTCACGTCACGCGCCTCCACAGGAACAGGCACCAGCCCGTGGGGCCCAGTCTGGGGAATTTCGGCTTGGTCGAAAGGTCCATTCAGAACCGATGGGCAAGACCCATCTGAAACGCGGGCCCGGCGCCCGCGGTGGTGCCGTCCCCGGGACGTTCACGTCTCCGTCAGAGGAGCTTCGAGAGCGCGGCGACCCCTTGCCTGATCTGGGCGGGTGAGAGCGCGGCGTAGCCCAGGACGAACCCGGGGCGGGCGGCGCTTCCCAGGTACATCCTCGAAAGGGTCGGCAGCTCCAGGCCGTATCCGCTTCCCTTCGAGGCCGTCGCCTTGTCGTCGCGTCCTTCAGGAAGGTAGGCCGTGAGGTGGAATCCCCCTTCCCCCTCGATCACCTCGAGCCTTCCGGCCGTCTTCGCCGAGAGGGCTTCGAGAAGCATCGTTCTCCGGCTCTGATAGAGGGTCTTCATTTTCCGCAGGTGGGTATGGAGATGCCCCTCCTGGATGAAGTCAGCGGTCACGGATTGCATGAGGGAGGATGAATGACCGTCCTGCTGGGAGCGCGCGATGGCCAGTATCTGGGCAATCTCCGTCGGAGCGACGACATAGGCGAGTCGAAGGCTCGGGAACAACGCTTTCGTCAGGGTACCGATGTAGATCACGGGCGCATGGGACTCGAGGCCCTGGATGGCTGCGAGGGGTCGCCCGGGGTACCGGAACTCGCTGTCGTAGTCATCTTCGATGATCCAGCTCCCCGCGCGGCGAGCCCAGGCGAGCAACGCCAGACGCCGATCCAGGCTGAGGGCCGGACCGGTGGGATACTGGTGCGACGGTGTCACGTAGGCCACCCTGGCGTTCGGCGCGAGCGAGATGCCCCGCTCAACATCCAGGCCGTGATCATCCACCTGGACAGGCACCAGGTCCGCCCCCGCGCCCTGCAGCGCGGTGCGGGCCCCGAGGTAGCCGGGGTCCTCGAGCCAGGCCTGGTCTCCGGGATCCAGGAGCAGCTTGCAGACGAGATCCAGGGCCTGCTGGGAACTCGTGAGGACCACGATCTGATCCGGGGTGCAAACGACCCCTCGGGAGCTGATGAGGTACTCCGACAGCGCCTCCCTCAAGGGTGGGTAACCCGCCGGGTCGCCATAGCCCAGCAGCGCCCGGCCGACTTCTCGGGATCGGCGGAGGAGCAGCCGATGCCAGAGATCATAGGGGAAGGCGTCGGAGGCCGGCTGGCCCCCTGCGAAGGGACGGACCTGGAGGGGATCCCTGCAGTTCGGGATCTTGGCGAGTTCCGCGCCCCTCTGGGAGAGGCCCGGCCGCGGCCCGGAGCGCGGGGACCGATGGGCCGGGCGCGGCGCCGGCCGAAACGTGGGGGGGAGGAGCTGACTGACGTAGGTGCCGTCGCCGACCCGGCGTGTGAGAAAGCCCTCCCCTTCGAGTTTGGACAGCGCCTCTTCGGTGGTGGTGCGGGATACACCCAGGTCCAGCGCCAGGGTGCGGCTGGACGGCAGGCGAGCCCCCGGCTTGAGGCCGCCCGTCAAGATGGCCTCGCGCATGACCTTGTAGAGCTTCAGATAAAGCGAGTCATGCCCCTGAGAGGGGATCGTGAGTGAAGGGAACAGGGCCCCTCCCCGCGTCTTGCTCATTCACGCCTCCTGAGGACCCCGGCATTCAATTTGTTTATATCGACGGACGTTCCTCCCGTAAATCAGTCCAGTCATTCTCTGGAATCCACCTCAAGGACCCAAGGAGGAGGCATCGGGAAAACGGGTGTGGCATGGCCCCCGTGATGGCGGGTGATTGAGGCTACTCGGCTCTGCCAGCCAAGGCTTCGAGCTGGGTCTTGATGCCTCGTTTTCCCATGCCCCTGACCGCGACCCAGGCTTCGAGTTGCTGGGGGCGGGGCCGGGTCTTTCCGTTCTCCCAGTTGTAGACCGTCTGGGCAGAGATCCCCAGCAGGGCCCCCATGTCCGCGGCTGAGAGCCCGAGCCGCTGCCGACGGGACGCAAAGCCTTTGGCGCTGAACCGGGCGCCGGAAGGTCCCGCGGGTTGGTCCTCCTTCGCCTCGCGCTTCAATGCCTTCTTCGAGAGTTTGTTGAGGTGGGATTCCAGCGAGGCGATCCGCCGTTTGAGTCCGGCGATCTCGGAACGGTAGTTCGCCGAGGCCTTCTTCAAGCCTTCTGTTTCCGATCGGACCTCCTTGCGGGCCAAGCGAAGAATCTCTTCCTTCAACACCGAGGCGATATTTGGCATGTGGGCCCTCCCAGGAAATCTCCCCATTGAAGCAAGAATCACCCACAAAACTCAAAAATCAAATTGGATAATGAGATCCTGAGCTGTTTTACGAAAAGTCCAGGACCTCGGTTCAATGGGCTTTCGCGACCGGTTCCACGAAGTTGCAGGGTGAGCAACGATGGAAGAATTCCCCGCGCCGGGTGCTGGGAATGATCCGCATGGGCTGGCCGCAGGTGGGACAGGGGCTGCCGTGGACCTGGGGAGCGGGCGCGTCCTGGAGTTCGGCCACCACGCCGGAGACGAACCCGCGGATGTCGGCCATGAAGGCGGTCCGGCTCTCCTCGCCGCGCCGCATGCGCTCGAGACGGGCCTCCCAGCTTCCCGTCAGCTCGGCGCTGCGAAGGGCCTCGGCCGGGAGTCCCTGGATCAGCCGGATGCCCTTCTCGGTGGGCAGCAGGACGTTGCGCTTGCGCTCGATGTACGCGCGCTTGATGAGGGTCTCGATCATGTTGGCGCGTGTCGCGGGGGTGCCCAGGCCGCAGTCCCGCATGGCCCCGCGCAGGGCCTCGTCATCCAGTTCGCGGCCCGCGCCCTGCATGGCGGCCAGGAGATCCCCCTCGCTCATGCGCTTCGGGGGAGTGGTCTTCCCCTCCTTGGGATGCAGGGAGACGATCGCGACGGCTTCGCCCTTCTTCACGACGGGCAGTCCGCCTTCGGCCTCCTCGTCCCCATCCTCTTCACTGGGCCCCTCCTGTGCCTCGCCCTGCGCGTCTGCCTTCGGCAGGGGGCCCTTCGCTCCTGCTCCGGCCTCGCCCTCGGCCGGATCGGGGGCCTTCTCCGCCTTCCTGCGGCGATGGGGCGGATCGATGGCGGACCAGCCCTCCTCCTTCACCACGGTGCCGCTGGTCTTGAAGGTCTCGCCCTCCACTTCCGTGACGATGACGGTCTTGACCTCCACGCGGTCCGGGAAGTAGGCCCCCAGGAAGCGCCGGGCGATGAGGTCGTAGATGCGGAGTTCGTCGCCCGCGAGGCCCCTGGACGGCTTCTCGGTGGGCACCAGGGCGGCGTGATCCTCCACTTCCTTGTCGTTGACGAAGCGCTTGTCCAGCTTCACCGGCCACCGCTTGCGAAGCGCCTCGAGGAAGGGCTGCAGGTCCGTGAGCTGCCCCTGGGCCAGGGCCTTGATCCACTGGGGCGCCTTCAGGGCATCGGCCTCCGTGAGGTGGCGGCTGTTCGTGCGGGGGTAGGAGATGAGCTGCTTCTCGTACAGGTTCTGCGCCAGCCCCAGGGTGGCCTCGGCGGTGAAGCCGAAGCGCTTGTTGGCCTCCTTCTGCAGGGCGGTGAGGTCGTACAGGAGCTCGGGCTTCTTCTTCTCCGTCCGGCCCGTGACGCTGCGGATCCGCCCGGGTTTCCCCTCGAGTCCCGCCGCCAGGGCCCTGGCCTCCGCCTCGGTGGCGAAGCGCTCCCGGGTCTCGCCCTCCTGTTCCTTGAACCAGCGGCCCTCGTACTCCCCGTCCGAGTGGGCGAACCGGGCCCGGAGCGTCCAGAAGGGCTGGGGCTTGAAGTCGCGGATCTCGAGTTCCCGGCGCACCAGCAGGGCCAGGGTCGGCGTCTGAACCCGGCCCACGCTCCACACCCCGTCCTCCGCCCCCGCCCGGCGCATGCGCAGGGTCTGGGCCCGGGTGGCGTTGATGCCCACCAGCCAGTCCGCCTCCTGGCGGCTGCGGGCGGCGTCCCGGAGCCCCGTGTAGGCCTCTCCGGGTTTCATGGCGGCGTAGGCGGCCTGGATCGCCTCCGGCGTGAGGCTTGAAGTCCAGAAGCGTTTGACCGGCTTGGCACACCCCGCCAGCCGGTAGACGAGATCGAAGATCAGCTCGCCCTCGCGCCCGGCGTCCGTGGCGTTCACGACCTCGGTGATGTCCGCCCGGTTGAGCAGGCGGGCCACCACTTCGAACTGCTCCCTCGTCTGCTCGATGGGCGCGTAGCGGAAAGGCTCCGGAAAGATGGGCAGCCGGTCCCAGCGCCAGGGCTTCCAGGCCGGATCGTACCCCTCGGGATTCAGGGCCTCGACCAGGTGCCCCACGCACCACGTCACCACCAGACCGTCCCCCTCGATGAGGCTCCGCCCCCGCCCAGGCAGCCCCAGGGCCTCCGCCAGGGCGCGGCCCATGCTCGGTTTCTCGGCGATGATCAGACGCAGGACGGCCCCCGGGAGCGACTCCCATTGTAGGGGAGCCTTCGGCCCCTGGCCTCCCCGTGCCCTGGCCCTTTGCAGACTGGAGATCGGGCCTGTCCTGTCCCAGGCCTCCGGCTGCACGGATTCCCGACCTGTAAATAAAGAAGGGGGCCGAAGCCCCCTTCCTGTCCTCTCGGCCGGACGACTACTTCTTCTTGCCCTTGGGAGCGGCCTTCTTCGCGGCCTTGGGCTTCGCGGCCTTGGCGGCCTTCGAGGCCTTGAAGCTCATGGACTTCGAGGCGGCGATCTTGATGGGGGCGCCGGTCTGGGGGTTGCGGCCCGTGCGAGCCTTGCGGGTCTTCTGGCTGAAGGTGCCGAAGCCCACCAGCGTTACCTTGCCGCCCTTGCCGACATGACCGGCGATGGACTCAAGGAAGCAGCCGATGGCAGCGGCCGCGGCAGCCTTGGTGATGTCGGCAGTCTTGGCGACGGCTTCGACGAGTTCAGCCTTGGTGAGATTCTCGGCCATGTTGCTGGCCTCCTGTCTGAGAGCGCCATCGGGCGCTGCGGGATTGGTCGCTTGGATCTTGCCTCAAATTTCCATCCGTTCAAGTACAGAAAAGTTCTATCTCTCGGACCGGGCCTCCCATTCCTCCCCAATCCGTGCCGCCTGGGCGGCCTTGGCCCCCGGATCCGGTGGTCTCCTGGACAGCCCGCCCCCCCCCTCGAGGGCCCTGGAGAGGAACTCTCATCGAGCCGTCCCCAGGGCTTCCACGGGGAATCCATCTCCCTGCCCCTCCTGGCGTCTCCCCGTCGGAATCGCGCCGGGCGCCGCCCCTTGCCCTCCGCGACGGCGGCCAGCCGGCCCCAGGCTGCGTTGAGGGCCTCGAACGATGCCGCCCCATCGCCCTTCGGCCCTCGCCTTGCCTGGAACACGGCTGGCCGCCGTCGCGGCTCACATCCAATTTGAAAACAGACCCTAGCGAAGCCGCTCGGCGTGGGCCCTTCTTGCGTAGAGATCGATATAACTGTCCAGGCCGTCGCCGCTCAGGGCCAGCTGCTTCATCTGCTGGACGTTCGCAATGCCCGTGCTTGAGTGGTTGTAGAGGTAGACGGCGCCATCGTTGAATTCGACGGTGATCGAGTCGACGCTGATCTCGAAGGCTCGGACTCCGATATTGCCCCCGGATTGACCATAAGGCCGCATGCTGTCCTCACTGAAAGCCCGTTGACGTTCTCGGTGGAAGGTGGCGTTGTCCTTTCCCTCTTTATTTGCCGAGATAACGCTTCACGTCGTCGACCCTGGGGCCCACGGCCATGACCGCCGCCTTGAGCCTCTCCTTGGAGACGCTGAAATAGATCGCCCAGTCCCGCAGATCATGGAGCTCATCCACATGGATCAGTTCCTGGTCTTCGGGTTGGCGACGCATCAGCTCGTCGGGCACACCACCTCCTGGGGATGGGAGTCGGGGGGAATGGGGGTCTCCATGCAGGCATCGCATAGGGCGAAGCCTAGGCCCCTCTGGGGAATCCGCAGCATTCTTCCTCCGAACGGTAGTTTTCCCTGGCCGAACGGGCAGGCCTCCCAGGATTCCCACTGCCAGCAGGCACCGTACGGGGGGGAGGGGGTCAGGCCTCGGGGGAGCGGGCGAGGCGGGACTCGTAGAGGCGGACCAGGAATTCCATGAGAACCCACTCGTACTCCCGGGGGTTGCTCCGAAGCAGCCGGTTGAGGTGCATGTGCGCCAGGCTCCCGGCCACGCGGGTCCGCTCCTCCTGCATGAGCCCCTGGTCGAAGGCTTCCTGGATCCGGGCCAGGCTGGCGGGGACAAGGGGACAGGCCCCCCGGGGCTGGGGGAAATCCGTCTCCAGCTCCTTTCGCAGCTTCCTGAACTTCACGCCCATCTGCGCGCTGCCCGCCCCCGCATCCCCGAATTCCTTCCGGAAGCCGTTCCGGGCGAGCAGGGCCACCTCCCTTCGCCCGGAGACGCTCAGTCCAAGGGCCGCCCAGATCGCATCCGTATCCCTGAGGCCCGCCCGCCAGCGTTCGTCCTGCGTCATGCCAGCCACCAGGCGATCCAGGGTCTGCTGGCTGTCCTCGGAGAACCATGCCTCGGCCAGCGCGAACCCGTGCGCGCCCCCGTAGCGCTCCAACTCCGGCTCGAAGGTGTCCACCTGCCATTTTCCGAGGAGCCCCTGGGCCAGATACCCCTCGAGGTGCTGGTGGAGGAGGGGAAGCAGGTCCCCGAGGAGCCGGGCGGGGAGGCCATGGAAGCGGAGGCGAAGGTGGGGATCCGGGTCGCGATAGCGGATGAAGTGCCACCGGTCCCAGAGCCCCTCAGCCTTCGTCGATCGAAGCAGGGGTTCCAGTTCCACCAGGAGGCGATCCGCGCTGGCCGGCCCGCAGTAGAGCTTGAGATAGAGCCACTCGGAACCCGGCGCGTAGGCCCGGACCTCGGGGACGCTGACCATCGCCGGCAGCCGGCGCGACACGGGCCCGGGCGAAGTCGCCTCGAAGGGGATGACCAGTTCGTGGGCAAACCGCCCCTCGGGCGAGGTGACCAGGGCCTGCCCGGGATCCGGGAAGCATTCCGTGAGGGTGAAGGCCGACCGGTTCGATACGAGGTGGTGCAGCGTCTCCACCCAGAGGACCTGGTTCAGATCCACCAGCAGGCTGTTGTCGGCGTCGGTAAGCGTGACGAACCGGGGCAGTCCCCGGCGCTCCCGGAGGGCCTGGAAGGCGCCCCAGGCCCCCTCCCCCGGGCCGGCCAGGGCCGCCTTCAACTCCCCGGATTCGATCCTCCAGCGCGCCTTGCTGAGTACGTGGCGCCCGCGAACGACCCTCGGCAGGAAGGGTTGTTCCGCCAGGGCCCCCCAGGACCAGCCTCCGGGGCGTCCATCCTGGTCCTGCAGATGCGCCAGGAACCGGTAGACGACGGGCCCGCGATTGAAGTTGTGCGCCGAGGACAGGCGGGGGACGATTTCCCGCCCCAGCCGCGTGGATGCGAGCAGCACCCGGTCGCCCCGTACCGTCACCTGGAGGTCCGAAGGCCAGACGGTCCGGTCCGGCGGAACGCCAGGCGCGGCCAGGAAGGGGATCTCATGCGCCCGCAGCGAGGGCCTCGCCAGGACATTGCCCATCCGGCCTTCGGGCACATGGACCACTTCCGCGAATACGGCCTCCGGGCGCAGGGCCTCCTCTTTCCGAAGGTGGGCCTGGAGGGCGCCCTTCAGCTCCGGGTCCCCGAAGGCGAAGCGCCCGAGCCATCGCGCGGCCGTGGGTCCCGAATACTGCTCCATCCAGAACTGGAACTCGCCCCGGTCCAGGCCGTCGGGTCCAGCAGCCGCCAGACTGGTCAACGCGGCGAAGGACGGAGGGAAAGGCGGGGGATCCGGAGGAGCGAGCGCGTCCAGGTCGGCCTCCTCCAGTTCCCAGATCCGGGATCCCTGCCATCGCGGGATCTGGGCCAGGAGAAAGCGGTCGCGGCGGGAGAGCGGGCGGGCCGGGGCCGGGGCCTGAAACGGCAGATCCGCCAGCAGGGGATCATCCATGGGCGGGGCCCCATCGAACCCGATCCCGCTCTCCTCGTCTAGGACCTGCAGGAGGGGCATCCACCGCGCTTCATACCGGTCCGCGAAAGCCGCCCGGAACCGATCCAGGGGGCCCTCGCTCGGGGCCGGGGTCAGCCGGCGGAGCGTTTCGGCCCCCTCCTCCAGGGCCTGGCGGACCCTGGGAGACAGCGTCAGATCCGGAGCAGGACGATGGAGGTCCACCTGGAGGAGATCCCGGGTTCCGGACGGGACCTCCAGGGCGGCCAGGGAGGCCACCTGGCTGGGGTAGCCTTCGGGATGGGAACCGAGGGCCGCCCCTCGGAGGGATCCCAGTGCCGCGTCCAGCGCGGCCAGGGACTCGGCCCTGGGGGCCGTGGCCGGATCGGCCCGAAGCAGGCTCACCACCTGGCCGATCGGGTCGGGGCTGGTCAGCGGCGGATGGAGATCCCCGCAAAGCACCTGGGCATCGACGACCTGTTCGAGAAAGGTCCGGGCTTCGGCCGGGTCTACTTCCAGGTGGCGGGCCAGGCTCGCCGCCAGGTCTTCCAGGCGGACCCCCGCCTGGGCCTGCTGGAGCACGAAATCGAGGTGGGGCGTGGCCTCCACGGCCTCCAGGTGGTACGTCCGCCCGCGCCCGACCTGGTCCCTGCGCTCCAGGTACCGGTACCATCCGCCGCAGGCATGGAGGCTCGAGTTGGGGCGATAGGTCAGCTTCGGCCGGACCTCCGGATCCCGCTCCAGCCGGTCCACCAGGGTCTCCAGGACACCCCAATCCAGCCGCACCGTTTTGCGGCTGGCCAGCCACGGGCCCACCGAGAGGCGGCTGGAAAGCCCCCAGGCTCCCATGGACACGCCCGCGAAGAGGCCGAAGGGGGTCGCGCGGCTGCTCATCCGGCTGAGGTATTTCAACAGGGCCCGCTCGACGCCTCGGGTCGCGGTGGCATCCAGGGCGCCTTCCAGCCAGGCCCCAAGCCGCGAGGCGAGATCCGGCGAAGCCAGCGCCAGGGCCTCCCGCACGGCCTCCCGGCGAACGAGTTCCCGGAGGATCTGGCGCAGTTCCTCCCGGGCCTGCTCGGGCGGGCGTCCGGCAGGTTCCGCTGCAGCAGCCTCCGCCTCTGATCCGCCCCGGGGATGGAGCGAATCCAGCGGAAGGCTCGGGCTGCGGAGGACGAAAAAATCAGCGGTTTGGCAGGTGGGCTGCTGGGGCATGTACCGGGCGCTTTCTCAGGGGAAAATCCCTCCAGGAAACCATTTCTCGATCAAGCGGAACTCGGAATGGCCGAAAGGTGGCTCCTGGGGGTCCCAACGGTTGAAGGTGTGCTTACATACCGTTCATGGAAAGACGTTGGTTCTCGTCTCGGCTGGGTTCACAAACAGGGTCGCGCCCCACGGCGCTACCTGGGAGCCCCCATGAACACCAGTCTCTCGTTCCGGAAGGAATCCATCCAGCAGTCGAGCAGTATGAGCAAGGCGCTGAACAATTCTTCGGCTGGGGTCAAGGAATCCAACGACACGAGGCATCCCGGTGACCGGTGGGAACCGATTTCCACCACCACCACGTCCCTCACGTTTGTCTGACGACCGGCATGGGTTCGTCGATCCCAGGGCGGCATCCGCCTTTGAATCGACGAACCCATGGGCATCCATCTTCCCACTGGCAAAGAACTGGCGAGTCATCGGGGTTTGTTATTCCCTTTGGGCCCTCTTCCTGTCGTCCGGCCTCTGGACCTCCCATCGAATCGGGTCCGGGTGGATGTGGGCCAGCGCCTTATCCATTCCGCTCACGCACATCGGGGCGTTCGCATTCCTGGCCCCCTTGCCCTGGATCCTGCCCCGACGTCTTCCCTCTCCCTGGAACTTCATCCTGGGATTCGCGCTTTCGGTGGTCACCTGTGAACTGGTCTCGGCGCTCCTTCCCCTTTTCGACGCGTGGCTGCTTGCCCATGGGAAAGCCAAATTCAGTGTCGGCAGAGTCGTTGATCTCTACATCTCGTTTGTTGGACCGGGCATGATGATCGTCGGAGGACTCGTCGCGGCGCGGGCCCGCTCGGAAGAACTCCGGGTGGCCTCCGAGACCGAGGCCCATATCGCCAAGAACCGGCTGCTCCAGGGCCAGATCCACCCCCACGTGCTGTTCAACGCCCTGAATGGCCTCGCGGAGCTCGTCTACAAGGACCCCAAGGCCGCCGAGGGCGCCATCCGGCATCTTTCCGACCTGCTCCGGCGCATCCTGCAGGCCTCGGAGCACATGCGTCTTCCGCTCCGGGAAGAACGGAAGATCGTGGCCGATTTCCTGGCCCTGGAATCCATCCGGCTGGGGGACCGGCTCCGGGTCAGCTGGGAATGGGATGAGGGCCTGGACTCGATCGAGGTGCCGCCCCTCCTCCTGCAGCCTCTGGTGGAGAACGCCATCAAGCATGGCATCGCGCCCAGCATCCCGGGCGGGGAGGTGGTCCTTCGGGCCCGCGCCCAGAACGGAGCGGTCCTCCTGGAGGTCTGGAACTCCGGCATGCCCTTCCGGAACACCGAAGCAGGACATGGGATCGGCGTGAAAAATTTGCGTTCACGCCTGGCTCTGCACTTCGGTTCCGGCGCCAGGCTATCGATCGGCCCCTCGGGCCAGGGCACGCTCGCCTGCATTCGAATGGAGGCAATCCAAGTAGAATGCGGCCATGACACACTTGAAGGCCCTGGTTGTTGACGACGAGCCTCTGGCCCGGGAACGACTCTCCCGATTGCTCCAGGAAGCCGGGTGCACGATCGCAGGTGAGCTCGGGGATGGCGTGGCCCTGCTCCATTGGCTGAAGGAGCCGGGCGAGGTGGACGTCATCTTCCTGGACATCCAGATGCCCGGCCTCAGCGGACTGGAAGTGCTGGCAGAGGTTCCCGACTGTCCTCCCGTGGTCTTCGTGACGGCCTACTCCTCGTACGCCGTGCGTGCCTTCGAACTGGCGGCGGTGGACTACCTGCTGAAACCCGTGTTCGAGGACCGGCTTGGCAAGTGCCTGCAGCGCCTCCGTGACCGGCTGGTCCGGCCCCTCAGCCCATCGGAACTGAAGACCCTCCTGCCACCCCCCATCCGCTTCCCCATCCGGGCCGGGGATGGAGAGATCTTCATGGAACTGGAACTGGTCACCCATTTCGAACTGGAGAACGATCGCGTGTGGGCCTGCCGGGGCCAGAATCGCTATCTGACGCGCTGGATAGCCCTGTCGGAGGTGGAACAGGCCTTTCCGAACGATGGTCTGCTCCGGATCCAGCGCCACCTGCTGCTCCGCCCCCGGATGGTCAAGGGGATCCGGCCCACGACGGTCGGCCGCATCAAGGTGATGGTGGCGCCCACGGTGGAACTGACCGTCAGCCGCGCCATGACCCCCCGGACGAAGGAATGCGTCCGGGCCGGAACGTCATGACCCCTCCCGGTGCGCCGGGACTCGACCGGCGACCGGGGACGAAGGGACCGCGCCGATCCGCGCCATCTGCACCCGCCGCCACCCCCACCCCAGCGCCCCCGCCAGGAGCAGCCATCCGATGGGCGACCGGGCGGCGATGCGGAGATCCTGCCTGGAGGGGATGGACCCGAAGACCAGGTTCGCGAGGAAGAACATCTGGCCAGCCTCGGGCCAGCCCAGGCTGGGCTTCCCTCCCAGCCGCCACAGGAAGAGACCGTAGGCGGCGGGCAGCAGGAGGAGCGGCGCGAGGCCGATGAAGAAGGCGTTGTACCAGCGGAGGTTCGCGAGGGCGACCGAACCCAGAACCAGGCCCCGCCCTTCGCGCCTGGGGATCACCGAAAAGCGGACGGGACGGCCGTTGAGCAGGCGCCCCACACCCCAGTGGCAGAGCTCGTGGCAGAAGGTCCCGGGCAGGGCCAGGAGGGAGAAGAGCCAGAAGGAGCGCCGGACCTGGTTGAGCAGCCAGAGCCCCGCAGCGGTGCCCGCCAGCCAAACGAGCGCGATTCCGCGCCCTCCCGCCTCCAGCGCCCCCATCGGACCCATCCCTGACCATGGCCTCCCGCCCCCATTGGACCATCTCCCCGCCCCCGGGGTGGGTGTTAGGCACTCTAAGGCCCTGTTTCCACAGCAAGGTACCTGCTGAACCAGACCCGTCAGGCCTCCGCGAGCCGGACCTCCATTCTTTTTCCCACTGCGATTCTGCCTCCATTGGCCTATATTTCTCCGCAGGAGCGGACCAACCATGGACCGACGGACCTGGCAGGATCCCGTGAACTACAGCCGGGACACCGGCACGGAGCGGCGTGCGCTGCGATCGAGGGGCGACCGGCGGCGGCACAACCGCACGCTGCGCTTCTTCTTCATTCCCGTGAGCGTCCTGATGCACAAGCTGCGCACGCGGAGCCTTGTCTTCTAGGAGAGCGCCGCCTCGATGGTCGTGACGTCGACGAGGCCGGCACAGCCGTAGAGGACGGGGAACAACCGCTCGGGGGGATGGGTGCGCAACAGGCGGGCGACGAGGTCCGTGCCGGCCCGGTAGCAGGGCAGGTACATGCGGCCCATGAGGGGATGGCGGCCCCAGGGCCCCGCAAACTTGCCGGCCCGTTCTTCGGAGACCAGGAAATCGCGGCGCAGGACCGGCACCACCTCCGACTCGGGTGCGCCCTCCTGCCACAGGAGGTACGAGGCCTGGTTCTTCGCGTCGTCCTGGAGGAGGGCCAGCAGGAGGCCGATCCGCAGGTCCGGATCGGGCACCTGCTCCACGTCGGTGACGCCATGGGCGATGAGGATGGCATTGTTGGCGATCCCCTCGAACAGGGTGGCGGCACGGGTGTTCATGGTGAGCACCGAGGCCTCGAAGCCCACCCGACCGCGCCAGTAGCGGTCCTGGAGGAAGGCGAAGGTGGTCACGTGGCCGGGCACCACCTCATGGGTCACCAGCTGCTCGAACTCCGGCACGGTGATCGCGAGCGAGGCGTTGATCTCGTAGGTGGCCTCGTATTCGGGCCGGCCGTTCGGGCGGCGGGCGTGGCCCAGGTAGTTCATGGAGCCTGAGAACCAGGCGTCCTTGATGGGCAGGAACGCGATGTTGTCCATGGGCACGTCGCGCAGCTCCGCCGGCAGGTGGGGCCGCAGGTGCCGCTCGGCAAGGGCCGCGTAGCGGGCGATGTAGGCGGCGCCTACGGAGCGCACCGAGGCCATGGGGACCGCGCGCACGGCGCGCCAGGCGTCCACCGCGGCCAGGAATTCCGCATCGCCCGAGGAGGGGAAGCCCCCCTCGGCCAGCAGTTCCCGCACCCGGCGGCGCTTCTCCGCAGGATCCGACGGCGCGGGGGGAAGGCCCGTGGAGGCCCGCACGCAGCGCTCGTAGGGCACGGGTTCGCCCTTCCCGAGCATCTCCATGGCCAGGTCCCACATGACCTCGAAGCAGAGGGCCAGGCCCGCCACGTAGCGGCCCCGCAGGCCAGGCAGCGTCTCGGCGTCCTCGGCCAGGGCCTCGATGGCGCCGCGCACGTCCACCCCGCCCAGGTAGGCCTCGAGGGCTGCCAGGTCCGGCATCTTGGCGGATACCCCGCCGGTCTCGCGGAGCCGGGCGGCGGCCGGATGGGTGTAGGCGGCGGGCAGCGGGGCGTCCGAGAACCAGGAATCGGCGATGAAGCGGCCCAGACCCGACGGATTCATGACATCGCCACCCCAGAGGGTGTCCATGCCGAGGATCGCGGTGGCGACATGGTCTTCGAAGTGTCCGCCCATGGTGACCTCCCGGTGTAGAGGATGCCACGGCCCCGTTCAGACTGGCCGGTTCCCCGAAGGGGGAGTACCCTGCTTCCAGCTTCCGGAGCCGAATTGCCGAAACCCGACGGGCCGAACCTCAAGGGCTTCCTGCGCGAGATCCACCGTCTCGACACGGAAGGCCGTCTCCGGAAGACCGAGGCCCGCATCGCAGAGCTGGAGCGGCGGCTGTCGGAGATGAGCCAGCTCGACCCGCTCACGGGGCTGCCCAACCACCGCCGCTTCTCCGACCGGCTGACCCAGGCCCTGCTCCAGGCCCAGCGCCACCGCGGCTCCGTGGGGGTCCTCCACCTGGACCTGGACCGCTTCAAGCGCGTCAACGAGCTGCTGGGCCACGAGGGTGGCGACGAGGTGCTCCGCCAGGTGGCCCGCCGTCTGGAGGGCGCCCTGCGCCAGGGCGACACGCTGGCCTGCATGGGCGGGGGCCGGTTCATGGTCCTGCTCCCGGAGCTGAGGGACGCCCTGGGCGCCATCCGGGCGGCCCAGAAGTTGATGGAGGCACTCCTCTCGCCCTTCTCCGCCGGCTCCCGGGAGCTCACCCTCGGGGCCAGCCTTGGCGCCTGCACCTTCCCCCAGGACGGGCTGGACGCCTCCTCCCTCCAGGCCCACGCCGAATCCGCCATGTACCGGGCCAAGGAGCGGGGCGGCAGCCGCATCGAGTGCTTCACCGCCACCCTGAACCAGGATTCCCTGGAGCGGCAGGAGCTGGAGCAGTGCCTGCGGGAGGCCCTGCGCAACGGCGAACTGCAGATGTACTACCAGCCCCAGTTCTTCATGGACGGGCGGCTGGCAGGCGCCGAGGCGCTCCTGCGCTGGAACCACCCCCTGCTGGGGCCCGTGCCGCCCGTGAAGTTCATCCCCCTGGCCGAGGAGAACCGGCTGATCCTCCCCATCGGCGAGTGGGCTCTGCGCGAGTCCTGCCGCCAGATGGCCATCTGGCAGGCCGCCAGCCCCGATCCGCTCATCCTCGCCGTGAACGTCTCCGCCCTCCAGTTCGCCCATGGCGACTGGGACGGCTGCGTGATGAGGGCCCTCAAGGACTCCGGACTGATGGCCGAGCGTCTGGAGCTGGAGCTCACCGAGAGCTTGGTCATGCGCCAGGGTCACGAGGACGTCCAGCCCCTCCGCCGCCTGCGGGAGATCGGCACGCGGATCGCCATTGACGACTTCGGCACCGGCTACAGTTCCCTGGGCTACCTCCAGCGTCTGCCCATCACCACCCTGAAGCTGGACCAGTCCTTCATCGCCGCCCTCCAGGCCGAGGCGCCGGAGATGTCCTCGGAACACATCGTCCGGGCCGTCATCCAGCTGGCCCACAGCCTCAAGCTCACCGTCGTGGCCGAGGGCGTGGAGACCGAGGGCCAGCGGGACATGCTGGAGCTGCTGGGTTGCGACTGCCTGCAGGGCTTCCTCCTGGGCCGTCCCCTGCCCGCGGACGGCTTCGAGGCCCTGCTGGAATCCGTCTCCGCCAAGCGCTTCCTGGGAGGGCCGCGGAATCCCCTCGAGGAGGTCACGATCCCCCTGCCCGCCCCGGCGGCCCAGGCCCGATCCCGGCGGCGATAGGGCCTGCCCTCAGCGCTCCGCCAGCGGTTCCTCGGGCGTCCGCTCGGTTGAGAGCAGGATCACCGCACCCAGGATGAGGACGGCCCCCACGATCTGCCAGGGCCGGAGGAGCTCACCCAGGAAGAGAGCCCCGAAGAGGCAGGCACCCAGGGGTTCCAGGGTGCTGACCACAGAGGCCCGGGCCGCCCCGATGCGGGCCATGCCCGCCAGCAGCATGGGGATGGGCAGGAGGGTCCCCACCACGGCCAGGCCCAGGAGGGGTCGCCAGGCCTTCAGGGCCAGGCCCGGTTCCCAGCGGTGGGTGGCCAGCGCCAGCGCGAGGTACATGAGACCGGCCGTGCCCATGATCCAGGCGCTGGCCACCAGGGCCGGCACGCCCTTCTGCAGCCGGACGCCCAGCAGCATGTAGGCGGTGTAGCCGAAGGCCGTAGCCAGGCCCATGGCGAGGCCGAGGGTGTCCGTGCCCCGTCCTGGCGAACCCACCGCCAGGGCCGTGCCCAGCAGGGAGGCCGCCAGGGCCACCCGGTCCCGGCCTTCCAGGCGGTGGCGACCCGCCAGCCATTCCCAGAGGGAGACCAGTACGGGGTAGAGGTAGAGCAGCAGGGCCGTGAGCGCCACGGGGATGCGGCGGGAACTGGCGAAGTAGAGCCCGCTCTCCACCACGTAGAGGGCGCCCATGCCCAGGAAACCCGCAGCCTGGGTCCGGCTCAGGGGGGCACGCATGCCTCGCAGGAGGATCCAGGCCCAGAGCGCCCCGCCCGCCACGAGGAAGCGCACGGCCAGGAAGGTGGGCACACCCAGGCCGAGTGCGGCGGCCTGCCGGTTGAAGATGGGCAGCAGGCCAAAGCAGAGGCCCGACCCTGCCACCAGCAGCAGGCCCACCCCCCGGCCCCGGACCGCGGGAGGGGGCGCTGTCGAGGTTTCCGTCATCCAGGCAGGGTAGCGCAGCGCATTCCGGCCGGCCGGTGCTATCGTGTCCGCGAACCCGCCGCCTTGCCATGCCACGTCGCAGATCGTTGCCCGACTGATGTACCGGATCGTGAGGGGACCATGAAGATCGCTGTTCCGAAGGAGGTGAGGGCCGACGAGCAGCGGGTCGCCCTGGATCCCGATGCATGCCGGAAGCTCATCCAGGCCGGGGCCGAGATTGCCATCGAGGCGGGCGCCGGGGCCGCGGCCTACTACCCGGATGCGGCCTACCTGGAGGCGGGCGCCCGGATCGTGCCGGATGCGGCAACCCTCCTCGGAGAGGCCGACTTCGCGCTGAAGGTCCATGGCCCCACGACTCGGCCAGATGGCACCCACGAGGCCGACCTGATGAGACCCGGGGCCATGCTCCTGGCCTCCCTCTTCCCCACCCGCCATCTGGATGACGTGAAGAAGCTGGTTGAGCGCCGGATCACCGCCTTCTCCACCGACTGCATCCCCCGGACCACCCGCGCCCAGGCCATGGACACCCTGTCCAGCCAGGCGAACATCGTCGGCTACAAGGGTGTGCTGCTGGGCGCTGTGGAGCTGCCCAGCTACTTCCCCATGTTCATGACCGCCGCCGGAACAATCCTGCCCGCCAAGGTCTTCGTCATCGGGGCGGGCGTAGCCGGCCTCCAGGCCATCGCCACCGCCAAGCGGCTGGGTGCCAGCGTCAGCGCCACGGATGTCCGCCCGGAAGTGAAGGAACAGATCGAGTCCGTGGGGGGCAAATACATCGGCATCGAACTGGCCCAGAGCGCCCAGGCCGGGGGCGGCTATGCCGCCGAATTGTCGACGGAGGACCGGGCGCGCCAGGCGAAGCTGCTGGCGGACCACTGCGCCCAGGTGGACGTGGTCATCACCACCGCGCTGATTGGCGGGGTGGTGGCTCCCAAGCTCATCGACGAGGCCATCGTGCGGTCCATGAAGCCCGGCTCGGTCATCGTCGACCTGGGCGCCGACGGGGGGGGCAACTGCACCCTGTCCCGCCCCGGGGAGCGGGTGGAGGTCGGGGGCGTCCGGATCCTGGCCCCCCTGAACATCCCATCCACCGTCCCGCACCACGCAAGCATGCTGTTCGCGCGGAACCTGCTGAATTTCGTGATGGCCTTCTGGGACAGGGACGGAAAGCGCTTCGCGCTCGACTGGGAGGACGACATCCAGAAGGGCTGCGTGGTGACCCACGAGGGGAAGGTCCTCCACGGACCCACCCTGAAGGCCCTCCAGGCCTGAACGAAGAGGAGGACGACGTGCGCGAAGGGACTGGAACCACTTCGGCGGCCCCCGGGCCGCAGGGCCATGCGGCCGGCGGAGGGCATGGGCAGCTCGATCTCATGGGCGCCCTGTTCGTCTTCATGCTGGCGACCTTCATCGGGATCATGGTGATCCAGCGGGTGTCGCGCCTGCTGCACACGCCGCTCATGAGCCTCACGAACGCCATCTCGGCCATCGCCGTGGTGGGCGCCCTCATCGTGTCCGCCGGGAAGGAGGCCCCGACCTTCATCACGGTCCTGGGCCTCGTGGCCATCGTCTGCTCCACCACGAACATCGTCAGCGGCTTCTTCATCACGGACCGCATGCTGAAGATGTTCAAGAAGCGCGAGAACGGGGGGGCCGCGAAATGAGCGCGCAGCAGAAGCGGAGCGCCACTTTGCCGAAGGCGAAGCCCGCAGGGTGCGGCACAGGAGGTGCCGCATGAGCGCGGAAACCCTCGTCCAGCTCCTCTACCTCGTCTCCACGGCCCTCTTCATCCTGTCGCTGCGGTGGATGAGCGATCCCGAGACGGCCCGCAAGGGTGTCTTCTCCGGCGTCGCGGCCATGCTGCTGGCCGTGGCGGGCACCCTGGCCGGCGTGGCCGCCACGGGCGGCACCCACTACTGGTGGATCCTCGGGGCCTTCGTCCTGGGTTCCGCCATCGGCTATCCCCTGGCCCTGGTGCCCCTCACGGCCGTTCCCCAGCGGACGGCCCTCTCCCATGCCTTCGGCGGCCTGGCCGCGGGCCTCGTGGGCACGGCGAAGTACTTCCTCTATTACGGGCAGCACAACGCGGAGGCCCTGGCGCCTTTCATCGTCGTGGCCCTCGTGGCCGAGATCCTCCTCGGCTTCCTGACCTTCACGGGCTCGCTGCTCGCCGCCGGGAAGCTCCAGGAGGTGACGTGGATCCCGCAGCGGCCCGTGACCTACCCCTTCCAGAACCTGGTCAACCTCCTGCTGTTCGCGGTCGCCCTGGGGTTGGGCGTGGCCCTGGTCCTGAACCCCCTGGCGCCCTGGGGGCCCGTGGCCTTCGGGCTCATCATCCTGCTCTCCCTGGCCTTCGGCGTGCTGCTCATCATCCCCATCGGTGGGGCGGACATGCCCACGGTGATCTCGATCCTGAACTCCTACGCGGGGCTCTCGGCCGTGGCCATGGGTTTCGTGCTCAACAACAAGCTGCTCATCACCGCCGGAGCCCTGGACGGCAGTTCGGGCCTCATCCTCTCCATCATCATGTGCAAGGCCATGAACCGTTCCTTCACCAACGTGCTGTTCGGCGCCTTCGGCCAGGCCCAGCAGAAGGCTGCCGGCGGAGAGGAGAAGGTCTACAAGGCCGACACGACCGAGAGCGCGGCCCAGGTGATGGAACAGGCCAACCTCGTGGTCATCGTGCCGGGCTACGGCATGGCGGTGGCCCAGGCCCAGCACAAGGTCCGCGAGCTCTACGACCTGCTGAAGAAGCGGGGCATCACGGTGAAGTTCGCCATCCATCCGGTGGCCGGCCGCATGCCGGGCCACATGAACGTGCTGCTGGCCGAGGCCGAGATCCCCTACACCGATCTGGTGGAGATGGACGAGATCAACGGCGACATGCCCCAGGCCGACGTGGCCCTCATCATCGGTGCCAACGACGTGGTCAACCCCGCCGCCCGCACGGACAAGACCAGTCCCATCTATGGCATGCCCATCATCGATGCGGACAAGGCCAAGACCGTCTATGCCATCAAGCGTTCCAAGAACCCCGGCTTCGCCGGCATCGACAACGAGCTGTATTTCCTGGACAAGACCTTCATGCTCTTCGGCGACGCCAAGGCCGTCGTGGGCGACCTGGCCCGCAAGCTGGCCGGCGAAGGCGGGCACTGAGCCGTTCCGTGGCGGTGGACAAGCCCGGGGAAAGGCACTGGTCGCGGAAGACACGGAAAAAGCAGGAAGTCACGGAAGAAAGCGGTCTTGGCTATCGGATTCATCCGTGTCTTCCGTGGTCTTCCGCGCCTTCCGCGACCAGCGCTTTTGATGAAGCCCCTCAAAGGTGGGCTGTACCATCCGGTCCTCCGCCGGCATCCAAGTTTGCGAGGGGGACCTGTACCATGGACTTCGGCAGGAAATGGGGATCGGCCCTCCTCGTGGCGCTGGCGGGCATCGGGATCGTGCTGGCCGGCGTCCACGCCACCCGCTCCGGCACGAACCCACCGACGAACGAGGCACCCTTGAACGACACCAGGAAACCCGGCCAGGACGCACTCAGGCAGCGGCTCACCCCCGTGCAGTACCACGTCACCCAGGAGGCCGGCACGGAGCCGCCCTTCCGCAACGAGTACTGGAACGAGCACCGCGAGGGCATCTACGTGGATGTCGTCAGCGGTGAGCCCCTGTTCTCCTCGAAGGACAAGTTCGATTCCGGCTGCGGCTGGCCCAGCTTCACGAAGCCCCTGGCGGCGGAGGAGGTCGTCGAGCACCGGGACCGCTCCCTTGGCATGATCCGTACCGAGGTCCGCTCGAAACAGGCCGATTCCCACCTGGGCCACGTCTTCGACGACGGCCCGCGGGACCGGGGTGGCCTGCGCTACTGCATCAACTCCGCCTCGCTGCGCTTCGTGCCCGTGGACGACCTTGAGAAGGAGGGCCTGGGCCGGTTCCTGCCCCTCTTCGGCCGGGCCGTGTCGTCGCCCGCGAAGCAGCAGGAGGAGGTCGCCACCCTGGCCGGCGGCTGCTTCTGGGGCATGGAGGATCTGCTCCGCAAGCAGCCCGGCGTCCTCTCCACCGAGGTGGGCTACACCGGCGGCAGGGTGGCCCATGCCACCTACGAGCACCACGAGGGCCACGCCGAGGCGGTCCTCATCCGCTTCGATCCCGCGAAGACCAGCTTCGAGGCCCTGCTGCATTTCTTCTTCCGCATGCACGATCCCACCACCCTGGATCGCCAGGGCAACGATGTGGGCAGCTCGTACCGGAGCGCCATCTTCTACCACGACGAGGCCCAGCGGCAGACGGCCGAGCGGGTGAAGGCCGAGGTGGACGCCAGCGGCAAGTGGCCGCGCCCCCTCGTCACCGAGATCGTCCCCGCGGGCCCCTGGTGGAAGGCCGAGGAGTATCACCAGGACTACCTCATCAAGCATCCCGGCGGCTACACCTGCCACTGGGTCAGACCCTGATGGCCCACAGCACCAGATCGGAGGCCTCGGGGCTCCAGGGGTCTCCGGTCATGCCGCCGAAGGTCTCGCGCACTTCGAAGCCCGCGGTGCGGAGGAGCCCTTCCAGTTCTGACCTCCGCCAGCCGCGCAGGGTCACGTTCTGCGCGGAGACCAGTTCCAGGGGCGGCTCCAGCCCAGGCCGGTACCGGAGGGTTGCGGGCGTGAAGACCAGCGAGCCGTCCGTCCGCGGCGTCATCAGGCGCAGGAAGACGGTCTCCTCGCCCTCGGCTCCGCCGGGCCGGACGGACAGGGGAAACGTGCGCTCGCCCCGGTCCAGGATGCGGTCGTAGTTCAGGAGCTGCAGGAGGAAAGGGCCGCCTGGAACCAGGCGGCTGGCCAGCCCCCGAAAGAAGCGCAGGAGCGTGGCGGGCTCCGTGAGGTGCGGCAGTGTGTTTCCCAGGCAGAGGGCACCTCCGTACCCGGCGGGAACGAGTTCCTCGATGGCCGCAAGGTCGCCGTGGACGTACCGCGCTTCCGCGCCCTCGGCCTGGGGATCCGCCTCCCGGGCGGCCTGGATCTGTGCCTCGGAGGCATCGACCCCCGTTACCTCGCACCCCATGGATCGAAGGAAGCGGGTGTGCTCGCCCGTGCCGCAGCCCAGATCCAGAAGCGTCTTCACCGGTGCCGCCCCCAGCAGCAGCTCCAGGCGCGGGGCCTCCCGCCGCAGCCGTTCGGGCCAGGCGATGAGGCCGCGGTACTGGATCTGCCCGTAGGCATCCTCGGGTCGTCCCGTCTCCATGGGCCCTCCGGGGCCGAGCATACTCCGCCTGTCCGTCAGAACACCCGGACCCAGGCCCTCCCCTCCAGGCCCACCAGCCAGGCCTCGATGGGCAGGTTGGAGTGATGCGCCGCGAGGGCCTCGCGGTAGGCGCCAAGCTGCTGGCGGTGGAGGTCCAGCACCTCCTCCGGAAAGCTTCCCGCCAGCTTGAAATCCAGGAGGATCAGGCCCTCGGGGGCACGCCGATCCGGCCGCCACAGGACGAGGTCGGCGAAGCCAGGACCCCCCGCCTTCCCCGCGCCGGCCAGTTCGTACTCCGTCCGCCGGGGCAACCGATCCCAGCCCCGCGCCGCAAGTTCCGCCAGGACCTCCGCCGCCATGCGTCCGGCCTCGGGCCAGGCATGCAGGAGCGGATGACCGGCCAGGTAGGTCCGGGCGGCGGCCGGATCCACGGCCTCCCGCACCAGCACCTCCCGCAGGAGTGCGTGGATCTGGATGCCCTTCCGGGCGCGGTCCGAGGCCGCGGCGGACCTCGCCTCGTCCCCCGGCGGCGGGGGCAGGAGGGGCGATGCGGGCGGAGGGGGCCCCAGGGATGTCGCGGCCGGACGGAAGCTCGGCGCCACCGCAGGGGCCGCGGCCTCGATTCGACGCAGGTCCGGGAATGCCGCGGCCAGATCCGTGGCCACGTGGTGCCATTGGACGTTCTTGTGCTCCAGGATGCGCTCGGCACCGCCCGGCGGCGGGCCCGCGACGCCATCCTTCTCGGGCCACTGCTGCAGGATCAGCATGCGGTCCCGGGCCCGGGTGAGGCCCACGTAGAGCAGGTTCAGACCCTCGCGGAAGGCCCGGCGTTCCTCTTCCCGCTTCAGCTCCCGCAGCACCGGGCCCCGGGCCGGGCCCAGCTTCCAGCCGATCCACAGCTCCCGCGAACCACCGCGCTGGCGGACCGTGCCCTTCCGCACGCCCTTCACTGCATCCGCCAGCATGGGAAGGATCACGTCGTCATACTCCAGGCCTTTCGACCCGTGGACCGTCTGCACCACCAGGTCCGCGGCCGAGTCCTCCGCCGGAGCGTCGCCGGGGTCGTCGAAGGCGCGGCGCTGGCGAAGCTCCGCCCAGGCCAGGGCGGGCACCGCCGGAAGGCCGGGCACCCAGCCCAGGAACCGTTCCAGGTTGCGGCGGGCCCGGGCGGGTTCCAGGGCTCCGTGGACCGCCGTGGCCGCCAGCATTTCCAGCAGTCCGGGCCGGGCCAGGGCCGTCGCCACCAGCCCCTGGGTGCCGAGGCTCCGGAGGCCATCGATCCAGGCGAGGCCATCCTGGATCCGCGCGGAGGCCGCGTCCGCGCCGTCCTGGGCGAAGGCCGCCAGTTCCGCATCCGTGGCCCCCACCCACGGCGATCGCAACAGGGCCAGCAGCGGCGCAGGTGCCTCGGCCCGGCCGGCGGCCTCCAGCAGGGTCATGAGCAGCCGCACACCGGGACTCTCCCAAAAGCCTTCCCGGCCCTGGACCAGGGGCTCCACCTGGGCGGCCTGGAGGGCCCGGCGCAGGGCCGGGAGTCCCGTGCGCCGGGGCAGCAGCAGGGCGCGGCGCCGGGGACCCTGGGCCGGTGCGAAGCCTGCGGCGTCCCAACCCGCCTCCCGGGCGAGGGCGGCGATCCAGGGCGAGGCCGCCGGCAGGTCTCCACCCCGCGCCTTGGCGGAGGGCAGGACGGCCAGGGCCACCCGGGCCTCGCCTGCGCCGCGCCCGCCGTGGGCCTGGGTGCCATCGGGATCAGCGGAGGCGGGATCCAGGGCGGGCACCACATCCCGCACGAAGGCGTTGGCCAGTTCCACCACGGGAGCCGTCGAGCGGTGGTTGGCGGGCAGGCGGTAGGCCCCACCCCGATCGGCGGCCACCCGAAGCCGCGCCTGGAGCAGCTCCGGCACACCGCCGCGGAACCCGTAGATGGCCTGCTTGGGATCGCCGACCACCACCGTGCGGGCCGCGCCCAGGGCGTCCAGGAAGGCCTCCTGGACCGGGTTCACATCCTGGTACTCGTCCACCAGAAGGAGGGCCGGGGGCGCCGCTTCGGGCCGCGCCTGGAGCTGCCCCAGGGCCTCCCTCGCCAGGTCGCCATAGCTTTGCAGGCCGCGCTCGGCCTTGAGGTCACGGAAACGCTGGAGCACCCGTTCCAGCAGCAGGGTCACCCAGCCCTCCAGGGCCTCGGGGAGTTCCTCTGCGAGGGGTGCCAGCGCCTCCTGGAAGGCCTCCGCATAGTAGTTGGGGAACCCCTGGCCGTCGGCCTTGAGGAAGCGCGCGGCCAGACGGTCCAGGGACTCCAGCAGGACGTCCGCGTTCACCGCTCCCTCGGGTTCGGCCTGGAGTTTCGCGAAGCCCAGCCTCGTGAAGTTCGCGTGGGGCTTCCCCTGCTTGGTGAGCGCGCCCGCGGTGCCGGGGGAATCCGCAAAGGGAGCGTAGGCGGCAAGGACGCGAAGGCCCACCCGCCGCACCGTGTCCCGGAACGGTGCCGTATCCGTGGCGGCGCGCCAGGCACCCAGGGCGTCCAGGTGGCCATCGAAGGCCCCGGCCAGGCCGCTCCAGCGGTCCCGGCCCTCCTCGAAGCCCTCGCACCAGGCCCAGAGGCGGCGGGCGGCGGGCGCATCCGGGTCCGCCTCCGGCAGATCCAGGACCGCCCGTCCGGCGGCTCGCAGGAGCCGCAACAGGACCGGGTCCTCGGCATCCACCAGGGTGCCCTCGCCCTGGCCCCGGCGGCGCAGCACGGACAGCGCCAGGGCATGGACCGTGGTGGCCTGGAGCAGCTCGGCCTCGCGCCGCACGCGCACCCAGTGGGCGCGGGCCAGGCGGGGCGTCGTGGTCCAGGCGGGCAGGGCATCGCCTTCGGGCCACTGCCGCGCCGCCACGGCGAGCTCGGGGCGCACCTTCGGTTCCAGGGCCTCCAACCAGTGGTCCCAGGCCTCGAAGCCCTCCGCCAGCGCCCCGAGGGCCTCGGCCCAGACCGGCTCCTCCCAGGCCGCCAGCTGGTCCAGGGGCAGGAGGATGCGGGCCCGCAGATCCGCGGCGGCCTCCCGGCCGAAGGTGGTGGCGATGACCTCCGCCGCGCGGCCGCCCCGGCCCAGGAAGCCCAGCACCAGGCTCACCAGGGCGAAGGTCTTGCCAGAGCCCGCGCTGGCGGAGACCACCAGGGAGCGGCCGGCCAAGGCCTCCGCCAGGGCCGGATCCCGGAGGTCGAGGGCAGGCAGGCTCACGGGGCCTCCTCTTCGGCCGCGGCCTCTGCGGCGGCCCCGTCGACATCCACCGGCCGTCCGCAGAGGGCCGAGAGCTGGCAAGTCCCGCAGTGCTCGCCCGGCAGAGCCGGGAAGTCGCCCCGGTTGGCCCGGGCCAGGAGGGCCCCCACGGTGGCCAGCAGGCGATTCCGGTCCGCTCCCTGGAGCATCATGGGCACGGGTTTCCAGCCCTCCCGCAGGGAGAGCAGCAGGGCCGTGGCCGAGAGACCCGTTTCCGCCTCCAGCATGGCCTGGTAGAGGGGCAGCTGCAGGTGCGCGCCGAAGGCGCCGTCCTCGTCCCGATAGGCCCTGAGGGCGGCAAGGCCGCTGCTCTTGTAGTCCAGGATGCGATGAAACGATGCGTCCCCGCAGACCAGGCGCTCCAGCCGGTCCACGGTGCCCTTCACCCAGACTTCGGTGCCATCCGGAAGGGCCAGGGCCCGGGGTTCGAGACGGACCTCAAGGCCCACCAGTTCCCGCCGCCAGGGTCCCTCCGCGCCCACTTCGAGGCCATGGGCTTCCAGTGCCTCGACCTCCTCCTTCGTGGGCCAGGCCTGGACCAGGTCCCCCGTCAGCAGCTCCGCCAGCGAGGGCAGGATCTCTCCCACCGCCAGCCGGAGCCGCTGGAGATCGGAAGCGGAGACGTCCCGCAGCTCCGCCAGCCAGGCCTCACCACCCGCCGCCCAGCGCGCCTTCAGCAGGGCCAGCAGAGCCGCAGCCGAGGGGGCGGCCAACCCGTGGCGTTCCAGGAACCCCGCGGGCCAGTGGGGTTCACCCTCCAGTCCCTGCAGCAGATCCTCCATCAGGCGGTGGGCCAGAGTGCCGAGGTTCAAAGGGTGGGTGACACCTGCGTCCCAGGACGCGAGCTTCAGGTGGCGTTCGGCATGGACCCGGAAGGGGCAGCGGGCCAGGCCCTCCAACAGGGTTGGCGAGAGGGGCCGCTCGATCGAATCCCCGTGCGTCCACAGCCCGGGCACGCGATCCGCCGCGGGCGCCGTGCGGGCGGCCGCGGCTTCGGGATCGGCTGCCAGCGCACGCAAGGCCCCCTGGCGCTCCCGGGTAAGGGCGTCGGCCCCGCCCGTCTCCCAGCGCCAGCGCAGGCCGCTGGCCGCCTGGGCCAGGTCGGGGCCCCAGGGGCCCGCGCCGTCCAGGGCCCGCCAGAAGGGACCCTGGGCCCGCCGCTGTCCCGCGGCGTCGCGCTCGGCACTGAGCGCCACCACCTGGCTCCGGGTGAGGGCCAACAGGCGGTTGAAGCCATAGGCGGGACGGTGGAAGGCCCGGGGGAGGGTCTCGTCTCCCTCGCTCTGGGGCAGCGGGAAGGTCTGGAGCCGGGCGGGGAAGTCCGGCGCACCTTCGCCCGCCGCGTCCATGGCGCGCAGGGCGACGTTCAGGGCCGCGAGGCGGGGCCAGTCCAGTTCGGGATTCGCCAGGGGCGCGGGGGGCCACGCGCCGTCACCCAGGTCGAGCAGGAGGGTGGCCTCGGCACCGGGCCAGCGGGCCTCCAGATCCGGCGCTCCCGCCAGCACCACGCCCTCGCGATCGCCCGGCGCGGGCGGCGCCTGCAGGACCTCCAGCGTGCCCTCCAGAACTTCCAGGAAGGCCCCGAAGACCAGCGGTGCCGGATCCTCCGACCAGGCCTCCCGCAGCAGACCCAGGGCCGGGTAGAAGGTCCCGCCCTCCACCAGGTCCAGGCGCTGGGCCAGGGCCTCCAGGTCGTTCAGCCAGAGGGCCGGCGTCTGGAGACGGGCCGGCAGGCTCCGGAGGAACTCCCAGCGATCCCGCAGCCAGGCGCGGTCTCCCTCGCGGAGGGCCGCGAAGGCCTGGTCCAGGGGGGCCTGTCCCGCCTGGTCGGCCCGATCCAGCAGCGTGGCCAGGGCCCTCAGGGCACGGCCCAGGGGGGTGGGGCGGAGGCAGGCGCCCAGTCCGGCGGCGAGAACGGCCGGGTCCCCGTCACGGAGGCCGGTGAGCAGCGTCCAGAGGGGGGCCCAGGTCGGCGACTGGCGCAGGCTGGGCCCCGGGTGTCCCCGGAAGGGGATGCCCTCGGCGGCCAGCAGGGGCCCCAGCAGGGGGCCGAAGGTGGTGGGATCCGGGTGGACCAGGGTGATGGCGGCCGGAGGGATTCCGCCCTCCACCCAGGCCCGCACCTGCTCCACGGCGGCGCGCCAGACTGCGGCCTCCGTGGGCAGCTCCGCCCGCCGGAGGGTGGCACGACCCGATTCGTCCAGGTGGAGGGGCCCCTCGAAGAGCCGGTCCAGGGCCGCGCCCCAGGGGTTGTCGGCCCAGCCCTCCGGCGTCTCCAGCTCGAAGTGTTCCAGCCCGCGCTCGGCGGCGAGGGCCTCCAGGCCCGGCAGCAGGAGGCGCACGAGGTGGGGCTCGCGGCCTTCGAAGAGACCGCCCTGGCCCGCCCCCCGGCGGGTGGCGAGGCCGAACCGCACGGCACCCAGTTCCGGAAGATTGCAGAGGGCCCGCAGCCGGGGCGGCGCCAGATCCTCCAGTCCCGCCCCGAGGGCGCCATCCTCCGCCTGCCGCTCGATCCAGAAGCCCCGTCCCCCGGTGGCTTGCGCCTCCGCGGCCCGCCAGAGAGCCACCGGGGGCTCCAGGTAGCCCGAGGCCTCCACGGCCTCCAGGTAGGCCTCCAGGTGGCGGATCAGGGCGGCCAGGCTGGCCGGATCCCGGGGATTCCCCGACACCAGGCCGAAGCGGGCCAGGCCCTTGAGCTGGGCGGGCAGCAGGCCCTGCCGCAGGAGAGCCTGGCAGGCGGCCGCCCGGTCCTTCAGTGCGTGGGGCCCGAGGGGGGGACGCCCGTCCTGGAGGGCCAGCCGGCGCTCCACCCGGAAGTGCAGCTGGACCGCCACCGCCCCGGGGATGGGGTCGCGGGGATCGTCGAGCAGCACACCGTCGAAGGGGGCGAAGGCCAAGGGGCACCGGGCGGAGGAACCCCCATGCTACCCCGGCCGATGCGTCACCTTCTGTCCAGAACGGGCATGGCTCAGCGCTTCACATCCAGCCGGAGGGAATGGGTGAAGGCGTCGCCCGCCTCGTTGGTGACGGTGCAGCGCAGCGTGAGGGCGGGGCCATCCCCGGCCGTGAAGGTGAGGACGGGACTCCGCTGGCCAGCCGTGGCGGCGCCGCCCTGGATCTCCCAGGCATAGGTGGCGCCGGCCTGTTCGGGCACCCGGGCCACGAGACCCGCCGCCCCAGCCTTCACCGATTCCGGGGCCGTGATGGCCGCCTTCGGTTCGGCCACCACCTTCACCCGGGCCCGGGCCAGGGTGTCGGGATGGGCCGTGGAGGCCACCTGCAGCGTGTAGATGCCGGGCGTGGCCGGGGCCCGGTAGGTGCCACCGGCATCCACGGCGCCGGCATCGGGAGGCACCAGGCTCCAGGTCACGTCGGGTCCGCCGTTGCCCTCCAGGCTGTAGCCGAACTTCATGGTCCGGCCCACGGTGAGGGTGGCGGTGGCGGGCCCGATGCTGATGGACAGGGGCCGGGCCACCGGGATCTCCAGGGACGAAGTGAGGGCGTCCCCCGCGGCGTTGGTCACCCGGCAACTCAGGACCAGCTTGGGCCCCTCGCCGGCGCTGAACGTGACCGTGTCCGTATCGGCGCCGGCCAGCAGCGTTCCGCCGCTGAGGCTCCAGGCGAAGTGGCAGCCCGGCTGGACAGGGAGGCCGGCCCTGAGGCCCGTGGCCTCCGGCGCCACGGTGGCGGGGGCGGAGATGGTGCCCTGGGGAACCGGCACCACCGTCACCCGGGCCCGGACGACCTTGGTTGGATCGGCCTGGGGCCTGGCCTCCACGGTGTAGACGCCAGGCCGCTCCGGGGCCCGGTACCGCCCCTGGGCGTCGAGGGTGCCGCCGCCGGCCTCCCCCACGCGCCAGTCCACGCCGGTCCCGGCGCCGCTGGTGATCCGGTACCCGAACTGGACCTCATGTCCCGTGGTCACCGTGGCCTCGGCGGGCTGGAGGCTAAGGATGACGGGCGGCGCCTCCGGCAGGGCCGGCTGGGGAGGCCTGCAGGCCGCGAGAGCCAGGAGGGTGGGGACTGTCAGCCCCGCCCGGATCCACTCTGCGCGTGTCATGGTCCACCTCAGGAATCCGCCGGGCCTCGGTATCCCCGCGGCCCGGACGAAGAATCCCCAGTTTACCCCAGTGGCTCCCCGTTCCTATGACTCAACCCCCGGCGGCCGACGGGCGTAGCCTGGGATTCTCCCCACCCCACCCACGGAGTTGTCGATGCGCCTTCTCACCTCTCTGGCCTGCGTCCTGGCCCTGGCATCCACTGCCCGGGCGGGAATCGATGCGCGGCTCATGCGCTATCCCGACGTATCCGCCACCCAGATCGCCTTCACCTACGCCGGTGACATCTGGGTGGTGCCCAAGACCGGCGGCCTGGCCAACCGGCTGTCCACCCCCAAGGGCGAGGAGAGCTTCGCCCGCTTCTCGCCCGACGGACGCTCCCTCGCCTACAGCGCGGACTACGACGGCAACCTGGATGTCTATGCGATGCCTGTGGACGGCGGCGTGCCGACTCGCATCACCCACCACCCCATGGCCGACCGGCTGGTGGACTGGACCCCCGACGGGAAATCGCTGATCTTCGCCTCAGGCATGCTGTCCGGCCGGGACCGGTTCAACCGGCTCTTCGAAGTCTCCGCCCAGGGCGGCCTTCCGAGGGCCCTGCCCCTGCCCTACGGCGAGTTCGGCGCCCTGTCCCAGGATGGGAAGATCCTGGCCTACCAGCCCATCTCCACGGACTTCCGGACCTGGAAGCGCTACCGGGGCGGCATGGCCTCGGAGATCTGGTTCTTCGACCTGGAGAAGAAGACCGCCCACCGCCTGCCCAAGGGGGAGGGCGGCTCCAACGATGCCATGCCCATGTGGCACGGAGACACCCTCTACTTCCTGTCCGACCGCGACGGCCTGAAGCGCAACAACATCTGGTCCTACGACCTGAAGACCGGCGCCTTCAAGCAGATCACCTTCTTCAAGGAATACGACGCCCACTTCCCCGCCATCGGCCCCTCGGACATCGTCCTGGAGGCCGGCGGACGGCTCTACCGGGTCGAGCTGCCCTCGGAGAAGCTCGTGGAGGTGAAGGTCGAGGTGGCCACGGACATGGCCACCCTCAAGCCCCGCGAGGAGAACGCCACCAAGCTCATCCGCAATGTGGATCTCTCCCCCCAGGGCAAGCGGGCCATCTTCGAGGCCCGGGGCGAACTCTTCTCCGTGCCCGCAGAGAAGGGCTACGTCCTCGACCTGACCCGCACCCCCGGGGTGGGCGAGCGATTCCCGGCCCTGTCCCCGGATGGAAAGGAACTGGCCTACTTCAGCGACCGCAGCGGCGAGTACGAGCTTTGGGTGCGCCCTGCGGACGGCTCCGGCACCGAGCGACAGGTGACCCACCTGGGCCCCGGCTTCCGCTACCACATCACCTGGTCCCCCGACGGGAAGCGCGTCGTCTTCGCCGACCAGGCCATGCGGATCAACCTCTGCGACGTGGCCACCGGCAAGGTCAATACGGTGGACAAGGGCTTCTTCATGTTCGAGGGTCCGCTGGAGGGCTTCCATGTCTCCTGGTCTCCGGACAGCCGCTGGTTCGCCTATTCCATGGATACGGAGAGCCGCAACAACGTGGTGGTGCTGTACGACACCAAGGAGGGCAAGCGCCACCAGGTGACTTCCCCCTTCTTCAACGCCGGCGATGCGGCCTTCGATCCCGAGGGCAGCTACCTCTTCCTCACCACGGGCCAGCATTTCGCCCCGACCTACAGCGACCTGGACACCACCTGGGTCTACACCGCCTCCACCCAGCTCGCGGCCCTGCCGCTGCGCAAGGACGTGGCCTCCCCCCTGGCCGCCCGGAACGACGCTGACGCCACCAAGGACGAACAGGCCAAGGCGGAGAAAAAGGAGGAGGAAGGCAAGGAGAACGGAGACGGGAAGGACAAGGACGCCGGGAAGAAGGAGGCGCCCAAGCCCGTGGACATCGACCTGGACGGCCTCGAGGGACGCATGGTGCTGCTGCCTCCCGTGGCCGGCTACTACGCCGACCTGGCGGCCGTGAAGGGCAAGCTGGTCTACCGGCGGGCGACCCAGGTCAACGCGGGCGGCGAGACGAAGACCGGCCTCTACTACTACGACCTGAAGGAGCGGGAGGAGAAGACGATCCTGGCGGACGTCGATGGCGCCGCCGTCTCCGCCGACGGGAAGAAGATCCTCGTCAACAAGAAGACCGACTTCGCCGTCATCGACCTCAAGGCCGACCAGAAGATGGACAAGAAGCTGCCCACGGGCGAGCTGATGATGGAAGTGGATCCCCGGGCCGAATGGCAGCAGATCTTCGACGACGCCTGGCGCCAGGAGCGGGACCTCTTCTACGACCCGGGCATGCACGGCGTGGACTGGAAGGCCATGCGGGAGCGCTACGGGAAACTGCTCAAGGACTGCGTCACCCGCGAAGATGTGAATTTCGTCATCGGCGAGCTGATCTCCGAACTGAACTCGTCCCACAGCTACCGGGGCGGCGGCGATCTCGAGGCTGGTCCCCAGCTGGGGGTGGGACTGCTGGGCGCCGACTACGCCCTGGAGAACGGGGCCTTCCGGATCAAGCGGATCCTCCGGGGCGCGGAGTGGGACGCCCAGGCCAAGGCACCCCTGGCCCAGCCCGGACTGAAGGTGAAGGAGGGCGACTACCTCCTGGCCGTGAACCGCATTCCCCTCGATCCCCGCACCGATCCGTGGACCGCCTTCCAGGGCCTCGCAGGCAAGACGGTACTGCTCACCGTCAACGACAAACCCTCTCTGGAGGGCGCCCACGACCTTGAAGTGGAGACCGTACCCACCGAGGCCCGGCTCCGCTACCTGGACTGGGTCGAGGCCCAGCGTCGATACGTGGACAAGGCCTCCGGGGGAAAGATCGGGTACGTCTACGTGCCCGACACCGGCCTCGGCGGCCAGACCGACCTGGTCCGCCAGTTCCGCGGCCAGTGGACCAAGCCGGGTCTCGTCATCGACGAGCGCTTCAACAGCGGCGGCCAGATCCCGGACCGCTTCATCGAGCTGCTGGGACGGAAGGTCCTCAACTACTGGGGCGTGCGCGACGGCAAGAGCTGGCAGTGGCCCCCGGTCGCCCACGACGGCCCCCTGGCCATGCTCGTCAATGGCTGGAGCGGCTCCGGCGGCGACGCCTTCCCCATGTATTTCCGGCAGGCCGGACTCGGCCCCATCATCGGGCGGCGCACCTGGGGCGGCCTCATCGGCATCAGCGGCGCCCCGGGCCTCATCGACGGCGGCATGGTCACCGTGCCCACCTTCGGCATCTACTCGAAGGAGGGCCAGTGGATCGTCGAGGGCCACGGCGTGGACCCCGACATCGAAGTGATGGACGATCCGGCCCTGCTCGTCCAGGGCAAGGACCCCCAGCTCGACCGCGCCATCCAGGAAGTCGAAGCCTCCCTCGCCAAGCACCCGGTCAAGGAGACCCCCAGGCCCGCCTACCCCAAGAAGGCCGGCTACTGACGGCATGGACGCGACCCCCCATCAGGGCCCAGGTTTCCGCTCGGAGCCTGGATCCTGATGGGGGGTCGGCACATCCTGGCCGGCGCCGGTGCGACGGGGGCGGAAACCCCACGCGGCCGTTGCCATCCCCTGGGGGCGGACGGCCATCGGTCCGGGGGTCACGCCCTGCGGGGAGCCAAGGGCGGCCCTAGCGCCGGGCGTTGGCGATGCCCTCCTCCGTGAAGCGGATCGCTTCCTGGATGTGTTTCATGGCTCGCCGCCGGAGCCCCCGGGCGAAATCGTTGTCCTCCTCCTCCCGGCAGTCCTTCTCGGCCTTGTGGAGGAGTTCAAGCGCGCTGTGGAGCCGCCCGCCGAAATCCATCCTCGCGTCCACGGGCGGATGATCTTCCAGGTTCTTGCCGTCGTCGATGGACGCATCCTTGATCTCACGGATGGCCGCATCGATCTCCCGGATGGCGGTGTGCTCATCCCACTTGATCTGGGCATCACCGCCCCGGCGCTCGAGGTGGGCCCGGGCATGACGGAGGTCGGCGAGGGCGTGCAGATAGGCGGGATGGTGCCCCGGCTGGTCGGCCCGCGCCACCGCGGGAGCGAGGGCGAAGACCAGGCAGATGCCGGCCGTGCTGAGGTTGAGCCGCTTCATGCGTTCTCCTTGATGGCTGGGTATGGCCCAGCAAGGGGGTCAGTTGCGCTCACGTTCCGGGTCGCGCTCGCGCTTGACCGCCCGATCCTCCTTCGGCTTGGGACGGTTCTCCGCGCGGGGATTCGGTCGCGCCTTGTCCTCCGGCTTGCCGGGGTGCGGATTCGGGACATCCCGGCCGGCGAGTCGTTCCTCGGGATGCCGGGCCTCGTCCCGCACCGGCCGCTCGGGCCCCCGGACCGGGCGCGCCTCCCCACGGTCCGGATCGGGCCGGCGCGGAGCCGGCTCCTCCCGCTCCGGAACGGGCCTGGCCGAGCGCGGGTCCCCCGCGGATGGGTGCTGGACCGACCCTGGGGGTGCACCCACCGGACGAGTCGACGGGGCCAGGTTCGGACGCGGGGGCGGGACCGGACGGACCGGAGGAGAGGGCGGCACCACTGGGCGGACCGCCTGCGGCGGCGGCAGATCCACCCGCGTCTGGCCGTGGACGAACGCAGGGATGGGTCTCGCGGAAACGGGAGTGGGGGCCGGGGCCCGGACCAGGGCAGGCAGGGCGGCCGCGAGGTGGGCCTGAGCCGGCACGGAAGTGTTCACCGCCTGGCCCGAGGCCGTGGCGCCGGGCGGAGCCACGATGGTCACATTCGTCACGTTGGTCACGTTGTTGATGATCGTGGTCCGGCTGTTGTTGATGTTGGTCGTATTGGCGATGGTCCCGTTGTTGATGTTGTTCGTGATGCGCATGCCCACGTTGACCACGGGCGGAGCGCTGGTGACGACCGCGGGGGGCGTTCCCATGGGCGCCGGCACGATGATGCCCAGGCGCGATCCCGGCGGAGGCGGGACGAAGATCCCGGAGGGTCCCAGGGGACGGGGGCCGGGTGCCACGCCCGGGCCGGCGACCTCGACGACGAGACTGAGCCCCGGCGGAGGGGGCACGAAGACCGCGCCCCGCGGAGCCCAATGGCCCGTGATGAACACGACGATGCCATCCCGGTTCTCGTAGTAGGGGGGACGCCAGACGTAGCTGGGCTGGGGCGGAGCGGACCAGCGGCCGTGGGCCCACACCCACGTGCCATGCCATACCCAGTAGCCGCCCGTCCAGACGGCCTCCTCGAAGGGCGGGGGCGGCGGCACCTCGACCAGCATGGGGGGCGGCGCCCACGGACAGCCGATGGGGGCGGGCTGGCCGATGGGGGGGTCGACGAAGACGCTGATCACCCCCTGAGGCTGGGGCGGCTGGTACACAGGAGCCGGCCGGTAGGCCGGTCCGGGCATGGGTTCCCGCACGACGACGCGTTCCGTGACGCAGGCGGTGCCCAGGAGGGCCAGGGAAAGGCCGCCGAGCAGCCGGAGAGGTGGGTTCATGAAGGGGACCTCATGGGGGGGCCGGAAATGATCCGTCGATCGGGTCGGTTCGCGGCTCGATTTGGGAACGGCGGCGGGTCGTGAGATCCCGTTCACCTTCAGGACTGGGCGGCATGGATTCCTGCGATCTGGAACCGGCAGTGCAGCCCCCGTGCCGAAGACCAAATTTCCTGGTCCAAACAGATATAAATGGGTTGAGCCCCGGGGGCGTTGAATTTTGCCGCAGGCCCGACCGCCGCAGGTGGCGGATTGCCCCGTGCCGAGGGCATGGATCCACTCCGATCGTCTTCTATCGCCCGGTGGACCCGTACCCGCCGCTGCCGCGGTCGGTGTCGCCCAGGAGTTCCACGCTCGGCTCCGGCACCCAGATCCAGGCGGCGGCCGGAGCCACGAGGAACTGGGCGATGCGCTCGCCCCGCCGCAAGAGGAAGGGGTCCCCGCCGTGGTTCACCAGGAGCACCTGCACTTCGCCCCGGTAGTCGGCGTCGATGGTGCCGGGGGCATTCAGCACGGTGACACCATGCTTCAACGCCAGCCCCGAGCGGGGCCGCACCTGCCCCTCGAAGCCGGGCGGGATGGCCAGCACCAGCCCCGTGGGCACCAGCCGCCGTTGTCCCGGCACCAGCTCCCAGGTCTCCCCTTCCGGAATCGCCGCCGGCAGGTCCATACCCGCCGCATGGGTCGTCGCATAGGCGGGCAGGTCAAGGCCGAGACCGTGGGGGAGCTGGTGGACCGGGATGCGCATGCCCCATCATTCAACGGCCGGGCACACCGAGGCAAAAGGAAAGACTGGTCGCGGAAGCCGCAGAGGATCACGGAAGACGGGAAGAAGACCTGGCGAAGCCACGATCCCCGGTCATTTCTTCCGTGCCCTCCGCGCGATTCCGTGTCTTCCGTGACCAGCTACCTTTCTTTGACCAGCTGCCCGCAGGCGCCCTGGACGTCGCGCCCCCGGCTGCGGCGGACGGTGACGAAGCAGCCCCGGGCCTTCAGCCAGTCGGAGAAGGCCTGCACGCGATCCTCGCCGGGTTCCCGGAAGGCGCTGGCGCCATGCTCGTTCATGGGGATGAGGTTCAGGTTGTGGCCATGGCGCAGGTCCCCCAGCCAGTCGGCCAGACGCTCGGCGTCGGCCTCGGTGTCGTTCTCCCCGGCCAGCAGGACGTACTCGAAGGTGAACTTCTCGCCGCGCTTCGGCCCCCAGGCGTCCAGGGATGCGCGGAGGCGGGCCAGGTTCCAGACGCGGTTCACGGGCATGGTGCGGCTGCGGGCCTCGTCCGTGGTGGCGTTGAGGCTGAGGGCCAGCAGGGGCCGGGGTTCCATCCCCGCCAGTCGCTCGATGCCGCTCACCAGGCCCGACGTGCTCACGGTGATGCGCCGGGCGGAAAGGCCCAGGCCCGCCGGATGGCAGAGCAGGCGGATGGCCCGGTGCAGGTGCTCGAGGTTGTGGAGGGGCTCGCCCATGCCCATGAAGACCAGGGTGAGGTCGTGCCCCCGCTCCGGGCCCAGGTCCCGCATCAGGGTCAGCACCTGGCCCAGGATCTCGCCGGGCTGCAGGTTGCGCAGGATGCCCATGCTGCCCGTGGCGCAGAAGGTGCAGCCCATGGCACAGCCCACCTGGCTGGAGAGGCAGTAGGTGACGCGGGGATTGCGCACCCGCCGCGGCATGTGGACCGCCTCGATGCGCCGGCCGTCGGCCAGTTCCAGGGCCAGCTTGGTGGAACCATCCCCCGAGGCCTGGCGCTCCGCCATCTCCGGCAGGCGCAGGTCCGCCACGCTCTCCAGCCAGCGCCGGATGGCAGGCCCCAGCCGCGGCGCTCCGTCTTCCCAGGTCCAGGGCCGGTGCAGGCGCCGGAAGGTCTCCAGGGCGCTGCCCGGGCAGCCCAGGGCCGCCAAGTCCTCGGGCAGGAGTGACCAAGCCGACGGCAGCCCGGCGCGTTCCGGCGCGGGACGATCCCAGGGCATGGCGGAAGGGTGGCTCATGGATGAAAAAGGGGGCCGAAGCCCCCGTTCATTCTAGCCGGAATGTGGGCTTCACGCCCCTTCCGCAGGTGCGACCGTGCCTTGCAGCGCCTCGACCCGTTGTGCGAGCGAGGCGGCCTCCTGGGCGATGTATTCCTCGGTAAGGGCACGGTAGAACCAGCCCAGGAGGCTTCCGAGCGGCCCCGCAAAGGTGAAACGGAGAACCACCTTGCAGGAGCCGGAGATCTGGTCCAGGAGGATGTGCTCCGCCGTCATGCGGAGGCCCGGTGAGCGGGCCTGCCAGACGAACCGGCGACCCGGGTCCAGGACCGTGACGGTCCAGATGGCCGGACGCAGGCGGGGCTGGTGGATCAGGTAGCGGGCGCCGACCTGGAGGCTCTCATCATCGAGCGCCTCGAGGACGGTCACGGTCGGAAGCCATCCCGGCCAGGCCGCCACGTCGGCGAGCACGGTCCAGGCGGCCGCCCGGTCGGCGGCGATCGGGTGGGAGGTCTGGCAGGTGTGCATGGGGATTCTTCTGGAAACAGTCCCGTACGGGAGGACTTCACGCCTTCGCCGCCAGCTCCGCATGCTGGGCCTGGTACTCCGCCAGAGAACCCGGATTCCATCCGTCACGATTCATCTTCCAGCCGTTTTCCACCTTCTCCCAGCCCACGTGGGCGTAGTAGTCCCTGGCGATGGGGGAGGCGAGCAGCACCCACTGGATGCCCTCGCCAAGGCCCAGGGCCCGGTCCAGGAGGCCCCGTCCCACCCCGGCCTTCTGGTAGGCGGGATGGACGGCCAGGTCGGAGACGTAGCCGTCGTAGGCGAAGTCGGTCAACCCCCGGAGCAGGCCCACGAGGCGGTCTCCGTCCCAGGCGGAGATCACCACGTTGGAGCCCTCGAACATCCGCCGGATCCGCTCTGGATCGTGGACGGGGCGTCGCAGGGGGGCGGCGGCGTAGAGGGCCCGGATGGCCTCGAGGGCCGGGGTCCGGTCCCGGTGGTAGGCGATGGCCGCGCTCATGCGGGCACCCCGGGCAGGTCGGGCTGCAGGCCCACGCCCAGGCGGTTCCAGGCGTTGATGAGGGCGATGGCATAGGTCAGGTCCACCAACTCCTGCTCAGAGAAATGCTGCCGGGTGGCCGCGTAGAGGGCATCGTCCACACCGTGGCGGCCCAACTCCGTGAGGGCCTCGGTCCAGGCCAGGGCGGCCCGTTCCGGCGGCGTGAACACGGGCGCCTCCCGCCAGGCGGCCACGAGGTTCAGGCGCCGGTGGGACTCGCCGCCTTCGAGGGCCGCGGTGGCGTGCATGTCCATGCAGAAGGCGCAGCCGTTCAGCTGGGAGGCCCGTACCTCGATCAGGTGGAGGAGGCCGTGGTCCAGGCCGCTGGCGGCGACGTGCCGGACGACCTGCAGCAGGCCCTGGTAGCCCTTCGGGGCGAGTTCCGGATGGGGTTTCGAGGTGCGCATGGGGACTCCTTGGGCCATGGGGCAGATTCAGGATGGCGGGGCCTGGTCTATCCAAAAGATCCATTTCTGGAATGATGACTGGACCATGCGCCCCTGGACCTTCCCCGTCGCCCTCCAGACCGAGCCCGGATCCCCCCGCGAACCGGTCTTCCAGCAGATCGCCCAGGCCATCCGGGGCGACATCCGCCGCGGCCGCCTCCGCCCCGGCGACCCCCTGCCGGGATCCCGGACCCTCGCCCAGACCCTGGGCGTCCACCGGAACACGGTGCTGGCGGCCTACCGCGAACTGGAGGCGGAGGGCTGGACGGATACCGGGCGGCGCACCACGCGGGTGGCGGGTGACCTGCCCGAGGCGCCCGCCATGCGGGCTCGTACGGGGGCAGGCCCGGGCTACGCCCTGGAGGCCGCCGCGGCCACCCCCCTTCGCCCCGCCCCGGAGGGTCTGGACTTCGGCGGCGGCCTGCCTGACCTGCGCCTGGTGCCCACGGACCTCCTCGCCCGGGCCTACCGTCGGGCCCTGGGTTCCCGGGCCCTGCTCGGCTACGGCGATCCCCGGGGGGAACCCCGGCTCCGGTCGGCCCTGGCCCGGCTCCTCTCCGAGATGCGTGGGCTGGCCGCCTCCCAGGATCGCCTGATGGTGACCGGCGGCAGCCAGGGGGCCCTGGATCTGGCCGCCCGGACCCTGCTCCGGCCGGGGGACCGGGTGGCCGTGGAGGATCCGGGCTATCCCACGGCCTGGGCCACCCTCCGGGCCGCCGGGGCGGCGCTGGTGCCGGTGCCCGTGGACGAGGGGGGACTGCGGGTGGAGGCCCTGGCCCCGATCCTGCGCGAGGGGCCCCTCCGCGCCATCTACCTCACCCCCCACCACCAGTTCCCCACCACGGTGACCATGAGCGCCCCGCGGCGCATGGCCCTGCTCGACCTGGCACGGCGCCACCGGATCGCGGTCCTCGAGG
>Ga0208789_1000259_pt1 | contig 63143 bp, 57 predicted proteins | sample Methanotroph_Enr_FD_187368 | JGI IMG/M metagenome (GOLD analysis project Ga0208789, IMG submission 187368) | Enriched soil microbial communities from Old Woman Creek wetland in Ohio, USA - Methanotroph_Enrichment_5 (SPAdes) (version 2) | ecosystem: Environmental > Terrestrial > Soil > Wetlands... | reverse complement strand
ATGAAGCGCATTATATACTGTCAGTTGAGGCAGAGGGTTGTATTATGGATGATGATTTTACCTGTACCACCACCGATGATCCTTACCATTGTTATTATTATGCATGGGTTATTCAAATCAATGATACAGCCGCTTCAGTTGGTGTAACAGACCAACCACAGCCTATTGAAGCGAAGCTTTACCCTAACCCGGCTTATGAGTATACTACAGTTGAAATACCGGTTCTCTATCCCCTGCAAAATGCATATGCCGAAGTTATTGATGCATCGGGCAGGGTAATTTGCCGGTTTAAAGTTACGCAGAAGAAATTTGTACTGAATACTTCCGGTTACAGCAAAGGCATTTATTTGCTCAGGATTAGCGATGCCAGAGGAGTTATTACAAAGAGGTTTATTGTGGGGTAAGGGCGAATTATGAATGAGGAGATATGAAAAAAGAATATCGAATATCGAATATCGAATGACGAATGACGAATAGCGAATGACGAATAGCGAATGACGAATGATGAATAACGAATAGCAAATAACGAATGACGAATATCGAAGAACAAAGAACGAATGAGGAATAACGAATAACGAATAATGAATAACAAATATCGAATAATGAATGACGAAGAGCAAATGAGCAAATTATAGGATTCAGTAGTCATGAGTCAAAAGATTTGTTTGTTCCAAATCTCCATCGCAGAGTCACCCCTCTCCTTGAGGAGAGGGGACGGGGGTGAGGTCGGTATAAGCAGCAAAATCATTTTACACTAACAACAAAGCAACCGTAACCACAAGATAATCATGCTTATAGAGTTGGTTTTATAAATGTGAATTGTGAACTTTGTAGAAGATTAATTTCAAGGACTCAGGCATCCTTTTAAATTCCCTATACTATGTACAAACCAGGCATACTTATCATATTCTTATATTTTTTGACAATTACCCTCTCCGCCCAACATATCCTTTTCGACTGGCAAAATTGCCTGAAAGGGGGTAAGTATAATACAGAGAGGAGTGTTTTATGCAAAGCAGATAGCGGTTACTTTATAGCTGCAACCCAGGAAAGAGGATCACATGTTGACATTGTTCTGCTTAAAACAGTACTTACCGGTGATTCCTTATGGAGTAAATATTACGGAGGTTCTGATGACGATTGGTCATGCGGTGTATTTCCTACTCCCGATGGTAATTATTATCTAGTTGGTACTGAGTGTTCCGAGGACGGGGATCTAATTAATAATCCTTATCCCAACAGTTGCAATATATGGATTATAAAAATTGATATTTCAGGAAACAAATTATGGGATAAAATATATGGTGGAAGTAATTTTGATGAAGCCATGAATGTTGTTGTAACCAATGATGGAGGCATGGCTATCTTAGGCAGTACATTTTCATATGATGGCGATATTTCCAATTTTTATGGAGCCATGGATGTTTGGTTGCTAAAATTAGACAATAACGGCAATAAGCAGTGGGATTTTACCGTGGGTACTCCTGGTTTTGATTATGCTTATGGTATTACCCAAACTCAGGATAGTGGCTTCATTGTTGGCGGAGGATTTAAGGAAGGTACCAATGGTAATATTCAATGTTACAATGCCGATAGCAATTATTTAGATGGTTTTTTATTCCAGTTGGATAAGAATGGTATATTTATACGAAAAAAATGCTTTCATGGCTCAAAAGATGATAGAATTGAGCAAGTATTAACTTTGGCAGAAGGATACCTTGTTTCAGGTTCAACGTCCTCACCTGATATAGCTTTAACTGAAATCGGATATCATCCAGGATCTTTCAATAATGGAACTCCCACAATTGATTTTTGGCTTCAAAAGACTGACTTTGACTTTAATGTTGAATGGCAGCGGTGTTATGGCGGATCGGGCTGGGATTATATTATCAAGGTATACCCATGTTCAAATGGCGATTATATGATGTTTGGGACTACAAATTCTTATAATGGAGATGTGAGTGGCATACATCATTATTCTCTAACTGATCAAAGTGATGATATCTGGATGGTCAGGCTAAATAGTCTGGGAGATATATTATGGCAGCGTTGCATAGGTACCTACGAAAGACAGGAAATAGCAACAAACTCTGTGCTTAAGATTACGGAAGCGGATTATGTTATAGCCTGTACTACCCCTGCAGGTGGATATGCAGATGGGGACATTGCATGTACATCCAATCCCATCCCAAGTAATCAAATCAGTTTTACATGGCTATGTCAAATAACTGATACGGCAGCATCGGTAGGTGTTGTAGACCAACCACAGCTTATTGAAGCAAAGCTTTACCCTAACCCGGCTTATGATTATGCAACGATTGAAATACCGGTTCTCTATCCCCTGCAAAATGCGTATGCCGAAGTTATTGATGCTTCGGGCAGGATAGTTTGCCGGTTTAAAGTTACGCAGAAGAAATTTGTACTGAATACTTCCGGTTACAGCAAAGGCATTTATTTGCTCAGGATTAGCGATCCCAGGGGAGTTATTACAAAGAGGTTTATTGTGGGGTGAGGGTGAATTATGAATGAGGAGATATGAAAAAAGAATATCGAATATCGAATGACGAATAACGAATAACGAATAATGAATAATGAATGATGAATAACGAATGATGAATAACGAATGATGAAGAGCAAATAAGCAAATTATAGGATTCAGTAGTCATGTGGCAATAGATTTGTTTGTTCTCCAAATCACCCTCGCAGAGTCACCCCTCTCCTCAAGGAGAGGGGACGGGGGAGAGGTCAGTAAAAGCAACAAAATCATTTTACACTAACAACAAAGCAACCGTAACCGCAAGATAATCATGCTTATAGAGTTGGTTTGATGAAAGCGAATAATGAATAGTGAATGACGAATAACGAATAGCAAATGAGCAAATTATAGGATTCAGTAGTCATGAGTCAAAAGATTTGCTTGTTATCCAAATCTCCATCGCAGAGTCACCCCTCTCCTCATGGAGAGGGGACGGGGGTGAGGTCGGTAAAAGCAGCAAAATCATGTTACATCAACAACAAAGCAACCGTAACCTAAAGATAATCATGCTTATAGAGTTGGTTTGATGAAAGCGAAAAATGAATAGTGAATGACGAAAAGCGAATGACGAAAAGCGAATGATGAATAATGAATAACGAATAGCAAATAAGAAAATTATAGGATTCAGTAGTCATGTGGCAATAGATTTGTTTGTTCTCCAAATCTCCATCGCAGAGTCACCCCTCTCCTTGAGGAGAGGGGACGGGGGTGAGGTCAGTATAATACGAAAACGAACCTTTGCGCCCTAAGTATTGATAAATTGTGTTTTAAAACCTGGCGTCATTGCGGTTAAAGTATGATTACCGGAGTATTGCATGCAACAGCTTCATAATAAAGTTGAGCGATTTCAACCAAAGATGAAGAATTAACGCCAGTAGCAAAATCTCAGAATTGTTTCTTATGATAATCAAAAGTCTGGTTATCGCGGAAAGTAATATACTTCCTTGCAATCAACAGGAAAATCGGCAGGTTGTTGCGGTTAAAATAGTCGATTGCCTCAGGTTTGGAATGGCAGGCTTCAGCCAGAATTGCCAACACTTTAAAATCGTGTTTTAGCAACCACATCAGGGCTGCTGCATCACCGTCAATAGCCCGGTCGAGTGCGCCAAGGTGAGGGAATCCGTTTTTCATCAACCAGCCGAAAGCCTCTTCACTGCCTCGCAGGCACATACTTAACGCCCCCAATTCCTCGTACCCGTTTTCCATCAGCCAGTCGAAAATTTCCTGGTTCCCACTCAGGGTTTCCGCAAAAGCAATCAGTATTTTGGGTTCGTATTCTAACATAAATGGAAAATTGGTCAGAGCTATTCAGAACTCAGGTAAACAGCAGAAAAACAATACACTATCATTAATCATGCACCCTGATAAAGTTAGTAAAACACTTCGGCTTTTATTCCAAGTGCTTCAATTTTTGCAGCCAGCGACTGGAATTCGGCCTCCGGAACTTTTTCGAGGGTTTTATAAGGTGTCTGCCGGTCGATAGGGTAGAGCATCACCAGTTTTGGGCCGATAGCCTGAATATGATTTAGCCATAGCGCAAGTTCCTCTTCGGTGGTATTATCCACGCGCTCACCATCCACTTCGCCGCGAATAAGCATGGTCTGTATAACAAGATTTCCTCCGAAGTTTTTCAGTTCTTCAACCACCTGTTCAAGTGTAATATGCCCTGATGGCCGGTTAATTGCCCGAAACATATCTTGTGAACCTGCATCAAGTTTCAAAACATTATTATCGATTTTAAGCAACGCTCTCTTTACATTTTCATGCTTGAGCCGCGTTGCATTCGAAAGCACGGTGATCTTTGCTTTTGGAAAGAATTCGTCACGCAGCCGTATGGTATTGTCGATTATAGTTTCAAATTCAGGATGCAGAGTAGGTTCTCCGTTACCTGCGAAAGTGATATTGTCAGGATCCAGTCCACCCGATTTCAGGGCTTCGAAACGGCTCTGCAGCGAGGCATTGATTTCAGAAGCTGAAAAAAGTACTGGCTTCTCTTTTTTACGTTCGTCGTTCAGTCCGCATTCGCAATAAATACAGTTGAAAGAACAAAATTTCCCCTCTAAAGGCAATAAATTAATCCCCAGCGAAACGCCAAAACGACGACTTTTTACCGGACCAAAAACAATTTCATCAAACAAAATTCCAGCCATAACTGCTATTTTTACATTATTAACCGTTCAAAAATGTGGTTAATGAGATGCAAAAGTAGATCAAAAGTTATAACTGCAACTCTATTTACCAAAAGGAATATACCTTGCTGCTGATTATTCCGTTAATAATACTACTTTTGAGTACTTAATTCCATATTCATACCCCGAATGCTCACCATCGACCAGATTAAAGCTCCCATAGCTTCCTATATCGAAGAGTTTGAGAAACATTTCCGCGATTCGATGAAAAGCCCTGTGCCGCTTCTCAATACGATTACACGATATATTATCAAACGGAAAGGCAAGCAGATGCGCCCCATGTTTGTCTTCCTTTCGGCAAAAGTTTGCGGTGAGGTCAGCCAGAGTACATACCATGCTGCTTCGCTTATTGAACTGCTTCATACCGCTACCCTGATTCATGATGATGTGGTGGATGATTCCAACGAAAGGCGCGGATTCTTTTCGCTGAATGCCCTCTGGAAGAATAAAATTGCGGTACTCGTCGGCGATTATTTACTCTCCCGGGGATTGCTTCTTTCGCTGGATAATGAAGAGTATCATTTGCTGAAAATAGTTTCGAATGCCACCCGCGAAATGAGCGAAGGCGAACTTCTGCAGATTGAAAAAGCCCGGAAACTCGACATTGAGGAACCCATTTACTTCGAGATTATCCGTAAAAAAACCGCATCTCTAATTGCTTCCTGTTGTGCTGCCGGTGCTGCTTCAGTGGGTGCTGATGCCGAAACCATCGAAAAAATGCGTCTTTTCGGCGAGTATGTAGGTATTGCATTCCAGATTAAAGATGATCTTTTTGATTATGAGAAAAATCTGGCAACTGGTAAACCCAGCGGAATCGACATCAAGGAGAAAAAAATGACATTGCCCCTGATTCATATGCTCAACAATATGAGCTGGATCGAAAAACGCCGTGCCATGAATATTGTGCGAAACCACAATAATGAACCCGAAAAAGTTGCCGAACTTATCGCCAAAGTGAATAACAGCGGAGGAATTGACTATGCTACCGGCAAAATGCGCGAATACCAGCAGAAAGCCATAGCTTTACTGAATACTATGCCCGAAAGCGATTCGCGTTGTTCGCTCGAACAACTTGTGATGTTCACTACCGAGAGGAAGCATTGATTAAAACTCCGGGAAATTAAATTACAATAGAGGAGGAATGCAATTCAGGCACGAAATGTTTATCCGGCCACAATTACAACCTGAAAGAAATGCCAATATGAAAATTCTTATCGTTCTGTTTATTTCTGTTTTTATTTCAGCCTCAGGCTACTCCCAGGTAACTGTTGAGAAGTATTCGAATGGCAGTAAAAAAGCCGAAGGGCAACTGTTGAACGGACAACGCGAAGGTGTTTGGTATGAGTTTAACCTGAAAGGACTCAAAATTGCCGAGGGCAATTACCGTAACGGCGTAAAGGAAGGGAAATACACTGAATGGCATACCAACGGCAGGAAGCAGTTTGAGGGATATTTTATTTCGGGTAAGCTGAACAGCCAGGTTGTTTCGTGGCGTATGGACGGAACTCCTGAGGAGAAAGGTCGCTTCACTGATGATCTTCGCGACAGCCTGTGGGTTTTCTACCATCCTGACGGATCAACTGGAAGTACAGGCTGGTTTGCTAAGGGTAAAATGGAGGGAAAGTGGGAGTATTTTTATGAAAATGGTTCAAAATGGAAAGAAGGCCCTTACCGGAATGATGAAAAAAACGGCATCTGGACTTTCTGGTATTCTGATGGGCACCTGCATCATAAAGGTGAGTATGTGGCAAACAAAGAAAATGGTACCTGGACCGGCTGGTTTATCAACGGGCAGGTGAAAGACTCGGGATATTACAGCAACGGACTTATGCAGGGAGAATGGAAAGGCAGCTACGAAAACGGGCGACCCCAGTACCATGGCTTTTATGTTAATGGAATTCAGGACAGCACCTACAAAGCCTGGTTCCCAAACGGACAACAGCGCACGGACGGGAAATACAAACTGGGTGTTAAATCAGGTATGTGGAAAGAATGGTTCGACAACGGACAATTGCGCGAATCAGGAAGCTGGATTGACGGGGAACGTAATGGATATTGGGCTTACTTTGACGCTGATGGTTTCAGAATAAAGGAAGAGAATTTTGACAAAGGCAAACCTGACGGTGCATGGAAAACCTATTACGCTAATGGCCGTGTTTCGGCAGCAGGTCAGTATACGAATAAGGTCAAAGAGGGAACCTGGCAATATTGGGATGATAAGGGTAAATTGATGGTGAAAACAGAATTCGTCAACGGGCAGAAAATAAAGGAAAAACGATACGGACAGGCCGGCAAGGAACTCAAACCCGGGAAATAGCACAATTATTCAGGCACGAAAGAGTTATTAGTGAAAACACACTCTATGTTTCGCTTCCTTTTTCTTTGTTTTATTGTTGTTTGTTTTTCCGGAAGTGCAATAGCACAGAAGGCAACCAAAGTAAAATCATTACCCGAAATATGTCTTACACCCGATGAGGTTGTATTGTACAGGTTGATTAACGAATACCGTGCGCAGAAGCGATTGCCGGAAATTGCCTTATCAGCATCACTCTGTTATGTAGCCCGCACGCATGCAAAGGATCAGACTGACTATCACAAACACGGCAGCAGGTGCAATCTTCACAGCTGGTCCGATCACGGAGAATGGTCTTCGTGTTGTTACACCCCTGACCATAAGAAGGCAAAATGCATGTGGGATAAACCAGGAGAATTGACAAATTACCCCGGCGACGGTTATGAAATTTCGTTTTATACAACCTACAGATATACAACACCCGAAGCCTTTGCTAAGGACATACTTGATGGCTGGAAGAAAAGCCCCGGACATAACGAAGTAATTGTTAACAAAGGAATATGGAAGGATGTTGACTGGCAGGCAATTGGAATTGGAATTTATGGTGAGTACGCCAATGTATGGTTTGGAAAAGAAGTTGACAGTGCCGGGAAACCTGGAATATGTGAGTAAATATCAGAAAAGTCTCGTGGAAATATTTGAGAAGTACGATCTGGGATTTGCGATTTACGAATTGGGCGCAATCTAAGGGTCAGGACAATCTGAACAAGAAGTTAAATGAGAGAGGATCCATTCTGAATTGCAAAATGACTGTAACTTTTTCTTAACCGGAGCAAAACCAATTATCTGAATTGATGTTAATATGAAAAAAATTTACCTTTTAGTTTTTCTTTTTAGTATTGGTGTAATTGCCACAGCACAACAGTTTCAGGGTGGTATTGCTGCCGGGCTAGTTGGTAGCCAGGTAGCCGGCGACACCTACAGCGGATATCATAAACCAGGTGCTTATGCTGGTATCTGGGTTCGTTTGGCCTCGGGTGATCGTTCATCCTTCCAGACCGAAATCAGTTATTTTCAGAAAGGAAGCCGGCACAATCCTGATGAAAAACGACAGGACTTTACGTTTTACCTTATGCGACTCGGCTATGTAGAAATGCCGTTTCTTTACCAGTACCATCTGAAGAATAACATTATAATTGAAGCCGGTCCTTCTTTTTCGTTCCTGCTTCATAGTTATGAGGCCCTGGATTACGAAGAGGTTTCCTACGGGAAATTCAGCCTGTTGAACCCTTCGTTTATGGCCGGAATAGCATATCCGATCAATGAAAAAATGAGTGCTCATTTCCGCATGAACAGTTCTGTTTTAAGCATCAGGAGTGACCTTTCACCAGGAGCAAGGTATCGTTTATTCGATAGGGGACAGTATAATGATTGTATTTTGCTTTTCCTGAGTTACAGATTTTAGGAAGAAACTGGAGGCTGGAATCTGGAATTTGGAATCTGGAATGTGGAAGGGGAATCTGGAAACTGGAATGTGGAATGTGGAAACTGGAAAGGGGAATCTGGAATGTAGAATCTGGAAACTGGAGGCTGGAATCATTAATCTCAAATTCAAATGAAAGAACCAAGGATTAAACTTATAGTAGGAGTAACCGGGGCAAGTGGTGCGATATACGCCAAAGTGCTGTTTGATAGCTTATTGAAGGCTGGCGGGCGGTTACAGGAGGTAGCTGTGCTGTTTTCGGATAATGCTAAGGGAGTATGGAAATACGAACTGGGGAATTCTGATTTTGAGAAACTACCTTTTACTTTTTACAAAAAGGACGATTTTTTTTCGCCTGTTGCTTCAGGGTCAGCAGGGTATCATGCCATGATAATTGTTCCTTGCAGTATGGGAACACTTGGCCGTATTGCTTCAGGCGTTTCCACTGACCTGATGACCCGCGCTGCCGATGTAATGCTCAAGGAACGCCGCAAACTGGTACTTGTGGCCCGCGAAACTCCTCTGAGCCTTATTCATATCAATAATATGAAATCGGTTACCGAAGCAGGTGGAATTATTTGTCCGGCTACCCCTTCATTCTACAGCCGCCCTGCAACTATGGAAGAGCTTGCGGCAACAGTCACCAACCGGGCTCTGTCCCTGGCAGGCATCGAAATGGAAGGATATCGCTGGGGCGAAATCTTATAACCGGAAGTTAAACAAGCCTATGGCCAAAATCAGCTTTTCTGATTCGTCCTTGCCATCAATCTCTGCCATAAAAGCAGGATCTTTTCAGTATCAGAGAAAAAGAAAAAGGTGCAAACAGGTCAATTTGCCATTAATCGAATATAGTTCCGACTGCTAAACCTGCTAAACTTAATTATTGAGAAATTAACACTAACAATTTATTGTTTGCCTAAGGTATGCTTATGCCGACCGCGTCAGAAAATAAGGCGCGCAAGAACAAGGGAAACGGGTGCTCAATGAGTCTTCAACTATGCTGACCCTTATTAGTTATTAAAGCACCAAACTAATCGTTTCTTACAATTCCTCCGATCTTTTTACCTTCCGGAACGCCATATTTATATACTATTTTCATCTCACCATCCCGAAACGAACGGATCCATTCACCTTCTCTCAACCCGTTTTTAAAATTGCCGGTTAATGTAAGCCTTCCGTCGCTATTCCAATACATCCATGTTCCCTGGGGACCATTATTACCGAAGTCTCCTTTATAACTTGTTGCTCCATTCTCATGAAAACCTTCGATAGAACCAGATCCTGCTTTTTTATAAGTTTCCTTACCAAGCAGGCGGCTATTATCATACCAATAGTTCCAGATGCCGACTTTCTCACTATCTGCATACCGGCCTTCTGATTTTTTTTGTCCATTGTCATGCCAGTAAGTCCAAAATCCCTCTAACTTCTCGTTTATATATTCGCCTTCTGATGTTTTATTTCCATTTTCGGAATAATAAACAAAGTGACCGTTACGTACAGTAAATTTCTTTGATTTATAAGTACCTGTCATCTGAATTTTGTTACTCATATAAAAGTCATTTACAATCCATTCATTGTTGCTTCCGGGGAAAGCTTTCCTGTAATAAACGGCTTCTTTTTTATCCGATATTTCGGCCCAATCATTATCGTAATAGATATAAATGGTGTCCTGCGCAAACAGTATACCTGATATGGTGAAGAGAAAAAGCAGGGAGAATAAAGTTTTCTTCATGAGTATAATTTTAAAAGGTCGAACGGTGTATGCCAGAGTAATCAAAAAATAATTTCGGTTCGTGTATCATTGTACAGTTATTTCGGGAAACAAATAATCAAAGGGAGCCTTTTGGCAATAGTATTTTTTTGCTCACATATTTTTTTGTAATCACCTGCTTTAATATGATTTGACTTCGTTCTGTAATTGTATTGTATCTGAATCGTGTTGCTGCTAATCTGCTCTAACTTTTCTTCAAAGAAAAATGCTTCATTTTCGTATAATTTATAGGCATCATCAATAAGTAAGGCTTTGGGAAGGTGGAAAATAACTTTATAACTCAGGTTTGAAGGATAATTCAATGCGAAATCCGTCTCTCGTTCTTCACAAGCTGATACATTTATCTCACTGTATAACATCTGAGGTTCGAATCTTAAAATCCAGAGTCCTTTGGCTGCCTCGTTCGTCTCTTTATCTCCATCCTGCCAGAAATCATCAATATCAAAATTATAGGTTACCGAAAAAATGTTTTTCTCAATATCATCATAAACCTCTAATTCTGAAGCCTTTCTTATATTGGGGAACTGTAATTTAAGATCATCCATTGTTACTTCTAAAAGTTTGCCGGGTGAAAAGTATTCAATAAGTGCCCTTCTGTTATCAGCCTCATAGCCGTATCTCCTGGAAGTGATTTTTAATTTGGCCGGTTGGGTAAATGACGGTATTGTAAATTCATCAACTATATCATCTGGTAAATCCAGCTTTGGGAGAGGCATTGATTGAAGCGTATCAGCTGGCAAACCTATGATCAGTGCTTTGCCATAATTATTGATTTTCAAATCCTTGAAATCTCCGCCCTGCATAGGTATGGAAGGATCTACCCAGTAGTTATGACCGTTGTAACTAAATGTGACTATACAATGATTGAAAACCTCATTACTGGGGCCTAGCTTTTCGAGTTCATGTTGCATAACCGTATTTACCAGAGCCGGATAAGCTTCAGTAACCCCTGTTTTTTTTAACAACGAAACCAACAGCAGGGATTTATCTTTGCAATCGCCAAAGCGCTGCTTCACGACCAGCTCAGGCGAATGTGGTTTTATGCTGCCAATACCTGCCTCAATGCCCTGATATCTTATATCGTCCTGTACATAGTCGATGATTTTATTTATCTTTTCATCTGTTGTTTCCTTTCCTGTAAAAATTTCACTGAATACCTCGTCAAGAACTGGCTCATTTTTTAAAGAAAAAACATCCTGAGCCCACTTATTTACTTCCTGCCATGATGTTAAACTGCTTAATGTAAAGTAGTTATATGACATGGTCCAGGCAGGTGTGTTGTCTTCAAATTTGCTTGCTTTGAGATTTGAATATTTTATTTCAATCTGGCGGAGACCATCAGCTTCTGTACTCGAAACCAGGCTGTCGCATCCAACACAAGAGTATTTATACTCTTTTTCTTTCGGATATACCACACGGATTGAGTATAAATCAATTGGATTGAGGGCAACTAATGGTAAAAACAGGTGTTTTTCACGATTAAAGATCGGATTCTTCCCTAATGTCGTATAGGCAAAATCAATCAGGTCATCTTTCCTGATATCATTCAGTATGTCGTAAACAATCACCTGCCCCGTATAGATTCCCTGGTGCAGATTCTGTTCATTGTTCATAATCTCGAAGCTAAGATCTTTTGTACGATCTATTTTATTCCCTTTTCGCCATATGTACAAATGGTGTATCAAAAGCTTCTGGTACGAAGTATCGAGCGCAACTGCAAGTTGAGAAGCATTGGTAATTCCTCCGTACGATACTACATTTCGTACTTCATGATAGAAAAATGCATCCTCCTCCAGGTTTGTCTGGTAATCCACCAGGGTGGTGTAAAATCCTGTCATAATATCATACTTCGAAACCGGAGGCGTTTCGGGTGGGTTAATTGTTTTTACCCAGCCCGGGATCTTTTCAAAACTGAAATATTGCGCTCGTAAGGGTTGTGAAACAAGTAATGCCAGGCATACTACTATTTGTAGTCTGAATTTCATATAGTTTTTATTAAAAATGCCGATAAATTTCAAACCAAAGTGCTGATAAAAAATTCTATTGCAAGAATATGAAGTTAATTTGCAAATTCAAAATCAGAAGAGTTTTATTTATATGGTCTTTGTGTTTTTCATTTATCAATATACTTACTTTAAAGTAATTTCTTTTGCCGCCTTCGTTCGTTCGCGTCTTATTTTCTGACGCGTATAGGTATAATTCAACTCAATAGCTGGTTAATTATTGGCTTTCAAAAATAATTTCCAACGACGCATTAAATCCGGCATAATGCCTGGCTGAAGTATTAAAATAATCTTCCTGTTAGGCAGCTAAACCGGCAACAATCGGGTTGTTATGGATGTATTCCAGGTTTGTATGCGACACACATCAGAAATAAGACGCGCTCGAACATGGGCACTCAGCACTGACCACTCAGCACTATGCACTATGCACTATGCACTGAGCACTCTGCACTTAACACCCAGCACCCAGCACTGAGCACCCAGCACTCAGCTCTAATTAACTACCATTCCACCGCTTTTCTCCTTATCGGCATTGTCATACACCTGCACCCGCCGCCACCCCTCGAAAGCTCTGATCCATCAATGGTTACAACGTATTTTTTATAATTGCGGATATCAATTTTGTCGTGAATCACATCGTTGGCTTTAATTACTGCATAGCCGTGGCGGTTCATTTCTTCGATAGTATTTACATTGCGTCCGTACCCGATTACCTTACCTGGCGCAATAGCGAAAAAGTTTGCTCCGCTGTGCCACTGTTCCCGTTCCTGTATCATGCTGTCGCGGCGTCCGCCACAAAAGAGAGTTTCCATTTCCATGCCAAGTTCCTTCAGAATTGCAGGTATGTTTTCTACTTCGCGTATGGATTTTACTTTCCCATTATCAATATTAATATGGATAGTAAGGTATCTGGTGGGGTGGAGGATCAGCGGTTCGTAAACCATGCACTGGTTTCGGTCGAGGAAGGTAAAAACCATATCAAGATGAATGAATGATTCAGGCGTGTAGGGCAGTTCCTGCACAATGATATGACGCTGTACTTTTTTCTGCTTATAGTATTCAATAATAAAATCAATACCCTGTGAGGTGGTGCGGGCACCGGTTCCGATTACCACAATATCTTCACGAGCTACCAGGAAATCGCCTCCTTCGAAACTGAATTCCTTGCAGAAATGCCGGCTTTGTTCCGGGTGTATGGTTTTAACACCAAACGAAGGATGATTGCGGAAAATAGCATCCATGATCAGGGTTTCGCGGTCGCGTATACGGCTGGCCATGCGGCTGATAAGCACTTTGTCGAGCAATGCTACCGAAGCATCACGTGTAAAGAAGAAGTTATGAAGGGGTTCAATGCTATAGCGATCCTTGGATAAAAACCGGGTCAGATTATCTTTTTTCATCTCCACACCTTCAATCAGCAGGGTCGAAAGTTTTTCAGGCCTGATATCCATCAATTCGGCCACAGTATATTCATTCAGGCGCTCCTTGGTGGCTATGGTACTCAGCAATTCAGCCCTGTGTTCAGGATTCTGAACCACCGTCGAAAGCAGGTCCTTTACCTGGAATGTACGTGTTACCTTTGAAAGGAATCCTTTAAACTGGTTGAATTCTTTCAGCGCAACCGAGAGGTTAAGTATATCGCTGTACAATGCTTTATGTGAACTGTCGGGAGTCATATTCTCGACTTCCGGACCCGGAGTGTGGATAATCACACCCTCTAATTCACCTATTTCGGAACGGATATCTACTTTAAACGGTTTTTCCTGGGGTTGCATAGGAGGTTGATTTAGGTGTTTTTTTTGATTCTATAGAAATTTCTGGTGCCGGAATTTTATTCAAAAATGGAGAATAGCCTTCAAGTAATTTTGAGAGGAAAAAGACTTTTGAAATTCAAGTATAAAAGGTACAAAAAAGAAATTGATCCAGCTTACAAAGGTAAAAATTATTGGCCTTGGCCGGGATAGTTTCAACAAAATGTGAACACTACTCATTCAGTTCCGAAACTAACAGGCTTAGTGTCAGTAAAACACGTATTTTCAAATTTTAAATTACTGAATAACAGTATTCTGAAAATATTCGGCAGACTCCTATAAATAACGGTTGAGGTAAGCAAATTTGTTTAAATTTGCCGCAATTTACTGATCGAAAATCAATAAAATTTGTAGTACTGAATGAAGAATATTCTCGTTATCGGAGCGGTAGGCCAGATAGGATCGGAGCTTACCATGAAACTAAGAAAAATTTATGGAAACAGCAGTGTGGTTGCAGGTTATTTCAGGCCCGAACCTACCGGTGAACTTCTCAACTCAGGTCCTGCCGAATATGTGGATGTAACAGTAATACAGGAAATTGCCGATATTGTTAAGAAATATAAGATCGACACTATTTACAACCTGGCAGCAATTCTTTCGGCCGTTGGTGAAACAAAACCTTTAATGGCATGGCAGATAGGCGTAGGCGGACTTATGAACTGCCTTGAAGTAGCCAGGGAAAATAACTGTGCGCTGTTTACGCCAAGTTCGATAGGATCATTCGGGCTGGGCACACCTCTCGACAATACTCCCCAGGATACGATACAACGTCCTCAGACCATGTATGGCATCACAAAAGTTACCGGAGAGTTACTCAGCGATTATTACTACAGGAAATTTGGTGTTGACACACGCTCAGTGCGTTTTCCGGGTATCATTTCAAATGTAACAATGCCCGGAGGGGGAACTACCGATTATGCAGTTGAAATATACTACGAAGCTGTTAAAACCGGAAAATATACCTGCCCGCTTGGTGCAGGGACCTTTCTGGATATGATGTATATGCCCGATGCACTCGAAGCAGCTGTCAACATCATGGAGGCTGATCCTTCGAAACTGGTTCACCGCAATTCATTCAATGTAACTGCCATGAGTTTCGATCCGGAGATGCTGGCTGCCGAAATAAGGAAACATATTCCCGGGTTTGTTATGGATTATAATGTTGAACCTGTCAAACAGGGAATTGCCAATTCATGGCCCAACAGCATGGACGATTCCTGTGCACGCAGCGAATGGGGATGGAAACCAAACTGGAACCTCGAAAGCATGACAACTGATATGCTTCGCGCCATACGCGGGAAAAAAGATAAAGGATTGATTTAACCCGACTCGTTTTTAAAAAACAAAAAGCACCTTATCTTGGGTGCTTTTTTTGTGCAATACACTGTAGGTGAAACTTTCAAAATAACTTCCCCGAAACCAAATTGGAATTTCAAAAAACGTTAACTTTTTAAAAACTCAATTTATGAATGTACCCATTTTAAAGATATATCGTCCTTACAGGACTTTGGCTAATAGGGGTACTTGTTTTTCTGCCAATATTCAGTCCCGTAGGGACAATATATTGGTAGAAAGCAAAATACATGTCAGAATAAAGTCCCATAGGGACGATATAAAAATCAGTCTTACATGAGCTGGATTCGTTCGCATCTGTAATTTGAATCGGGGAAGTTATTTTGACATCTTTACTAATTTAAATCTTCACTGAATTTTTTATTCCTTCAGCATACAACACTTTATTGAAAGTAAAAGCCTTATCGAATTTTGCTGAGTCAAAAATATATTCGGAATCATACTGGTAAAGCATTTCAACGCTTTCCTTAATAATCGGGTTGAAAAGACCCCCAATCCGGATCATCAAAGTCGGAAGAACAGTGATTTTTGCTTTTACATTTAGCTCTCTGGCCGCAATTTCTACAATTTGTTGACCGGTGAGGATATTCATATCAGCCGGAAGGTGCCAGGTTTGATTATAGGCAGAGGGGGTGTTTCCGAGAAGAGCAGTGGCTTTGCCTGCATCAGGGGTGTAAGTGAATGAATGTTTCAGGTTCTTACTGATCAATAGTTGTGCACTTTTCGATTTTTTCAGATTTTCAAAAACCATCATGTTAAGAAAACTGTTGTTGGTTTCAGGACCGTAGAAATCGGCAGCACGGGCAATAAGGGCTGTTAATGAGCCTTTTGCTACCTCATCCAGTATCATGGTGGCAATTTTAGCCCGCACTTCGCCTTTCAGGCTGCAGGGGTTAAAAGGAGTTCCCTCAGTCATGGGTCCCTCAACTCTGCCGTACATGTATACATTGTCGAAAAACACCAGTTTTGAACCATTTTCTTTGCATGCGTTAATCACATTTCGCATCAGGATCGGCCACTGTTCCTGCCATATTTTAATATTATATTGCAGCCCAGCGGTAAGGTAAACCACCTCAGAGCCTTTAACGGCTTTCATAACCTGGTCGGCCGAAGTAAGGTCGGCAGAAATAAGTTTCTCGTTTCCGTTGACAGCCTTTGGGTTGCGGCTTACAAGCTGTATTTCATTGGTATATGTGGGTAATGATTTTGCCAGGTGATTGGCAATTATTCCTCCTGATCCAAGTATTGTTTGCATGTTACTGATTTTTGCGGCAAAAATAGAAGAAGATTATTGTTGACTAAAGTATAAACAGGTGAAACAAGGAAATAGTTGATTGAAACAAGGTTATTCGCCGGCGAAAAGAGCTTTCAGGTGCTAATCTCAGTCTTTTTCCGAAAAAATAATAGCCTGGTATACAAATATTTCTGTATCAGTATCTTTCCACCCATCCCAGCCGATACCGGCTTTATCGCGGGCACAATGGCCAAGGAATTCCTCCAGGCTCCACCCTGTTTCGGTAGCAACCTGTGGCAGAAAAGTACCGCTTCGGTTCCCTTTTTTAATATAAATGCCATCGGTGCCCAGGCGGATGGTACCTGTGTCAGCAATTCTTTGCAAGGGAGTGAGGACTGATATTTCAATACTGGCCGACTCCATTTCTTCTTCAGTAATCCGGGTAAAACGATAATCTTCGGTTGAAGAAGCTACTGCCATTTGCTGCACAATACTGTATAGCGGCTTGTCGGCTTCGAAATGCCCGATGCAACCACGCAACACACCTTGCTTTTTTAATGAAACGAAGGCACCGGCTTTCATCAGCATTCCTGCCGTCAAATCAACAGGATCGATATGAGGAACACGGTTTGTATTAAGATACGACAGTATAGTATTTCGTGCAATCAGAAGTAATTTTTTTCTTTCAGCCGTATTCAGAATCGAATCCATATCATCCGGCTTTTGAATACTAATGGCCCAATAACCAACAACGCTGTCCTTTTCACCGAACTCAGAGTCGCCCGAATTCTTATACATCAACAGTTTGTATGTAATTCCTGGTAAATCCCGTGTAAGCATGAGCAGGGTGAGTACTGATGGCCATGAGCAACAGGCAGTTGCCAGACCGTCATTTTTTTTGTCCTGAACGCTTTTGATAATGGAGTGCAGAAAATTTTCAGGTTGATTACTTGCAACAGCCTCTGCAGTTTGTTTATCCGTTATTACAGCCTCATTATATGATGGATAATGCGAAAAGTCGGAACTTATCACAAATAGATTCTCGTGTGTAAAATATGGTTTTAATGCCTGAGCAATTTTTTCACAAACCTGTTTATCCTGAGTTCCCAACAGCAGGGGTACAATTCTGAATCCACTTTTAAGCCAATATTGTAAAAAAGGAAGTTGTACTTCGATACTGTGTTCTCTGTTATGATACGCTGGGTCAAAGGAAAGACACTTATTCCCTGATGCGAGACGTCCGGCAGTTTCAATATCCGTTTGAACAGTTCCCAGGGGTGTTATATAATTGCCGATACTATACACAGAAGCACCGGGAAACGAATTCCGGTGACTGCTGCCAATTACAAAAATGGTTTTATACTGCTTTGCCTGATCAAGCTTAATAAAAGCTGCAGCAGCCACTTCGCCGGTAAATACATACCCCGCGTGAGGTGAAATAATAGCGATAACCTCACTATTGGTCGCGGGATCTGATACTTTTGCGAAGTACATTTTCAACTGTTGCTTCAGTTCTGCTGCATCAGAAGGGTAAAACTGCCCGGCTACTGCTGGCTTGCGGTTGTGCATAGGTTCGTTTTGTTTCATTGTATCCGGATTAATGGTGGAGCAGCAAAAATTATATTGAAGTATACTGTGTTGTGAAGAATACCGATATGAAGTTTTTCGGTGCCCTGGCTCTTTTTCTTGAATTGAATTTCAATAGCCTAAAATTACAACGATTCGTGCTAAAACCAAGGCTATTATGCGGCAGTTTTAAAATCGGGAATGATGATTTCTTTCCTAACTTTGTTCTCATGAAAAGTTCTTTAGCATTTGTGTTTGTTGCAAGGACAAATATATCCGGTTAAACTTTTCTGCTTTTATTTATTTGTTCTGATAGTTCTGACATTTGCATGTAAATCAAGCTTTTATAATGCTCTGCTAAACTAAACGAGGTTTATTGATCAACCATCATTCAAAATTACTAAGGTGGAAAAGGGAAAAGCTATACGACTCTTTAATGATGTCAAAATTCGTGTGAATTGAGACGATGAACAGGAAAAATGGTATTTCTCCATTGTGGATGTGATTGCTGTTCTTACAGAAAGTATTGATGCCGGAGCTTATTGGCGGAAGATGAAAGAACGGCTGAAAAAAGAAGGGAATGAAACCGTGACGAATTGTCACAGTTTGAAAATGCCTGCTGCTGATGGTAAAATGAGACTTGCCGATGTAGCTGATACAGAGCAGCTGCTTCGTTTAATACAATCCATCCCTTCGCCCAAGGCCGAACCATTCAAAATTTGGCTGGCTAAAGTGGGTAACGAACGCGTTAACGAAACGCAGGACCCTGAACTTACTTTTGAGCGTGCGATGGAAACCTATTTTAGAAAAGGGTATTCAAAAGAATGGATTAACCAGCGGCTAAAAACCATCGAAGTCAGGAAAGAGCTTACTGACGAATGGGAAACCCGTGGCGTTAAAAAAGGGCAGGATTTTGCGATACTTACAGATTAAATAACCCGTGCTTGGTCTGGCTTTACCACAAAACAATACCGACAATATAAAGATCTGAAGAAAGAAAACCTTCGCGACCATATGTCAAACCTTGAACTGGTTTTAAATATGCTTGCCGAAGCTACTACCACCGAAATCTCCAAACAGAAAAAGCCAACAACATTTGATCAAAACAAAACAATTGCAAAACAAAGAGGAACCATTGCAGGGAATACACGCAAAGAGATAGAAGAAAAAACCGGTAAAAGTATTGTTACCAATCAAAATGCGAAGACTTTAAAGGATAGAAATCTGGATTAATACGCTCCACGATCTTCAAAAATCTGTACTTTTGCATCCCAAATATGGTAATACTTTGAAAATAGCAGCACTTGTTTCAGGGGGCGTTGATAGTTCCGTAATGCTTCATCTGCTAAAAGAGCAGGGACATGAACCTGTGATCTTTTATATTCGTATTGGCATGAAAGATGAAGAGGGCTTTCTGGATTGTTCATCGGAAGAGGATATTGAATTAACTACGTGGCTTGCTAAATATTACGGATTGAAGATGGAAGTTGTTCCTCTGCATAAGGAGTATTGGGACAATGTAATGGCCTATGCTCTGGATGCCGTTCGCAAAGGACTTACCCCCAACCCTGATGTAATGTGTAACCGGCTGATAAAATTTGGTGAGTTCGAAAAATACTGGGGCAGGGATTTTGATAAGATATCGACCGGGCATTATGCCAATGCGGTTATCGAAAATGGTAAAACCTGGCTCGCAACAGCAAAAGACCCTATTAAAGATCAAACTGATTTTCTGGCCCAGATCACCTATGATCAGGTAAGTAAGCTCATGTTCCCGGTTGGCAATCTGATAAAAAGCGAAGTCAGGGCTATTGCTCATCAACAGAAAATGCCCAGTGCTCATCGCCGCGACAGCCAGGGGATATGTTTCCTTGGCAAAGTGAATTATGTGGATTTTCTCAGAAAATATATAGGAGAAAAGGAAGGTAAAATAATTGAACTCGAAACCGGTAAATTGCTGGGGAAGCATAAAGGATACTGGTTTCATACCATAGGTCAGCGCAAAGGACTGAACCTGGGCGGAGGTCCCTGGTTTGTGGTAAAGAAGGACTCTGACGAAAACACTATTTTTGTATCCAACGGTTACGATCCCGAATCGCAATACCAGGAAGTGATTTATCTGGATGATTTTCACTTTATAAGCGGAAACCCCTGGAATGCTGATTCAGACACGCAGGAGATTACCTTCAAAATCAGGCATACCCCTGACTTCACCAGGGGGATATTAAGAAAAGATGGTAACAGCTTCGTGATTCAGTCGTCGGTTCCGGTATCGGGAGTGGCAGCCGGGCAGTTTGGTGTGGTGTATGATAAGGATTCGCGTATTTGCTTCGGAAGCGGGGTAATAAGATAAAATAACTTTGGCAACCTGGAGCCTTTAGATACTCAGGAACTAAATGAAATATGATTAACGCAAAAGAAAAATATAATATGACACATTCAAAGCTTCCGATCTACTTAATACTGCTACTGTCGGTTACAATACTTTTCAGTTCATGCGACCGTGGTCCTTTGTACGAAAATTATCAGAAAATGAAGAATTCGACCTGGGATCGTTTTGACAATAAGTTTTTCGAAATACCGGTTGAAGATGCAACTACCAAATTTGATATTACATTCGTTGTGCATTGTAATGAAAAGTTTGTTTACGATAACCTGCCTTTTTATGTAATACTTACCACTCCTTCGGGAGAGGAACGTATGCGTGAGGTAACAGTTCCGGTTAAAGAGAACGGGAAATTGATCCTTGATCCGGAAAGTAAAAAGTCAGAAGCCCGTATTGTTTTATGGAAGAATATCAACCTGGCGGCTAAAGGGAAATGCAAGCTCAGTATCGAAAATATGATTCCCAAGATTCAGACTGAAGGTATTGATGAGATCGGAATAATAGTTGCCAGGTCAAAGGAGTAGCCTGCTCTATAAATTTTTGAAAATTTCCTCTGTAACTGTTTTGTCGTTCGCCAGTTGAAGTTGCAGGTCGCCTAAACTGGCAAACCTCTTTTCGTTCCGGATGCGTTCAACAAACGAAAGGGTAATCTCGTGGTTGTATATGTCCCTGTTGAAATCAAAAATATTAACCTCGATAGTAAGATGATCGGCATCAATGGTTGGCCTGTATCCAACATTGGTCATTCCATAGTATAAAGTACCTTCTATTTCGACACCTGTCGCATAAACACCCTGTCCGGGGATTAACTTGTGGTCATTGTCCGGTTTCAGATTGGCAGTAGGATAGCCGATATTCCGTCCGATTTTATTCCCGGTAACTACTTCGCCGGTCATTGAATAGTTATAACCAAGCATGGATGCTGCATGTTTAACATCACCATCCAGAAGAGCCCTCCGTATGCTTGATGAACTCACTGTGTTGCCCGAAACAGTGACCATTGTAATCTCATCAACGGTAAAACTATTTTGCAGCCCCATTTCACTTAGCAGGTCAAAATCGCCTTGCCTGTTCTGGCCAAAAAAATGATCATAGCCTGTGATCACATGACTGACTTTAAGTTGGTTCACCAGAACATTTTGAATGAAATCGGAAGGGTTTATTTTTGCAAATTCGCGGTCGAACGGAATCACCAGAACCACATCAATGCCGGCCAATTCAAACCTCTTTAACTTTTCGTCCAGGGTTTGAAGCAGACGTACTTCAGCATGATGAGGAAGCACCAAACGGGGGTGCGGTTCAAATGTAATTACGACAGATTCGCACTGCTTCGACCTGGAAATATTTGTCAGCATTTTCAGGATTTCCATGTGCCCAAGATGCACACCATCAAAAACGCCAACCGTAGCTGCCGGATGAAAGGAAGATTTGAATTCGGAAATCTGATGGTAAACGCGCATGTTTCAGTCTAAGAATTTGGATATTGCTCCTCTGCGTTAAGGAGTCAGGCACTTACCAACTCGCTGTTTAACAGGTAAGCAGCTATCTGAACGGCATTGGTTGCTGCACCTTTACGCAAATTGTCGGCTACAATCCAGAGGTTGATACTATTGGGTTGTGATTCGTCGCGGCGAATGCGTCCCACAAAAACTTCGTCACGGCCTTCGGCATATTTAGGCATGGGATAAATTGATTTTTCAGGATCATCCTGAACAACAACGCCTTTGGTGGATGATAGTATTTTGTATATCCATTCCATTTCAAATTCCCGCTCAAATTCAATGTTAACTGATTCGGAATGCCCGCCGGTAACCGGAACCCTCACCACAGTTGCTGTAACGCGGATAGAATTATCACCCAGAATTTTGCGCGTTTCATTAAGGAGTTTCGTCTCTTCGGTGGTATAACCATTGCTTTCGAAAGTTCCTCCGTGAGGAAACAGATTCATGTCGATAGGATGAGGGTATACCATGTTGGTGCGGGTGCCTGCACGTTCGTTCATCATTTGTTCGACTGCTTTCTGCCCTGTGCCTGAGACTGACTGGTAGGTGCTGACAACAATGCGTTTTATTTTTAAATGATGATGCAGCTGCGACAGGGCCAGCACCATCTGAATAGTACTGCAGTTGGGATTTGCAATTATTCTGGTTTTACTGCTAAGCAGGGAGGCATTGATTTCGGGTACTACCAAAGGAATTTCATCATCCATGCGCCAGGCCGAACTGTTATCGATAACAAAAGTGCCTGCCTCTGCAAAAAGAGGCGCATATGTCTTTGACACAGAAGCACCGGCAGAAAAGATTGCTATAGTTGGTTTCATAGCAATGGCCTGAGTAATGCTCACGATTTTGCGTGGCATATTATTGAAAAACAAATCCTTCCCTACTGATTTCTCGGAGGCAACAGGTATAATTTCTGAGATTTTGTCGAATGATATATACCGGGCTTCTTCCAGAACTTTAATCATTACACTTCCTACAAGGCCCGTAGCACCTACTATTGCAATTTTCATACCTTACTTTTCATTAATATTTTATTGAAATGACTTTTAATCAGGTACATAATCCAGAATCAGTTTTGCTTTTTGAGGAGCAATTTCATATCTTTACCCTGATTTTATTTCAGGGTGCAAAAATACTACATTTAGCTTCGTCGAATGTCAATCTATAGTATTATGCGAAAAATTCTGTTCTTATTTTGCATTATTTTTTTTAACGGCATCGCCCAGGCTCAGTTTACGGATGATTTTGAGGATGGCGATTTTACCTCAAACCCCACATGGACAGGTGATGCACTATCCTTCAAGGTAAATACTACCTATCAGCTTCAGCTCAATACATCAGGTGAAGATGTTGCCGCATTGTCAGCAAGCCATGCCATGCTGCAGGATATGGAATGGAATTTCTGGATTAAACTCTCTTTTTCACCTTCCGACAATAACCTGGCACGTGTTTATCTTTCATCGGATCAGGTTGATCTCAAAGGAAGTTTAAACGGGTATTATTTAAAGTTCGGCGAATCAGGTTCCGGCGATGCCATCGAGCTGGTGAAACAGGCAGGTACATCACATACAGTAATATGCCGTGGTACCGAGGCACTGCTTGCATCAGCATTTGCTGTGAGGATCAAAGTAATACGTTCATCTTCAGGTGCCTGGGAGTTGTATGCCGATTCGCAGGGAGGTGTAAATTACCAGTTACAGGCTTCAGGGATTGATGCTACCTTTGCCGCAGGCAACTATCTGGGCGTGTATTGTAAATATACCAGCAGCAACTGCACAAAGTTTTTTTTCGACGATTTTTATACCGGACAAGTAATCGTTGATCAGACACCACCTGAAGTGCTTATGGTTAAACTGACAACTGCCAGCGAACTTAAAGTTTCATTCAGCGAGCCGGTTGAAGCAGGAAGTTCAGCCAACCCGGCCAACTATTCGATATCTCCCGGCAACATACTACCCGAATCTGTCGTTCAGGATATAAGTGATCCTTCCGCTGTAACCCTTTCGTTCGCGCAAAGCTTTGATCCCGATTTTGTTTATCTGCTCGAAACAACCAATGTGAAAGACCTGGCCGGAAATACTATGCTGTCATCGCAGTTTCCGTTCTCGTGGCACCAGGTGAAAAGCTACGATGTGCTGATAAATGAAATTATGGCTGATCCATCACCTCCGGTCAATCTTCCTGATGCTGAGTATATTGAATTGTACAACCGAAGTGCTTTCCCGGTGGATGTTACAGGCTGGACCCTGATACTGGGAAACAGCGAAAAGTTATTTCCCGACTTTATTATTCCAGCCAATAGTTATGTGATCCTCTGCGACGATGGGGCAAAACCCCAGCTTGGCATTTTCGGACCAGTGATTGAGTTCGGCAGTTTTGCCGTTACCAACGCCGGAGGAGTAATTACAGTATTGGATTCGGAAGGCAGAATGATTCACACTGTTTCGTATTCTGACGATTGGTACAGTAGCGATTATAAAAAGGAAGGAGGATGGTCGCTTGAACTCATTGATCCGGTAAATCCATGCGGTGAAGCTACTAACTGGATTGCCTCAGCCGATGGCACCGGCGGTACACCAGGCAGAGAGAATTCAGTACATGCATCCAATCCTGATATTAGTCTGCCAACCATCAGCAGGGTTGGAGTGAATGATGCAACAAATGTAACAGTATGGTTCAGCGAATCATGCGACAGTTCTGAAATGGCTGATGCTAACAATTACACTATAGATAATGGAATCGGGAAGCCCACATCCGTTACTTCACACTTTCCGGCATACCGTAAAGTTTCCCTCACTTTACCCGGAGATCTGGCCGATGGGGTGTTGTATACACTCACATGCACTACCGAAATAACTGATTGTGCCGGCAACCCGCTGATGGTGGGTTCATCGGCAAAGTTTGCCATTCCATCCTCTGCCGAAGCAGGCAATATTGTGATAAATGAATTGTTGTTCGATCCTGTGACCGGAAGTATCGATTTTGTGGAGATCCTGAATCGTTCGGGTAAAGTAATCGACCTGAAAGACCTTGTTCTGGTAAATTATGATACCATAAACCAGGTCATTACTGACTATAATGAAATAACAACAGAGCCATTCCTGTTTCTGCCGGGCACATACTATGTGCTTTCAACAGATAGTGCTTCAATAACCAAATTTTATAAAACGGATAATCCTCAGGGCTTTATCAATATGGCGACTTTTCCTGAAATGAATAACGAAGAAGGAATTGTTGCAATCACTTTAAAAGGTGGAAGTGTTATCGACCTGGTTTCGTATACTTCAGCAATGCATTACCCCTTACTTACTTCAGTTGATGGTGTTTCACTCGAAAGGATAAGCCCCGAAAGACCTTCGTCCGATGTTACAAACTGGCATTCAGCTTCCGAAACGGCAGGTTATGCCACACCGGCTGTACAAAACTCCCAGTTCGGAATGATGATAACTGACGAAAATGAAATCACCCTTTCGCCGGAAATCTTTTCGCCTGATAACGACAGCTACAATGATAACCTTGCGATATCGTATACTTTTGGTGAACCCGGGAATAACATTACAATCAGAATTTTCGATGCCAACGGCCGGCCTGTCCGCACCTTGTTGAACCACGACCTTTGCGGTACCAAAGGTGCTTTTACATGGGACGGAATAACTGACGATCGTATCAAAGCACCTATCGGCCGCTATATTGTTCTGGTTGAAATTTTTGATACGGAAGGGAATGTAAGGCGATATAAAAAGGCAACCATCCTTGGCGGGAAATTATAATCAGATGACGGCTTTAACTTAATGTACTTATAACTTTAGGCCGTTTTTTTACAGTGCTTTGTGCTTAATGCTTAGGAGATTTAGGTGCAAGCAAACTATTACCTCTTAACTATACGCACTTTTAACTCTGGTAACTCCAGGCACTTTAGGCACTTAAAACTTCAGGCATTGATTAAAAATTACTCTTTTTAGATCTATTCCCTGGCGAACCCAATACAAGCCACGCTCAGCTTTACTCCTTCGATACTCAGCAGAATGTGAGCAGCCGATTCAAGGGTGGCTCCGGTAGTTATAACGTCATCTACGAGCAGTAAATGTTTATTTGCAAGTTGAGAGGGATTGGTAACTTTAAATATCTCCTTTACATTTTCCCAACGTGCAAAACGGGATTTGCGTGTTTGGGTTTCGGTATCAACTGTCCGGATAAACGAAGAGGCATCCATTTCAATATTCATGGCTTTAGCCATACCAATGGCAATCTGTTCACTCTGATTATAGCCTCGTTTTCTTTGCTTGCCGGGATGCAGAGGCACCGGAATAACTTTCGACACATCCCTGAATTTGTCAGCTTTCATCAGGTCAGAGCCAAGCAGTTTTCCCAGATGAATGCCCACATCCATGCGCCCCTTGTATTTCAGCTGATGAATAAGGTGCTGAACTTTGCTTTTTTTCTGAAAATTGTATAATGCTGCCGTATGTGCTAATTGCGCTCTGCCCCAGAAAACCTTATCCAGAGGACTCTCATCCAGGAGATGGTAATTGGTTTTAGGAAGATGATACAGGCAGTATGTGCAGATTATTTCTTCGTGTCGGAATAATGAGTTACCGCAGGCTGCGCAAACCCTCGGATATAAAAGGGATATAAAATCTTCGATAATCCCTGGCAGTTTCATACTCTGAAAAATAGCATATCAAAGATAATGAAAAAGCAGTGAATTTGATGCTATAGTAACTCCTGTATTTAAATTCCGCATGACTGCTTATAAAAACATTCAGTTTTGTTGAATATTTTTTAAATCTAGTTATATTGCATATAAAAAGTAATATATTTGCCGCAATTTACAACCCGTATTGAATTTAAGTATTCCATATTTTTAGCTGTTAACAACTCAAAACCATATACTCTATGAAAAGAATACCCATCCTTATTATTCTGTCAGCATTATTCTGTGTGGCTTCGAATGCATCAATTAATCCTGAAAAAACTGTTCATAGTACCGTTAATCCGGTTGAACAAACTATTGAAAACTATGATACTGGTGATACGGTAAAAAATGCTCAGGGCTTGCAATGGTCAAAATACGATTTTGTACCCGGTTCCGAGATTATTTTTGAAGATGACTTTTCTGGTGAACGCAACGGGGAGTTCCCTTCACGTTGGGATATGACAAAAGGAGTAATTGAAATGGCACAGTTCGGTGATGATATGGTTGTTTGTTTCCAGAAAACAAATGCGAATGTTCCGGAAGCAATACTTCCATTACTACAAAACAGAACGCAAGATTATCTTCCAGAGGAATTTACTGTTGAGTTTGATGTTTATTTCTATGATAAGAAACCTGATAACCGCACTTATTTTCTTTTTCTTTACGATGTGAAAAACCAGGTGAAAATTATGTCACCAAGCAAGCCTGTTAAAATTACCTATAATAGGTTGGAATGCAATCAGATGGGTGATACATACCCGGGTCAGAACGAATTAAAACCCATTGCCGGGTGGCGCCACGTAGCTATTTCGTTTAACCAAAGAGCATTGAAAGGATATCTCGATGATACCCGTTTGCTCAATATTCCAAATTGCGATTTTAACCCCACAGGTATTATGCTGTCAGCACATAATACAAGTGGCACAAGTAAACCTTTCATTAAAAACGTACGCGTTGCCAAAGGTGCCGTGCCTTTGTATGATAAACTCCTGACAGATGGCAAATTCGTAACTACAGGTATTAAATTTGATGTTAATAAATCCACACTAAAATCCGAATCAATAGGAACTATCAATTATGTGGTCAAAATGATGACCGACCACCCGGAACTGAAATTTTCAATTGAGGGGCATACTGACAGTGATGGAGATGATGTTTCAAATTTGAAACTATCGGATGCACGCTCAAAAGCAGTGCTGGATCAAATGGTTAAACTGGGAATTGATAAATCGCGTCTCACAAGCAAAGGTATGGGCGAAAGCAAACCATTGACAGGCAACGACACCCCTGAAGGAAAAGCACAAAACCGCAGAGTTGAATTTGTAAAATTTTAGCAAAATGAAAATAACTATCACACTTTTAATGGTTTTCATATTCCTGCAAATACAGGCACAGCATGCAAAGCGATTTGAATTCAAATCCATAGTAGTTACGTATACCATCGACTCAAAAGCAATGGGCGGCATAACCAAAGGCACCCAAACGCATAAAATTGATGATTATGGCAGTAAGGAGATAAAGGAAGAAATTTCAGTATTTACCATGACCGCTTTTGGTAAAACAACAACGGAGAATAAACATACCCTCGATATAGTGGATGGTGATATGGGATATTCCATCGATATGCTGGAAAAAGAAGGGGTAAAAACGGATATCAGCGAAATAACAAAAACTTTTCAGCCGCTTGGAATGTCCATGGAGAGTGATTTGCAGAAATACAAGGGAGAAGCGGGGATGAAACTATTTGTGCAAGAGAACAACGGAACATGGCACGGGCTAGAGACTTTACTTGGTAAAACATGCTGGGTCTTTACGATGCTGGAAACAAAAATATGGATGTATAAGGGCATAGTGTTGAAGTCAGAGAGTAACATGATGGGGTCGGATCAGAAGATATTTGCAACGTCAGTGCAGGAAAATGTAAACATTCCCGCCAGTGCTTTTGCTGTTCCTGAAGGTATTACCTTAAATGAAGCTCCAGGGATTTTCGGCAATATAGAAAATGACAGCGAGGGTGATAGTGAGAAACTTTCGGTCAGTATCACCTATGAGCAATTCCTGACTGCCATGGGGCACCTTGAAATACCAGGACTCTCAGTTTTAATGAACGACAATCCCGAATCGGCATATACTTCAATGTTCATGGTAAATAATCTCGCAGGTATGTGCACCGTGCTCAACGAAAATGCATATCAGTTAATTTCGTCAAATAGAGATGAATTTATACTCCAGAAAAAATACCAGATCAACAACCATCAAGCTGCTTTGGGTAAAAATAAGAATGTTGCTGAGGACGATGTGGAAGTAAATGTTTTGCTGATATTATTTCCGGAAAAGAAATTCACCCTGATGTTAAATGCTGATTTGGCAATTCCTGTAAGCACACTGGAAGAAATTGTCCGCCAGTTCAAACCATAATGGTCTGGTATTTATAACTTATCCGTTTAGTGAAAAAACTCTGCCTGCTATCTTCAACGAGGCAGAAAAGTGTCCTTTATGATTCATTTGAGCAATCTGAGCATTTTTATTTAAATTTGCTTATTAACTTATTTCTGAAATCAATGACAGATAAGAAAAACGCAAACCCGGCAGTAGTCGGACTGGCTGGCTTTGGACTCACTACACTGCTGTTGCAGTTTCATAACATTGGTCTGATGGGTCTGGGGCCTGTGGTTGCCATGGGATTTATTTTCGGAGGAATTGCTCAGCTGATCGCTGGTTTTCAGGAGCAGAAAATGGGTAATAATTTTGGCTATAGTGCATTTACTGCCTATGGCTCTTTTTGGATAGGACTCGGAATTATCTGGATGCTTAATGCATTCAAAATATACGAAGCGTCAAAAACCGATGTGGGCTATTATCTTGTTGCCTGGACGCTTTACACAGCCATTATGTTCATTGCCTCCTTAAGGATACATACAGCCATGACTTTTACATTTGGAACTTTGCTGTTAGGATTTATTCTGCTTGATATCGGCCACTTTGGGAATCCGGTTTTCAATGTGATCGCTGGTTATGAGCTGATTATTTGTGCCTTTGCCGCCTGGTATATGATGGCCGGAATCATTCTCAATGATCTGGCGGGTAAAACGGTGCTGAAAATGGGCACCCCGTTTATAAAATAAATTTGTACGGGGCTAAATCCCGCCATAATCTGAAATTTCCTTAAAAAAAACCTGCCTGAGTGCGATCAGGCAGGTTTTTATAATTCCGGTGATTTCGTATTTTCCGGTTAGTGTACCGGTAAAATCTAGAGGATTTCGAGCAGTTCGACCTCAAAAATTAAAGTTGAATGTGGCCCGATTGCTTTTCCGGCACCCTGTGCACCATAAGCCAGATTTGAGGGTATGTAAAACTTGTATTTTGCACCGGCTGACATCAGTTGCAATCCTTCGACCCAACCAGCTATAACCTGGGTTACTCCAAATACAGCAGGTTCGCCGCGGCTTACTGAACTGTCGAATACCGTGCCATTAATCAGAGTTCCGGTATAATGAACCTTTACCTGATTATTTGCTTTCGCTTTCGGACCGCTACCTTCGGTAATAACCGAATATTGCAGACCACTGGGAAGTTCAGTTACACCCGGCTGATTTTTATTATCTGCAAGAAACGCTTTTCCGCTTTCGACGTTGGTGCCCTCGGCTTCTTTCTGCAAGCCTTCGAAGTACTCATTCAATATCCCGTTAGCCTCATCGGGCGACATGGTAATTTCTTCATTGTTCAAAATAGCCTTTAATCCCCTGGTAAAATTTTCAATATCAAGAGTTTCTACTCCTGAATTTTTCAGATTACTTGCGATGCTCAAGCCTAAAGCATAACTTACTTCTTTCATAAAATATCCGTTTTATTTTTTTAGGCTGCGAAGGTAAAACATTTTCAATTATTTGAGTTTGAATAATCTGTAACCAGCAGTATAAGTCCACCGAATTACCTTTAATTCTGAAACAGGAGTATAAATATATTAGCGACCTGGCATCTGCTAAAGGGTTCAAATTGAATATGCCGGAATGATTGTACCAATAAGTAAAGCTTTTATAGACTCCAAATGATTTGCATCTGGTTCTTGCTGCTTCCATTGCCAGTGCAGCAGTTTCGGACTTTAAACCAGGTTAGAAATAGTATCTGAACATTTTTCCCGGATACACTGATTGCACTAATTATATTTTAATCCCAATATTCAGGCTACTGATGCAATTATATTTGCATTTATCTCAGGAACCTTTCAGGGAGTAAAACCTTTAAATGCAATGGCTGATATTGCGCCAATTTCCCTGATACGGCTTTTTTGTCAGGGATATTAAAGATTGAAGGGTATGATTACATCACTAATCTAAAATCATCTGGAAGGTATTTCCCTAGATCAGCAATTGTTCATTGCGACTTCAGTTGCTGTGTTTCAGGTATTTGTGGTATATCATATTCGCTGATCGGAATATGGTTCCTAAATAGTGTATTTACATACAACTATTTTGCATTTATATTCCCCTTTAAATTGCATTAAACCTATATTATAACTGGATATCTGAGCAATAATAAATCACAAAAAGGGTTAAATACAGATCAGCTTAACGATATAAATCAATAAATATGAAAAAGCCCGTTTTCTCACTGCTGTTCACATTGTTGTGTATTGGCACTGGAATTCTTCTCTCCGGATTCGATCCGGTAACTTATGGCGAATACTTGCCAGTTTATATGAACCGCACTGAAATGGAGAGGGTCGTGAAGATTGAACCCGGACGGCCACTTCAATCAACGGGTAAAATATATCTGTACGGGCAATACATACTCGTAAATGAAAAATACAAGGGGATTCATATAATTGATAACAGCGATCCTGCAGCGCCCGAAAACATAGCATTTTTGCATATCGACGGATGTATTGATATGGCTATGAAAAATAATATTCTATACGCCGACAATGCCATCGACCTGATAGCACTTAAAACAACTGACAATTTCTCTTCCGTTCAGGTTACTGAAAGAATCAGGAATATTTTTCCCGAAACAGAGTCGCCCGATGGATACTGGTCAACCTATAGCATAAATCAGTTCCGGCCGAAGGATGGAATTTTAGTAGCATGGAAAAAGAAAAGCTAAAAACGGGAAACATGAAAAAGATCATATACTATTTGTCGCTGTCACTTGTCGTTTCGTTGTTAACAGCCTGCGCAATGAGCGAAAAAAATGATGTAGGCGGCGATGTTTCAGGCAAAGGTGGTTCGATGGCACGATTTACCATTGCCGGCAACTATCTTTATACTGTGGATCAATCGTTCCTTCATTCGGTTAGCCTGGCCGATGCCGAACACCCGAAGGAAGTATCCCAAAAAGCTCTGGGTATTTATACCGAAACCATTTATCCATATCAGAATTCATTGCTGCTGGGTACCGAAACCGGCATGTTTATTTTCGATCTGAGCAACCCGTCAGATCCTCAGCAAATCACTTATTATCAACACATCAGATCCTGCGATCCGGTGGTGGCCCAGAATGGTTTTGCATATTTAACACTTAATACTTTGAATCAGCGGTGTTTTAACGGGGTAAACGAACTTCAGATTGTTGATATAAACAGCTTGTATTCGCCACAGCTTGTAAAAACATTGAGTCTCATTAAACCCCAGGGTCTCGATGTGAATAACGACACGCTCTATGTTTGCGATCAGGGTCTGAGGATTTTCGATGTAACCAACAAACAACAGGTTGTTGAGTTACAATATTTCAGCGATATTGATGCCGTGGATGTAATATACCAGAACGGGCGTTTGATTGTGACCGGCAACGACGGACTGCATCAGTATAAGCAAACAGCAGGCGGAATCCAGAAAATCAGTTCAATCCCAATACTTCCTTAGTCATGAAATAGCCTTGAGCAGAAAATTTGCTCACCAACCGAAATGATTATTCTCATGGAGTATTCCATCTGACCCTTAAAAAATTAAAAAATAAACACATGAAAATTATTACTGTATTAGTTTCGTTTTTGATGTTATCACTTTTCTGCAAAGCACAGGATGAAAGTATTAACACAAAGCGCACAGGTATAGGATTTGTTCCGCAATATACTATTTCGGGCGGCATGCGTTTCGAAATCGACCGTAGTGTTTCGAAAAAATCGAACCAATGGATTATCCTTTCACCACAGGTCTTTATGCTGAGTGGTTACAGGTATGATCACGATTTCAAAGAACTTTTGGGGTTGGGGCTGGATGTAAAACATAAGATCTATCTTAAACCCGGCAGCATGAGCCCCAAAGGTTTTTATGTTCAATATGGCGGTATGTTTCAATATTTTTCGATAACCGACAACAGAACTTACGCCCAATCCTACATTGAAAACGGTGTGGAATACTATGGTGTGAAAACCGGTGAAGTGAATACGAAACTTTACAAATTTGGCGGCAATTTTCACCTGGGCTACCAGTGGCTGATAGGAGAGAGGGTGTACTTTGACATTTATACAGGTGCCGGTATCCGCATAAGCAAGAATAACCGAAATGATGGATTCGACACCTGGTATAACAATTACTGGATTGATTACGGATATTCGGGAACCTTACTCGATGGCGGATTCAGGCTGGGATATTATTTTTAACCGTAACAACAAAATTCCCTGATTAAATAGCAGGTGAACGATCCCTGTATTTTAAGCTTAGTCTTTTACTTCATTAGTTCTGCCAAGCAGAACTTCCACGCCTATATTTAAAGCTAAATTTGCTGAGGAATACTTACTTTCGGGGATATTCTGCGTGCCAAAAGTGGATTTAGTATTTCTCCTGAAGTAGTAATAACCCATCGAAATATCGAGACCGACGTGCTGGTTCAGAAGGTATGTGGCGCCAATTCCTGCGCTGGCCGACATCAGTTTTGAAGTTGTATGATGGTCATCATATTTTGATTGGGAGGATGTTTTACCAAAGCCTATTTTCCCCTCAAGATAAGGAATCAGCTTTTGCGATTTCGAGAGATAATATCTTGTAAACGGCCCGATTTCCAGACTGTTGTTCATTAGATACTTGTATAGGTTTTCATGTTGAAATGAAACATACAGTCCTACCGGAAATCGGTCGGTAACAAAATAACCAGCCTGCGGACTCACAGATATAATAGTGGAGGCAAAATTCGTTTTGCCAGCTCCCGTTCCGGATGAAATTGCAGAAATCCGGGCATTGCTGTTACCTGCAACCAGGAAATTTCCTTTATTGAGCTGTGCAAAACCTGCATCAACCGTCAATACCAGCAGAATTGCGAAAAGTATACCTTTTGTCATAATAGTTAGTTTAAATATAGGGGGTGCAAAATTATAATTATTGGTCTGATATAAAAACAAAACTTATGCTGCCAGGTAATTTTCCGTCCCCGGGATTATTGAAAACGATGCTGAGGCAATGGTGAAGGACAATATTCGCCATTTTTGATATCAGCAATAATTCTGGAATGAAGGATATATCAGGGTATATTTCCAGCCCTGAAATGCCTGAAGTTAAATCTTCCTTTCGGCTGGTTTGGTTTTCAGAATGTTACTCTCCGTATGCAAAGAACTAATTTTCCTCCTCCAAAGCAGATTTCTTTTTATCAGTTGTTTTATCCTTTCCAATAAGCAGTTCAATTGATTTTTGAGCAAGCCTTTCGGTAAAACCAGAAGCAAATGCAATGGCAAAATAGTCGAGTGGCTGCGAAATGCTGAAGCTGAAAAGATTGATTTTTTCAGCTACTGAAGAGCGTAACAGCAAAAAGATAAAGATTGAAAAACCTGCACCTATAAATATTTTACTCATCGTAATCACCTGGCTGCTGCCGAGTTCGCTGATGCGTGATGATTGCGATCGTTGCCGGGCCGAAAGAATTGCACTGGTCAGGGCACCCAACAATCCAAATAACAGTACACCAACAATATAACCTGTAAGAGATAGTTTGCATGCATAATCGTTGCCCATCTCCCTGATAACCAGTACGAAATACAACATAATAGCACTTATCACAACAAACATCAATCCCGAAAGTAACCAGAACAGATTCCTTGAAAGCCTGTTCTGATAGTACAAATTGTTGTATGCCTCGTCTTTCAGCTCCAAAGCCTGTAGGAGAATTTCAACCTCGGGGGCGGATGTTACGCCTTGGCTGCGGCTACCCAGAAGGTTAATGATCGCTTCTTTCCGCCATTCGTTCAGTTTACCTGATTCGCGAAAAAGTGATTTGGCCATGGCCAGGCGCTCATTGTTATTCATGGCAACCACTTCCATGCGTTTGGCCGTGTGAAAACTCTTCCAGGCTTCGTCAATCTTGTTTTCGCTGAGGTATTTTTCGGAGTCTTTAATAAGCTCTTTCGCCTGTATGGCCCACTGTGAATCGAAGGCAGCAGCCCCGACAATACGCTTTTCGAGAAGCGGTTTGTAGCATGACAATTCGCCTGCCAGACGCGAATAACGAGGAGTGTATTCCAGTGTTGCTAACCTGGAATACATGATTTTAAACCTGGGCCACATAGATTTTTTTTTAGTGTATGATTAATTTAGAACAGCCAATTGAGTCCTTACATCAGGGTTTCATCACATCGGTAAGAATGTTTTTAACAATTGCTTCACGTTTTTTCTTTAATGTTTCCAACTTTGCAGCATCAGTAGTTTTGGTTATTTCTTTGTCGATAAGGCTTATATCCCTGCGAAACCGTGCATCGTTGTATATTTTTACGGCATCAACCAGCATGTCGATAGGCTGCGACTGTCCGTCTTTAACCCCGTAAAAGCGCGACAGAACGGCTGTACTTGCAGCCGTAGGAGAAAAATTCTGCAGTTCTTCATGTTCAGTGCCATCAATACTCAGAACTATATATGGAATTTCGCCCCCATATTTATTTCCGGATTTATCAACCAGTTGGCCCATGTTGTTGAGCTGGTAATTTTTACGGAAGTCTTCGCTGATGTGGTCGGCATTGCCATCCGTAATAATGGCATATCCCGGCTGTAGCGGAATAGTCCCCGGCCAGTAAATATTCAAAGGTTCGGTAGCGGAAAAAACGGGCTTCCCGTCAAACAATGATTCACCGGCCTGGCCTACAAGTTTGGATATGGCTCCTGCTGCAAGGAGGTAAAAGTTTGCTGTTATAAAAATTGGGATCCCGGCAGCCGATTCAAATGCTTTTCCTACCATATTGAATGCTTCTTTAGGAAACTGATCGAAAACAATGGACAAGTCGAGTGTAAGAGAGTTTTCCATCAGGGCAGGAGAGTAAAAAACAACCGGGGTGCCTTGTTCTGTTGCACCGGGTCTGAGAATCCTGCTGTTGGGCTTTACCTTGTCCTTCATAAAATTGATGGCACGGGGCTTGGCATCGAAAGATGAAATGCTTTTCACTGCTGAGGTTACAAGCAGATCTTTTTTGTTTCCCAGAAACCCTGTATCAGGATATTTGCCGGTATAAACCTCACTAATTATAATAGTTAATGGTTTGCCGGGTCCTATGGGTGAAAATGCAACAGGTGACTCAACCAGTGACGTTCCGTTGGCAAGCATATTCGATTCGGAAAGCACTCCGTTTGAAAAAGTAATGGTTTCCGGTACTTTATCTGCTGCCAGATCATCGTAAAAGCTACTTAACTTATCCCTGTTTTCGGCAAATTCTTCTTCGGTTATAAGGGCCGTACCCTGTGCGAAATACAACATGTGACCAAATATTAAGTGAATAAAAAATGATACAGTACTTAAAAGGAACCTCTTTTTAATGTATTCTAAGTTTCAGGAACTATTCTAAAATAAGTGATACCGGCAATTTAGCTGAATTAATTGGTATGATTCAAATGTTTTGAGTAGCAGTCAAATGGATAACAAAGATGGTAAAAACATCTAAACAATCAAAAGGCTATAAGGTTTTGAATTCGATTTTTATGTGAACAGAATTGTGCAAATATTCATCTCAATGTCTATCAAATAGGGCTTGCTCCTGATCAGTTGCTGGCAATACAGCATAAATCATCAAAGTTTTTACCCTTATTTTCGTTTAGCTATCTGGTTATTCGCTTTTGTAACGGATATTTGCAACTAAAGATTCAGAATTTTACACAGTTTTAATCGGAATACCAACTTCTGAAAGTAGGTTTTATCTCTTTCTTCATCCTGATTGTTTTGATATTAACGCAATAAATACACTTCAGAAACTATGACTTTCAAAGAACTGATACTGGCCAGGCAGAGTGTCCGACGCTATGCCGGAACGCCTGTAGAACCGGAAAAGCTACAACAGTGTCTCGAAGCTGCCCGACTGGCTCCCTCGGCCAGCAATTCGCAGCCATGGAAATTTATTGTTGTGGATAAGGAACCTTTGCGGACCGAAATAGCAAAAGCAACTTTCAGTGATATTCAGCTGATCAACAAATATACCTTGCTGGCACCCGTAATAATTGTTATTGTAATGGAAAAGGCAAAACTCATTACCAGGCTTGCCATGTGGGTAAAGAAAAAAGAATGGCCGCTGATTGATATCGGTATTACAGCAGAGCATTTCTGCCTTCAGGCGGCCGAACTCGGACTTGGCACCTGTATGATAGGCTGGTTTGATGAGGATACAATAAAAAAGCTTCTGCAAATTCCGTCGGACAAATCTATCGGATTGCTTATAAGTGTCGGTTATGCTGTTGAAGGTTATCCGCTTCGGAACAAAATCCGCAAACCTGCTGAAGAGGTCGTAAGTCATAATAAGTACTGATCAGTATTTGCCTGCTTTATTGCCTGACAGCTCATTTACATAACCAAATTCACTCTATCTTTGGCTTGAAAAACAGCAAACAAACAATTTCCGAAAAATGAAAAAAATTCTGCTTTATCTGGCCTTGCCGATCATAGTGCTGGCAGCCGGATGCAACAAACCAACCGGTTCGATTATGGAAACAAAGCCAGCCTTTATTCAACAGGCAACTATTGACAATGTGATTAAACAGCTTGCCGATTCCTGCGGCGAAGCATCAAAAGTCAGGATCGGAAGAGGCGTGAAGCAGGCAGCATCCTTGTGGGATAAACAGGATGGTGATCAGGCTGCTTTTGGAGCATTTTGTATGGAACATTTTGTTGCCGATACTGCAAAACTTGATGTTTTATTCAACAGGTTGCAGCGCAGTTTCGAGGTGTTGTATGGCAACTATAACAAGATGGGTATGGATCTTCGTATTCCGGTCGATTTGAGCGGTGGCGAGCTGACTCCCATCGACGAAATGTTTGCCTCATATTCGCCATCCTCGCATCTAACTGATGATTTGTTTGCCAACAAAATTGCTTTTATCACCATGCTTAATTTTCCGTTCTATTCATTGACGGAAAAGACGGAACTTGGGAAAAACTGGTCGCGCCGCGATTGGGCCTATGCCCGTATGGGAGATGCCTTTACATCGAGAGTACCGGCATTGCTTAATCAGCAGGTTACTGAGGCTCTTTCGAAGTCGGATATGTATATTTCGGAATACAATATTGTGATGGATAAACTGGTGGATGCTTCGGGTAAAACCTATTTCCCCGAAGGCATGAAACTGATTACCCACTGGGGATTACGCGATGAGCTCAAATCGCATTATGGCAAAGCCGATGGGCTGCCTAAGCAGAATATGGTTTACTCTGTTATGAAACACATTATAAACCAGAGTATTCCCGAAATGGTTATCAATAACAGCGATTACCAATGGAACCCTATTGACAATAAGGTGCTGAAAAACGGGCAGGAGGTAACTTTTACACCCGAACCCGACAGGCGGTACGAAATGCTTCTGAATAATTTTAAAGCCATTCATGCTACCGATGCGTATTATCCCGCCCTTCCTACCTACAGCCAGCGTGCTTTCGAATTAAGTATGGAAATTCCTGAACAGGATGTGGAAAAACTTTTCACTTCACTGCTGACCTCGCCTCAGATCAAAGAAGTTGCTGCTTTGATTTCGAAAAGACTGGGCCGCAATCTGCAGCCATTTGATATATGGTACGATGGGTTTAAAGCGCGAAGCGGTCTCAACGAAGATGATCTTACAAAAAAGACACAAGGCTTGTATCCTACACCTCTTGCTTTCGAAAAGGATATGCCAGATATGTTACGTAAACTGGGCTGGAGTGCTGAAAGAGCTTCCTATATTGCATCAAAAATACAGGTTGATGCCGCCCGTGGTTCGGGGCATGCTGCCGGAGCCGCCATGAAGGGTGACAAGGCACGCCTCCGCACCCGTATTTCCGACAAGGGAATGAATTATAAAGGCTACAACATTGCGGTTCACGAGTTTGGGCACAATGTGGAACAAACCATCGACTTGTATGATATTGATTATTATATGCTACAGGGAGTTCCAAATACCTCGTTCACCGAAGCGCTGGCATTTCTGTTCCAGAAGCGCGACCTGGGTCTGCTTGGCATTACTGACAATAATCCTGACAAGGAATACCTGGCATCGTTGGATGCCATTTGGTCATGCTACGAAATCATGGGTGTTTCGCTCCTCGATATGCAGGTTTGGCGCTGGTTGTATGCCAATCCCGGAGCTACTCCTGCTCAGTTGAAAGAAGCCGTAATCCGTATTTCGAAGGAAGTGTGGAACCAGTATTATGCGCCGGTTTTCGGTAGTAAGGACGAACCCATCCTGGCTATTTATTCGCATATGATCGACAATCCGCTTTATCTTTCGAATTACCCTGTGGGTCACCTGATTGATTTCCAGATTGACGGGTTTATCATCGGGAAGAATTTTGCCGGTGAAGTGGATCGAATGTACACTTTGGGCCGACTAACACCACAGGCCTGGATGCAGGGAGCTGTCGGTACACCGATTGCTATTGAACCCATGCTGAAAGCAGTAGATGAAGCATTAAAGGTTATAAAGTAAGTTCTGTCATCATAAAAAGCGAGGCGGTTCTATACAATAGTTGCCTCGCTTTTTTCTATTTCATATTCGAATGCTGATTTTCTTACATTTTCACAATCCGTAAATTTCTGTCGCCACTTTTCAGGATGTAAACACCCGGTTTTAAGGTTGAAAGATCAAGCAGGTTTTTGCCGGGGAAAAGTGTTCCGCTTAAAATAGCGTCTCCGGTAATGGAGAAAAGCTGGTAAGTCAGTTTTGAAGCATTATCAAACACAACAGTAGCCTGGTCGTGTACCGGATTCGGATACACTTCAAGTGAAACTACGGGCTTGTTTTCAGGAACACTATAATATGTAATAGGGGAACTGATGAGTGTGCTCCACGAAGACGAAAGTGCGGCAATCCGTTCGCGTAGCAATTCGGCTGAAGTGTTATTATCACCGTTATAATCTCTGGCCCAGGTAAAGCAATAATCAAGCGGTACAGTTTCCCCGGCAGCAAAATTAAATGGTCCTACTGACGCCAGTCCGCGTCGGTCATCTGGCACATTGCCAACAGATGCTTCTGTCCAGTAATTTCCGTTCTGGTTCAATCCACCGTTTGGCAATATTCCATCAGTACCATAGTTACATACTGTATCGCTGTTGCCGGGGAACATAAAATTGCAGTCCGGACCCAGCCCACCTGATGCAGAGTAACCATTTCCACCATAAATCAAATGAGATCCATCCCTCCAAATGCTCCGAATGTAATTGTAGTAGTCTACTGAAACTGCAGGGTCCATGATAATAAAGGATCCTTCATTGCTGAAACTAATAAAATTTGTCATTCCCATACGCTCATTATCAGCCACATTATCACCAAAGTTAATTCCGTTCAGGCTATAGCTGCAATCGCCTTTGGGATTATCAATACCATCGGCTGCAAGGTATGGGCCGCCTATAACTTTTAACCCTATTGCCGGCGGGTGTTCTCCGTAGGTAAAAGTTTCACCAGTGCTGTCAGCACTGTTACCATTATAGCAATACATCATTCCGTTAGTAACATCGGAAGCGGTATAATCATCTTTAGCAAATCCAAGGTCAAAATCAACAAATAAACCGATGTAGGTATCGTGGTAGTTGCTTGCCGAGCGGTTAACAATATCGTAATGCATGAAAATAGTATTGTTAAGGGTGGAATCTTCCGGGCGGTCGTATCCATAAGCCATTCCGTGTATTTCGATGCCTAATGGTTCCCCTTTCGTTTCAGTATGAATATACTTTGTATCATTGAATACGAAAAACACTGCCTGATCACCCCTGATTAACGGATAATCGCCCAACATAGGTTCATATATGCCATTTGTGTTTTTATCGTAGAAGGGAGCAATGTTTTCTGTCTGATGCAATGCAACATCTCCATGAGCCGGCCAGTTTTTTATAACTTCAATCGGTTCGTAACCGGATTGGTTCCAGTTGTTTATATGGTATCGGATCTGCTCTTTATCCACCTTCCAAACCCGGTTCCATCTGATATAATAATTTGTATCGAAACCGGTAGTGATTGGTCCCACAAAAAAATCTGCACCAGTTGCTCTGTATCTTTCGGCTGCAACACAAAGCTGATCGTTGCTATCAAGTCCTCCTATCCAGAATGTATGATTAAAAATCGAATGTTTCCCCGAACCTTTCGGAACCTCAAAATGAGCCTTTTCGAAATCCCAGAAATGTTGACCACACGGACTGATCAAGGCATTTATATTATTAACATTTACTGAATCCGTGCGGTATATGCCTTTTAATTTTATGATGATATTATTGTGTTCAACTGATTGATTCCCATTTTTATCCATAATTAAATATGTCCTTGTTATAACAGAATCTCCAAATAGGTTCAGATTTAACTTCCATGTTGTATCATTAACTTTCTGAGCAAAATAAACTGACTTTACATAAATTGAATCCCCATCAGGATCATAATCGTTACGCATTATTGAGCTTGAGGTTATGTAAAAAGTGTTTCCGACATTAGTGGTAAAAGTATCGTTAACAGTAACAGGTGCCTGGTTTTGACCATAAGTAGAAAAAACAGAGAGAAGCAACGGCAAAAGAAAGAATAGATTTTTCATAACATGTATAATTAGATGGGTATAAGTAAAATGAATCGGATCTTAGTATTGTATTGAAGCAGGTAAAAGATCCCGATAAACAAAATTACTACAAATTCTTTAAAGCAACGCAATTAATCACATTACTAATAATTTGCGTTTCAGTTCACTCTGCTGGAAATGTAGGAGTTATGTTTTGGGAGTTAGGTGGCTGGGTAATAATTGGTTATTTTGATGTTTTTAACTTTAGGCACTCCTAACTCCAGGCACTTCTATCTTCGGAAACTGTTTAGTTACAAACACTTTATTTCAACATAGTTACCAGCGTTACTACAAAATTATTCGCACTGTGCGAGATAATCGGTGTAAGTATACTCCTGCTTTTCAGAGCCATCCAGCCCCAGATCAGTCCGAAAATAAAAGTATATCCGAAAGCAAAAAAGTCAAACCGGTAATCCGCAACAGGAGTCAGTGGTAACCCATGAACCATGCCAAAAAGCAAAGCGGTTACAAGGATGGCAGGATTAAGAATTACAGATTTCTGTGGAATAAACGAAGGTTTAAGTGTGGACAATAACAAGCCCATCATAATTCCGCGGTGTGCAAATTCTTCATCCAGCCCGGGCATGGTAAGTTGAAAGGCTAAAGTGTCGATATCGAAGGTAGTGGCTCCTGAAGTAAAATAAGTAATAAGAGATGAGAGAAACAGAATCGAGAGAACCGTTAACAGAATTGGCTTTACTGAATTTTTAATCTGTCTGAAGGTAAAGAAATTATTGTCGTTGAAATGGGAATGAAACACCGAAATAAACAGAACTGAAAATATGAAAGCGAGTATTTTCCCCTCCCAGTTCCATTTGCTTTCGATAATAGCTGTATTTATAACAAGTCCACGCAGGGGCGAATTAAAAAAACACCAACCCAGGTAGTAAAAAACAAACAGCAGAAGGCTTTTGTAATTTTTGCGATCTCTGTCAAATGACAGATACAGGAATGGAAGTGTAACTCCCAGCAGGATCAGTATCTTACTAATAACAATAGTTACCAATGCATAAGGGTATTATAAAATGAATGTTAGAGTCGGTCTGGGCTTTTTAGTTTTTCCATCTTTCAAGTTTAGGAATGCCGTAGGTAAAAAATCCGGTCAGAAATCCGGGAATTCCCATTTCTTTCATTTTCACTTTTACAAAGGCTTGCATTTCTGTAGCTGTAGTTATTTCAGGATTGAAAAATTCACCATCCTGGTAACAATAACTGCAGAATTTCACGCTTTTTGAACCATCGGCATTTGTGCCACCGCCTTTTTCATCTTTTTTCAAAGGCATTCCGCAACTCTGGCAGAATTTATAAACTTTTTCCATTTTATTATATTTTTACCACTCTTTTACTTATGGATTTACCATCGATAGTAAGCCGAACAAGATAAATCCCCGGAACGGATTGAGACATATCAATAGTTTCGAGCCATTCGCCGGGTTGCCTGTTCCCCGGGTCAACTGTGTAAAGAAGCAATCCCTGGGGGTTAAATACCGAAATCCGGATTGAGGAGTTCTTAAAAGTCTGGTATTCAATATTAAACTTGTCCGAAACCGGGTTGGGATAGATTCCGAAATCGTGAGTCGCTTCCGCATAATTAATATCGAAAGTGGTTGTACATGTACCCGGCATGTTGTTGTCGAGCCAAGTAAGCCGGCTGTGCAGCCAGGTTTTAAGTCCGTCGACTTCGCCCTGGTAGGTGGTGGCGTAGGGCCATGGATTTGGCCATACATAAATACCCAGAATCGGCCATGTGGTGAAATTGCGTTGCTGTGCTTCCATCAGTTGTCCTGAGATGCTGTCAATATACGAATCGAACCATTGGTTGCTGAGGATATTCTGTCTCAGGTACAGCCAGCGGCATTTCAGTTGGTTTTTATACAGCGGATCCTGAAGCATCCGGCTCCACCAGAAAGGAACCTGCCAGTAATCATCAGGACAAGGAAACTGGTATGCCCAGCCTGATATCACATCGCCTCCGCAATAGTTGGCGTTGTGCCAGGCAATATCATAATCCCACACAGGACCCATGCGCAGTTTTCCGCCTTTGCTGTCGCGTTCTTTATGAATGAATGTGCTGAGGCGGTAACCATCCACATTTTTCGACAATTCGTTTACCAGGAAATAATCGATAAAGGTGTTTACCGAAGCGTATTTGCGATAACCATTTACCGTATCGGCCAGACCTATATTTTTGAGTGCATTTTCGAAATCGTACACGTAATCCTGTATGTAGTTCGCCTGCTGTCCGGTTATTTCTTCTGGTTTGGGATAATCGTACTGAAAAAATATGGTTTGCCCGTTAGGACTCGCTGAAGGAGGAAATGAAGATGTCCAGCCTGCACCACCCGAGCCGGTGGGTTTATCCACTTTAAATATATAGCCTCCGGTGACCGGATCCCCGGTGTTCTGATCGGGTTTAAGCTTGGCAATGTCGACGCGGTCGTTGTTTCGTTTAATTTTTTCAGAAAAGATATAAATCCCCCTGTATTGCCCGTTCAGCATCAATTCGACAAACTTGTAGCGTGTTGCATAGTGCCCCATATTTTCCCATACCTGGTAGGCCATTACATTTCGCAGGAATGATTTATCGGTATAATTGGCATTCAGTATCCAGTCGCTTTCGGAAGGCATTCCCAGAAGTGTTGTGTCAATACTTATACCCAGCGCATTCCATGTTTCGAGTCCATAGCTCTTTTTAGGAAACGATTGGGAGCTCGATCCCCTTAATTCGATTCCTGAATTTCCTTCATATTCAGGTGGATCGGTGATGTAATTGCGTACTCCGGGAGCGTTATTAATGATTTTTAAACCTGCAGGAATTTTAGGATCATCAGGAATCTGTTGCCCGTAAGTATTGATAATAACGATTGGCAGATTCGAGGAAGTAAGCATAAAAGGGCCGTTGGCATCAGGTCCGAAAGTTAAGCTCCAGTTGAGCAAGGTGCCGTTGTTCGACCAGGGATTCATGTCGCGGGCGTACAGAGTCCACGTGCCGTAACCGGTTTGTCCGTTGTTCACCGATCCGAGGTATTCATTGGGTCGGTAAGATCCTGTAAAAGGAGCCGTACCCAGTGTAATAGAGGTGGCAGCATTATCGTCGAAACAGGTGTTCGTATAGTTGTTGCCGGAGCCTCCGTTTCCGGTTGTCAGCATTACCTGGAGCCCGTCGGGAGCTATAAGAGCCACTTCGAGATCCGAAACATTGGCATGATTTATATTGATACATACATTCAATACGCCGAAATTAGTATCAAGTACTGATGCTCCGAGCGAATTGGGCTCCAGCGAAAAGTATGCTGCAGTTCCATCGGATGGAATAAAACCACCCACTCCGGAGTAGGTCTGCGCACGGCCCGTATAAAAGGCAAGAATCAGAAATGCTGATAAGTACAGTTTTCGCATCGTATTGAATGAGATAATTCTTTGTGGTAACTAACTTACAAAATTACATGAAATGGCCGGATATTTCAATGCAATTGAAAGATGCTTTCCACTCTAACTGTACAGAAAGCGCTTGATACTCCGCTTGGGTGTTTTTTCAAATTCTGACGAAACCAGCTGGAAGCGGGCAATCTGCATATAATTCGGAATTTCGCGGTTGAGGTGTTTGCGATATGTTTCCAGGATGGTTTCCAGCGAATGCTCTTTCATCTTTTTTGCATCCACCATTTCCATTTCAGGGTATATCAGGGCTACCAGACCTTCCTTGCGGTCGACTACAATGGATTCCTGTACAAGCGGGAACGCGTTGATGCGGGCTTCAATTTCTTCAGGGTAAATATTTTGCCCCGAAGGCCCGAGAATCATGCTTTTACTCCGGCCCTTGATATATAAAAATCCATCGCTGTCCATGGTTCCCAGATCGCCGGTATGCAGCCAGCCATCGCGATCGATAATGTCGCGGGTTGCCTTATCGTTTTTATAATACCCTTTCATCACATTTTCACCTCGAACAAGTATTTCGCCAACGGTGTTTTCGGGGTCGGGCGAATCGATGCGCATCTCCAGCTGATCCACACTCCTGCCGGCTGAATTAAAGCGTGTTTCGCGCCAACCTGCGTAGCTGATAAGTGGTCCGCACTCAGTCATACCATAACCAATAGTAAAAGCAAAACCTGCTTTGCGAAGCACTTCCTGAACTTCTTCGTTTAAGGCGGCTCCTCCTATAACAATCTCATGAAAATTACCGCCAAAGCTTTCGGTGAGTTTTGTTTTTATTTTGCTGAGGATCACACTATCCATGAAAGGGATTTTCATAAGGAGCTTCACCTTGGTCTGTTCCAGCACCGGTTTTATCTGTTTCTTGAATATCTTTTCAATGATAAGTGGAACTGACAGAATCAATCGCGGCTTTATTTCGGCAAAAGCTTTCAGCAAAAGCTGGGGGGTAGGCATTTTCCCGAGGAATGTTATATGACATCCCGAGGTGAACGGGTAAAGAAATTCAATGGCACAACCATAGGCATGGGCGAGGGGAAGAAAGCTCAGAATATGATCGCCGGGAACCAAAGGCATATAGGTACGGGCATATACCATATTGCCGGTAATATTGTTGTGAGTGAGCATTACACCTTTCGAAAATCCGGTGGTACCCGAGGTGTATATAATGGCAAAAAGATCAGAGTTTGGAATGATATGTGAAGGGAGTTTCTTTTTATCGAAAGCCTTGCTGAGTAAACTCTTAAATTTCAGAATATGCTCAGTGCTGTGTTTATTTACGGTATAGAGAGGCGAAAAATCATCAAGCGATATTACAAACTTCAGTTTATGCATGGTTTCATCATCCAGCACATCCCAGTTGGCTTTATTGGCAAAAAGCACCACACTTTCGGAATGATTTATGATGTGCTGCACATCGTTGGGAGTAAAATTCGGTAAAATAGGAACCACCACGGCGCCATAAGTGACGGTAGCCTGGTAGGCAACAGCCCATTCAGCACAATTCTTACCGATCAGGGCGATTTTATCTCCTTTTTTGAGATTGCATTTTGCAAAAAGCTTCTGAAGATAGTAGATGGACCGACCGACCTCCATGTAGGTGTAACTTTCTGATTCATAATTTGTAAAAGCAGTTCTGTCCCAGTTTTCGAGGATGCTGTTCCATACAAACCGGGTGTAGTTTTCTTTTAACATGATACAGATTTTTAAAATCAACCGAATTTAAATATAATTACTCTATGAATGTTCCATACAGTGATTTATTTGCAGTATAATATTTTAGTAACTAATTGCTCTGATACTACTATGTCTTTTCAGTGCACGATGCAGGAGGTAGGGGTTAGGTCCCGATAGTAATCGGGATGGGTGTCAGGATTTAGGGAGCCGGGTGGTAGTTGACTTTTGGGTCGTTTTAATTCTAACATTTTATATCTTAGTGTACTTATAACTATAGGCAGTTTTTTCAGTGCTATGTGCTTAGTGCATAATTGTAATGTAGCATGACATATTTGACACTTTTAGCCGATCCTTAAAGGAAGGGCTTTTATCAGCCCTTCTCCCCCTAAAGGGAGTCCTAAGGGTCCATTTCGTAGCACTATTTCATTGACATATTGAAAAGTAGTTACCAATCAACTGGAGTTAGGTAAGAGAAGACATGCATTATTCGTTGTTTTGGCGAATAATTAGACTCTGTATTTCTATGTTCACTTCAACGATTGCATAGGAGTATTTTAAAGGATCTTTGACTTTAAAACTCTCTGTTGGCAGCCAAAGTTTTAAATCATTTCTAATGAACCGTATGAAATAAACTATTCCAGTTTCTAATGGTATTCTAATGAGTTCGTGGATGTTGCCATTGTAGTGTATTTTGTGGTTATCTGATATAGATGCTTCGTCTGGTGTTTTGTTTCTTTGAGAACTGTAGCGGTGATTTGAGTTATGAAATGCTATGAATATTTTGTTTTCATAAAACAGCTTCTCAAAATTTGCAAATGTCTTAGCTTTCAAAAAATGCTTCCCATAATTATGATTAAACTTCTCAATTACCCCATCCCGCCATCGCTCTTTAATTGGGATAAAAAAACGGAGCAACTCCCTGATTAAGAGCAAACCTGACAACAGAACCAAAACTCCGAGGATAACGGTTACTGCCACGAAATGCGAGCTCATTGTCCATTTGCAAAGCATCAGTTAGTCCGAAATCATGCCAAAACTCTGCTATTGCTGTTACTATCTCAATGGATGATTTTACTCTTACAGATTTGGTATGGCAAGTATGAGTATTAATGTCAGTGATATTTATGCTGTAAAAGCGACCATCATCCTTTATGTAACGAGGCCCAACCATATCCATTTGATGTGTCAGTACAGAGAGGTCTGGATAATCCAGTTTCTGTTTAACACGTGGAATAACCTTGTTTAAACCACTTTTAGCAATGACGCGATTATTAGTCCAGATCGGAGCCGGTTCTAACTTTCGATTATGAAATTCATACTGGATAACAATCGCTCCTGTTTGTGCATAGTGCTTCAGATCAAGATCTCGTCTGAAATCCAGTATTTTCTGTTCTGTTGTACTGTCAATCTTTAGGGGTTTGCTCTTTGGAGCTCTGGATTCATAAATATACCAAGTTATTTCATCCGCCCTTAAATTGTACCGTTTTAGACAATTATAAAACCAATGACGGGTTTTAACTAAAGCAATTACAATTCGAGTTATTTTCTCTCCTGATTCATAGCGTGTTATAGCTACTTTTCGTTTTTCGTATTCGTTCATTTTTTTATCTGAACAATACGAAAATTATGTCAAAGAACGTTCTACAAAAAAATGTCAACGATGTTATGCTATTTATCAAATAACCATTAACTATGCCTCCAATCAAATCCATCTGTATATTTTGCGGGTCATCCTGCGGAAGCAATCCTGTTTATACCGAAAAAGCTATTGCATTAGGAAATCTGTTTATAGAAAAGAGCATTACACTTGTTTATGGTGGTAGCAATGTTGGCCTGATGCGTGTAATTGCCGATACCATGCTTGAGGCCGGGGGCAAGGTGATTGGTGTAATGCCGCACAATCTGATACAGCGCGAAGTGGCGCATAAAGGACTTACCGAGTTTCATGTAGTCGAAACCATGGCTGAACGTAAGGCTGTTATGGATAAACTTTCGGATGCGTTTATTTCGATGCCGGGTGGTGTTGGCACATTGGATGAACTTTTTGAAGTGATGAGTTGGAACCAGCTTGAACTGATCACCAAACCGGTTGCACTTTATAATGTGCTGGGATACTATGATCAACTGCTTGCATTCCTCGATCATTCAGTGGATCAGCGGTTTGTAAAACCCGAACACAGGATAAACCTGATCTCAGAAAGTGATGAAAAAATACTTCTTGATAAAATTATCAATTACATGCCGGTAAAAGTGGATGGAGGAAAATGGATCAAGGAATTGAGAGAGAATAGGTTTTGAAACTGGAGTCAGAAAACTGGAAACTGGAATTGGGATTTATGACTAATAAAATTCAATTGTATAGCTAAAACCTGAAAAAAAATGAGTGAAAATATCTTACAAATTAAATCATTTCGATTTGCCATAGATATAGTCGAACTCTACAAACGACTTTCAACTGATAAAAAGGAATTTGTTCTTTCGAAACAGATATTACGAAGTGGCACCTCAATTGGCGCTAATGTTGAAGAAGCAATAGGAGGCCAAAGCGAAGCCGATTTTATGAGTAAATTGAGCATAGCCTATAAGGAATCACGTGAAACTTCTTATTGGCTTCGATTGCTGCAAGCAACAAACTTCATCGAACCGGTTGAAGCCAGAAAACATCTTGAATCATGTGAAGAGCTACAAAGAATTATAGGTTCCAGCATCAAAACTATTAAAGCTAAACGAAAGAAGTAAATCATACATAATTCCCTGACTCTGATTTCCAAATTCCAGATTCCAGTTTCTTCTTTCCAGTTTCTTCTTTCCAGTTTCCAGTTTCTTCTTTCCAGATTCCAGTTTCTTCTTTCCAGATTCCAGTTTCTTCTTTCCAGTTTCTTCTTTCCAGATTCCAGTTTCTTCTTTCCAGTTTCCAGTTTCTTCTTTCCAGATTCCAGTTTCTTCTTTCCAGTTTCCAGTTTCTTCTTTCCAGTTTCCAGTTTCTTCTTTCCAGTTTCCAGTTTCTTCTTTCCAGATTCCAGTTTCTTCTTTCCAGTTTCCAGTTTCTTCTTTCCAGTTTCTTCTTTCCAGATTCTTCGCCTTCTTTAGCAGAATAGTATTAATTTTGGAGCACAACTTAATCAAAAACCATGCTCATCATAGGAATTACCGGAACATTAGGTGCAGGAAAAGGAACCATTGTCGATTACCTGGTAAAGGAAAAAGGATTTGTTCATTTTTCGGTAAGGGGATTTCTGATTGAAGAAATCAACAGGCAGGGACTTGAAGTAAACCGCGATAGTATGGTTTTGGTTGCCAACAAATTACGCGCCGACCATTCGCCGTCATACATTATTGATCAACTTTACGAACAGGCTTTATTAACTGGTAAAAACTGCATTATCGAAAGTATACGAACACCAGGCGAAGTGCAATCGCTCAGGGCAAAAGGCAGTTTTCTCCTTTTGGCAGTGGATGCTGATCCCAACCTTCGCTACGACCGCATCGTAATGCGTAATTCCGAAACTGACCGAATTACGTTTGAAACCTTTATTGAAAATGAAAAGCGGGAAATGCAGTCGAATGATCCGGCCAAACAAAATATCGGGAAATGTATAGAACAGGCCGACCATATTTTTTACAATAATGCAAGTGTTGCCGACCTTTACAGGGATATTGAAGCCGAACATTCGCGACTGATTTCCCGGTAACCCGGATTTAATAGTGTTTCGTCTTTATTTTCCGGTTTCGGCCGGATCCGTATTATCAACCAGCTGTTTGGCATATTGTAATACTTCTTCATTCACATAAGCCAGTTCGATTCCTGCCTGTTTTAACATTTCCTCTGATTCGGAACCCGAATGGTACTTGAATTCACAAACCACCCGTTCGATACCGCAGTTAATAATCAGCATAGCGCAGGTGCGACAAGGAGTCATTCGGCAATATAAAGTGCTTCCCTGTAAAGGAATTCCAAGCCTGGCAGCCTGACATATGGCGTTCTGTTCTGCATGAACCGTGCGGACACAATGGTTGGTAACTTTTCCGTCTTCATGGGTAACCTGTTTAAACAAATGACCAACTTCATCACAATGTGGCAATCCTACCGGTGAACCCACATAACCGGTCACAAGAATTTGTTTGTTACGCGCAATTACGCATCCGCTTCGACCACGGTCGCAGGTGGCACGTTTGGCAATGGTGCGCGATACTTCCATGAAATATTCATCCCAGGTGGGGCGGATATAGGGTGTTTCTGGTTCTGAAGTCATTGGGTATTAATTTGAAAACGGGTAAAAGTAGGAATTTTTAAGGAGCGAAGGGCGCATTGAAATAATTGAGTAGCCTGATTGGAAACAATCAGTTTTTCGGAAAGTTGAAAACTACCTTAGTTCCGGTAATTTCGTTATTCTCATCACGCAAATCGAAAATAGTAAAGCTATAGTTTGTATCATGTTTTTTATTGAAATAATTCAATCGTTCCTGTGCAAATTGTATGCCCAGCGATTCTTTTTTAAAGGTTTTTTTATCGCTCTTTTCCTTTGCTTTTTCCCGGCCAATGCCGTTGTCAGTTATGGAAAGATTAGTAATGTTGTCAATAGAAGTAACATCAATAGTGATAATTTTTTCTCCTTCTTTCAGCATTAATCCGTGCCAAAGTGCATTCTCGATAAACGGCTGTAAAATCAAACCCGGCAGTTTTGTGGAGGTTAAATTCACACTCCCTTCACTATTTACTTTGAAGCGGATGGCATCATTAAAGCGGATATTTTCAATATTCATATACAACTCAATGGTTTCAAGCTCTTCATCCAGCGAAACACTGTCGGTACGCGAACTTTCGAGAATTTTACGGATCAGTTTTGCGAATTTATTAAGGTAATAGACCGCTTTTTCCTTGTTGTTCTCAATCAGGTAGGCTTTGATTGAATTAAGCGCGTTAAAAATAAAATGCGGGTTCATCTGGCTACGAAGCGCATCGAGTTTTAACAGTGAGATTTCACTTTCGAACGAAACCGTAAGCGAATTTAATTTCTCCGCTTCGTTTTTCTGAAGTGCTACTTTTAATTCGGAAATCTTTTCTTCCAGTTGACTCTCTAATTCTTTCTGATAATTCTCTTTAAGTAATTGATTGGCATGCTGTTCCTCAATAATTATCTTTTGGGAATTGATTTTTTCGAGGTATAATAATTTCACTTTATATCCCAGGCCAAGTATAAATATGGTTGATTCGATCATAATGCCGATGAAGAAATATAATATCGGGTTATCCCCCTGTATTGAGTCATTCGATTTGATGAGAGCTATATAAGCAAACACCTGGTAGAAAAGAACTCCGCTTATAATAAAGTATTTCAGTTTATAGTTAAGCCGCACTGTGTGATACAAGGCTGAAATTACGGCAACGGTAATCAAAGGAATAAATCCATAATTAAAGAAAACGCTGAAGTAAGAAGGCTTCCCAGTCGCAATTGAAAAAACAACCAATGCGAATGAAAAGATCATTAAAGCCTGTAAGGATTTTATAAGTACGCGGGTATATTTCGGGAAATAGGTTTTAAAGTCCAGCAACTCTTTATAGAAGAAGAATAGTAATGAGTTATAGATTACCTGGATAAACCAATTGAATGGAACATATCGACTGTTAAGATACGCTTCAACAAGTTCCGGTGGAAACAAGGGATTGTATTTTACCAGGTAAACCAGGAGTAAAAAATTGTATAACCCATAGTATAAAAAGGCTTTTTGCTTTGTCTGAATATAAATAAACGAACATAGCAACGAATAAATGATGAGCCCTGAAACTACAAACCCCCAAACTACCTGTTCTGCAAGATTCATGTCGACGCTTATAATTTATCCAGAAAGGTAGATTTCTTTTGCCTGGAAACCGGGATTTTAACCAGGTTCGAAAGCACTACATATTCATCTGTTTTATGAAACTCTTTCACTTTGTTCAGGTTGATCAGGTACGAATTGTGAATCCTGAAAAACTGCAGTTGAGCCAGTTTTTCTTCCATGAATTTTAATTTCTGGCTCAAAACGATCTTTTCCTTGCTTTCGAGGAAAACGGTGCAATAATTTCCATCGCTTTCGCAATAGATAATATCATCGGGATTAAGGAAAATCATTTTCCCGTCGTTGGTAATATTTATTTTTTTCTGTGAAAAAACAGTGGATTGAAGGATTTTCTCCAAAGAGTTTTCCAGCTTTTCGCTGATGGATACACTGCTTTTTTGTTGTTCAATCTTGTCAAAACAGGCTATTAAATCATCCGAATCAATGGGTTTCAGTAAATAGTCGAGCGCGCTTTCTTTTATGGCTTTTATGGCATACTGATCGAAGGCTGTGGTGATTACAACCGAGAAATTTCGATTAGGGAATAGTTCTAAAAACTGAAAACCGTCCATATCAGGCATTTCGATATCCAGAAAAACACAATCTACAGTATTTCTTTTCAAAAACTCTGCTGCCAGGATGGCATTGGTATAAGTGCCTGCGATTTTTACATTTTTGCAAAAATTCTCTATTTCCCATTCCAGATTTTTTATAGCACTGGGTTCATCGTCAATCAGTATTAAATCAATCATAATCCGGATTATTAATTCATAAATGTACCCCAAATTTTAAGCACATAACCAGTTAATGTACAAACGGGTTTTCTACACTTACAAACAACCAAAATAGCTGTACAGTTTGCAAATAAGTGCTTTTTCCTGTTTTTTCAATCATTAGCAGGTAAAAATTGAAATTTACTCTTTCCACACAGTATTCAACTCCAACCACACATTCTGAAATTTTCGCATCCAGGTCAATCATACTTTTACCGGCGTTTCAATTACGCAGCTCATTTTATTAAAATCAGAAATCATGAAAAAAATCATTACTCTAACTCTTTTATTTGCAAGTGTTTTTGCTCAGGCACAACGCTTTGATTGGGTAACTTCTGCAGGTTATGCAACTGTTGCAAACAGTTATTACGGAGCTATTGCCATTGCACGCGATTCGCAAGGCAATATATACACACTCGATGGCGCCAACGGGCAGCAACAATGCCAGGGTATGACAGCTAATCCAATACCGGGAGGCGTCACTACCTTCCTGTATAAATTTAATGCCCAGGGCGAAATAAAATATATAAAACCTATAGGTGTAAATTTTTATCCCCTTAATATCCAGGTGGGCGAAAATGATAACCTGTATTTGCTGGGTGCCCTTTGGGGAAATTCAACACTTATTGTTGATGGAGTCACAATTAATGGAATAGCAAACCGCAACTATATTCTGAAGTTCGACACAAGTGGAAGTCTGCGTTGGAATGTTCCGAATAATGTAAGCTTTGGAGGGTATGCTTCTGCCTGTATGTTGCAGTATCACAACAATCATATCTATTTTCAATCCGGGAACCTGTCCGTCAGCAAACTGGATACCACCGGTCAGTATGTTTCAACCCTGACTGCTGATGCGTTTGTCCCCAGCACTGCTATCAACGGAATACATTTTAAAGGTTCAGGTGTTTTTTCGAATGGAGATTTGCTTTTCACAGCAGTTTCACGCGGCACTTTAACATATGGTACAACAACTCTTATCCCCGTTTTAGAAACCGGCTCAGTACCTTTACTTATGCTTCGCACCAGCGACAGCCTGACATTTAAACAGGCCAGTTATGTGAATGGTGTAGGCGATCCTGCTGAAAACTTTATTCCGGTAGCCATTGGGAATGACGATGGCATTTATGTGGGTGTGGAAGTGAATTCGACTTTAATTGCCGGTTCTGATACCATTATAAATCCGGGGCCGGGCTCAACCAATTACACGGATGGGATATTAAAGTTAGATGAAACCGGAACCCCCGTTTGGCTTAAGTCAGTAACAACCAATGCCCATGCATGGAGCATGCTTAATAACCCGGATGGAAGCGGTATTTTTTGCGGCGGCGATTTTACCGGAGAATTAACATTGGGTGATTTCACGATTAATGCATCCAATGGCAGGTCATATATTGCTAAAATTGATTATATCGGCACTTTTCAGAATGCATTTGCCTTTGTTTCAGGGAATGAAATGGGATCGAAAGTAAAGTCACTGGCCACCAACAATGAAGGAGTTTTTTATGTTGGAGGGAAACTATCCGGTATTAGTAATCCTATATTCAGTTGTACCCCACGCGATTCGAACAGAGGTTTGTATTTGGGGAAATTTACCGAAGAACCTGATATGGCGCCTCAGCCGACAATAACTGTTGCAGGAGGTATGCTAACTGCATTGCCTGTTTTTAGCGGAAACATACAATGGTTTCTGAACGGCGATTCCATCTCAGGTGCTACCCATCAAACCCATACAGTTGCTGCAAACGGTAATTATACTGTTGCCTATTCATATATTCCGGCATGTGTTTCGGTTTCCACGGTCACTAATTTTTCAACACTTGGCATGGCCGATAATCAACTGAATTCTTTCTCAATATATCCAAATCCTTTCCAAAACGAGATCACGGTTGAGCTGAATGAGTTTACAGGACCAGCGACCATCACTATTTGCGATTTCAGTGGACGGAAACTGGTTCAGAAAGAATTCTCCGATTCCTCACAAACTTTTGATATGAGTGCATTTAGCAATGGTGTTTATATATTCCAATTTCAAAATGAAAAAGGCGTTATTACAAAACGGATTATAAAAGGTTACTGATATTACTTTAGAACTATAAATCAGAAAGGCCGTCGAATATTGACGGTCTTTTTTTGTTTATACTAGTTGAAGGCAGGGCTAATACGGGTGTAGCCTAACGAAGCGGTTTCTCTGAGGGGAGATGGGGCAAGTGAGATCGGGCAACTTAGCTTCGATTGTGTTTCTAAAACCTGCCATTTGTCTTGGCCTTTGTAAAGTCGGGTTATTTAATTTTATATTTTACTGTATATGAACTGAAGAAGTCAACCGTAAATTTCCCGGTATGATTTGTCTTGTCGTAAGCATGATCAGAAAATGATACTCCACTCATAAGATTTGAAGCTATTGTTTCGAAAGCTAAACCATCTTTATCATTTAAATATATTCCTGCGCGGTTCGTCCCAGAGGCGGTTATCTTAATATCAGGAACCATGAAACTTAAAGGTAATCTATCGGAAGCAACATTATAAATAGTTTCAGATTCAAAAAGTGAAGGTGCATCGGGTTCAGTAATGGAGAAAAAAACATCAGGCATTGCATATATCCCGGTACTGTCCGCGTCCCAATTCCCATAATCCGGGTACCATTTTTGAGCTGCCAGCGAATGGATTACTAATTCATATACAAAGTACTCTCCTACTCTAACGGTCTGGAGTGTACTATCAGAATTACCGGCATTGTCAGTTACTTTAAATTTTACAACATACTTTCCAGAGTAAGAATAATAATGATACGGTGTCTTCTCAGCGGATGTATTACCATCGCCAAAATCCCAGTAGTATATGGCAGAGATACTATCATTGTGAATTACAAGGTCAAGGGGCTCACCCTCCCTAAGAAGTGTATCTCCAATAGTAAAATCAGAATTTACGAACTTAATTTCACTTTCTTCTTTATTACATGAAACTAAAATTAATACAAGGCTGATCAATAATAAAAGGGTTTTCATTCTTGGTATATTTTGGTTTAAAGATAGATTTTTTTAACCGATGATATTATCTATTACAAGTCATGTGCTGAGTGGTACCTAGCTGCTTATGTTACTGGACTTGGCCCCCGCTGGCGGGGGAGAATTATTCTTTTACAATCTTTCTAACATTAACAGTCTTGCCTGACGTTAATTTAACATAATACATTCCATTTGTCAGGTTGTGAATGTCTATTTGGGTCTTGCAATCTATAATTTGTTGTCTCATTAGTTCCTGCCCGTTTACATTGCAAATCGTTAGCATATTCTCAATTGTGTTTTGTGGTATTTCTACTATTATATAATCCTTAGTTGGATTTGGATAAATAGATATGCTGAAATTATTATCTAGTTCTTCAGAGTTTAACATCTCAGGAAATGAACCTTCCCATATACCATTCTGACAGGTTCCTACAAAAATTGAAGAACCGCAAATGGCTAAAGCATTTATAAAGTAAGCATAAAATGCTGTTCCTGTGTTTAGCAATGTCCACGAATTACCGTAGTCATCTGATAAAAATAGCCCATTACCCGTTCCAGCAAAAATGTAACGACCTTTTGCAGCCATTGAATAGATATGTTTATTTGTTAGCCCGGTATTTATTTCTTGCCAATTAGTTCCGTTATTAAAAGTTCTGAAAATTCCATCACCATATGTTCCAGCCAAGACAATGGAATCACTTTTAATTATTGTTGTTACTTCTGCTCCGTAAGGTAAGCCATTATTTACTGCTACCCAATTTGTACCATTATCTGACGACAAATAAACTCCATCAGTATAAGTTCCAGCAAAAATATTAATATCTGAAACAGCTAAGGATTGTATAGATGTAGGTGGCAGTCCCTTGCTTACGTTAAGCCATTGAGTTCCGTAGTCGGGTGATAAAAATATGTTGTTTGATGACGCTGCAAAAATATCTGATCCTTTTATTACTATTGATTCTAATCGATTTAAATCACTATTAACATTGCTCCAAGTTGCACACATATTTGTCGAACGGAATAAACCATCATCATGGGTGCCGATAAAAATATTTGTGTCTTTGATTGCTATTGATAGAATATTATTTGCTATAGTATTTCCCATAATAGGCGTAATACATGATATCTGCCATGTGATACCACAATCGGAAGAAAAATACAATCCTCCCTGGTTAGTACCCGCATAAATTTTATTACCATCTACAGCCATTGAATAAGTGCAATCGTTAATTAATCCAGTGCTTGAAAAATTCAAAAATGAAGTATTACAATTAAACGAGTATACTCCTTCTGATGTACCGATAAATAGAAAATTCTCTTTTATAAATAATGATTCAATGTTAGAAAAACTAATTCTAAAAACCCAATTTGCACCAAAATCTGTTGAACTGAATACCCCATTGGGAGTTCCTGCGTAAATGGTAGTATCATTTGTTTCAAGAGTGTAAACGTATTTATATATTAATCCCACATTAGCCTCATACCAATTTAAACCATTGTTAACTGTATAAAATATACCACCACCATTCGTTCCGGCATATACAGTATCACCAAGGACACATAGAGTATTTATGTTTGTATTGGTTAATCCTGTATTCACAGCACTCCAGTTTATTCCATTGTTGATTGACAAAAAGACACCGCTTTCGGTGCCAACGAAGAAATTGTTTCCAATTAAAGCTATCGCTTTAATATTTGTGTCAGTTATTCCATTATTAATGGAAGCCCAACTAATTCCATTATTTACAGACAAGAAGACTCCATTTAGAGTTCCAGCTAAAATATTACTACCCTCACCAACAATGGTTTGAACTGTGTGATTTGTCAAACCATTATTTACAAGCACCCAATTATTGGCATGATCAGAAGAAAAATATACCCCGCCGCCAAAATCGCCTGCAAAAACCCCTGCTTCATTTACGTATATGTCCCTTATGTCAGAAGATAACAAGCCGTTGTTAACGGCCATCCAAGTTATTCCTGAGTCTGTTGATTGGTAAATACCTTTGTTCGTACCAATGAGCATATTCCCATTATCTTCAGCGAAACATCTAATATCCTTGGCTTCAAAGCCGATCTTTTTGTGCCATTGAGCATTAGCAATATTTACTATAAATAATCCTATCAGTACGAAATACTTTGTTTTCATAATCAAATTAGTTTGTGGTTGCAATGATTCGTCTTATCACTGTTTAAATATCATCAAATGTATCCCACTTTATCAAATATTCAACATCTAATGTTGTTTAATTTATACCTTTAATCACTTCCAAATCTGCCAGCAACCTGTTCAGGTGTTACCGGAAACAATTGAACGGACCCACGCTGACACTCGTCTCCCGATACGTGACCTTGGTTATTTCTTCCTATTTTTCATCATCCATCTATAACGATTCCTTTATCCGCCCGCTGGCGCGGATTAGCAACTTAATGCAGCGATCTCATGAGGCAACGCTGAAAAATCCACGCCAGCGGGGGTATATTCAAAAACACGTAAAGGTAAAATTTCCTGTCTTCAACTCTCTTTGAGTTCAGTCTATCCATTACCCTGAATGTACTGAAATTGTCAGAAGGGCTGATGCTGTCAGTCAGAATCCACTTTGCAAATAATTCCGGATCAACATCTGAGCAAAATTATAATGGTTCGGATCCCGAAGTGTGTCGGTGATTTGAGCTGTATTTTTAGTCAAATCAGCCTGAGTTTGCTCTAAAACCCGGGTTCGGTCATTATAAACGCACGAAACTAAAGCAATTAATAAAAACAGGATTGGAATTTTCAGCATATATTGGTTTATTTCTACAATGCCTGTAAAACTGTTGAGCAGTTTTTATCATAGTCTTACAAATATTATTTTAACTTCATCATAAAAAACATTTCTTGTTGCTATTACCAGTTTCGAACTGTACGTATTTGTCAGTATATGATCAACATCGTTATAATCAGTTAAAGGTATATAAAGAGAGTCCAATAATGAGAAGTTGGCTGCATTATACATTTTAATATAATTTTCTATATCATTTCCTATAAAAAATATGTTTCCATCCGTGCTGTAACATGCAGCCTGGGGTTGATTACAATTATACTGCCCTTTCTTTGCGAAATCAGTATAGTCGTAAGTGTAATATGCTAAGTTGTAAGTCCTGTGATAATCCATGATGGTAAAAATAGTACTCCCGGGTTTTAATATTAATTTTTCAATATACTGTTGAAACACTTTCTGAGCAAGTAACGTGATTGACGTGGAATTGTATTGTAACCGGAACAACTTACTGCTGCTAATACCCGGATCGCCTCCGGCAATTACAATTTTATTAGCCTCATCCATTATTAATGTACTGCCTTCAAACACAGTAACAGGACCAAGGGTTAAACTCTTTGTTATAAGATCGAGCAGGTAAATGTTTAACCCGGAAATTATTACTGCAACATGCAATTCAGAGTCGATACGCAGGTCTTCGATGCTTGGAAGCGCAGTATTCAGTATGGTTGTAAATTTATTTGCATCCTCATCAAAACTGATAAGACGACCATTACTGAATCCAATATATAATTTGTTTTCAGCACTTATATAATCCAGGGAAGTTGCATTCTGAAACGGAAGTTCAATAATTTCTGTAATTACTTCTGATTCAGGATTAAGTATATACAATTTTGTTTTCGACGCAGCATAAACTATACTTTTAGTATCCGTACGTTCGATGTCGGTAATTTTATCTTTTGTATCAATAGTTTTATAAATAACAAAACTGATAACCTCTGCAATTGTCGAATCTCCCCTGTCGTCGAAAGCTATGCAATAAGCAGTGTGTTTACCCGGTTTAATTGTATCAACTTCTAATTCGCGGTACACGTAATAATTTAGGTTAATTGAATCTGTGGCCAAATATTTACCATCTAAATAAAAATCAACATTGCTTGTAACTACATTATCAGTGCCTTTTATACTAAATATAATGGGATCGGTTGAATAGTAATAGCCCGCTAAATGATTGTTGTAGTGTTTAAATCCGAATTCAATGGCAGGCGGCGTATTGAAAGAAACATCCAGCGGTATCTCAACTATATAAACATGATTTGCTGTATCAATTAATTGCAGCGTAACCATATTATCAGGTTTACTTATAACCGGAGTCTCGTACGAATAAGGCTGTACATACCTGGTTCCCAGATTCTCATTGTTCAGAAACAGGGTTACCTGTTTTATATAACTCAAATTCGTCGATACCCATTTTGGTTTAACTGTAATATTTAGTTTTTCGCCAACAAAATAATTTCTATCTCCGTCAATTCGTGTACAAACTAAGGTTAATTCCGGGTTACCTAAATAATATACATCTATGTGTATGGGTTTACTCTCATTGTATTTACCCGAATTGTAAAAGATTTTTAGATGAATATCATAATCCTTGCTACTCTGCGAGATAAAATAAATTACATTTTCAAGATTAGTTTGTGTTTTGTAAAGTTCATCATTCGCATATAAACAAATTGAATCAAAATCGGAACCTGTAACTGTGTACTCTATAGCAATTGTATCTCTGACATAATAACTATGATGAAAATCAAAATCGGATATCTGAATGGTTGGACTATTCTTATCTTTTTCGCAGCTGAATAATAGTATGCCGGCTAATAGCAGCAGGCAAGCTGATGTAATTTTACTCATTTTCAACATTTTATTCGTTAAATTAATTATTTCAATAATTGTGCGGGAAACGGTAACATTACCGCGAATGGTTGAGAATATTGCAAGTGTTGGCCTTCGTGATGCTTAGCTGTGAACCAAACCGCCTGAGGCGGACGGGCGACTATGTTTTATTCATGTTTAAAAAAACGCCATTTGTTGTTGCCTCCTGCGAAGTGTGTTTGTTTTATTTAAATTCAAATTTAATTCTTTGTTTAGGATAAAATATTGTAGGGTCAAAAGTACATTTCAGGGTATCATTGAGTTCAATATAGCCTTTTCCTTTGAATGAAAAGTTATCAAAGTTAGCTGTATCGCACTATCTTTCTTTGAAATTCATTCTATTCAATTACAAATATATCCAATAACCCTTTCCCTCATGCATAATCTATCGCACTACTATAAACATAATCTTCGGCCCGAAAAACCAGTCCTTCTTCAACAGGGTTTTGATGTATGTATTTAAGTTTTTCAGCAATAACGGCATTGCTCCAAAGTTCGACTGGTTGGTTGTCGGACCGCCAAAACCTATTGCCCTCTTCTGTTTCAAATTGCTTTATTAACCATTCTTTCCGGCTTTCTCTCTGATTCTCAATCATAGCCTTAAGTACTGCCTTACAGGTAAACTTCTTATAATCGCGTAGAATATCCGACAATGAATGCCCTTCTTCAGCTCGTGCAATAAGATGCACATGATTTGTCATGATGCACCATGCAAACATTTCCAATCCTTTGTTGTTTTGACAATAAGCAAGGTTATCAACAAGAATATTTTTATACTCGTTGCGGGTAAAAACATCAACCCCTGCTTGCAGCAGGCAAGCAACCTTGTACGGCAAACGTAATAAAATAAACACCGACAGGATTATGAAATTTGTATTTCCTGCTCCTTGTTTTTATATTGCTTGTATGCAAATTTATATATGAGATGGTTTGTACCGGCACGGATTATTCGGCTAAGCCTCATGAGATCGATACGCTAAGTTACAAATCCGCGCCAGCGGGGGGATCAATTTCTGAATTTACAAATCCGCGCCAGGGAAGGGATGCGGCATCCAAATTATTCGAACAATGATAACTGTGAATCATTCTTATCCGAAATTAATAGATGAAAGGTTTGTAAGAAGTATTGCTCTTTAATAAAAGAATACCCATCCTCATCAGCTTCAATTATTTCAGAGTTATACAGTTCTAATTCTTCAAAACTGCCTAAATTTCTTGACAACATTAACATTTGTATTGATAACAGTAGTATTCGAGTAGCAACTTTTGTAATTTCAGGCTCACAAGGTAACTCAGAAGACCAATCTCCCGGTTCAGGGAAACAAAAATCACCATGAGCAAGTTTGTTTCGAATTTTGTATATCACCTTTAGACCAACTCCATTTATATCTGTGCATTGGTCAAGAGAAAAGCATTCTTCATACTTACTTAACGAACTTTTGCTAATTAGCCTGCGCAAAATGCTTAATAAATCAGAATACAGAGGTAATGAGTTGAAGTTTTTAGAATAGTTATGTTTTAAGAAAAACTTAGCAGCATTAATTTTTCCAATATTTGAAGGACATTCAGGAAATGAAAAATCGTTTAAAAGTGATTCAAATCCGCTATAAACGTAAAGAAAAATCGTAAGCTCATTTATAAGACTTTCATGTAACTTTTGTTTTTCTTTTTCATATTCATAAGCAGGCCGGCACATGGTATAGGCACTATCGTACCTGATTCCATCAAAATTTACTGAATCAATTGAAGATGCTATCCAAAACCAGTTCCCAATACTATCATAAGTGTACGGTTCTTTAGCCAGAAAGTATTCTGTAATTCCTCTTATATGGTAACCCTTCGGCCATGAGCATCTTTACTGATACACCGTTACCATCGACCTTTGCTAAAAAAAAGAGATGACCTTATCAGAGAAAAAAGAAACGATGGCTCTACTTGTGCGGCAATGGAAAGAT
>Ga0208789_1000257_pt1 | contig 63486 bp, 47 predicted proteins | sample Methanotroph_Enr_FD_187368 | JGI IMG/M metagenome (GOLD analysis project Ga0208789, IMG submission 187368) | Enriched soil microbial communities from Old Woman Creek wetland in Ohio, USA - Methanotroph_Enrichment_5 (SPAdes) (version 2) | ecosystem: Environmental > Terrestrial > Soil > Wetlands... | reverse complement strand
CACCGACACCAAACGCGAATTGGATCACATGGGCAAATTTCTTGCTGCAGCCCGCGACCACGCTCGCTCTTTAGGATTCAAAGGTACTTTCCTGATTGAGCCAAAACCAATGGAACCAATGAAACATCAGTACGATTTCGATACCCAGACTGTTATTGGCTTCCTGAAAGCGCACGGTTTGGAAAACGATTTCAAAATGAACATTGAAGTGAACCACGCTACTTTGGCCGGACATACTTTTGCCCACGAATTGCGTGTTGCCCGCGACAATGGCTTCTTTGGCTCAATCGATGCCAATAAAGGCGACTACCAAAACGGATGGGATACCGACGAATTCCCAACCAATATTTACGAAGTAACCGAAGCCATGATCGAAATTATTCAGGCTGGTGGATTTACAACCGGTGGAATCAACTTCGATGCTAAAACCCGCCGTAATTCAACCGACCTGGACGATATTTTCATCGCTCACGTTTCAGGAATGGACACTTTTGCACGTTCGCTGGTTATTGCCGACAAATTGCTGAAAGATTCGGATTACCTGAAATTGAAAGCCAACCGCTATGCTTCTTATGACTCAGGAAAAGGCGCCGAGTACGAAGCTGGCAAATTGAACCTGAATGATCTTTACAACGTGGCCAAAGCAGTTGGCGAACCCAAACAAATCAGTGGCAAGCAGGAAATGCTGGAACAATTAATCAATTGTTATATTTAGTCCAATGAAGGATCGTAACACGCTTTATGTCGTTGGAATAACCCTGGTAGCCACACTAGGTGGCCTTTTGTTTGGATACGATACGGCAGTCATTTCCGGAGCGGAAAAATCAATTCAGGCTTATCTGATTACAAGCAATGGACTTGGATCGCTTGCGCATGGAGCAACCATTTCGAGCGCCCTGATCGGGTGTATCATTGGGGGTATGCTTTCAGGAATTGTATCGTTAAAACTGGGACGCAAAAAGTCGCTGATGCTTGCAGCAGTGCTCTTTTTCGTTGCAGCTTTAGGTTCCGGATTTCCTGAATTCCTATTCTTCAAAAGGGGCGAACCAACCATGGGATTGCTTTACATGTTCAATTTCTACCGGATTATTGGGGGAATTGGCGTTGGATTGGCATCGGCCGTTTGCCCCATGTATATTGGTGAAATTGCTCCCGCAGACATTCGTGGACGCCTGGTTTCGATTAACCAATTTGCCATCATTTTCGGCATGTTGGTCGTTTATTTTGTGAACTATTTCATTGCCCACGGTCAAACCATCGAATGGATTAACGAAACAGGCTGGAGATGGATGTTCCTTTCAGCAGCAATACCTTCGGGTATTTTCGGGATACTATTGTTCTTTGTTCCTGAAACCCCACGATATCTGGCACTGACCAATCGCGATGGGAAAGCGCTGGAAATCCTGACTAAAATTAACGGAATCCAGCAAGCAAAATTAATCCTGAAGGAAATTAAGACCTCGGTTGATGCCGCATCTGAAAACATATTTGCTTACGGCAAAATTGTTATTGTCATTGGCATTTTGTTGTCTGTATTTCAGCAATTTGTAGGGATCAACGTTGCTCTGTATTATGCCCCACGTATTTTCGAAAGCATGGGTGCAGCCAAAGATTCGTCGATGCTTCAAACGGTTGTAATGGGTTTGGTCAATGTAATCTTTACTGTGGTTGCCATTGCTACCGTTGATAAATACGGACGGAAAATCTTACTGATGATTGGTTCTATTGGGATGGCTATTGGTATGTTTGCCATTGGCGCATTGGCTTTCATGAAAGTGATCGGAATCAGTACCCTGATATTCATTATCATCTATACCGCTTCGTTCATGATGTCGTGGGGTCCAATTTGCTGGGTTCTGATTTCTGAAATATTTCCAAACAAAATCAGAGGACGGGCAATTGCTATTGCCGTTGCTGCTCAGTGGGCTGCCAACTACTTTATTTCATCAACCTATCCGGCTATGATGGAATTTAGCGGTGGATTGACTTATAGTTTTTACGGCCTTATGAGTCTTCTTTCCTTTCTTTTTGTTTGGAAGATGGTTCCTGAAACCAAAGGAAAAACCTTGGAAGAAATGGAAAAACTCTGGAAAAAATAAAATCAATCCAGATAAAAATTCAAAGCCGCTGCTTCTTCGGAAGAGCGGCTTTTTGCTTTCCCCCGATTGATGATTTTAGGATACAATTGCCAAATCATCGCCGCAATGAACCATATCTGTCAAAGCTTCCAAAGATATATTCTAATCATTTTTATCCTGATAACCTTTTCTGGCCAGGCACAGACCCGACTAACCGATATTGATGGCAGCCGCATCAAACAAAAAAGCATCTGCAATTTTCTGAAAAGCCAAATGGATATCGGCATCGTGAACTTTGAGGATTTCGAACCGTCGGTTGACACAAACCAATTTAAACCAATTCGATTTCTCCAATTCCAAAAGCTTATCAGCTATCCAATCTTGCCGAAAACCAATCATTCCTGTTTATTTTCTTTCACCTCCGTATCTTGCCGAACATCCTTTGAAAAGTTATTTTTTTTCAGTTCTTTAGCCTCCGGATGAAGGTGGTGGGTGAGTTATATTCTTTGGGTAAGGCAATCTCTACCAACAGCCTTGTGCTGAAACAATTAGCTATTAAAAAGAATATATGCGCGTAAAAAAGACGACCAATTGGTTATCGGTTCAGGAACTAATAATTTATCTTTTATTTTCTTTTCTGGGACTCCTGTTTGTCCTATTCATTTGGCAAATGGCAGAGAATCAGGAAAGAGACTACATTTTGCAAATTGCGCGGTCCATAGAGGCAAGTTTGCCAAAAGAAGAACTAAAACAACTAGGCCCGCAACCTGAAGACCTCAAGAAAAATAACTTTCAGCATTTAAAAAATACTCTTCAGAATGTAATCCTGGTCACAGCAAATGCAAAATTTGCCTACTTATACATCGAACGTAACGATAAGCTTTATTTTATTGCCGATTCGGAACCCGAAAACTCGCCCAACTATTCGCCAACCGGACAAGAATTTACAGAGGCCGACCCGATTGACAAAGAACCATTATTAAATGGGATAGCTCAGGTAACAAAACCTGTAAAAGATCGCTGGGGAACTTGGGTAAGCGCAGAAGTACCTGTAAAAGATGCCCAAACGGGACAGACAATCGCTGTTTTCGGGATGGATTACAATGCAAGTTCATGGAGAAACAAAATCTGGTTTGAAGTTTCGCAATCCATTTTAATGGTTTTGGTTATTTGGGTCCTTCTGATTTTATCGCGGCACAGTATTCGTAAAAACATCTTGCTAAAAAAGGAAATAGATCAACGGAAAACAGCCGAAAAAGAACTAAAAGAAAGCGAGTCTTATTTCAGGTTATTATTCGAATTAAACCCCCAACCGATGTTCGTTTACGATCTCGACACGATGAAGATATTGGCAGTAAATAATTCATCAATTGGCGTTTATAAATATAGCAAGGAAGAATTCCTATCAATGACCATTCTCGATTTGAAAGCTCCAAAAGAGTTTACCCGATTATGGAAAAACCTGATAGATGACCCCAATTCATTTCAACGAACCGAAATTTGGAATCACAAAACAAAAGATGGCCAGATTATTCAGGTTGAAGTGCATTCGCATAACCTGGATTTCAGGCTTAGAAATTCAAGACTTGTTCTTTTGATTGACATTACTGAAAAAATTAAAGTCGAGAAAATTCTTCGCGAAAACGAATTAACATTGTCAAATCTGATTGGCAGCCTTCCCGGCCTGATTTACCGCTGCGCAATGGACGAGAACTACACCATGGAATTCATGAGCGAAGCATGTTTAAGCATTACTGGTTATTCTTCTGAAGATTTTCTGGGAAAGAAGAATATATCGTTCAACGATATGATTTTGCCTGAGTACAGAACTCCTATCCGGGAAAAATGGGAAAAGACATTTAAAGTAAAATCGGTTTTTGAAGAAGAATATCCTATCCGAACAGCCTCCGGCGAAATTAAATGGGTTTGGGAGCGCGGGAAAGGTATTTTTGACGAGAATGATGAACTTCGATACCTTGAAGGATACATCGAAGACATCACCAGTAGGAAGCTGGCCGAAAAAGAATTGCGAAAACTTTCGCAAGCCATCGAGCAAAACCCGGTGTCGGTTGTAATTACTGACTCAAAAGGAACCATCGAATATACCAATCCAAAATTTACCGAAATGACCGGGTTTGAAGCTGCTGAGGCCAAAGGTCAAAATCCGAGAATACTCAAGTCAGGCAAGATGGAACCAGAATTTTACTCCAACTTATGGAACGTAATAACCTCCGGGAAAATATGGAGTGGCGAAATAATCAATAAAAAGAAATCGGGGAAACTATACTGGGCCAATAAATCGATTTCACCCATTGTGGACGAGCAAGGAAAAATCACCCATTTTGTGGCTATTGCCGAAGATATTTCAGAGAAAAAGAAAAACGAAGAAGAACTAATAAAAGCCAAAGAAAAGGCAGAAGAGAGCGACCGGCTAAAATCGGCTTTTCTGGCCAACATCAGCCATGAGATACGCACACCAATGAATGGAATATTAGGGTTTGCTGAATTGTTGAAAGAGCCTGATCTCTCCAATGAAAATCAAAAAGAATTTCTCAATGTCATCGAAAAAAGTGGGCAACGTATGCTCAATATTATCAATGATTTGATTGACATATCGAAAATTGAAGCAGGCGAAACGACTTTGAGAATCAGAAAAGCCAACATCAACAAGATACTCCACGAATTGCAATTGTTTTTTATGCCTGAAGGAAACCAGAAAAACATTGGCATCGATTTCCACTGCGATTTACCTGATAATGAAAGCTTTATTGAAACTGATGGCACCAAACTTAATCAGGTATTGACTAATCTGATCAAGAATGCATTAAAATTTACCGAAAAAGGCTCGATTAAATTTGGCTATTACATGAAAGAGTCAAAACTCGAATTCTTTGTTTCAGACACCGGGGCGGGCATTTCTCCCGATCAAAAAGATTTGATTTTTGAACGATTCAGGCAAAGCTCCCTCAACCTGACCAGAAAATATGAAGGCGCTGGCCTGGGATTAGCGATCTCCAAAGCCTATGTCGAATTGCTTGGGGGTTCCATCTGGATCGAATCCGAATTAGGTAAAGGCTCAACCTTCTTCTTTACCTTACCTCATTTACCATCATCAACTTAGTATGGAATAATTCATCTGAAAACTTTGGAGAAACTGAAAAAAGTCATTACTCATTAGGAAAGTAAAAAGCGACTTTATAAATGACTAATGACTTTTCCCATTGTCAATCAAACAGATAATGTTGCTAGTGTAAATTGCTCTGTACTGGAATAATGATGATTTTTATCCCCAGCTTGTCTGAATGCGGCTACCAGCTTCTTCATGGTTCACAATCCGCAAATGGGTGTCAATTTCCTGCTGCATCTCTTCCACATGAGAAATTACACCAACAATTCGATTTTCCTTACGAAGTGATTTCAAGGTATCAAAAACCACAGCCAGCGAATCTTTGTCCAATGAGCCAAAACCTTCATCCAAAAAAAAGAAATTCTGGTTCGAATCGGTAATTTTCTGAATATTGTCGGCCAAAGCCAATGCAAGCGACAATGCGGCCTGAAATGTTTGTCCCCCTGAAAGTGTTTTCACACTGCGAACCTTACCATCATTTAGAAAATCGCGTACCTGAAAATTGTTGTCATCGGTAATTTCGAGGCTTAGTTTTTGACGGGTAAGCTGAAAAAAACGGTCGTTGGCGGCATTGCACAAATTCTGAAGGTAAACCGACGAGATGTAGTTCACAAAACCACTTCCCTTAAACAGCGACTTCATGGTTTTGATATTTTCTGCCCGCAACTCAATGTATTCAAGATTTTTTCTCAGGCTGGTTTGCGATTCAAGCGCTTTTCTCAGATCCTGTAGCGATTTTTCAACGATTCCGTATTCTTTGTTCCGAAGGTTTATCAATTCAATGTCCTTCTCAATTTCCATGCGCAAATTTTCGTGGGTCGTTGCATCATATTGCCGGTCACCAATTTCCCTAATGAGCAAATCTAACTGATTTCGGGTCAATGCAACATCCTGCCTAAATGCATTTACCTTCTGTTTTTCTTCAACGGTATTTATTTCTAACTTCAATATTTCTTTCACTGCCTCATCAACCTGAAAAGCAGAATCCTCCAGCCCTTTCTCAATCCTGGCCTGAATTTCAGCCAGATTATTTTTTTCTTGGGCCAATTGTAACCGATTAGCCGCAATACTTCCGGAAAGAATATCCTTGTTTTTCCGAAGCTCTACAAGCTGATTATTCAGTTGGGTATATTGTCTTTCAATGTCCAAAAGCTTTTGCATGACGGCTTTCTTTTCAGCGGCAATCTCTTCCTTCGTTTTCCCATCGTACAGCGCAGTATCAAGCAGGTTGATCTGTCCGGTAAGGGTGTTCTGTTCGGTTTGGGCAACGGTCTGCTCCGTTTTGATTTTCTCCATTCCCTGAATGTACTTTTCAAGGTTAACCGTTTCCTGATCCAAGCTTTTCGACGTTTCATCCTGCTGTTTTTCAAGCAGGAGAATCCCTTTCCGCAAAGATTCGGCAAAAGCAAAAGTGGCAACAACAGTTTCTTCATTCCGGTAGTTTTCCCACCGAAACTGATTTTGGTGGCTAGCAACTTTCCCTTCAAGTTCTTTTTGCCTGAGCAAAAGTCCACTCATATGCTGCTCGTTCAACTTTCGACGGCTATCAAGTTCATTGAACCGACTGGTCTGCTGCTCGCAGGCGGCAATTTGTTCTTCAAATTCCGATTTTTGGATCAGTGCTTTTGTCAGCGCGCCAGAAACATTCTCGCCGCTGAAAATTCCGGGATGATGCAGCGACCCACACAGCGGACAAGCTTCATTGTCCTTTAGGTTGACGGCATATTCCTCCAATTTTAGTTGCACCCTGAAATGCTGGATTCTTGAATCGAGTTCCGTATTTTGAGCTTTCGTCCGTTCAATCCTTTCCGTTAAAAACAGAACACCAGCTTCCTTATTCAAATCTCCTGAAAAGTCAGATAAAACGGCCTCTTCAAACTGTTTTGCAATAGACTCATCAACTGCGGCAAGCTCTTTTTTAAATTTCTCTATTTCGCCGTTGCCAGCCACCACTTGCTGCAACAGACTTTTATTCACATCATGCCAGCTTTTCGCATTCGAAAGCGCCACCATATCGGGCTGCTTTGCCTTTTCGTCCTTTAGCTGAAACTCAATCCGTTTCTTCTCCAGCTTTAATTTTTCGATGAACGAACTTGCATTCTGAATAAAAACATCTCCCTTTTTGATCCGGTCTTCCGAGTGAATAATCAAGTGTTTCAACTCAACCAGCCGAATCAATTTTTCCAACTCATCGGCCTGTTGTTTCAGCGTGTCACGACAATCATAAGCTACTTTTATAGCTGTGTAAGACTGTTCTGAGGCAGCAATCTGATCTTCAGCATTCTTCAGATTGAGTGTATCAACACCCATTTTTTCGGTTAATTGCTGAACTTTTTTTGTTCCTGAATCGGCAGCATCAAACAGGTTTTTAAAATGGATCAGGCAATATTCGTAATCAGCAATCTTTTGTTCGAGCAACTGTATTTCAGGTAATTTTTCATTCAGTGCATTTAATTTCTTCTGATTATCGTCCTTCTTTCGAACTAAATCCTGCAACTGTCTGAATTCAGCTTCCTTCTTCTGATTTTCAGAGCTTTGTTTAGTCAGTCGTTCAATCTCCAATTTCAGTTCGGCAAGTCGGACAGTGTATTGATTCATCTGTTCCGGATCGATAGTTCCGAGTTGCTGCAACTGGCCTTCCAGATTTTGCTTTTGTGCGTTATTCTTCGATTCCAGCGAAGTCACCTTGTAATCTAACTCAAATCTTTCAAGGTTAAAAAGTTCCTTCATCATACGAGTCCGATCCGTATTCCCTAACTGCAAAAATTCCTGAAATTGTCCCTGCGGTATGATGATTGTGCGCTTAAAATTATTGTAGCTCAAACGTATCACATCTCTAAGTGATTCCGGTTCAATCGGCACCCAGACCCCATCGTCGTTTCTATATACTGAACGCTCAAACGATTCTACTTTTTCAAATTTCCTCCCGTTTCGTTTTCCTTTTACAACCGCCCGATAAGCGTTTTGATCCTTCCCTGTTTCGAATTCAAAATCAATCAGCAATTCGTTCGACTTCAGGTTCATCATGTTATAGTTCCTGTTGTCTCTTAAGTTCATACGATCTGTCTCGCCATAAATAGCAAAGGTGATGGCCTCCAATATGCTCGATTTTCCGCTGCCAACAGCTCCAAAAATTCCAAATAAATTAGCTGAAGTCAACCGGGTGAAATCGATCGTTTGCTTCTGCTGATAGGAATACAGGCCTTGTATCGTAAGTTTTACTGGTATCATTTTTCATCCTCCACCGCTAATATCTCTGTAAAAAGCTTCATGATCTCCTCGTTGGGCTCTTGACCTTTATTTTTATGCCTGAAATAATCGGTGAAAAGTTCTTCCATATTCTTAGTCAGATCAATGTTTTTTTTACTTCCGGAAGCAAAACCAACAGCATTTGTTACTTCAGGAATAATGGTTACAATTCCCTGATGAGTGGCACTCAACTTCTTCCGTTCCTGGGCGGTGAGGTATGTATCTGTCACCATCGTCAGTTCGACCAAACAATCGGGGTTCTCCGTTAACCAAAGCAGCGCTTCATCTATTCCTTCCGCTCTTTTCCGAAGTAGTCTTTTCCCTTTGATAAGTTCAATTTCGCTAATTAAGGCCTGTTTACCCGGTTCTGCATCAATCAACAAAACATATTTTTTCTGGTTTGCCTCGGCAAAGCTGTACGAAAGTGGGCTACCACTGTAATAAACCGGACAAGGCAGCGAATCGACCTGATGCATCCGGTGCAAGTGGCCAATAGCCGTATATTGAATTTGCTTTGGGACGTTCTCGGTATAAATAACCTGCGCACCTCCGACATGCAAAATCGGTTTTTCGTCGGCAGGCTCTTCCGGCAGTTCATCACCCTTTTTCACCACAAAAAGATGGGTTATCAGCATGTTTATACCGTTTTCATCGCAATATTTTTCAGCTAATTCCTGCCATTTTTCCTGAAGGACGGTCCGCAGTTCTTCCTCGCTATTTTCCTGACCGAGATAGGTTTTCAGACGAAATTCGTTGGCATAGGGAGTTAACAGCAAGCGCAAAGGGGCATCAATTCCGGGAAGTTTTAATTCCAAAAAACCTTCTTCACTGTGCAGCACTTTCAAGCCAGATTCCAGTTCAAACAGCGGAACAACCGAATTGGGATAACCGGCAAAGATGATCCCGCATTCGCGGGCCAGCGGATCGGGCGCTTCAATGCGGTCGGGCGAATCGTGGTTTCCGGCAATAGCAATTACCGGACGACGGCCATTATTCGACAAGCGTTTCAGCGTTTTGTAAAATAAATCAATCGCCTCAGTAGACGGGTTAAATGTGTCGAATAAATCGCCGGAAACCAAAATGGCATTAACTTTTTCACGGTCGGCAATTTCGCCGATTTCCTGTAAGACGGCCTGCTGTTCTTCAATTCTCGAAAAATCTTCGAGCCTTTTGCCAAGGTGCCAGTCGGAAGTATGGAGGATTTTCATTCAGTTATCTATTTGATTTTTTCAGCGAATTTTCTCTCACCGCTTTAAATTCAGAATCAGCATTCCATTTTGGCCATTCGGTAGAATTAGCCAGATTGGCGCCTACATGATAAAGCAATTTGGCATCCTCAACAATTCCACTCAGATCGTCAGTTTTCGGATGGTATTCGTCAAACGGACTGTGATAAATCTCCTTCCAGTAGCGGTCAACCTGCTTCATGGTTTCTTCTTTTCCGTATTTTTCAGCATCCACATATCCTTTGGCATAAATGGCCGGAACGCCTAATTTTACCAGCGGAAACTGATCGGAGCGGAAAAACATGCCATTATCAGGATTTGGATCAGGCGCAATGTATCTTCCCTGTTTTTCGGCCTCGTTCCTCACCCACTCGTCCAATTTGATTGTCCGGAACCTGTGAGCGTCACATCTTTAAATTTGCCCAAAAACAGCATGACATCGGTATTGATTACAGCAACTGTTTTTGCCATTGGAAAAAACGGATGCTCGGCATAATATCCAGAACCTAGCAATCCGGACTCCTCGCTAGTAACAGAAAGGAACAAAATGGAGCGGTCGGGAGCTGTTCCACTTTTGAAGCCTCGGGCAATTTCGAGCATCCAGGCCACGGCGCTGGCATTGTCGGTTGCTCCATTGTAAATACTGTCGCCATTTACCGGAATTCCAACGCCCAAATGATCCCAATGTGCAGTATAAACCACCACTTCATCAGGTCGTTTACTTCCGCGAATCAATCCGCAAACGTTTTTTGAAGTCTTGGTTTCAAAGGTACTTTTCATCCAACCCGATACTTTTACAGGCAAGACAACTGGTTTAAAATCTTTCTGCACCGCCATCTTTTTAGCCTGATCAAAACTCGTTCCGCAAGCCGAAAACAACTGTTCAGCCGCAGTTTGCGAAATCCAGCCCTCAAAAGCACAACGATCCTGATAGCCATCTTCAGGCTTCAGATATAATTTTGTTGTTTCACCATTGTTGCTCACCACTTTCCACGGATATCCTGCCGGTCCGGTTTCATGAATAATCAGGCAGCCTTTTGCTCCTCGACGGGCTGCTTCCTCAAATTTATAAGTCCAGCGGCCATAATAAGTCATGGTATTCCCTTTGAAATAAGTATCGTTTGTTCCATAACCAGGATCGTTCACAAAAACCAGGATGGTTTTACCTTTCAGGTCCATTCCCTGAAAATCGTCGCGACCGTATTCAGGTGCAGTAATGCCAAAGCCGGCAAATACAAGTTCCGATTGGTCAAGTGTTTGCTCAGCTTCCATCTTTCGCGAAAAAGTCACGTAATCAGCCATCTTTTGAAATTTCAATTGTCCTTTGGGCGTGTCGAAATTAAGCGTATTGGAAATTTTAGAGTTTACAGCAAGTAATGGTACTTCCTGAAAGAAACTTTCCTTGTCGGCTGGTTCCAAACCAATTTCTTTCATCTGACCGGCAATATAATCTACGGTTATACCTTCTGTTGATGACAAAGGCATTCGCCCTAAATAACGATCAGACGACAATTCGGCGATATGCTTTTCGATGTTCTTATATAGAATTGCATCCTCTCCGGAATTGGTTTTTACGGAAGAACACGATACGCTTAAAACAACTAACATTAAGATATTAAATGCTTTCATAAACGGCTTTTGGGTTGGAACAAGAAATTTACCAAGTCTTTGTAAAGTCACTAAAGTTAATTGATTATCCAAAACATATTCAGCTAAAATGAAAAAAGGCCGCTGTTCGTCTGAACCAGCGGCCTTTCCAATTTTTCCTCAGGATTATTTTTTGATTTCCCAGGCACAGCGCACCGGAGAAACAATTTTATCCTGCTTTTTCAATTCATTCATGGCTTTTTCAACCACTTTTTTATCCAATCCTGCCAATTCAGCAATCTTACCGGCTGTCAATGGTTCGTCTGAAGCAGACATTACTGCCAATACTTTTTCTACGCTCATATCAATCAAGTTAAAAGTTAAAAGTCAAAAGTAATTTAGAATCGAGCTTCAACCACTTTCCAGTCCATAATTTTCCAGAAGTCGGCAATGTAAGCCGGACGAAGATTTTGTTTGTCGAGATAGTAAGCGTGTTCCCAAACGTCACAGGTTAAAAGCGGAGTCAAACCATCGCGAAGCGGACAACCGGCATTGCTGGTTTGAACGATGCTCAGTTTTCCGGCAGCGTCTTTCACCAACCAGGCCCAACCTGAACCAAACTGAGTGGCAGCAGCTTTGTTGAAAGCTTCTTTAAAAGCATCGAGCAATCCAAAAGTAGTTTCGATTGCAGCTTTCAATGCCCCTGAAGGTTCAGTTGCCGGAGTTGCCGAAAATTGTTCGAAGTAAAAAGTATGGTTATAAACCTGTGCGGCATTGTTGAAAATTCCTCCATCTGCTTTTTTAATGATTGTTTCCAGATCGGCTTTTTCAAATTCAGTTCCAACAATCAGGTTGTTGACATTGGTAACATAAGCCTGATGGTGTTTCCCATGGTGAAATTCCAATGTTTTGGCACTAATGAATGGTTCAAGTGCGTCAATTGCATAGGGTAATGCGGGTAATGTAAAGCTCATTTTCGTTATCTTTTTGGTTAAACAATGACTTTTGTTTTTTCAGTTAAGATAACAGAAATGAGAATCAAAAGGTTTGCTAAATCAATATTTCCGGAGTAATTTAGATTAGTTCTGAATAAGGATCTCGGATAACTTCAAGCAAATTAATGATGTGGAAAAATTCATGGGGTAAAAAAAGGAAAGCGAAAAAGCAACTTGTATTCTCTAACTAAATTAATTCAAAATTTCTTGCCTATAAAAACAAAACCGCCCGGTACCTCTGTACCGGGCGGAAAAAAACCAAAAATCAACTAACCTTTAAACCGTCGGGCGACTTCGTCCCAATTAACCACGTTGAAAAAAGCGTCAACATAATCGGGTCTCCGGTTTTGATACTTCAAATAATATGCGTGTTCCCACACATCCACTCCAAGTACCGGAATACCTTTTACTTCTGCCAGATCCATTAACGGGTTATCCTGATTTGGTGTCGACGAAATCACCAAACTATCACCCTGCTTTACCAACCATGCCCAACCAGACCCAAACCGGGTGAGCGCAGCTTTGGTAAATGCTTCTTTAAAATTTTGATATGACCCAAACGAATGGTCGATCGATTTTTGCAAATCACCTTCAGGAGCTTTGGCGCCACCTGGAGCCATAACATCCCAGAATAAATTGTGATTGTAAAAACCACCACCATTATTGCGAACAGCAACCGGTTGTGCCGATATAATCGCCAAAATTTCTTCTATTGTTCTTCCATCAAGGCTCGAACCCGTTATAGCTGCATTCAAATTATTGGTGTATGCTGCATGATGTTTGTCGTGATGGATTTCCATTGTTTGCGCATCAATGTACGGTTCAAGTGCATCGTATGCGTATGGTAACTTTTGTAATTCGAATGACATTTTTGTTTTGTTATTAAAGATTAAATACTCTTTTATCTTTTATACAAACATAGCACCTATTTAAATTGTTTCCAAATAAGATCACTTTTTTTTCAATCAATATTTTCTAGCTAAAATAAACAGTAAGGATGAAAGTTTTTTTAGCAATCCACAAATACAAGATTTAAATAAAAAACTTCTACCTAAGCTTTAAATCTCACTTAATAACCAGAGGCCGTAAATGGCATTGGTATTAAGTATGCATCACTAAAATATTTGGAAAGATTGCGGTTAAAAATGGGAAGTCACTTAATTCAATATTTCAAATCTCCAAACTCATTATACAGTGTAAAGCAACTTAACCGACGAATAATTAACGTCAACAGATTATCATGACAGCACTAAGCAAGAGCCCGAACTTTACTTATTTGCTTTCCCTCTATTAGCTTCACTTCGTCTCTCTCAATATTGGCATAAAGACTACAATTCATCGAATCAATTCGGACTAACAACCTTGATTGGCCTAAAATATTAATAACCTCACCTTTTATGCCTTTAAACGAGCCATGTAAGACTTCAACAGAAACACCACGTTCAATCCGTTCGTGCGAAACAGTAATTTCATGTTCGCTTTGGGCAAGGAATGTTTTAATATTAGTAATCTGATTTTCAGGAATAGATTGTGCCCGACCCCCAAAACTAACATAACAAACAGCTCCGGTGGTGCTTAATACTGTATAAAATTCTTTGTAACTAACTTTGACGAATATATAACATTTAAACAATGGCTCTTCAACCCATTTCTTACGGTCGCTCCAGTACTTCAGTACCTTCCTCATGGGTAAATAACACTCGATATTTTTCTCTTGCAAATTGTCTAAAAGCTTCTTTTCTGAATTGGCCCGGGCATACACAGCATACCACTGATAATTTGATTTTTCTAATATCATAATTCGCTTCTTTTTGTAGTCATCGTTTCTTGAAATTCTAATTACAATTAGAATTTATTCGGAATTAATCAGCAAAAATTAGATGCTAAATATTTTGTATATTCCTGATATATAACAATTAAAGAACAATATATTGAATCAATTTCAATTAAATACTATTTTGTCTTTAATTCAAAAATAAAACTTAATTAGAATTTTTCCAACTTTCAACAGATGATTTAACATTAGTATTTTCTATGGGATATAGATTTAACCAATTGGTCGGTAAGATAGAACTCCAGATTCCTGGCAATGAACCAATTATCAAAAACGAAGTGGAAAAAACATCAATGCACTAATAATAAACAATTTACGTTTGTTAATTTAGTGTAAACAAACGTGAACTATTCGATAGGGTCAATAAACTAACCTATTCCCTGCGGTTAATTCCTATTTAATTATCTCAGTCAAGCAACAATGAAAAGAAAATTGTTCAATACGTAAAACTACTTCCACCCAAAAACTCCCTGATGAGCGAGGTTGGCGGAATCTCCAAATCGTCGATGGGTTTAAAGTAGGAAAAGAACTTAAGCAACCGATTGCTTTCACTGAATTCGGGCTGACTTTCAGTTACCGCTTTCAGTAGAGGCTCAGCATACTTTTTGAGCACGGCCAATTCGTAAATCAAAGCCGAATTAAACATGATATCAGCATTTTCCTGATAAGGAAAAATATTTTTATCCTCTCCCGCCCTGACACTTGGCCAACGGCGAATCGTTTCGCATGCCGAATAATTGCGGTATTTACTGTCGCGAATCATTCGACGAATCATCCGGTTATCGGTGGTAGAAATGTGGTTCTGATCGTCGATTGAAATTTGTGTAAGCGCCGATAAAAATATTTTAAAGGTATTTTCAGGGTTAATGTGAGGGATCAGATTCGGATTCATTCCGTGGATTCCTTCAACAATTAATATACTACCTGGAAGCAATTGCAATTTTTTGCCTGAAGGAAACTTTTGCCCCACAGTGAAATTGAACTTTGGCAATTCAACGACCCTATCACTAAAAAGTTCGTTCAGTTGCTGATTAAAAAATTCAATATCAATGGCTTCTAGGGTTTCAAAATTATATTCGCCTTTTTCATCTTTAGGCGTCAATTCGCGATCAACAAAATAGTCGTCAAGCGAAATCATAGTGGGCTTTAACCCATTTACGGCCAACTGCACCATCAGTCGTTTGCTAAAAGTAGTTTTTCCTGAAGCAGATGGCCCGGCAATTAATACGATCTTAACTTTATCTCTTCTTTCGTTTATCAGATTTGCAATTTCTGCTATCTTTTTCTCGTGGAATGCCTCCGAAATTTTAATAATGTCGCCACTCATCCCGTTCATTGCATTTTCATTGAGGTTGGCCACATTCGGTACATTCAAAATTTCAGCCCAATCTTTGTGTTCCTGAAAAACCTCAAATAACTTGTCGTTCGTTGAATAAGGCTGAACCTCGCTAAACTTGGCCGGGTTTGGAATCCGAAGAAGCAATCCGTCGTAATACGAAACAAGGTCGAATACCTGTAAATATCCCGTTGAGGGAACCTGGTGCCCATAAAAATAATTCGCCTGATCGTCCATGAAATAGAGGTACGAAAACAGAGCTCCCTGCTGTTCGAAAAGCTTGGCTTTGTATCGAAGGTTTTGCTTATTACAAATCTCAACCGCCTCTTCAGTGGGTAAGCCAATTTTTTCAAATGGAATGTCCTTATCAACCAATTGCCTCATTTCACTTTTAATGGCAAATATATCCGAATCGGTTATCCTCCGGTTCAATCCAGCCAATTCACAATAATATCCGCGTGAAATACCGTGCATCATTTTTAGTTTTACTTCGGGAAGGACCTCACGTACTGCCGCAAACAGGATAAAAAATAGTGAACGCACATACAGTCTCATTCCATCGGGATGCGAATAATCGATGAATTCTACTTTTTTGTTTTTCACAAATACAAAGGAGAGTTCCTTTACCTTGTTATTGACCAATGCACCAAGAATTGGATTATCCAATTTAACCTGGAAATCGTCTTTTATTTCCTCAAGGGTAATTCCCAGAGGGTAAACTCTTTTCTCGCCAGTATTGACACAATAGATATCGATTGTATTCATAACGGTTATATTTTAAGCTTTCATTTCTTGTTTCAGATAAATCGCCGTAAATGATTCTCTGTTCTTTATAACTTCTTCCGGAGTCCCAAAACAAACCACTCTTCCTCCCTCTTTCCCGCCTTCGGGACCAATGTCGATCACATGATCTGATACTTTGATTACATCCATATTGTGTTCAATTACAACTACCGTATTTCCTCTATCAACAAGCTTATTGAGCACTTCAAGCAAAACACGGATGTCTTCAAAATGAAGTCCCGTGGTAGGTTCATCGAGAATGTACATGGTTTGACCAGTGTCCTTTTTGGCCAACTCGGTTGCGAGTTTTACGCGCTGCGATTCGCCTCCTGAAAGTGTTGTTGACGATTGCCCAAGTGTGATGTATCCCAGGCCGACATCCTGAATGGTTTTCAATTTATGTGCGATCGAAGGAATGTGTTCAAAAAATTCGACGCCCTGATTGATTGTCATATCCAGCACATCGCCGATGGATTTACCCTTGTAGCGAACTTCCAGTGTTTCGCGGTTATAGCGCCTTCCATTACAGGTATCGCAATGCACATAAACATCAGGCAAAAAATTCATTTCAATTTGTTTCAATCCGCCACCCTGACAATCTTCGCAGCGACCGCCTTTTACATTGAATGAAAACCGCCCGGGCTGGTATGCCCTGATTTTGGCTTCAGGCAACTGGGCGAACAAGTTGCGAATATCAGAAAATACGCCGGTATAGGTCACCGGATTGCTTCTCGGCGTGCGCCCAAGCGGCGACTGATCGACCTGAACCACTTTATCGATGTGTTCCAATCCTGAAATCGATTCATACGGAAGCGGATCTTTAAGCGATCCGTAGAAATGCTGGCTCAAAATTGGTTGCAACGTTGAGTTAATCAGGCTGGATTTCCCGCTGCCCGAAACGCCGGTAATGCAAATCATTTTGCCTAATGGAAAATCAACCGAAACATTTTTCAGATTATTACCGGTACAGCCTTTCAATGAAAGAACTTTACCGTTTCCTTTCCGTCTTTTCTCCGGAATAGCAATCTGCGCTTCACCTGAAAGATATTTTGAGGTCAGGGTTCCTGCTTTGAGAACTTCTTCAGGAGTACCGGCTGCCACCACATGACCGCCGTGCACACCGGCAAACGGTCCCATGTCGATCACATAATCGGCATTCATCATCATATCTTTGTCGTGCTCAACCACAATCACCGAGTTGCCTGTATCGCGCAATTGTTCCAGCGAATTGATCAGCCGAAGGTTATCGCGGTGGTGCAGTCCAATGCTTGGTTCGTCGAGAATATACAGCACATTGACCAGTTGCGAGCCAATTTGTGTGGCCAGCCTGATGCGCTGTGTTTCACCCCCGGATAATGTCCGCGAAGTTCGATCAAGAGACAAATATTTCAGGCCAACGTCCAACAGAAAGCGAATACGGTCGCGGATTTCCTTAACAACTTCAACAGCTATTTTTCGTTGCCTGTCGCTCAACCGATCTTCCAGATTTTCGAGCCATTGACTTAATTCAGAAATATCGAGTCCGGATAATTCCGAAATGTTCTTGTTATCAATCCTGAAATAAAGCGATTCTTTCTTCAAGCGTTGCCCGTTACATTCCGGGCAGGTTGTTTCGCGAACAAACTGGTTCGCCCATTTCTGCGCTTTCTGCGAAGGATTATCGTCTTTCTGCGCATCGATGTATTTGATCACGCCTTCGTAGGTCATCATGTAATTCATGGAAACCCCAAGTGGCGAATTTTTCAATTGAATTCGCTCGTTAGTGCCAAAAAGAATGGCATTCAGTCCATCTTCCGGAATATCTTTAATGGGCGTTTTCAGGGTAAAACCAAACATATCGCCCAAAGCTTCGATCTGCCAGAAAACCAGCGTATTTTTATGCGATCCGAGCGGAGCAATTCCACCGTTTTGAATGCTTTTTGTATTATCCGGAACAATTTTTTCGAGATCGATTTCGCTGATCATGCCCAAACCGTTGCATTTTGGGCAGGCGCCCTGTGGCGAGTTAAACGAAAAATTATGCGGCGCTGGTTCGTTATAAGAAATACCTGTGGTTGGGCACATCAATTGCCTGCTGTAATATTTGGCCACCTGGCTGTCGTGATCGAGAATCATGCATATTCCATGACCATTTCGCATAGCAATTTGGAGCGAATCGTGCAGTCGTTTATCGCTGGCTTCATCAACAAGCAAACGATCGATCACAATTTCGATGAAGTGATTTTTATACCGATCGAGCCGCATGGCTGCTTTCAACTCGGTGACTACGCCATCAATCCGTGCATTCAGAAACCCTTTCTTCAGAATTTGCTCGAACAACTCGCGGTAGTGACCTTTGCGACCTTTCACAACTGGTGCAAGTATTAAAATTCGTTTCCCGGAGAACGATGATTTGATCAGATTCAAGATCTGATCGTCGGTATATTTCACCATCTTCTCGCCGGTATTGTATGAAAAAGCTTCACCGGCACGGGCATATAAAAGTCGGAGAAAATCGTAAATTTCGGTAACCGTGCCGACCGTTGACCTCGGGTTTTTATTGGTTGTTTTTTGCTCGATGGCAATTACGGGGCTTAATCCGGTAATCAGATCGACATCGGGGCGTTCCATATTACCGAGAAAAGAGCGAGCATACGCTGAAAACGTTTCGATGTACCGGCGCTGCCCTTCAGCATAAATGGTATCGAAAGCCAGCGACGATTTGCCGCTTCCACTCAGTCCGGTAATAACGGTGAGTTTATTCCGGGGAATTTCGACATTAACATTTTGTAGATTGTGTACCCGGGCACCATGCACTACAATTAATCCTTCTTCTTCAGTCTGGTTTTCAGGAGTATGAATATTTTCTGCTTTCTGCATTTGATCTTTAATTCTTTTTGGTTCTGAAACCCGTTTCCGGTATCTTCAAAATATATGTCTTTCTGGTAGGGTTCTTCAGCATGGTATCCCTCAACCATGGATTAAACATTTTCAGAATTTTATAATTAATTCCTTTATTGATAGCATAACCGGCAAGATCAGCAATCGAACTCTTCACTTCAACATTTTTAGTTTCAATAATCGGATAAAGGTCCTTTTTATCAACCTTGAAACCATATTCTTCCGGATCTTCCATCACCATTTTGAGTGCCAGGATGCGAAAGACATATCGGGTAGTTTCTTCAACAAAAAGCAAATCGTAGTAACTTTTAACCTTTTGCTGGGCAATTTTCTGATCCAGTCCGGCCCTGCCCCCATTGTACGAAGCTGCAACCAACGCCCAACTTCCGTATTTCTGGTAGGCCGATTTGAACATCCGGCAAGCAACTTCTGTCGATTTTTCAATGTGGTAGCGCTCATCAACTTCAGCATTAACTTCCAAACCATTCTCTTTGGCTGTTGATTCAAGCAATTGCCAAAAACCTGCAGCTTTTGACGGCGAATATGCTTTGGGATCAAATCCACTCTCGGCCACACACAAGTATTTAAAATCTTCAGGAACACCATTCGCTTTCAGAATAGGCTCTATCATAGAGAAATAGCGCGGCATATTTTTAATGTACCTGATTGTCTGAGAATGAAAATAAACGGTTGACAACAATTCGCGATCGAGGCTTTCGCGAACATCGAAATAATCCATGGGTACATCTTCACCTGCAAAAGTGAGTTTTTCAGGAAGCTTAACTGGGGTGAACAAATGAGTTCCCAGCGAATCCGGAAGCTGGCTTCGCGAATTTGAGCATGCTGTTAATGGTAATATACACAAAACAGGAAGTGCCTTAATAAATCTGCGAACCAGAGGAGATATCTTAAAATTCATAATACAGTTTCAAAATTTCACAATTTGCAAAAATAGCGGAATTAAATTCCTCAGTCAACAAAGCATGTGATTTATTAAATAAAACTTCAGTTGACTAAAATCAAAACTTTAGCAGAGATACCACTTTTCATAATTGTTATAGTAATTTAACAAAATTACATATTCACAATCGATAGATTTGTAGAACATATTAGAAACCACATAAATACCACATGTTATGCAAAAATCTCTACTGATTTTCCCATTGCTCCTATTTAGTTTCTACACATTTGCACAAACAATTACTATCAGAGGTTATGTAACCGATCAGGCTACTGGCGAACGTTTGATCAATGCGACTGTTTACATCCCTTCAAAAACATTGGGAACAATAACCAACAGTTTCGGTTTTTATAGTATTTCAATTCCCAAAGGGCAATATTCCATTACCTCCTCTTTTGTTGGGTATCAACCAAAAGTACTTGATATCCAGCTAACCAAGGACACCATAATCGACTTCAAACTGTCGTCGAGTACCGATTTGGAAGAAGTTACAGTATCTGGGGTAAAAGCGAATTCGAAACTAACCAGCACCCAAATGAGCAAAGTTGATGTTCAGATGGACAAAGTTCGAAGTTTACCTGGATTTTTGGGCGAAGCCGATGTAATAAAGACCATACAGTTACTTCCAGGTGTGCAATCGGGTACAGAAGGAACCAGCGGTTTGTATGTGCGCGGCGGCGGCCCCGATCAAAACTTAATTTTACTTGACGATGTTCCGGTTTACAACGCAGAACATCTCTTTGGCTTCTTTTCGGTTTTTAATCCTGATGCAATCAAGAGCGTTTCGTTTTACAAAGGCGGATTCCCGGCTCGTTTTGGAGGCAGGCTTTCTTCGGTTCTCGACATCAGGATGAAAGATGGTGACGAAAACGAAATGCATGGCAACATTTCAGTCGGACTGATTGCTTCAAAAATAAATTTGGAAGGTCCGATAATCAAGGGGAAAACCACATTTAACTTCTCGGCACGAAGAACTTATGCCGATCTTCTGGCTCGCCCATTTATTTCTAAAACCGAAGACTCGAAAAAGATAGGCGGTTACTACTTCGATGACCTAAATATGAAAATCACCCATAAATTCTCGGACAGAAGCCGCATTTACCTAAGCGCCTATACCGGAAAAGATGAAGCCTATTTCCGATCGAATTCGAAAAATAGCTTTTCAGAAGAGGTTCAGCAAGAAAAAACCAGATTTTCGCTCGGATGGGGAAATATCACCACTGCGTTGCGTTGGAATTATATCTTCAGCAATAAATTATTTGCCAATACCACGTTGACATACAGCAACTATTTGTTCGATGTAAAAGAAAATACAACCAATAAAAACCTTGCCACCGGTGAAATGGGCGACGAGTTCGGTCTTGCTTATCGTTCAGGAATTGAAGACTTTGGCATGAGAATGGATTTTGATTACTTCGCGGCAGCAAAACATCGCATCAAATTTGGAGGAAATATAACTGATCATACCTTTAAACCGGGCATTTTAGCATATAAAGAAAGTCAAGTTGAAAACACTACAAAAATTGATACGGCATATGGGAATCCAAATATTCGCGCATTGGAACTTTCGGCTTACATCGAAGACAACATTGAATTTAGTCCACGATTCTCTATGAATATCGGGCTTCATGCCTCCGGATTCAATGTTGACAATACTTTTTATGCTTCGCTCCAACCACGCATTTCAGCCCGATACATGGCAACCGATCATCTTTCGTTCAAAGCGGCGTACTCGAAAATGAGCCAGAATGTTCATCTGCTTTCGTCGTCGACCATTAGCTTACCAACCGATCTATGGCTACCCACAACCCAAAAAGTAAAACCGCAGAATTCGCACCAATTTGCCTTAGGTGGAATTTATCAGGTAAACCACGCGTTCGACTTCAGCGTGGAAGGCTTCTATAAGTCAATGAATCATTTGCTTGAATATAAAGAAGGTGCATCGTTCGTTGGAGCAACAACAGGATGGGAAGATAAGGTGGAAATGGGCAAAGGCTGGTCGTATGGACTTGAGTTTTTGCTTGAAAAGAAAGTTGGAAAAACTACAGGATGGCTTGGTTACACTTGGTCGAAAGCCCAGCGCCAGTTCGATAACCTGAATTGGGGTGAAAAGTTTTATGCGCGTTACGACCGCCGTCACGATATCAGTCTGGCGATAACACACCGATTTTCGAACCGATTTGATATTGGCCTGACCTGGGTTTATGGAACCGGAAATGCTGTTACACTACCCACGCAGAATGTATCGACTCCTTATATTCCATATGTTTCTGGTGGATTTGGGAATAACGAATACGAATACTATGGGCAACGAAACAATTACCGCATGCCAGCTTATAACCGAATGGACGTTGGATTTAATTTCCACAAGCAAAAGAAACACGGCATCCGCACCTGGAACATTGGTCTCTACAATGCTTATTCCAGGCAAAATCCTTTCTTCCTTTACTTCGAAGAAAATTCTACAGCGGAATACAATGCAACCGGAAAATCAAGATCTCTCAAGCAGTTAAGCCTCTTCCAACTAATTCCGTCAATTTCGTATAGCTACAAATTCTAAAAACCATAATCATGAAGAAAATTATATACCTGAGCGTTTTGCTTATAACACTTGTTTCGTGCAGTAAAACCATTGATTTTGACGACGAAGGATATGCCAATCAAATTGTGGTAAACAGCGCCATTTCAACCAACAATTACTTTACCTCGTACATTACCAAAAGCCGATCAATTCTGACGAGCAACCAAAACGATGCTACTGTTGAAGGATCGATGGATTTATACGAAGATGGCATTTTGATCAGACAATTTCCAAAACAACTTGGTGCATTTTCGGCCACCGATATTATACCCAAGGCTGGGAAAACTTACCGGATGGTTATAACTTCGGAAGGGAAAACACTGGAAGCCGAAACAATTCTCCCCAATAAGGTCTATGTGATTTCAGTTGATACCACTTCTGTAAAATCTATCAACAATTTGAGAAATATTATTATCAAAATGAAAATTAAAGATCCTGAAGGCGATGACTATTACCGCATCGTTTACATGAGAGAAACCATTTCGTACCTCCAAGACAATAACGGAGTCAGAAAGTATTACAAAAATTACAATCAATCTGGAATTGCATCAGATGATCCGGTCTTTAAAAGCGTTTATAATAACTTTGGCGATGAGATAATTGATGGGCCTGGAAACGATTATAACATCTTCCCCGATAATTATTTCAATGGGAAAGAATACTCTATTAAATTCAGGACAACTCCCGGCTTTTACGGTAATACTAGTTCTTATTATAGTTTTGGAACCCCAATTTATGAGCGGAACGAAATCCACATTCAAAAGCTCTCGAAGGATTTATATAACTACCTGAAATACTTGAAGCTGTATAATTTTTACCACGATAATCCTTTTGCAGAACCAGTTCCGATTTACTCGAATATTAAGAATGGAGTAGGAATTTTTGCAGGTTACAACGACGAAGTTAAGCTTAATTACGAGAAGAAGTTTATTCCATTTTCGATGGATACCATTAAGATTGAAGAAGGTGGATACACCTATCAATAAATTGTATTCGGGCTAAAAAGAAAAAGCCAGACGAAACAATCGTCTGGCTTTTTTATAAGAGAATACCACAGAGTTCAACAGTTGCCCACGTATTGCGGACTATTATATTTTCTTCACTACAGGAATTGTGCCAATTTATTTTACAGTCTGAATATTTGTGTAATCGTACAGTAAAGATCCTTTAATCGACGTAAAACTTTTCGACAGGGATAAACCCAATTTGCTTTATGTTCTGAATACTTGAATAATCATAAAGCGTAAAACCTTTTTCGCCAATCATAAACAGATATTTATTCATCGGAATTACGTCGTAAGCATTGATCGATGGAAAACTTGCAATCAGATTTTGGGAAATGGTTAACGGATCGGCTGCATTATAGATTTTCAGTCCAGCGTCGCCATCACACAGAAACAACAAATCGCCATCAATTCCAAGTCCTTGCGGACCATTCATCGGATATGACTTTAATAACGTGAATTTAGTATAACTATTGCTCATCTGTAAAACATCCAATTGATCGAGTATTCCGCCCCGACAAGTGGTACCTCCTTTCAAGGTTACAAACGCCAGATCGCCTTTTATAACTACTGGATCGCATGATGTCATGTGAGTAAAATTACCAATTTGAGTCGGTCTTTCAGGAACTTCAAGCGAAAGTACGATCAAGCCATTCTGTGTCCCCAGAAACAGATGGTTATCAGTTATAAAGATGGTTTCTGCGTTCCAGCTCACATAACTGGTATTCAACAACGTGACTTGAGAATTCGAATTCAGTTTAAAAGTTAACAAACTGCTTTGATTGACGACGTATAAGAAGTCTTTATACAAGCCAAATCGAGCCATACTTCCACCTACGCCATAGGTTGCCCCAGTTGTTCCGCCAACAGCATTGCTTAATCCATATGCCTTATCCATAGTGTAATATGCGTCACCGTAATAAATCGGATAATAGCGCTGCTCCAGTTCCTGACGAACGCTTTTTACTTCCCATCCGGTTACCACACCTTTCGTTTCATCCAATTTAGCAAGGGGGTATTTGGTATCGTATTTTGGCAAAGTATATGGGAAAACCTTTTCGACACGGCCAACTTCTTTCATGGCCGAAAAACTGGATACATCAATCGCAACCAGATCGACATAACTATCGGCATACAAAATATTGTCTTTAATGGCAATGTCAACATTACCCGGAATTTCAATAAATCCCTTATTCTGAGGATTCTTTGGATCGCTCACATCGTAAACATGAATACCTCTCATTTTCTCATTGATAAAAATAAAGTTATCCTTGAAATAAATTTTCCCCGGATTATTCAGTTTTTGTGCAGTGTTCATTTTTACAGCCGAACGCAAATTGGTATAGCTCAGATAAACCGGGGCATTTGCAGTAAAGGTTTCAAAAATCTTGTCGGTGCAAGCCGATGAAAAGGCCAATAAAAGCACCATTGCCGAAAAAATATATCTAGTTTGCTTCATGGCTGTAATTAATTAAAGATGAATCCGATTTTGAGCGAAAGCCGTGAGGAATTGGTTTCGAGCTTGTAACCAAGGCCGTCGGAATAATTCAACTGATGATGGCGGTAACCGAAAGAAAAGAACCATCCAAAATTATTGGAAGTATTTTGCTGAAATCCAAATGATGGGTTAATTAAAAGACCACCTTCGGCATTCAGTTTTTCGCCCGTCTGCTGATTGGGACGATAATTAGAATATGGTGGATAAAAATTGGCATAATTCAGACTTGTACCATCTTCGAGACCAACCTCATAGCCTACTTGTAAATTAAAAAATGGAGAAAATTTGGCATCACGAAATCGATACTGAATCTGGCCAAAAACCGGCATGTACGACTCATTAAAAAACTCAGTTCCAAGACCAGCTCCCAGATACAATTTATCGATAACCCGATGATTATAGGAGGCCATAAACGAAAAAGGAGCCTTTTGTTCGTTTCCGGAGTTACCAATTAAAACACCCATCGAAGTATCGAAGAAGTAATTTTGATTTGGACTCCGTTCGCGAACAACCTTCGAATATTTCGAAACACTATCCACATCAGCCGCTTTGAAAACCCATTGATTTCCTGAAGAACTGATTTTTACAACATCCAGGTCGTGAGTTATCAATTGACCTTTAATGATACCCCCCGATTTCAGATAAACAATGTCTTTTTTACCTTTCTGGGCAAAAGCCGGTATCAGGAATAATCCGGACAGAATCAGGATGAGAATTTTCTTCATGTCGTTTTGGTTTTTTATATTTCAGTCTGTTGGCTGCCGTTCGTAATACTATTTCAGCAGTTGGTACTGCAACCAAGATGGGTTGACTAAAAGAAAGGTTGCGCAGGGAAAAAGAATTTCGGCTCCGACAAGCTCAGCCACCAATAAATCCAAAAGGAGTCGTTATTAACAACAGTCATTCAGGGTCATTTATAGACGAAAAATGACGTGAAACAAATGACGAATGACTATTTGATATTAAAACTCGTAGCTTAATCCGGTAAAGACGCCGAATGTATAAGGTTTGTAAGTAACAGAAGAATTGCTGTTCAGCGAGTTGAGATAATATTTCATGCGCGGCTCAACATTTAGGAATATGCGCTTCGATAACCCATATTTAAATCCTAACCCAAGCGTTCCGCTATAATTCAACGACTCCATATCCTTGGTTTTCCCAACAAGCGACTTTCCCGAACCATCTTCAACAAATATCTGGTTGCCGACAAGCACATTCGAACTAAACCCGCCCAACACAACCACATCGAACCTTGAATCAATTAAGGTGTAACGCAAATACAGCGGAATCTCGATGTACTGAAAATTCTGAACAAAATTGGTTTGCGACACGATAACTGACGAAGTCAAGGTTTTATCTTCCAATGAAGTTCCCAATACCATCCCTGAAGGAATTTTATTTAATTCGATCACCCCGGCATTGCTGTTCAAACTCATTTTATTCGTACTGGCATCCATGTTCACAACAGTATTAAAATAATTCGAACCCGAAATGGCATACTGCAAATCTTTACTGCTCGAATTGGATGAATTTCCGGAGGATTGCCCCAGGCCCGAATAATAGACACCACTTTGCAAACTCCAACGCTTGCCTTTTTTATATTCTACTGAAATCCCTCCACCGAGATCAACCGAATTTGACGAAGGATTAAGCATGTTGCTGGCATAAACTTGCGACTGGCTACCCCGCGAGTTAGAATATTCAGGCGAAACCTGGGCCCCGACCAACCAACGGACTTTCTCTTTTGATTTATTTTCAACTGCGAGCATTTGTTTGTTCTGCTCCATAATCTGCTGGTCGATTGATTTTTCAGCCAAATCGAATGAGTTTTTGCTGGTTTTTCTGGTCTGAAGAGTATTTGAATCTCCATCCTCCGATCTAATCCTCCGATAAAGACTTTTCAACGGTTTCAATAACAACGATTCACTATTTGTTGCAACCGGGACAGGCTCTCCAGCCAATGCAATTGTTTCGGATTCTGAACTTCGAGCGATCGGTTTGGATTGGTTAGTCCCGATTGCGGAACTCGACTCAAGAGTAGCAAGCTGCGACATTGCTGTTGAAGTTTCGTTAGTTGGCGTTTTCTTTTCTATCTGGTTTTTAGTTTCAGATTGTACTTCAGGAGCCAAATTCTTGCGGACAACTACAGTTGGGTTCATTTCCAGCCCATCCCTGATATTCAATTGCCATCCGGCAACAAATGCAAGCAACAGGGCAGCAGCAACTCCAGCCATCCTCCAAAAAATTAATTTCCGCTTCCGACGCGCCCCTGCAACTCCGGAAAGTATATTGTCCAGCAAATAAGCAGGCGGTTCCTGCTCGTAATTCAGGAGCTTGTCACGAAACAATTCGTCCAAATTCTTATCTTTCTTCATGCCGTATAATTGTTTTTGGCATTTATTTCACCAAAGTTCTCGTGAACTTTCTTTTTCAATATGTCTCTGGCACGCGCCAAATTCGACTTAGAGGTTCCTTGCGTAATCGACATTTCAGTGGCAATTTCCTGATGCGACATTCCTTCAATCACATACAGGTTAAAAACCAACTGGTATCGCGGTGGCAACTGCTGAATCAATTTCATCAGGTCGTCAGCCGAGATTTTGGCAATCACATCATCCGAATAATTAACTGAGTCATAAATCGCAACGTCTTCGACAGGGTACATTAAATGTTGTTTCCTGATCTTTTCAAGCGAAACATTGATCATGATCCGGCGAATCCAACCTTCCAACGAACCATCGTTCCGAAACGACTTCAGGTTATTAAAAACCTTTATAAACCCATCCTGCAAATTATCTTCAGCTTCGGTCGCATCTTTGGCATACCTCAAGCATACCCCGAACATTTTCGGTGCGAACTGTCGATATAGTTTTGCCATAGCTTTCTGGTTACCGGCAATACAATCGGATATAATTGGTTTAAAATCTTCCAAATCCATTGTTTATTCTGATCGCCCAAAATTAACGGAATTAAATCGAAATAATCGTACTTCGAACTGCCGTTCCTCTTCCGTCTCACATAATCACCTTCATATTCATTGCCATTCGCTGTTCAGCTTCGACAGAATCAGGAGATTATTTACTTTAAGATGTTGCCCGACTAAGTTTAGTTGCGTGGTATTGAATATTTTTTCTGTTTACTGATTAAAACAGGAGATTATAATCTCCCAAAATTCAAATTTAACCAAAGTTTGGTTGAGGTTCTGAAAGCTTTGGGAATGACTGATGCTTTTAGCTATGCAAAAGCTAACCTAACCGGCATTTCTGATGCCGACCAATTGGCTGTTTCTGAAGTGATGCACAAATCGTACATTAAAGTTGACGAACGGGGAACAGAGGCTGCTGCTATAACAGAAGTAACGATTATCTTTACTTCTGTCGGCCAGGATAATTCTTTCAGGGGCGATCATCCGTTTGTATTTGACATCCGAGAGAGGGATACCAAAGCCATTTTGTTTATTGGGAAAGTGATGAACCTAAAACCGGAATTGACTAAAAGAAACAGGAACAAAAAATATGTTGGCATAATTTACTGGAATCTCCTAAAAAACAGCAACAATCGAAACTACAAAACAATTACAGGATGCATGCCTTAGCCAAATCGTTAACTTGAAAAGCCGATGTGGTAGAAATTATCTTTAAGGGAAAAGCGAACTAAATTTAATTTACTTAAGATAGGAACCCCTTTTATCGCTGCCGATGAAAGGGGTTCTGATTGCCCGTAGTTGGTAAAATTAGGCATATCAGAGGCTGTTTGCGCAAATTCAGCAGCAGTTCCAAGATCAATGGAGCAATTCATCGTCCCTGGTTGACATCAATAATATCTCTGGCCAAAGGTTTAACCTTCAAAGAAATCAGTTGATCAAAACTTTATTTTTGAACCTGTCCGGAATTGGTTAAATCAAATACAATAACCGTTGTTTCTCCAGGTCTTATTTGGAAACCGACTTTAGGGAAAAAAGTTAAACTCGAACTTGTCAAAATGTAATTTCCAGCATTTAAATCATACGTTAATGTCCCTTTGTTATCGACTTTTAAGTTTCCTACAATTGATACCTGGGCATTTTCAACCGGACTAATTGAAATATTCAGATCCGAAGAAGCATTGATATAGGTTACTTTTACTTGGCCAGTATAGGAAACTTCATCCTCCTTACAACCCGACATGAATGCTAATAAAACTAAAACTATAAGGCACGGTTTAATAAATTTAATCGATTTCATCTTTCTGTTTTTTTACTGTTAATAAAATTCATCTACAAAATATTAGCCAAAGTTCGCGATAATAAACTTAGTCAACAGTGTTATTCAACATTAAGTATTATATTAAATTTATATGCTATTGATTAATTGTAAGTAATCCATTGTTTGCCCCTACTTTGATATTCAACTAATTCGAATATCGGGTTACCCGAATGGGCAAAAAAAAGAGTGTTTCCATCTCTGGGAACACTCTTTTCTATATTACTTTCAGTAAATAAAATACTTCTAAAAAAAACCTAAGCTATGGGTTCAATTTCGATCATCACAAAGCCTTTGGGTATTTTCTGACCTTTTTCAATATTGATTTTTACGATTTTGCCTTTGAAAGGCATCTGTACATCATTGTACATTTTCATCGCTTCCAAAACAATAATACTGTCACCTGCTTTCAAAACCTGTCCTTCTTTAACCAAAATATCGATGATTGTTCCCGGAATGTATGATTTGATCAGATTAAAATTTGGTTCTTCCCAAACTTTCCGGTTCAGGTACTTTTTGTTATAAGTCGTTTCATATTTTGCACTGTGTACAATAATATACTGCTTATTTTCCTGGTCTGCCATAATCCTTTAGTTTGGTTTAAAATGGTGGAAGTCCATGTTTTTTAGCTGGAGCCGGCACATCTTTATGCATTGAAATCTGAAGTGCATGCAACAGGATTTTACGTGTTTCCTGTGGTTCAATGACTTCGTCGATGTAACCTTTCGATGCAGCTACATAAGGATTGGCAAATTTGTCTTTGTATTCCTGAATTTTCTGCTGACGCATAGCTTCGGGATCGGCGGCTTCTGCAATTTCCTTGCGGAATACAATGTTGGCAGCGCCTTCAGGCCCCATTACAGCAATCTCAGCAGTTGGCCATGCAAACACGAAATCGGCACGCAAATGGCGCGAGTTCATAGCAATGTAACCACCACCGTAAGCTTTACGGATAATCACAGTGATTTTTGGCACTGTAGCTTCAGAATAGGAATAAAGAATTTTTGCTCCATGACGGATAACCCCGGCGTGTTCCTGATCAACTCCCGGAAGGTATCCAGGCATATCTTCCAACGTAATAATTGGAATATTGAAAGCGTTGCAGTAGCGGATGAAACGGGCAGCTTTATCAGAGCTGTCGCAATCGAGTACTCCGGCCAAAACCAGAGGCTGATTGGCAACAAAACCTACAGTTTCGCCATTCATACGACCAAACCCAATTACAATGTTGGCTGCAAAAAGTTCCATGATTTCGAAGAACTCAGAAGCATCAGTAATTGATCTGATAATCTCACGCATGTCGTAAGGCAATCTGGCATCAAGAGGAACTATATTTTCGATTTTGTATTTTGCCTTTGGTTCCTGAGGAGGGAAAGCTTTTGCCCGAACTGTATTGTTCCATGGAATGTAAGTGATCAGCGTTTTGATCTGCTCGAAACATTCTTTTTCGCTCAAAGCAAAGAAATGGGCATTACCGGTAATTTCAGCGTGAACCCTTGCACCACCAAGTGCTTCCATCGAAATATCTTCGCCTAATACACTCTTGATAACTGCAGGACCGGTAATAAACATCTTAGAGATATTCTCAACCACAAAAACGAAGTCGGTTAAAGCTGGAGAATAAACAGCGCCACCGGCACAAGGGCCGAGAATAACTGAAATCTGTGGGATCACACCTGAAGAAAGCGTGTTCCGGAAGAAAATTTCTCCATAACCAGCCAGCGAATTAACACCTTCCTGAATACGGGCTCCACCTGAGTCGTTGATACCAATCAACGGGACACGCATTTTCAGCGCATGATCCATTATTTTTGTGATTTTGCGGGCGTGCATTAAGCCTAGAGATCCACCTTCAACAGTAAAATCCTGAGCATAAATACAAATTGGCGAACCATAAATAGTTCCGGTTCCAATCACAACTCCGTCTCCGGCCAACACTTTGTTGCCCATGTTGAAATCTGTTCCAACATGCTCAACGAACATATCGTATTCATGAAATGAGCCTTCATCAACAATAGCGAGGATACGTTGACGTGCAGTTAATTTGCCTTGAGCAACTTGCTTCTCAATAGCTTTATCCCCTCCACCCAGACGAACCTCATCCTTCCGTTTCCGAAGGTCTAAAATGCTTCTTTTCAGTGACATAGAATTTGTTTTTGATTAAAATAACCTAAAAATTGATTTTTTTCGCACGCAAATAAATGCGTTAACAGCGGGCAAAATTATCATTTTTTTATTGCAAGACATGTTTTATAAAACATTCGTGCAAAAAAAGCTGTTTCCGCTTGTTTATTTGTTTTTGAATTATATTACCCCAAGTTTGAATTTTTAAGCATCACTTTGCTGCCCTGCGGTAAAGATAGAATGCCAGCCCTCCATAAACGATATTCGGGATCCACATGGCCAGCCACGGAGCCAACAGATCGCTGGTTGCAAAGACCGTAGTTACCTGCATAAACAGGATGTACGAAAAGCTAAGGAGCAATCCCAACCCCAAATGAAACCCAATTCCTCCTTTAATCTTTCTGGAAGCCAGCGAAACACCTATGATCGTCAGAATAAATGCCGAGAAAGGCCCTGAACGTCGTTTGTGCTTTTCAATTTCATAATCAATAGTATTTACGCCGCGAAGCTTCAGGTTTTCTATCGATTTGTTTAAAGTGGGCAAAGTCATCGTTTCAACAACATTAGAAACTACCTGATAATCTTCAGGAAGCATATTTAACGTGGTATCCTTTTCGCTTCCCTGAGTAATTTTTTCAGTGTATCCATCTATATTCCTTATACTATAATCGTGAATTACCCATTTCCTTTTTTCACGGTCCCATTTGATGTAATCGGCTGATAGTTTGGAAACCAACTTCCGTTCTGTAAATTTTTCGATGGTAAATTTATATCCCACGTCGTTTGATGCGTTGTAAGCCGACATATAAACAAATACACCCGGCTCAATCTGCCTGTGTATATTTTTCTCATTTGATGCTCGTTGTGTTCCGATATACATGTGCCTGAAATCGTTCTTTTTTTTATTCGCCGGTGGAATAACATAATTACCAAGCATATACGAAAACAACGCAATCACTGTAGCGCCAACCAGATACGGCCGCATCAGCCGGTCAAATGAAACACCACTGCTTAAAATTGCAATAATTTCGGTGTTGTAGGCTAGTTTGGAAGTAAAATAAATAACGGCGATGAATGTAAACAGGCCACTGAATAAGTTGGCAAAATAGGGTACAAAATTGAGATAATAATCAAAGGCAATGGCTTTCAGCGGAACATCCTTCGACATAAAATCATCGATATTTTCGGAAACGTCGAAAACAATGGAAATACTGATAATTAGGGCAATGGCATAAAAAAATGTCCCAAGAAATTTCTTAATGATATACCAATCAATTTTGTGCAGCATAAATCAAACTATTTATAAACGTACTGAAAGTTGTTGTACCATTTCTTCTTTCCAGCTCTTGAAAGTATCGTTCAGGATGTGTTTTCTTGCCTCTTTCACCAACCAAAGGTAAAAAGCCAGGTTATGTTGGCTTGCGATCTGAGCTCCAAGCATTTCGCCTGAAATAACCAAATGGCGCAGAAATGCACGACTATAATGGTGATCGACAAACGAAGTTCCATCCGGATCTACAGGCGAAAAATCGTCGGCCCATTTTTTGTTCCGCATGTTCATCACACCTTTCTGAGTGAAAAGCATACCATTGCGCCCGTTGCGGGTTGGCATCACACAATCGAACATGTCAATACCACGATCAATTCCTTCCAGTATATTTACCGGGGTTCCAACTCCCATCAAATAACGTGGTTTATTCTCCGGAAGTATTTCGTTAACCACCTCAATCATGGCATACATATCTTTCTCCGACTCTCCCACAGAAAGGCCGCCAATGGCGTAACCATCGGCGTTATATTGCAGTACATTTTGTGCAGCAATTTCGCGCAAGGTTGGATAAACAGCTCCCTGAACAATTGGAAATAAAGACTGTGAATATCCGTATTTTGGCGACGTCTTCACAAACTGGTTCCAGCAACGGTCGAGCCAGCGCTGAGTCATCTCCATCGATTTCCGTGCATATTCATATTCGGCATCTCCTGGCGTACATTCATCAAAAGCCATCATAATATCTGCGCCAATCGTACGCTGGGTATCCATCACATTTTCAGGAGTAAACAAATGAGCCGAGCCATCAATGTGCGATTGAAATTTGGCTCCTTCTTCGCTCAGCTTCCGGATGTCTCCCAGCGAAAAAACCTGGTAACCACCACTGTCAGTCAAAATAGGACCGTCCCAACCATTAAATTTATGTAGTCCGCCAGCTTGTTCAATGATGGACAAACCCGGTCGCAAATACAGGTGATAGGTATTCCCAAGAATGATTTGTGCTCCAATATCCTCTTTCAAATCACGTTTGTGAATTCCTTTTACTGAACCAGCTGTGCCAACAGGCATGAATATCGGAGTTTCAATCGCACCATGATCGGTAGTAATAAAACCTGCCCTTGCCTTGCTTCCGCCAGTCGTATGTTTTAATTCAAATTGCATCAAGCTAATTTTTTGAGTGTCCAAAGATAGCTATAAAAGTGGAATGACAGGAGAAAGCAGCAACAGGGTAATTGTTAAATCTAATTAAAAAGAGGAAGGTTTTAATCAACAGGTTTATTAATTTTGCGGCACATAAAAATGCAAATCAGATTGATTTATTAACCAAGCAACTCCAACGTGGAAATTATTAATTATAGAATACTCACAATCACCGATATAATGCTATTAACCTCTCTGTTAATTGTATTTATCATTCAGATATACTATTTGCTGAGGTACTATTTAAAACTGGCAAGGCATCGGGACATCGACCCTACCCCAAACGCCAACCGTATCTCGATAATACTTTCTGTCAGGAACGAAGAACAGCATATCCGGGAGATTCTCGATAAATTTAAAGAGCAACAGTTTGACGATTATCAAGTTTTGGTAATCAACGTTCACTCTGAGGACAATACCGACGGGATTTTAAATGTATTGGCAGAAACCAATCCCAAACTGAAGGTTACCACGCTAAGTCAGGAAACACAGTTTTCTGAAAAGCAAATCATCAATATTGGACTCAAAGGAGCGTCATCGCCACTGATCGTTTTACTGACGTCATCCTCAGGCGAAATTAATCCGGCCTGGCTGGCCAACATGAGTGGTTTGCTAGAACCCGATACCGACCTGGTAATTGCCTACACCAATATTGAACGGCTTAAAGGATTCCGCAACCTGATTTGCCGGCTTGAACGTTTCAGCCAGTTCATGATCAGCGGAGCATGGACACTCTCTGGAAAACCTTTTGTTTTCAATGAGAACAATGTGCTATTCAAAAAAACAATGTATTTCGACACCCTTGGATTCAGGCATAAAATGAACCGGAATTTTGCCAACCTCGAATTGATTTTCAATGAAAATATGAAAAAAGGTCGGGTCAAATTAACCACTAATCCCGATTTGGCTATCCGTGAGCACATTGAAGACGACCGTGGAGATCATATCCGTTTGCTTAAAAAGGGTGTCCAGATCAGGCAAAGTCTATCGTGGGCAAAAAAAATCAGCCTGTTTATGGATGATGTAACCAGAATCCTGCTTCCGGGACTTGTTGCTGCGGTAATCATCCTTCATCCTGAATACTGGATTACTTTTTCAGTGGTACCGCTGATATACCTCATTCTCCTTGCTATTATTGTTAAAATGCTGTTGAAACGGCTGAATGAACGAAAAATATTCTTATCTTCGTTAGCGTACATTTTAATAAAACCAATCCTGAACTGGTGGTTTTTTTGGTCAGTGTACATCATTCACCGAAGAAGCAGATGGAACTAAATCCTGAATTATCTGACAAAGCTCAGTACGATTTTTTACTGGTGGAGGCGGCACTTACCGGCGAAGAGAAAGCTTTTGCCAAGCTGATGAGCCGCTATAAGGATGCGATTTATTTCATGCTCCTGAAAATGGTGAACAACAAAAACGACGCCGAAGACTTGACCATCGAAGCATTTGGTAAAGCTTTTAAGAATCTCCATCAGTATTCGCCAAACTACGCGTTCAGCACCTGGTTGTTTAAAATAGCCACCAACAATTGCATCGATTTTTTGAGAAAGCGACGTGGCGTTTATGTCTCCATTGAAAATAACCAGGAAAACGGAGATAACGATTCGCCCATCAAACTTCGGTCGACAGAACCCAATCCGGAAGAAAAGCTGATCCGAATTCAAAAAGCCATCTTGATGCGAAGAATCGTGCACCGATTAAAACCCCGGTACCGCATCCTGGTTGAACTTCGCTATTTCCGCGAATTTTCGTACGAAGAAATTGCGAAAGAACTAAATTTGCCCCTTGGAACTGTCAAAGCCCAGCTTTTCAGGGCCCGCGAGATGCTCTTTAAAATGATCGAATCGACTGAAATTGATGAGCACGAAGCATAATTGAACCCACAAACACCATGATGGAAATTCTCACTAAATATTTTCCTGATCTGACTGATCAGCAATTGGATCAATTTGGCCGTTTGGGCTCTTTGTACGAAGAGTGGAACTCCCAGATCAATGTCATTTCAAGAAAAGATATTGAGCAACTTTATGAACGGCATGTGCTGCATTCGCTGGCCATTGCCAAAATTATCCAGTTTAAACCGAAGACAACTGTTCTCGATGTTGGCACTGGCGGAGGCTTCCCTGGCATACCACTGGCTATCCTTTTTCCTGAGACTTCGTTTATGCTGATCGATTCAATCGGCAAGAAAGTTAAAGTGGTTAACGAAGTGGCTTCAGCATTAAACCTCACAAATGTAACAGCCGAACACATCAGGGTTGAAGAGGTGAAACAGAAATTCGATTTCGTGGTAAGCCGAGCTGTTACCGCATTTCCACGCTTTGTTTCGATGGTGCGAACCAAAGTTGCAAGCAAAAGCAACAACGACTTACCAAACGGAATCCTTTATCTTAAAGGCGGCGACTTCGAAGAAGAGATTGAACCTTTCAGAAACCAAATTCAGGTTTACGAACTGCAAAGCTTTTTTCAGGAAGAATTTTTCGAAACGAAAAGGCTGATTCACATGACTATTAAAAATAAATGAAATAAAGAGAAAATTGGTTTGCATGATATTAAAAAAGAACTATTTTTGCAGTCCGATTGAAAAACGAAAATTATCTATAAAAATATTGACCGATGAAAAGGACATTTCAGCCATCAAACAGAAAAAGAAAAAACAAACACGGGTTCCGTGAAAGAATGTCTACTGCCAATGGCCGTAAGATTTTGAAAGCCCGCCGTGCAAAAGGAAGAAAAAAACTGACAGTTTCTGACGAACCACAACACAAAAGGTAGTCGATAGCTTTCGGGTTTCCGAACATATACAGAAGGTAAAGAATGAATTTTCTTTACCTTTTTGTGTTTCTACCAGAATCGTCTGCAAACCTGATTAAAAGTCTGCCGCCAAGGTCCCTGTTTTTGCAATGTTTCAGCTTTTGTGAAAACCTACTTGCACATTTTTAAACTACTTTTGTGTTTATTCTCCGAATCCAGAATTTTAACGCATGACCCTGAAAGAATTTTTAAAGACCAAAACCTTTAAGTATAACGCACTTGCAGTTGTAGGAATTACCTTTCTCCTGATCGTACTGAATATGTTTGTCCTCCGGATCTATACCGATCACGGAGATTCCATTGAAATACCCAATTTGCGTGGCAAAACAACCGCTGAAGTTTCTGCAATTTTAGACAAAATCGACCTCCGTTTTCAAATACGCGATTCGGTTTATTCGCGCGAAACAGCACCTGGAACGGTATTGGATCATTTTCCGAAAGCTGGGATGAAAGTAAAGGAAAACCGGACCATATTTATTACCCTGTGTGCCATTAGCCAACAAAAAATACCAATGCCTCAGTTGACAGACATTTCGTACCGGCAGGCTGTCAATATCATCGAAAGTTCGGGCCTCATTGCCGGAAGCGTTGAATATAAACCTTCAGAATTCCCAAACCTCGTGCTTGAACAAAAAAGCCAGGGCAACGAAATTCGCGTCGGCGAAATGATTGCCAAAGGAAGTGTTATTGATTTGGTTTTAGGTAGCGACAGCAAAGGTGAAACCAGTCAGGTGCCATCCTTGTTCGGGCGAAACCTGACGGAAGCCAAGCTCACTTTGGACGAAGCGTTCCTGAATATTGGAACAATTACATACGACGAATCGGTTCTTTACGAGGCACAGAAAGCAAAAGCAATGATATTTAAACAAAATCCGGACCCTGCAGAAATGTTTGAAGTTCCAAAAGGAACAGCAATTGACATCTGGCTTACTATAGATAAGAGTAAGCTTGAGGCCAAACCAGAAGAAGAAAAACCAGACAACTCATTTTTCTAAATGATAGACGAAAACGAATTATTCGACGAATTTGACGAAAACGAGGAGACCGAAGATGGTGCTCTGTTCGAGCATTACAATGTAGTGGTCGACCCCGGACAAACTTTACTGCGTATCGATAAATTTCTGTCGAACCGTTTGATGAATGCCACTCGTAGCCGGCTACAAGCTGCTGCCGACGAAGGAAAAATCTTGGTGAATAAGCTTCCGGTTAAATCGAGCTATAAAGTAAAACCCGGCGACGAAATTTCCATTGTGATGGATTATCCACGTCGTGAACTCAAGATCATTGCTGAGGATATTCCTTTGAATATTGTGTATGAAGATGACGATCTGATGGTTGTGAACAAACCGCCGGGTCTGGTCGTTCACCCCGGACACGGTAATTATTCAGGAACACTGGTCAACGCGCTGGCCTTTCATTTCAAAGGACTGCCGTTGTTTAACTCCGACGATCCACGCCCGGGATTGATTCACCGGATCGACAAAAATACCTCAGGATTACTGGTAGTTGCTAAAACCATTGAAGCTAAAGTAAAGCTTTCGCTCCAGTTTTTTGAAAAAACAACCAAACGGAGATATGTTGCATTGGTGTGGGGCGATTTGGCAAATAACGAAGGAACCATAACCGGCAATATTGGACGAAGCCTGAAAAACAGGCAGGTTTTTACCGTTTTTCCTGATGGTGAATATGGCAAACCTGCCGTTACGCATTACAAAGTCATCGAACGATTGGGTTACGTAAACCTGGTTGAATGCCGGCTCGAAACCGGCCGGACCCACCAGATCAGGGTACACATGAAACACATCGGGCATCCACTGTTTAACGACGATAATTACGGTGGTGATCAGATTCTGAAAGGAACAACTTTTACCAAATACAAACAATTTGTGGCCAACTGTTTCGAGATGATTCCGCGGCAGGCTCTTCATGCACAGATGCTCGGTTTTGTGCATCCCACAACAGGCGAAGAAATGATTTTCGAATCGGAATTGCCTGATGATTTAGCCAATGTGATTGTCAAATGGCGGAATTATTTGTCGAACCGAACCTCACTTGAAGGATAAAAACAAACAAGAAATATCAACCCAAAATGAAAAAAAATATTGCAGTTGTTTATGGAGGCGACTCATCCGAATTTGTTGTTTCGGTGAAAAGCAGTAAAAATGTATTCGAATCAATAAATCCATCGATTTACAATGTCTGGAAAGTGCAGATGCAGGGCCTAAACTGGGAGGTTCTTGAAGGCGATCAGGTGATTGCAACCATCGATAAAGGCGATTTCTCTTTTGTCAAAAACAGCGAAAAAATTCAATTCGATTTTGCCTATATAACCATCCATGGCACTCCAGGCGAGGACGGTAAACTTCAGGGCTATTTCGATTTGGTCAAAATCCCCTACTCTACCTGCGGCGTTTATTCTTCGGCGCTCACTTTCAACAAATATTTTTGCAGCAACTACCTGCGCACATTCGGCATTACGATGGCTAAATCGGTACGCTTGTTCAAAGGCGATACCATGGACACCGACAAACTGATTGAAGAACTTGGGCTACCCGTATTTGTGAAACCAAATGCCGGAGGATCGAGTTTTGGAGTGACCAAAGTGAAAGAAAAAGAGCAACTTCTGGCCGCTTTGGAAATGGCAACAAAAGAAAGCGCCGACATTCTGATTGAGGAATTTATCGATGGTCCGGAATTTACCTGCGGATTGGTTAAACTCTCGAATCAGGAAATCTTGTTTCCGGTAACGGAAGTTATTCCCCAAAACGAATTCTTCGACTTCGAAGCCAAATACACAGCCGGAAAAACCGACGAAATTACGCCTGCCCGCATTTCTCAGGAAATGACACAGAAGATTCAGCAACTTTCGTCGCGTATTTACGATTTGTGCGATTGCTCCGGAATAGTGCGTATCGACTACATTTTAAAGGACGGAGAGTTTTATTTCCTGGAAGTCAACACCACTCCCGGCATGACCGCCACCAGCTTTGTACCACAGCAAATTGCTGCGATGAACCGCAAATTAGGTGATGTATTGGGATTGATTATCGAAGATAAACTGAAGTAATTTTGTTAGCAACTTAATATCTGATGGAGGCCAAAAGGTCTCCATTTTTTTTACCTTTGAATCCCTGCAAAAAAATCTGTTTGCAGAAAATACCAATTTCTGATTGATTGAATCCCAATAAAATGGCCGGAGAAAGAAAGAATTACCAACAGCAAAATAAGAATACCATTGAGCAAATCAATGCTCAGTATGGGAAAATACCACCACAGGCAATTGAAGTAGAGGAAGCTGTTTTAGGAGCGCTGATGCTTGAACGTGATGCCTACGTTACTGTTGCCGACATCATTGACACCCGGAGTTTCTATAAGGAAGAACATCAGAAAATATTTGATGTGATCAAGTACCTGTCAACACACGAAAAGCCGGTCGATTTGCTGATGGTAACCCAGGAATTGAAAAACCGCGATCTTCTTGAAGTTGTTGGCGGCCCGATGATGATTACCCAGTTGACTTCAAGGGTCGCCTCGGCTGCGCACATTGAGTTTCACTCGCGCATCATTGCCCAGAAATTTATGCAACGCGAAATGATCCGCGTTTCGACCGAAATACAAACCAAAGCATACGACGATACGATTGACGTTGACGACCTGATCGATTTTTCGGAAACCGCACTTTTCCAGGTGGCCGAAGGAAACATCAAAAAGGAATCGATGCCCATCAAACCACTTTTGCGTGAAGCAGCTATCCTGATCGAAGCCGCTTCGCATCGCGAGGATGGACTGAGCGGTGTGCCCAGCGGTTTTACTGCGATGGACCGGATTACTTCGGGATGGCAAAAAACCGACCTTATCATTGTGGCTGCCCGTCCTTCAATGGGAAAAACAGCCTTCGTTTTATCGATGGCCCGAAACATGTCGGTCGAACACAAAGTTCCGGTTGCCGTATTCTCGCTTGAAATGTCGTCCATTCAGTTGGTCAACCGTTTGATTGCTTCCGAAACTGAATTGGGATCAGAAAAAATAAAAAATGGTCGTCTGCAAGGCTGGGAATGGGATCATTTTCACCGTAAACTGGCCGTTCTGGATGATGCACCTCTCTTTATTGACGATACTCCGGCACTTTCGGTTTTCGAATTCAGGGCCAAATGCCGCCGTCTGAAAATGCAGCACAACATTGGTGCGGTGATCGTCGATTACCTCCAGTTGATGACTGCCGGAACCGACAACAAAGGTAGCCGCGAGCAGGAAGTAAGTATGATTTCGCGCTCGCTAAAAGCCATTGGCAAGGAACTGGACATTCCGGTCATTGCACTTTCGCAGTTGAACCGTTCAGTTGAATCGCGTGAAGGAAAACGGCCACAACTTTCCGACCTTCGTGAATCGGGAGCTATTGAGCAGGATGCCGATATCGTTTTGTTTATTCACCGCCCTGAATACTATGGAATTACTGAAGACGAGGATGGAAACTCGTTAATTGGCGTGGCCGAAATTATCATTGCCAAACACCGTAACGGTGCGGTAGGCGATGTTCGGTTGTCGTTTAAGAAGAACCTGGCCAAATTCTCCGATATGGAAAATATTATTCCGGAAGAAATTGGAGGCGGTCAGTACGGACAAAAGTTACAATCGAAGATGAATGATGACTCAGGTGATCCTTTCCGTAAAGGTGGAGCAATTCCAGTTAATTCGTCGTTCGACAACGATAAATTCAGCCATTATGAAAATTCAGGAGGCGAACATATTCCGTTCTAACATTCGTTTTCGGTGGCTGCTAATCCTGACATTCATTTTGTTGGTTCAAACAGCAAAAGCCAGTTTCATCCTGATTCCGATGGATGAAAAACAAAGCAATCATCTGAAAGCCTACGGAATTACTTACTGGACGCTGGAGCAAGGCATTGAAGTGAAATGGCTACTCAACTACCGGGGCGGAAGTTTCCTGATTCAGCATCAGCAGGCGATTGCCAGCGAATGCCTGGTGCGTGGAGTAAGCTTTGAAACTCTGGCTGACGGACAAGCAAATAATTTACTTACCGACATTGCACGTGAAGATGTGAACGAAGACGCCGTGAGCATGCAGAAGGCGCCAAAAATTGCGGTTTATTCACCTCCCAACAAACAGCCCTGGGACGATGCAGTAACCCTGGTTTTAAAATATGCCGAAATCAAATTTGATGTTGTTTACGACGAAGAAATCCTGAATGGCAAATTGAAAGATTACGATTGGCTGCACCTTCACCACGAAGATTTTACGGGTCAGTTCGGAAAATTTCTTCAGGCATACCAACATGTTCCATGGTATCAGGAAGAAGTGAGAATCAATAAAGAAATGGCAACCAAATTGGGGTTTATGAAAGTTTCGGAAATGAAAAAAGTCGTCACCCGTGAAATTCATAAATTCATCGAAAACGGGGGTTTCCTTTTTGCCATGTGCGCCGCTACTGATACCTACGACATTACCCAGTCGGCCCAAGGCGTTGATATTTGCGAATCGATGTTCGATGGTGATCCGGCCGATCCTGATATGAATTCAAAACTGAATTTCAACAACACACTGGCGTTCCAGAATTTCACGATCAACCGAAACCCTTACGAATATAAATTTTCGGATATTGATGTCTCGACCACCCGAAAGGTTTCCCGCGAGCAGGATTATTTCACGCTGTTCCAGTTTTCGGCCAAATGGGATCCAGTGCCAACCATGCTCTGCCAGAACCATGTGAACATGGTCAAAGGTTTCATGGGTCAAACTACCGCTTTTAACCGGAATTTAGTAAAGCCCAATGTGTTGGTGATGGGCGAAAACAAAGCAGCCAACGAGGCCCGCTACATTCATGGCGAAGTTGGCAAAGGCTTCTGGACATTCTATGGAGGACATGACCCGGAAGATTTTCAGCATTTTGTGGGTGATCCGGCTACCGACCTAAATCTGCACCCTAATTCACCCGGATACCGCCTAATCCTGAACAATGTTCTGTTCCCGGCAGCCAAAAAGAAAAAGCAGAAGACTTAGAGAGTGTTCAGTCTCAGTATTCAGAAAAAATGCTGCGGGATTCGGGTTGCGAGTTACGTAAAACGCAACCTGCAACTCGGAACAAATAAGTGGTCACGCTCGGCAGACAGTTGAATACTGCTACTGGACACTCGTCCAATTTTATATTTTACTACATTTATCCCGAAAAATTCCGGTTTTGAGCTATCGAATGACAGAAAAACGCGATGACAATGAATTAGTTCAATTACTGCAAAGAGGAAATGTTGTGGCATTTGATTCACTTTTTGAGGTTTACAGTCAGAAGTTATTTGGTTTTGCCCTGAAATATTTCAAAAACGAATCGGATGCAGAAGAATTGGTTCAGGAGGTTTTCGTCAAAGTATGGGAAAACCGGCAAACATTAAAATCAGAACTTTCATTTAAATCATACCTTTTCACCATTGCCCTGAACCAAATTCGAAAACACTTCAATAAGAAAGCGACTTCGCTTCGCTACCTCGAAAGCCTTCAAAATGACCCAGAGTTTATGGAAAATCTTACGATTCAGGAAGATGACTATGAATTGACGTTACACCAAATTAACCTCATCATCGAACAAATGCCGCCACGCCGCCGCGAAATCTTCACAAAAAGTAAGATGGAAGGAAAAAGTTCGAAAGAAATTGCCACAGAGCTAAATATTTCCGCCGGAACGGTTGACAATCAAGTTTCGGAAGCCCTCCGGTTTATCCGCACCCGTTTAAAATCAGAAAACATTTCGCTATTGCTGTTTGCTGTTTTGTTTGTGTATTGATTTTTCTCAAAATTACCCATGAGAAAATGAACCACATCGGATATAAGATTCGAAGCATGCAAAAATAAAGCTGTTTATTTCTGATATAAAAAAGAAATGCGCAATTTAATGCGATGAAACAACAACTACAACAACTTATTCATAAGTATTCGGAAGGGAAGCTTAACCTGAAAGAACAGATCGATCTTTCAGAGCAATTGTCCGATAGGCAAAACCAAGTTTCGGAAGAAGTCCTGAATGAAGACTGGGAATCTCAATTTTATTCAGAATCAACTTCAGGCAGAGATTTGAAACCCATACTTGACCGGGTTCATCATCGCATTCATCTGAACGAAGAAACAAAACTGAGCAAACTCAGCTGGTGGCAAGGATTTCAGCGTGCGGCTGCTATTCTGATCATCCCGCTGATGCTTTCATTTCTGGCCTATTTCTATTTCCAACCCAAGCCATTCGCCGATCCAGTATCCTATGCCGAAATCCAATGCCCAATGGGGGTCCGTACCAAATTTCAACTGCCCGATGGATCGACCGGTTACCTCAACAGTGGATCAAGCCTGAAGTATCCGGTGCAATTTGTTGGCGAACGAAAAGTAGAATTAATCGGCGAAGCATTTTTTGATGTGGTGCATAACGCAGAAATCCCGTTCCATGTGAACACCAAGAATCTAGATATTAAAGTACTGGGGACGACTTTTAACGTAATTGCCAATGAAGATGAAGAGACCGAAGAAATTGTTTTGCAGACTGGCAAAGTGAACGTTTCGTCAAAAAGTGGCAATCAAATGGCTGTTCTGAAACCGAACGAACAATTAACTTTGGATATTGAAAAACAAACAGTGACCAAAAGTGAGGTTGAAGCCACACAATACACTTCCTGGAAGGAAGGGAAACTAGTATTCAGGAACGAAAAGATGCAGCAGGTTGCCCGCCGCCTGAGCCGCTGGTACAATGCCGAAGTGGTAGTTGACGACCGGTTGCTGGAAAATTACACCTTTCACGCTACATTCGCCGATGAGCCGTTGGACGAAGTGCTGAAACTACTTTCGATTACAACACCAATTAGTTACAACGAAGAAAAGAGGGTAAGCGATAAATATGGTATCTACCAAAAGCGAAAAATAAACCTTAAAATAAACCAATCTAAAATCAATCAGTTCAGATAAAAAAAACAGGAAAGTGTTCGTACCACTCTCCTGTCAACATCAAGTAGAATAACGTTCAATTCAATTGTTTAACCACTTAATGATTCAAATTTATGAAAAAAAAACGAATCCGGGTGCCGGTACCTAACCGTACACTCCTTAAACTCTGGAAAATTATGCGTTTAAGTGTATTTTTTTTACTTCTATTCGTTGTACAAGCCTTTGCAACAGTTACTTATTCACAGGAAACGCGCCTGACATTTAAAATGCAAAGCGCTAAAGTGATTGACATTCTGAATAAGATTGAGAATGAAAGCCAATTCTACTTTCTGTTCAATCAAAAAATGGTTGATGTTGAACGACCGATTAGCCTTGAGGTAAAAAACGAAAGTATCGATAAGATTCTATCAAGGATATTCGAAAACACAAACGTCAGTTATCTGGTTAAAGACCGTCAGATTGTTTTAACCACTGCTATTCCGGGGACCAATCCTTCTGAACAGCAAAAATCCGTTTCCGGAAAGGTAACCGATTCTTCAGGCAGCGCCTTGCCCGGCGTTTCGGTAGTGATAAAAGGTACCACAACTGGCACAATTACCGATGCAACCGGAAATTACAGGCTGAACAATGTTTCGGAGAACGCCACTTTACAGTTCACGTTTATCGGTATGAAGCTAAACGAAGCCGTTGTGAAAAATAAAACAATTGTCAATGCAGTAATGACTGAAGAAACTTATGGGATTGAGGAAGTGGTTGCCGTGGGATATGGCACTGTAAAAAAGAGTGACATAACTGGCTCGCTATCAGTTGTATCGTCCAAAGAATTTGCGTCCAGATCAACAACTCAACTTGGCGATGCACTGGAAGGAAAAATTGCAGGTGTACAAATCAGCAAACCTTCGGGTCAGCCACAAGCAGGTTATAACATCCGGATCAGGGGTATCTCAACCATCACCGCCGGTAGTGAACCGCTCTATATTGTTGATGGAGTTCCAACTACTTCAATCAACCAGATTGACCCAACCGACATCGAAAGTATTTCAATCCTGAAAGATGCCTCATCAGCAGCAATTTATGGTGCTTCAGGCTCGAACGGAGTGGTGCTGATTACCACAAAACGAGGAAGCAACCAAGCTACCAAAGTTAATTTTAATGCCTATTACGGTGTTGCCAGTGTCTGGAAAAAACAGGATGTACTGGATGCATCGCAATATAAAGACCTGATGACTGAAATGGGTAAAACCACTGACTGGTCGCTTTACAAATACAACAACAACTGGCAGGACCGCGTATTCAGAAGCGCTCAGACAAAAAATTCGCAGATTAGTGTTTCCGGGGGAAATGAAAAAACAAGCTTTTACCTTTCGGGGTCATACCTCAACCAGGAAGGTGTTGTAATGACCAACAGCCTCGAAAAGTATAATTTCAGGGTAAATATTGACCACCAGATCAGCAACCGGGTAAAAGTAGGAACCAGTATTTCGTACAACAAATGGAAAGACAAAAGCGTTAGCGAAGGAGGGAAATGGAGTACAGCCAATGCTATTATAACCGGATCGCCTGCAACCGATGTGTATAACGAAGACGGAACCTTCTCAATTAACCCATTTATTTCAGACCTCGAAAATCCGGTTGCCTTATTGCTTCAGGATGAACATGGATATAAACACAACCGCTTTAATGGAAATTTGTACGCTGAAGTATCAGTCATTAAAGAATTAAAGTTTAAGAGCATGTTCGGTTTGGAGGAACAAAATAGCACCTATAATTCGTGGATTGATCCGATCAGAAGCCGTTGGGGACGCACAAACCAGGGACTGGCAAGTTATAGCAATACACAAAATTCGTACTGGATATCAGAAAATACGCTGAACTTCAATAAGGTTGTTGGCAACCATAACATTGGTGCAATGGCCGGTTTTATCACTTCCAAACACCACAACGAAGGTTCGTCGATCGACGCGAAAGGATTTGGAAGCCCGGCAGTACATACCGTAAATGCCGGTGCAACCAGAAACGCCGGCTACTGGGAAACAGCAAAATCGAACGTCGCATTTCTGGGCAGGGCCACTTACGCTTATGCCGACAAGTACCTGTTAACAGCTAACTTTCGTGCTGATGCATCATCAGTTTTTGGTGCAAACAGCAAATGGGGTTATTTTCCCTCATTCTCTGCCGGTTGGCGAATTTCAAAAGAAGGTTTCTTTGGTGAGAACAATACTGTTACCGACCTCAAGATCAGGGCGGGTTGGGGTATTGTAGGAAACGACCAGGTAGGCGACTATTCTTCGTTTGGCTTGGTTTCTCCCGGTTCGTTCTACGTTATTGGAGGTCAAAAAGTACCTGGAACTGCAACCACCTCGATAGAAAATGCCGACCTGAAGTGGGAACAAACAGCACAAACTAATTTCGGGGTGGATGTCGCACTTCTAAACAACCGCATCAATTTTACCGCCGACTATTATATCAAAAATACCACCGACATGTTGTTGAACTCGCCCATTCCCGGAAGTGTTGGTATGGGATACTCAAGTAGTTTTGCCACAAAGAACATTGGGTCGATGACCAATAAAGGGTTGGAATTTCAGGTAAGTTCCAAAAACCTGGTTGGCGAGCTAAAATGGACAACCGATTTCAACATTTCATTTAACAAGAGCAAGATTACCAAGCTAGACAAAGGAGTGCCAATCAAAACCGGGTACATCTCGTTCCGCGGGAATGTGGCCATTGCACAGGAAGGCGAACCACTCGGCATGTTCTTTGGATATGTGGCCGATGGCGTCGATCCTCAGACCGGAATGATGAAATACAAGGATTTAGACAAGAGCGGTGGTCTTAATGATGGCGATCAGACTACTATTGGTAATGCCAACCCTGATTTTACTTACGGATTAACCAACAATTTCAGTTATAAAAGTTTCACCTTCTCATTCTTACTTCAGGGTGTACAGGGGAACGATATTTTTAATGCCAGCCGTATTGAAACCGAAGGAATGTATCTTCCGATTAATCAATTGGCTACAGTGGCCGATCGTTGGAAAAAACCTGGTGATGTCACCAATATTCCCAAATCGACCGGCGATGGCGACGACCACAATTCACTTCTTTCGTCGCGATATGTTGAAGATGGATCGTACCTGAGACTGAAATCGACAACCCTTGGCTATGACCTGCCTAAGATCATTTGCAACAAACTGAAAACTCAAAAGATATACTTGTATGTCACCGGTGAAAACCTTCTGACTTTCACCAAATACAGCGGATTCGATCCTGAAGTGAGCATATATGGCAGCGGTTCAGACAATGCCCTGAAAAATATTGCCCCAGGAGTTGATTATGGTGTTTACCCTCAGTCAAGAACCTTCTTATTCGGGATTAACGTTACTTTCTAATTCTTAAAATTGATTCGAAATGAAAAAAATAAATATTTCTATCCGAATTCTGAGTTTAATACTCATGATTTTTTTGTCAATTTCCTGCAAGGATTTTCTCGACCTCCGACCAACTGACAAGTTGAATACCGGAAATGCCTTCAACACGGCCCAGGACTTGAATAATGCCATTTCGGGAGCATACCGAACCTTTTATACTGAATATTACCAATGGGATTACATTTTGCTGGGCGATGTCCGTTCAGACAACGCGTATTGCGGCGGAACCAATGATGCCCCAATCTATGACTACGATCAGTTGACCATTAAAACCGGTAGCGACCGGATGATCAGAAACTGGTGCGACCTTTACCAGGGAATTGGTCGTTGCAACATTATTATCAATAAACTGAACGAGATCACCGATCCTGAACTGGATAAAAATGACCTGCGGAAAAAGATAATCGGACAGGCCAGTTTTTTGCGTGCTTATCACTATTTCAACCTGGTGAAAAACTACGGCGGAGTGCCTCTTGAATTGAACTCCAGTTCAGCCGATCCGACAAAAACAAACCTTCCCCGTTCAACCGAGAAGGAAATTTACGACCAGATTGTTAAGGACCTTGAAGTTGCCATTTCAAACCTTCCGGATAAATTTTCGGACGACAACACCGAAAACAAAGTAAGGGCAACAAAAGGTGCAGCCAATGCCCTGATGGCAAAAGTATGGGCACAACGGGCCGACCGTGATTACACCAAGGTGATTTCGTATTGTAATGCAGTAATCAACAGCCCGGCTGGTTATAAACTTCAGGCCGACTATGCCGAACTTTTTGACGGCGCCCATTATATGAATAATGAGTCAATCCTCGAAATCTCGTTCCTGGGTGGCGATTGGGATGTTTCTAACTGGGGAGTTCAGATGTTTGTTGCCCCCGAAGATGGCTGGCAGAAATACTGTGTGCCTTCCAAAGATTTGCTTAGCGCCTATGCTTCTGAAAATGATGCTGTCAGACAGGATGCCAATATCGTTTTCTGGGATAACCCGGATTGGGCCGATGAAAACTGGGACCCCTGCATGGACCCCACGGTCAAGGTTCCGTTCAACTATAAAGAAAAACATCCCGACGGATGGAACAGCGGCGATCACCCGGTATTGCTCCGTTTGGCCGACATCATTCTGTTAAAAGCCGAAGCTCAAAACGAAACCGGCGATATCCCGGGAGCTCTTGCATCTTTAAATCTGGTTAGAAAAAGAGCAGGGCTGGCAAATCAGACTTCCTCATCAAAAGAAGATTTGAGAGCCAAAGTCCTGAAAGAAAGAAGATTGGAACTTGCTTTCGAAGGGCACCGTTTCGACGATCTGGTACGATTAGGAGTTTTTGTTTCGACCATGAACGGATTGAACGATTACAAATACACTTGTGGTGACGGAGTTGAAAGCGCCGGAATAAAAATTAATTACAACGCAAATAACGACAAAATTCTTTGCCCGATTCCACAACGGGAAAGGGATACCAACCCGAACCTGACCCAGAATCCGGGGTACAATTAATCTGTTTCCGCTTTAAAAATTTAAGAACCAGGAATCCCATCCTAATTAACAGGGATGGGATTCTTTTTTTTTACTAACATGAAAACTAACATAAGACCAATTGCAGCTATCATTCTGCTATTTTCAATCTTTAGCCTTGCCGCCTGCAAAAACAGCCAGGCCCCAGCGCAAGTATCCGGAACCGAAACACATGGCATCATCCCTTTGCCCAAACAACTTGACTTTTCAGGTGATAAGATTACAATTAATCAGGACTTTACTTTCGTAAAAAACAATCAATTTCCAATAGCATCGCAAGCTGCCGAAGACTTATTGACAAAGTCCATCACTTCATTTCAGATTTCAGGAAGCATTCCTCAAAATGGGAAAAGTTTACAACTGATTGCCAATAAAGGAATAAAAGACGATGCCTACGAATTATCAGTAAATCCTGATGGTATCCTGATTAAAGCCGGGAATGAGGCCGGCGCTTTCTGGGCCGTCCAATCGCTTAGGCAATATTTTTGGAACACCACCAACGGTCAGAAACAAAATTCACTCGATCTTGCTTGCCTTAAAATCGTTGACGAACCTAAATATGAATGGCGTGGTTTTCACCTCGACGTTTCCAGGCACATGTTTACCAAAGATTATATCCTGAAAATAATTGACTGGCTTGCCTACTACAAGTTCAACAAATTTCACCTGCACCTCACCGACGACCAGGGATGGCGCATCGAAAGCAAAAAGTTTCCGCTACTCAACGAAATAGGTTCATGGCGGACTTTCGACCGAAATGACTCCATTTGTATGCAAAAAGCAAAAGCAAATCCAGAGTTTGCAATTGATCCGCGATTTATTCAGGTACGCAACGGCAAAACCTTGTATGGCGGTTATTACACGCGCGAAGACCTGACAGAAATCGTTACTTATGCAAAAGCTCGTTTTATTGAGATAATTCCTGAAATTGACATGCCCGGCCACATGTCGGCTGCAATAAAAGCTTATCCTCAACTTTCTTGCAACGGCTCGGCTGGTTGGGGCGCCGAGTTTTCCTATCCAATCTGTCCGTGCAATAACGAGGCGTTTGATCTTGCTTTCCAGATTTGGGATGAAATTGTGGATCTGTTTCCTTCAAATTACGTCCATATTGGCGCCGACGAAGTTGAAAAAGATACCTGGCAATCATCGCAAACCTGTCAGAATTTTATGAAAGCCAATAACCTCACCAATGTAAAGGAAATTCAGAGTTTCTTCGTTAAAAAACTTCAGGAACATCTGGAAGCCAAAGGGAAAACGGTAATTGCCTGGGACGATGTTACTGAAGATAAAATGGATAGCAAGTTAAAGATTATGTACTGGCGCGATTGGGTAAAGGATGCCCCGGCAAAAGCTGCTGCCAATGGCAATCAGATCATTTTTACGCGCTGGGACTTGTTTTATTTCAGTGGACAATATTCGGATGAAGTGCTGAAAAATCAGCTTGAATTCGATCTTTCGCGTGAATATCCGGCCAGTGTAACCAGCAAGGTCATCGGATTTCAGGGATGTGTGTGGACCGAAGAAATTCCTTCGGAAGCAATCTTTGAATCACAAATTTTCCCGCGACTGCAAGCGCTTTCCGAAGTTAACTGGTCGGCAGGAACAAACTTATATTCTTTTAACATCCGCATAAAGCCTCATTTGAATTATCTGAAAACAAACAATGTACATTTGAGAATGAATTAATTATCTCTTTCATTATCAAATTCAAACATACTCATTCACTTTATGCACAAAATAAATAACCTCTAAGGTCCGATGTACAATTGTCCTAACTTCAACGAAAAGATGATTGCCCTTTGAAAGAGGTTGATCATCTTTTGTTGAAGGAAAAGATAAACTGGATAGACAATTTAGGTCTGGATAAAGAGAAGGTCATTTGGACACATCATCAGACTTGCCGCAAAAACAAACTAGCAATAAATTATTGATTTACAGCATACTAAAGCAACATGGCAGATTTTGGGTTAACCTATTTCCCGTACTTCAATCAGCTTAATCATCGGGTTTAACTTAACCAACAAATTACTAACTTTCGGTTCCGTCGCGCAATAACCGGGGACCGTTCTTAATAACATATATAAACCACGTGAACATGATTAAAACCACCATTGGATTATCAATTATGGTACTGGCTGCCTGTAATCAAACAAAATTGTCAGTCAGAAACAAAAAACAACAAGGATTTTTTAAGAAATTCTGATCTCACTTAAATTTTGTAGTTTTGAAGCAAAATCGAATCTGCTTTGACCCAAGAAATAACTACCGACGAACTTTTTATTGTGAAGAAGATGATTGATGGAGATATCGACTCCTTCAAGTATTTCTTTGACAAATACTATGACGACCTATGCAATTTTGTTCATATTTACCTGCACAACAAAGCTTTATCTGAAGAAATCGTTCAGGATATTTTCGTTTATTTTTGGGAAAACAGGGAAAGGCTGAAGATCAGCACCTCGGTAAAATCGTATTTATTTTCGGCTTCGAAATACAAAAGCCTGAACCTGCTGCGCGACACCAAAACTCAGAAGAAAATCGTTGAAAAGATTGGTAGAATTGAGCCGCTTCAAACCCCTGAATATGAAAATTCATACATCGATGTCGATGAATTTAAGAAGATTCTCGGCTCGGCAGTTGACCAGCTTGCTCCTAAATGCAGAGAAATATTTCTGCTGAGCAAACAAAAAGAGCTTAGTAATAAAGAAATTGCCGAACAGCTTGATATTTCGATAAAAACTGTCGAAAACCAGATGACCATTGCGTTCAAAAAGCTTCGGGAATACCTTACCCCATATCGCGAGAAAATATTCCTTCTTTTTCTCTTTCACTTTCTATCATAGCTTCAATAAATTGCCCTTCCTCCTGATTATATTTCTGTCGTTTATTGCCAGATTTTTCCAATTCATTTTGGGGGTGCACCCACAGTTAAGTTACTTATACCTGAAAAGCAAAATATACAATGAACCAAACCCCTTGGGAACAGATTCAAAATAAACTTCGGAATCCGGATGAACCCGAAGAAGAAATACTCACCAACTGGCTAAATGAGGATGATGAGAATAGTGACGTTTTAGATGAACTGAAGGTTATCTATACCATAACCGGAAATATTCCGGAGCCTTTTATACCCTTGAAAGAACGAGCCTGGGAAAATGTTGTAACCCGAATTTCAACAAAAAAACAAAAGACCGTGATTGTTCGATTCATGCTTCGTATTGCCGCATCTGTCCTGTTAGTTGCCCTAGGCGTTGGTGGTAGTTTGTTTCTGCAAAACCAACCCGACAAATCGTTCACCGAAGTTTATTCACCCTACGGGCATAAAACAATGGTTTTACTTCCCGACAGTTCGCAGGTTTGGCTAAACGGAAATTCAAAATTAAGGTATAGAGCCAACTTCAGAGAATCTAGGTATGTAGAACTTACCGGAGAAGGACTTTTTAAAGTCACAAAAAATCCGAAGAGCTTATTTACCGTCAATTCCAAAAATTTACAACTCGAAGTGTACGGAACCACGTTCAATATAAAATCATATCCTGAAGATAATGTTTCGGAAGTGGCCTTGGTTGAAGGAAGTGTAGGTCTTTTTCACAACAAGCAATTGATGAAAAAAATGGTTCCTGGAGAAGTGATTGCCTATGATGTTCAAGAAGATAAATTCAGCCAGCCACAAAGTGACATTAACCAGATTACATCGTGGAGAAATGACGAACTGGTTATTGAAAATGAAACGTTTGAAAACGTAATTAAATATCTGGAACGTTGGTACGGCGTTGAGATTACTCTTGATGAATCGCTGATGGGTAATTCAAAATTAAGCTTCAAGGTGAAAACTGAAAGCCTGATTGAACTTCTCTCGATTATTGACCATATCACTCCGGTCAGGTACGAGATTAATGGTAAACAAGTAAAACTTTATAAAAAAAGAACAGCTAATTAAAAACGACGATGAGTTAAAAACAAGAAGGTTTGCCGACAAAGACAAACCTTCTTAGAAATCAATTTTTATTAATCGCAAATTTCACAAAACTAAAGCGCCAACTCCATGTCATTGTGAAAAATGCAAAAAATGTATGCCAAATTTATGAAAAAAAAACCAATTGCAGGTAGAGGGCTTTTAAGCGATTCTCCCTGGCTAAAGCGACTCTTGATTATGAAAATGATTGTAATTCTTCTTCTCGTAGTAGGTTTAACTTCGAGTTATGCCGAATCGGATGCTCAGACTACAAAACTAAACCTAAAAGTTAAAAGCGGAACAGTAAAAGACGTTATCGAAGAAATTGAGCGCCAGACGGACCTGTCGTTCATGTACGATAATAATGTGTTTAATACCGACCGAAAAATTTCGATTGATGCTGAGAATGAATCGATTAAATCGATAGTTGAAAAACTGATTTCAGGAGAAGATCTGAAATACGAAATGGTAAACCGTTACATTGTGATTACTTCAGAAAATCCAATTTCGTCGTCGCAACAACAAAAATCTATTTCAGGGAAAGTGACCGATTCTTCCGGTAGCACCCTGCCTGGTGTTTCAGTAGTTGTAAAAGGAACTACTACCGGAACGATTACCGATATGGACGGAAAATATTCCATATCCAATATCCCGGCAAATGCCACGCTGCAATTTTCGTTTGTTGGGATGAAATCTCAGGAAATTATCGTTGCCGGCAAAACCATGATTAACGTAGTCATGGCTGATGATGCGATTGGGATCGACGAAGTAGTTGCAATTGGCTATGGTACAGTTAAGAAGAAAGATTTGACAACTGCTGTTTCCAGCGTAAAGATGGAAGATTCTGAAAAGAAAAGCATGGCGAACCTTACTCAAGCAATTCAAGGGAAAGTTTCAGGGGTAACCATCATTCAGGCCTCAGGAAAACCCAATGGCAACTTTTCGATGCAAATCCGGGGAGCGACGTCTATCAGTTCGAGCAACAATCCGTTATACGTAGTTGACGGAATGCCAACCGACGACATTAGCTTTATAAATTCATCGGATATCGAATCGATGCAAATTTTGAAAGACGCTTCTTCGTGTGCCATATACGGAGCAAGAGCAGCCAATGGCGTTGTTTTGATTTCGACCAAGAAAGGTCAGGCCGGGAAACCTGTAGTTACACTGAAAAGTACTTACGGAATAAGCAACGTGACAAAAAAGCTTGATGTGCTAAACACAAAACAATTGGTAGAGCTTATCAATGATGAAAGACTCAACGCCGGATTACCTCTCGCAACAAGCCTTGATACCATGAAAACAGATAATAACTGGCAGGATATTATTTTTAGCACAGCTGTTTCGAGCGACCTTCAGCTTTCTTTTTCCGGAGGTAATGAGAAAACCAAATTCTACTTTTCAGTGGATCGTTTAAAAAACAATGGAATAATTAAACCTTCTGCTTTTGAACGTTATACGTTGAAGTTAAATCTTGATCATGAGATGTATAAATGGCTTTCTTTTGGTACAAACATTAGCCTTAGCAAAAGTAAATCGAAAGACATTAAAGATAATGCAACAATAAACGAGGGTGGCACTGTACTTGGTGCGCTGAATACACCTTCATTTATTGAAAGATACACAAAAGAGGGGTATTTCGGGTATAACCCTTACAATGGACAAGATAATCCCCTTGCATCAATGTATGGAAGCAATTCGGCGACTAGGCTGAATAACTTATTAGGTAATATTTTCACTAAAATCAACCTGATGCCTAACCTTTCTTTTAAAACTTCGGTTGGTGTTGATGCCAATTTTACAAATTACGATAGCTTCACTTATGTTGAAAAAACGGCGTATGCAGTTTCAACCGGTGGTGGGGCTGTTGCCAATTCAGGACAAGGGTTGACTTTGCTTTTTGAAAATATACTGGATTATAATAAAACGTTTGGGAAACATGCAATTTCAACAATCGTGGGTATTACCAGTCAAAAATATGAAGGCGAAAACTCATGGCTTACGACAAAAGGATTTCCTAATTCATCTGTGCAGACATTAAATGCCGCCTCTACAGCTACTTCATTTGGTACGAAAAAATATGAGTCATCGCTTTTGTCGTATCTGAGTAGGGTTAGTTATGCTTATGATGACAAATACCTTGTTTCGGCTAATTTCCGGAGGGATGGTTCTTCAAAATTTGGGGCTAATAATAAATATGGAAATTTCCCCTCTGTCTCTGTTGGATGGCGCATGTCTAAAGAACCATTTTTAAGTAATATAACAGCCATTTCTGACTTGAAATTGAGAGCCAGCTATGGCTACACCGGAAACCAAAGTGGCATTGATTACTATGCACATCTGAGCAAAGTTGGATTGGGTGCCTTATATCCATATAGTGGAAGCGTTATTTCAGGATATTACCCTTCTACTATTGGCAATGAGTCGCTTAAATGGGAGACAACCAAACAGACTGATTTTGGTATTGATTTGAGTTTGTTCGATTCCCGTATTACAGTGGTTATGGATGCCTATATGAAAAACACATCTGATGCACTGATGGAGGTTAATTTGCCCCTTTCTACCGGGTATACTAAAGGGCTTCAGAATTTCGCCAAAGTTCAGAATAAAGGCTTTGAGTTTGAAATTACCACACGAAACCTAATCGGAGATTTTAAATGGACTACTGATGCCAACATTTCAATAAATAGAAATAAAATTATTCGGATTGCAGGTGGAAACAGTGCAATAATCTATACCGGCGACATCATTCGTGAACGTGGTTATGTAACGACCATTCGCGAAGGTCATCCAATGAGTGAATTTTATGGGTTTAAGGTCGCCGGAGTTAACCCTCAAACCGGGGACATTGATTACATCAAAAGTGATGGAACGCTGGGAAGCTATCTGGAAATGAATGCAGATTCGGATAGAACCGTCATTGGAAATCCAAACCCTAAATTTACATATGGAATAACCAATTCATTCTCATATAAAGGATTTAATCTTTCTATATTGCTACAGGGAGTCTACGGAAATAAAATTTTCAATTCCACCCGCCTCGAACTGGAATCAATGGAAGGCTACAAAAATGCCTCAACATCAGTACTAACCCGATGGAAAAAACCCGGAGATATTACCAATATACCCCGTGCCGTTTTCGCCAGTTCTATCAATTCCGAAGTTTCCGACAGGTTTGTTGAAAGCGGATCGTATTTAAGGGTTAAAAACGTAACTCTATCTTACGATTTTAAAAGTGTTCTACTCAAAAAGATACAGATAAACAACCTGAATGTCTTTATTACAGGCCAAAACTTGTTGACTTTTACTAAATATACAGGTTATGATCCTGAAGTCAGCGTTTCTACAAATCCAACATCCTTAGGAGTCGATACTGGAACTTACCCAAACGTACGCGCTTATACATTTGGAGTGAATGTTACTTTTTAAGTTGCTAAAGCAATCATCGAACTTCAAAAGTGATTAACAAAAACTAAAAATGAAAAACATGAAAAAAGGAATTGGTCTTTTATTAACGATAGTTGCACTGGTGCTCACAACGACACAATGCAGCAAGGATTATTTGAAATTGGAGCCTAAATCAGAACTTTCAGCATCGAAAGCCTATCAAACGGCTACCGACGCGGAGAGTGCTCTTGTTGGAGTTTACAGTTGCCTGGCTGATGGACATCAGAATTGGCTGAGGATGTGTTTGGTTGACAATTTTGATGATAATGTATATGCCGGAGGCGACGACCCAAGCTTATTTAGAATAAGGGCATTTAAGCTTTTAGCTTCAAATGATGATTATATTATTGACTTTTGGTCTGCTTGTTATGTCATGATCAACAGGGCAAACGTCGTTCTAAAATATGTCCCGCTCATTGAAGATTCGAAATTGGATGTAAAGGTGGATGGTGAAAACACGCGGAGAGACCAGATACTTGGTGAAGCCACCTATTTAAGGGCCCTGAAATATTTCGATCTTGTCCGAATGTTTAGTGGTGTTCCCATGCCTTTAGTACCTACCGAAAGTACCGATTTGGAATCGGTTAATTTAGCAAGGACTGCCGCTGCCGACGTTTATGCGCAAATAATTAAAGATCTGGAATATTGCGTGTCCGTTTTACCCAATAGTTACAGCGATAATACCCAAACTCGCGGAAGAGCAACAAAAGGGGCAGCCAATGCTATGCTTGCCCAAATTTATGCCACGCAAAAACCAGCAGACTGGACGAAAGTCAAGAAATATTGCGATGCAGTAATTTCAAATACTGGAGTTTATTCATTACTTCCAAATTTCGACCAATTATTCGATGGGTCTCACTACAACAATACCGAGTCAATTATCGAAATTCAATTTCAGGCACCGAATGTTACAGCCTGGCAATATCATTTGTTGTTGCCCACATCAATAACCGGCGACAACTGGCGTAAATTTATGACTCCAACCTTAGATTTGGTGAGAACAATGCGTTCCGAAGGCGATTCTGTAAGGTTACATTCATCCATTATTTTTGAAGTTTCTGATTGGACTGACGAATACTGGGGCAATAATGTTCCTTTCATCTATAAATGGAAACACGATAATGGCTGGGCCAGCGAAGATCATTGGTATATACAGCGCCTCTCTGAAACAATCCTGCTCAGGGCTGAGGCAGAAACAAAGCTTGGCAATATACCGGCAGCGCTGGCTGACCTGAAAACGGTAAGAGACCGAGTGGGTCTTCCAGATAAAACTGCCAATCTTTCAACGAAATCGGCCGATGAGGTAGAAGATGCCATATTACTTGAACGAAGGGTTGAACTTGCATTTGAGGGATTCCGTTGGATGGATCTTAAACGGACCGGCAAAGCTGTTTCTACACTCCAAAACCTAGGATATACCCTGGACGAGCATCTTTTGTTATTGCCAATTCCTCTCACCGAAAGGAACATAAATCCAAAATTAACACAGAATCCAGGTTACTAATTGCTTCCTTGCATTCCGGATTTAATCCAACGGGTAAATCAGCGAATCAGCTTTTTTCCCGTTGGATCATAAATCGTTGTGCAGTAACCAATCTGAATCCTATTTTATTAATTTACTGAAATACACATACATGAAAATTATCCTGCTCTACGTTCTTTGCATCATCCCAACATTAATCTTCGGACAGAACCAATCGGCAAATAAAAAATATTGCGAGCAAAGCCGTTTAGAATCATTGGTTGCAATACGTCAGGGAATATCTGGGAAACAACCTTTCTGGAACGAAAAAGCTAAGATGTTCAAATACGTTCCATCGTTCGACAATAACGACACAACAAGTTGGGTGGTTCCCAATCCGAAATATTACAGATATAAAGCTTTCTCGTTTAAAGACAACCAGTATTACACTTTTACCGCAAAAACTCCATTCGAAACCTTAAAACCAATTTGGGATAAATTACCCAATGGCGAAGTGTACTTAAAAGTAGAAGCCGTTAGTTCAGATGAAAGAAACTTTGTTTTGGTAGGCAGTCGGTCGTTTTTTAAAACTGCGGTTTTTTGTCCACCTTATCCGGAAGCGAAATATTCATATAAGGATGCTCTTATGAAGGGATTGCATTTCATGTACAATCAGCCTCATATTCAAAACTGGTATAAAACGGGCAAGCCCGATCATAAAAGCCATCAGATATATTGCTATTCGGCATTAGAAGTTGGAAGCGTTGTAGATGCTATGTTGCAATACAATAAATACTTCCCGAAGAATGATACTTCTCTGGTAATTGCGCAAAAAGCCGCCGATTATATCATTGCCAATGCCGAACCTCAAGGAAGTCCGTTGGAGTTTTTCCCAAAAGTGTATGAAGGTACAAACATGTTCGCCGGAAATTACAAAGGCGAAGTTATCATGAATGAACCTGCTGCAACCGGAATGAGCTTTCTGGCTCTCTACGAAAGAACTGGCGAAACGAAGTATCTTCAGGCGGCAGTAAAAATAGCTGATACCTATCTTCAGACTCAACTTCCTTCAGGCACATGGTATATCCGTATTTATAAAGAAACCGGAAAACCAGCCTCAGGGGAACTTTGTATACCAATTAGCATTACCAATTTTCTTTCGGTCCTTTCTGACAAATATCATTATTCGAAATACCAAAAAGCAATCGAAATTTCCATTGCCTGGATTTGGGAGAACCCGATGAAAACATACAACTGGACCGGTCAGTTCGAAGATGTTGCCGCCGTTAAGCCGTACCAAAATCTTTCGAAATACGAAGCTTCCTGGTTTGCCCAATACCTGCTTAATAATTCAGGAAGAGATAAAACTTACATTTCCCTGGCCAAAGAGTTGATCGCATTTTGCGAAGACCAGTTTGTTGTTTGGGAAAAACCGGGAATGTATGATACCTGGGGAAATTCGACTGACGACTGGCATACACCGGCTGTGTTGGAGCAATACATGTGCTATGTACCAATTGATGCAAGTGCCGTTCAAATGATCAATACTTTTTATCTGGCATTTGAAAAAACCAAGGAGCCAATCTATCGCGAAAAAGCACTCGCATTAGCAAACAGTATTATAAACACTCAAAAAGACAATGGGATGATTCCAACATTTTGGGCAACAGGTTTTCACGAGTTCTGGAATAACTGTATGGTTAGCAGTTTAACCGCACTCGATAAACTAAGTTCAGATTCACAGTAATTAACGGACAAATTTCTAACTTGCAGTCCCATCACGCAAGAAACAGGGAATGTTAGTAATATTAAACAAACCATCATGAACAAGCTCAAAACCATTATTGGAATCTCAATTTTGGCACTGGCTGCCTGTGCCAATCAGTATGCTTTTGCGATAAACCCGATAAAAGCACAGGTTTTTACTACGGCCAAAGACACCGCCTTAAGATTAACTCAAACGGCTGATGTTTCGTTTGAAGATTTTGGCCAACCGGTAGAAACACAAGTGTGCGTATTTGTCGACCCAACCCGCACGTTCCAGACTTTTATTGGTATTGGTGGCGCATTGACCGATGCTTCAGCCGAAGTTTTTGCCAAACTACCCGAAGCCGCACAAAGAGAATTTCTCACTTCGTATTACGATCGCTCAAAAGGAATTGGCTACAGTTTTGCCCGCACAAATATTGCCAGTTGCGATTTTTCGAGCGACACGTATGCCTATGTGACTGATAAAGACACATCGCTTAACTCGTTTAGTGTTGCCCACGATGAGAAATTCCGTATTCCATTTATCAAAAAGGCCATTGCTGCGGCAGGTGGAACTTTGCCCCTTTTTGCCAGCCCATGGAGCCCTCCTGCCTGGATGAAAGATAACAACGATGTTTTGCATGGCGGGAAACTGCTTGCGAAATACGCCCAGGCCTGGGCCAACCACTACGTGAAATTCATTAAAACCTACGAATCGAAGGGTATTCCGGTTTGGGGGCTTTCGGTTCAGAACGAGCCAATGGCCAAGCAAATCTGGGAATCGTGTATGTATACTGCAGATGAAGAACGTGATTTCGTAAAAAACTACCTCGGCCCAACTTTGCAAAAAAATGGACTTGCTGACAAAAAGCTCATCTGCTGGGATCACAACCGCGATTTGATCTACCAACGAGCCACCACATTGTTAAGCGATCCTGAAGCTGCCAAATACATCTGGGGAATTGGGTTTCACTGGTACGAAACATGGACTGGCAGCGCGATGCAGTTCGAAAACCTGAAACGCGTAAAAGAAGCTTTCCCAGAGAAAGAATTGATATTTACTGAAGGTTGTGCCGAGAGTTTTAAATCGGACCGGATCAACGCCTGGGAGCTCGGCGAGCGTTACGGAAACTCAATGGTGAACGATTTTAACTGCGGAACAGTTGCCTGGACCGATTGGAACATACTTCTGGACGAAAACGGCGGGCCAAACCATGTGGGCAATTTCTGCTTTGCACCAGTCCATGCCGACACTAAAACCGGAAAACTGATTTACACCAACAGTTATTATTACATCGGGCACTTTTCAAAGTTCATCCAACCCGGAGCCAAACGGATAAGCTGCTCAACGAACCGCGACAAGCTGCAATCAACGGCATTTCTGAATCCCGACGGGAAAATGGTGGTGGTTGTCCTCAATTTATCTGACAGCAAATTACCTTTCAGATTATGGATTGCAGGTAAAGCTGCACCTGTTACAAGTTTGCCACATTCGATTATGACTGTGGTAATCTAAGAATGAAACCATAGAACACCGATAAAAAATTATACCATTCAGGTGCAGAAGGCTGTCTCGAAAGAGTTCAGCCTCTCTGCTCTTACAAAGGTTTTGGAATCTCATTACGAAGCAAATCAAGGTAGTTACTCCGGTTTACCAATTGAAAACCTCCCTGATATTCATCCTTCCATGCTTTAGGTATCCTGACTTTATTCTTTTCAATTTTTATTTCATACCCAATCAGACCATTTTCTCCTTCCTCCACATAATCAATTTCAACTCCCGAATAGGTTCGCCAAAAATAGGATTGAACATTCAGGCGTTGATAAAGTATTTGTTTTCGCCTTTCCGCAACAATGAAATTTTCCCAAAGGTTACCAATATCAATACGTTGATCGAGCGGTTTTAGATTGTCAATTAAGAAGTTACGGATTCCTGTATCATAGAAAAAGATTTTATCCATTTTTGAAACCTCATTTCTCAGGTTCCTGCTATAAGCCGGAAGCCGGAAAATCACAAACGCTTTTTCGAGTAAATCGATGTATCGTTCCACCGTTTCCCTGTTCATTGATAATTTCTGTGTCAACTCATGAACAGATACCTGTTGTCCTACCTGAAACGCCAACAAACGAAGCAAATCCCTGATTTTTGCTGTGTATTTTATGGTAGTGAGCTGAAGAACATCTTTAAATAAATACGATTCGCAGATGTCGCCTAAAATATCCCTCTTCTGATTCGAATTGCTGGTGTACACTTCAGGATACAATCCGTAAATCAAGATTTCGTCCAATCGCTGGTCAAGTTCGTAGTTATTCAATCCTAAAGCTATTTCACCCAACGAAAAAGGAAGAAGATGAAAAACTTGCTTGCGGCCAGTCAATGGTTCTGCTGTTTTATTTGCCAGATCAAACGACGACGAACCTGTTGCAATAACCTTCAATTGCGGCATTTCATCATAAAGAATCTTTAAAGCCAAACCAATTCCGGGAACTCGCTGTGCTTCATCAATAATTAACACCTGGTAACCTTCCGTCAAATCCAAAAAAACTTTTAAGTCGCGTTGCATCAAAAGATTTTCGTTTTTGCTTAGATCGGCTGAAATATACAGCACCTTCAATCCTGAATCTTCCCCCAACTGCTTTACTAAAGTAGTTTTTCCAGCCTGTCTTGGGCCATAAATCAGCATCACCTTGCGGCTTGTTGCCAAGTGATCCAGACATTGTTGTTGAATAAACCGGGAGATTGTCATCACATTTTTTCAACAAATATAGAAAATTTACGGTCAAACATAAATTTTAATACTAAATTTTTACGGTCAACCATAAATTTTAATACTAAATTTTTACGGTATGATTAAATATTACAAAACTTCTGACTTTTAAATTTTTTACTACAATGTAGTTTTATCATTACATCAAACTCAGTTTTCCCTACTTTTACAAAAAATGATAATCCATGATAAACCGAATTCTCACACTTAGCCTGATTTTGCTCATTACCTCAGGTATCTCCAACGTTTTCGCTTGTACCAACCTGATTGTCACCAAAGGCGCCACAGCCGATCACTCGGTAATGATAACCTACGCAGCCGATTCGCATACCCGTTACGGAACGCTGGGTTTCTATCCGGCAGCCGACCACAAGCCCGGCGATTTGTGCGAAGTTTTTCATTACGAAAACGGCAAACTGCTCGGTACAATT